>ERZ824598.500-NODE-500-length-64038-cov-9.330150_pt1 | contig 64038 bp, 49 predicted proteins | sample MGYA00519934_ERZ824598 | MGnify/ENA primary metagenome ERZ824598 (study PRJEB31778, sample SAMEA3449177) | human gut metagenome | biome: human gut; feature: human-associated habitat; material: faeces | place: United Kingdom | collected 2010/2012 ...
CTGACAGCTCGCTGGCAGGTTTATGAATGTAAGAAATGCAAGGCTGAACTGTTACCTTAATCGTAACAGTTCAGCCCTGAAAAGAGAATTCATCTCTGAAATCAAGCCGACACCCCTATGACCTTGCTCGGATTACCTTTTACTTCTCGAACTCCGTCATATGCTCCCTGAATCTCAACGGAAGATTTCCCGTTTGCAATTTTTTATTTTCTCTCTCCTTGACAGCTATATTTTCAAAAAATACTTTCCATAAGTCTGAGTATTCCTCTTCCGTCTCATTCAGTTCTTTAAGCCGTTGTTCCTCATTCTCACTTAATAGTCTTACTTCCCACTTTCCTCCTGCTTCATGGAAAACTGCCTTGTGATGCCTTGCATCATATATAATAAACCACTCACTGTTAAACCTGTCCGCAAAATGATTTGCTAAATGTGCCACAATATCGTGTTTTGGCTCTATCACACTTAAAAGAAGCGGTGGTTTGTGTATAACTTCCTTAAATCTCAGCACCTCAATATACCGATACGCTTCATTTTGGACACTGCGTACAAGCGTAAACATATCCGCAACCTCCTGAAACTGAACCGCCATGACAACCTTTGCCCCAAGAGTAAATCCATATGTGATAAACTGATATATCACATCTCCCCTGCCGGCATCTCCGCTCACTATTGCTTTCATAACATACTCATATGCTTCATGCGAAATCTTTTCCTTAATCGCATCAAGAACAGAATTCATCTTCTTTATGGAACTCTTCACATCTATATAATCCGCAAACAGCTCCATGCTATACATATAATCAGCAGACTGCGGCTGAATTTTAATATACTTATGACCATACCCTGATATACCTGCTTCATATATGGCACTAAAAATGCCCACTTCATCATCCGCACACCTGTATATGCGTACCCTCTTATCTCCCATAATGATTACGGCTCTCCTTTCTACCCAAGTTGGAAATCATCAAACAGTGTAAGCTGCTTATAAGTAATATCCGCCCCAAAACCTCTCATCACATCGCCCTCATTAGTAACAAGACTCCTCGTAATATAATCTTCATCCACTTTAAGAAAATCATACATCATCTTTCCGTTGCAGGTTATAAAAAATACGGCACGCTTTAAAACAACACCTATTGTCTTTAACGAATTAAAGTCAAGACTTCCCGACTTTCTCGCACGGACTATGCGCCCTGCCGACTTGACTCCTATCCCCGGTACTCTGAGAAGAGTGTTGTAATCTGCTTTATTTATCTCTACCGGAAAATCCTCCAGATGTCCTAATGCCCAGTCACACTTAGGGTCTAAGAAAGTATTGAAAAACGGTCTTTTTTCAGATAAAAGTTCATTTGCCTCAAAGCCATAATATCTCAGGAGCCAGTCTGCCTGATAAAGTCTGTGTTCCCTGCGAAGCGGCGGCCCTCCCGCCTGTGCCGGAAGTGTACTGTCATTATTTACATTGATAAAAGCAGAGTAGAATACCCTCTTTAAATCAAACCTTTTATAAAGTGCTTCAGATACAGACATTATCTCGTAATCACTCTCACCTGTCGCTCCAATTATCATCTGTGTGCTCTGTCCTGCCGGAACAAACCCTCTGCTTATATCAGTCTTGTTCCACATGGTAAGTGCATTTGAGCCGGTCTTATGTTCCTGCATAGACAAAATATCCGTTTTTTCAATCTGCTTTTCCGACTTTCTGCCTTTAAAATCTGCATTTAATATTGCATTTTTTCCTGTGTCCATCGATAAGTTATATGTTTTGTCATTACTGCTTTTATGAATGTTTTTCTGTTCTTCAAATCTATCATTTCTCCCACCTATTAAACTGCTATCAGGTGTAATCTTATGTTCCTCAATCTCCATACTCCGTCCCAAACGCTTTGATGTGTACCAGTACGCACTCCTATTGCCGCCTTTCATCCCTAACATTTCCATGCTCTGTGCCATACCCGACTGTATCTGACGCATCGGTGTAAGTATGTTTTTTCTGCTCTTGTTCGGAGCAAGTTCTTTAAGACCTGCCTCTGTCGGAAGTTCAAGATTGACACTCATCCTGTCTGCATACCAGCCCGCAAGTTCAACAAGCTCCTGTGAAGCTCCCGGAATAGCCTTGCAATGTATATAGCCATTAAAATGGTGTACTACCCTAAGGTCATGAAGCGTTTTACAGATAAGTTCCATCGTATAATCAGGAGAAGATAATATACCCGAACTCAAAAACAATCCCTCTATATAATTTCTCCTGTAAAACTCCATTGTAAGCCTGCACACCTCCTCAGGTGTAAAAGAAGTCCTCGGAACATCATTTGATACACGATTTATACAATATCTGCAATTATAAATGCACTCATTTGTAAACAATATCTTAAGCAACGACACGCATCTTCCATCTGCCGCAAAGCTGTGGCAGATACCACACGACATTGCATTTCCTATCTCACCCTTGATGCCGCCACGCTGCACTCCGCTCGAAGTACAGGCAACATCATATTTTGCCGCATCTGATAATATCTGTAATTTCTTCATAAGATTTGTATCACTCTCAAAAACCATGTAACCGACCGCCTTTCTCGAACTTTAGTTCCCGAACATTTGTTTATATCTTATCATCACATAGCTTAACTGTCAATCACCATTTATTACCATTATGACTATATCTATATTTCAAGCGGATATTCACAATCCGCTGTGCAGCCTGCTTATAACACTATCACAACATATCAAAATGGACTTTTGCCTCTCCTGATATCAAAAAGAGTCCCCACCACTTACTTCTCTATTCAATAAATGTCATGGACTTTCTTAATAGTGTCAAACATTTTTTTGACATACCACACATATATACTGTAAAATACCATAGAAAAGTAACAATTTTAATAAACATAACGCTTGCAAAATCTTGACAGATTTACAATCAGCACAACTTTCAACTGATTTTGTAAGCACAACAAACTTTAGGGGGGACATCATGAAAAAGAAACTATTGTCAAAACTGCTCGTCTGCGCACTTGCCTTACAAACTGCATTTGCATCGACTGTATCTATGCCTGCAAACACCAAAAAGGCATCTGCCGCACTGACCGGAAAAAGTCCGTTCACAAACTCCACTTATACACACAACGATACTTTTAGCGGATATAATATATATCACGGAATTGATGTTTCAAAATACAACAATAACAACGGCACTATTGATTGGAACAAAGTCAAAAAAGCCGGAGTTGACTTCGTAATTGTAAGAGTAGGCTACAGAGGTTACGGAAAATCAGGCACTCTCTGTACAGACCCTTTCTATAAAACAAATATAGAAGGTGCTCTTGCCGCCGGCATAAAGGTCGGTGTTTACTATTTTACCGAAGCACTCACGACAGCTGAGGCTAAGGAAGAGGCCAAATTCTGTATAGATAAGATTAAAGATTACGATATTACGCTGCCGGTTGCCATCGACTATGAATATCCGACAGACGGTTCTAAACCGGTCGGCAGAATGTATAATGCCAAGTTAAGCAAATCCGCTGCAACAGCTAATGTAAAAGCATTTTGTGCAGCCGTTAAGGATGCCGGATATACACCTCTTGTCTACGCAAACAAGAGCGACTTTTCAAGCCTTATTGACGGTGCTTCAATAGGCAAATCATATAAAGTATGGCTTGCAAATTACACTGCAAAAACAACTTATGCAAACAAATATGAATACTGGCAGTACACAAGCTCAGGAAAAGTCAATGGTATAACAGGAAAAGTTGACTGTAACTTCTGGTACACAAAGAGCAAACTTGATGACACAAGCTCAACACCCGCTCCAGCAGCAACAAACACACCAAAACCAACTGCTTCTCCAACGGTCAAACCGACTGCTAAGCCTACCGCAAAACCTACTGTCAAGCCAACGGTTAAACCTACTGCTAAGCCTACCGCAAAACCTACTGCTAAAGCAACGACAAAGCCGACTGTAAAGCCGACTGCTAAACCTTCCGGCACCAAAATGACAGCACCAAAGAATTTCAGAGCTGTTTCCGGCACAAAAGCAATCACTTTAAAATGGACAAAAAGCAGTAATGCTGCCGGATACCAGATATTCAGAAAAAACTTTTACGATGGCAGCTACAAAAATGTTAAAATAATATCAAATGTAAATACGACAACTTATAAAGACACAAAAGTAACAAACGGGCATGAATATTATTATAAAATAAGAAGCATAAACAAAACCGCTTCTGATACTACATACAGCAATTATGCTTCACTCACGGCTTCCGCTTCAAAGAGTCGTGCCGGCATAACGCAAGCAAAACACAAACTATTGAAAAAACCTTCGGCACAGTCAGATGCCTTTAGAACGCTACCTAAAAATTCAATAGTTGAATATCTCGGTAAAACGGTTTACAAAAACAATACAACATTTATTCATGTAAATTATTATATTAAAGGCAAAAAAAACAGTGTTTATCTTCCCGCCGATGCAAAACTTAAATATTATAAGGGCGGCACCGCTAAACAGGCAGCTAAACTTTACAATAATTTAAGTTCACTGACAAAGCCAAAAGTAAAAATACCTAAAGGCTCGTATCTGGCTGTGCTCAAAACTCAAAAGGCGGGTAAAGTCAAGTTTTATAAAGTAAGATATTCTGACACAAAGAAATCTTATGTGGGATATGTTAATGCAAAGTATGTGAAGTAAAATTGAAGATAAGATTATCTGAAAATATACTAAAGAATAAAAAATACCATAACCAAAAAGAAATTTTATTATAAAAAAGAGCAAAACCAGCGTTTTGCTCCTGCAAGAATTGCTTCGCAATTCTTGTTGGCACCGCATTGCGTTACAAGCATTTTCCTATACATTAAAAATAAGAGAGTGCAATACTAAAAATTGTTGCACTCTCTTTTATATTTTTTAATATTAATGTTTTTTATAATTTACATATCAGTTTATTTATAATCAAACTTAAATACCGTAACTGACATAGGTGGAAGATTTAACTCTATTGAGTATTCTTTTTTCTCACACTCAATCTTTTCTGCTTTTACTACCTTTTTAACATTCACGCCTGTTCCGCCAAACTTCTCATCATCTGATGAAAGTATCTTTGTATATTCACCTGCACAAGGCACTCCTGTACGATATTCCTCATACTGCACCGGTGTAAAGTTGCAAATAAACAAAAGCTGATCTTTCGCAGAACTTCCACGACGCACAAAACTTACAGTGCTCATATTAGCATTATCACAACTCATCCACTCAAATCCGATAGGCTCACAGTCATTTACATACATGGCATCATATTTTTCATAAAGTTTGTTAAGCTCTCTTACATATGCCTGCATCTTCTTGTGCATATCGTAGTCAAGAAGTTCCCAGTCAAGACTTCGCTTCTCGCTCCACTCCCTGAACTGTGCAAATTCCTGTCCCATAAAAAGAAGTTTCTTTCCCGGATGACCATACATAAATCCATATGCCGTGCGGAGATTTGCAAATTTGTCCTCGTACTCACCCGGCATCTTTTCTATCATTGAACCTTTTCCGTGAACAACTTCATCATGAGAGAGAACCTGAATAAAGTTTTCACTGTATGCGTACTGCATACTAAATGTAAGCTTTCCATGATTGTTTGCCCTAAAATAAGGGTCAAGCTTCATATATTCAAGGAAGTCGTTCATCCATCCCATATTCCACTTGAACAGAAATCCAAGTCCATTCATTGAAACAGGTGATGTAACACCCGCCCATGCCGTTGACTCTTCGGCTATTATCTCTGTTCCCGGACACTGTTTTTCAAACTGCTCGTTCATATGTCTGAAAAGATTTATGGCATCATAATTTTCATTGCCACCCTTTTCATTTGGAAGCCACTCGCCGTCATCCTTTCCATAATCAAGATAAAGCATTGATGCAACCGCATCAACTCTAAGACCATCTACATGGAACTCCTTGAGCCAGAAAAGTCCGTTTGCGATAAGGAAGTTTTCGACTTCCCTCTTGCCATAATTGAAGATATAAGTTCCCCAGTGAGGATGCTCTCCTCTCCTCGGATCAGGATGCTCATAAAGCGGCTGTCCATCAAATCTTCCCAGACCATGCTCGTCCTTTGGAAAATGTGCAGGAACCCAGTCAAGAATTACATGAATACCTTTTTCATGCATATAATCAACAAAATACATGAAGTCTCTCGGCGAACCATATCTTCTTGTAGGTGCATAATAACCTGTCACCTGGTATCCCCATGAGCCATCAAACGGATGCTCGGCAATTCCCATAAGCTCGACATGAGTATATCCCATCTTCTTAACATACGCTGCAAGCATAGGTGCCATCTCACGATAAGTATAAAATCCATCTTCCGTACCGTCATCTTTCTTGTGCCATGAACCGATATGAACTTCGTATATAGCCATAGGCTCTTTGCGAAGCGTATTTCTGTCTTTCTTTTCACGCTCACGCATCCATTTAGTATCATTCCACTTAAATCCGCTTATGTCTGCGACTACAGATGCGTTTGCCGGACGAAGTTCAGAACAGTTTGCATACGGATCTGCTTTCATCAGAACTTCACCTGTTCTTGTAAGTATCTGGTATTTATAAATCGCTCCCGGCTCAACACCCGGAATAAACAGTTCATAAACACCTGAAACCTGAAGTGTTCTCATATGATGTAGCCTGCCATCCCACATATTAAAACTTCCTGCCACACTTACCGCCCTGGCATGAGGTGCCCATACCGCAAAGTATGTTCCTTTCACACCATTTATCGTCATAGGATGTGCACCAAGTTTTTTGTATATCTCGTAATGCTTACCCTCCGCAAAATAATATAAATCTTCATCACCAATCTGCGGTTCAAAACAATATGGATCTACATATTCTATAACATCATTCTCAGAATATTGAACCTTTACCTTATATGGTGCTCTGTAGTTTTTTCTCGGAATATATTTTCCAAAAAAGCCTGAACCCTCACCAATTTCCTCTAACTCAAGTTCATTTTTCCCTGACATATCAGTTATAAAAACTCTTTCAGCTTCAGGTCTGTAGACCGTAAGAACCTGACCTCTGCCAAAGCTGTGCAATCCCAGTAAATTATGTGGTGCATTATGTCTTCCCTCAAGCAGCTCATCATATTCAACCCAGTTAATCCACTGGTCCATTTTTTCCTGCATACGCTTTCCCCCGAATCTTTTTAACATGAACAGCCATATATGGCTGTCCGTGTTATTATTTTTTATTTTCATTTGCAAAACACTTTAAATATCTAAATTTTTAATATTCTGCTGCATTTTTAAGTGCCGTTTAATAATATTGAGAACAAAAAGCATTTTGACCCTTGCATCTTGTTGTTTAATTAGATAAGGTCATCAACAGCCTTTGCCATCTGCTCTGACTTCTTATCCGCATCTTCAAGAGATGTTCCGACAACTCCATAGTAGAATTTAATCTTTGGCTCTGTTCCTGATGGTCTTACACACATCCATACATTGTCTTCCATATCAAAGTAAAGTACATTTGACTTAGGAAGTCCCGTAGGTTTAACCTCACCTGTTGCAAGGTCTGTAATAGTATCAGCCTGGTAATCTCTGAATGAAAGTACCTTGTGTCCGTTAATCTCCTTAGGAGGATTTTTACGAAGGTCTGACATAATCTCCTGAATTTTTGCAAGTCCCTCGATACCTTTCATAGTAACGGCCTTCACTCCGTCCTTGCAATATCCGTATCTCTCGTACATTGCAATCATGGCATCCCAGAGTGTCATATTCTTTGTCTTGTAATAAGCTGCTGCCTCACAGAGAGCCATAGTCGCAACGATAGCATCCTTATCCCTTGCATGAGTACCGATAAGACAGCCATAACTCTCCTCAAATCCAAAGAGATATGTACCCTTGCCTGTTGTCTCAAAATTAAGTATCTGCTGTCCGATATACTTAAATCCTGTAAGAACTTCAATAAGGTCTACTCCGTAATATTTTGCAATCTCATCTGCAAGATTTGATGTAACGATAGTTTTGATAAGCTTTCCGTCCTCTGGAAGTCCCTTTGTCTCCTTAATCTGTGAAATCTCATAATCAGCGAGAAGGCAGCCTGACATATTTCCGGTAAGAGTGATATACTCGCCTGATTTTGTATCTTTTACATAAACACCAAGTCTGTCTGCATCGGGGTCAGTTGCAAGAACAAGGTCTGCATCCTTTTCTTTTGCAAGTTTGAGTGCAAGTTCAAATGCCTCTGCTGCCTCAGGATTTGGATAACTTACTGTCGGGAAGTCTCCGTCAGGAAGTTCCTGCTCAGGTACAACATAAACATTCTTAAATCCAAGTTCCTCAAGGACACGCCTTGCAGGAATATTTCCAGTGCCATGAAGTGGAGTGTAAACAATCTTAAGCTTGTCCCCCATCTCCTTAATGCTGTCCCAATGGATAACCTGTTTTTTAAGTTCTTCAATATATTTGTCATCAATATCTTTGCCAATCTGCTGATACAATCCCTGTTTAACGGCATCGTCTTTTGACATTGTCTTGACCGTGTTGTAATCCGTAACTGCCTTAACCTCGTCCATTATACCTGTGTCATGAGGTGGTGTAATCTGTGCTCCATCCTCCCAGTACACCTTGTAACCATTGTACTCAGGTGGATTGTGGCTTGCGGTAACATTGATACCTGCTACGCATTTAAGCTCTCTTACGGCATACGAAAGTTCAGGTGTAGGTCTGAGTGACTCAAATACATATGCTTTAATTCCATTGGCTGCAAGGCAGAGTGCTGCTTCATCTGCAAACTCAGGTGACATATGGCGTGAATCGTATGCGATAGCAACGCCCTGTGACTGTTTTCCTGCTTTTATAATATAATTTGCAAGTCCCTGTGTAGCCTTGCGGACTGTATAAATGTTCATGCGGTTTGTACCTGCACCTATAACACCTCTGAGTCCGGCTGTACCAAACTCAAGTTCCTGATAAAAACGCTCCTTAATCTCGTTATCATCATCTGCAATAGCCTTAAGTTCAGCTTTTGTCTCCTCGTCGAAATAAGGGTTTGCAAGCCATGACTCATAAATCTCTTTGTAATCCATCTTGTATATCCTCCTCTTTCTGCTCTTTTATTTGAAATTATATATTTGATGCCGGGGTCAAAATATCTTTTGACCTCGACTGATGCAATGGTCCGCTGTCGCTTTTGACCTTTGCATCATACATTTATGATACTGCAAAATCTGTCATATAGAGTTTGCTTTGTATCTGTTTAGTAAAATTTTAAAAACAGTTTTATTTATCTGCATCCTCGATAAGTTCTGAAAATGAAAGTTTTACATTTTTGTCATCATCAAGAATATCCACCGAATAACTTTTTGTCACATAACCACTTTTACTCAATGTAATAGTCTGTGAACCTATAACCTTTGTAAATTTACACGGAACTATGCCTTTATAAACATTGTCCAGATAAACCTCCGCACCCTCAGGTGCCGTCACCGATATGGTATGGTTGCTGTCTATCTTTTTAGTTTTAGTCTTACTCTTGCTCGTCGCTGCCGCAGTCGCCTGGGGTTCTGTCGTTTCAGACGATGCCGTGCTCTGCGGAGCACTCGTTGCCGCTGACGCTGTATCAGAGGTTTCCAGACTTATATTTATGGTCTTGCTTGCCTCTGCAACAGTAAGCTTTCCATTATATGTACTGTATCCGTTAAGACTTGCGGAAACTGAATAAGTACCATAATTAAGTGATATTGGTTTGCTGTAATCAATCTTAGTACCATTTATATACAAATCTGCACCTATCGGGTCAATATTAAACTTAATGCTTCCTACATTTTTTATACTATTTCTATAGTCGCTAAAATCAAGAGTGCTCTCTTTATTATTTTTTATACTGACTGTCTTTGACGCTTTTGCAGTTCCTTTGTTCAGGGTAACCCTGTAATTGCCGCAACTCACTGTTATAAGCATATTATTTGTCACCGGTAAAATTATGTCATCATCAATATTTATCATACCACCGATAAAATCCTTATAATTTAACAGCCTCAAATAGCCATGTCCCTCTGTCCTTATAACAGAATAGACCTTATACCCTATCCCACGCACCGTAAGTTCATCAGCCTCACTAAGCTCCACCATTTCAATAGCCTTGTTACCCGATGTGCCAAAATATGTCTGTTCTGAATACTGATATAATTCATCGGCAACTTCCATTGATGACTCAGATGTATCAAAAGAAAACTTGTCCACATTTTTATACTCCCATGCGTCCTCAGGCACTTCCATAGATACAAGTTTGGCATCGCTTGTCCTATAGGTAGTCTTCATGATCATTCCCTGTTCGAGTTCATCCCCGTAAATATCCTGCTTATACTTATCCTTAATCTCTGCCGTATCATCATAATTTATGATAGTGTCAACATCTGTGTCAATCTCCCTTACCGAAAGCTGTTTCAGTTCCTTGTCAACACTCGTGATAACCCCTGTAAAAGACTGTGCAGCCATAGGCTTAGCCGTATCCTGCACTTTGTTTTGTGAATCGCTTTTATTTGCACATCCACACATCATTACCACCAAAAATACAAGGCACACACACCGTTTAATAAAACCGGTCCCTATTTTCTTGTGCATCTTAAAATGCCCCTCCTAATCAAAAAGTCACTGCACAGTCATAAGACTAATACACTAATCCTTATTTCTGAACAACTTGTTTTACTCAAACCCAAATTGTCGTATGAAAAATACTGCATCAGCGGCATTTTTCATACTGTACTATTTGATTATAACTCAAAACCACTTAAAAAAAAAGTCAAACTCTTAAATCTTTTATCTTAGCGATAAATTTTTGTCTGTCAGGTTCCTGTGCCCTTATTTTTTCAAGTTTTTCATAATTTTTTTCGGAAATCCATGTCTTTTTTCCATTATAATAAAAATTAACCAGTTTCCAATACTTTTCAGGATAGAGTAACAGTGCATGCAAAACTTCCATTTCACCGGGTTCAGGCTCTCTTTTTTTAATATATTCCTCAACGATAGAAACTCCAAGCTCACAGTTCCATCCGTTTTTCTCCATAATTTTTCTAATCCAGTCATATAAATCTGTCATTTGAAGTCCCACCGCAGATTTTTCAAAATTTGATGTTATTATATTTTCCCTGCTAAAAGAAATATTATGATAATTATAACTTCCATGAATTATCCTGTTTTCACTTATTGTCTTCTCACATAACTCATCTATGCCGCATCTTTGTATATATTCCAAAGCCTCTACTCCCTGCTCATAAAACTCTCTAAACGAATTGAGTATGCTTATCTCCATATGATTTTTCTGTTTTTTTGCCTTGATATAACTGTTCACACGCTTCATTTCATTATTATGTTTCTTAAACAAAGAAACTATATCTATTCTTGATGTATTAAATTTTGCCTCAGATTCATCAGACAGTCTCATACATCTATGTAAATATGCAAGATGCCCCGCCGCCATACGGACCTCACTTTTATCTCTCACATCACAATCCTGTGCCTGAAACCATCTTCTTATAACCCACTTCCCGCCACACGAATCCTCGCTTATATATTTCTCTGAATTATTTTTCAAAGCAAAATCAGCAAATTCATAGCCATTTTTATAGAGACATTCTTTTACACTCTCCTCAAACAAAATCCTCATCTCATCCCTAAGATATGGTTTTACAACATAAAATTCATCCCCGCTTTCTACAACCACTGAACCCCTCACGCGTCTTTTTGCCTTTATATCAAGCTCATACTGTTTAAGCACTTCGTCAACTTTTTCATCCATTCCCATAAAAAACACCTCCATAACATACCTTGACTTATATACATTTGTATCTTATTCAAGTTATGCTATGGAGGTTTAAAATAGAACTTTTTACAGTCGTCATATCAATCGGATATTTGCAATCCGCTCTGCGGCTTGCTCATAACACTATATTTTATCCTTCAATCGCAATATATTTCTTTTCTTCAACTTCCTTTTCAGGCTCTTTCTTTGGAACAGTGAGTTTCAAAATACCATGTTTAAACTCAGCCTTGACATCTTCCTGTTTGACACCCTCACCAACATAGAAACTTCTCTGGCAGGCACCTGCATAACGCTCTTTGCGGATATATTTACCGCTGTCTTTTTCTTTCTCGTCTTTATCAAGACCTTTTGCGGCACTGATTGTCAAATAGCCGTCCTCAATAGAAGCATTTATCTCATCTTTAGTAAATCCCGGTAAGTCAACTTCAAGCTCATAACTGTCTTTTTTCTCTTTAATATCAGTTTTCATAATCCGGCTGGCTTTCTTACCATATAATTTCTTTTCCGTGTTTTTCATGCTCTTATCGAAATCATAAAACGGAAATTCATCAAACCAATCATCAAACAAATTTTCTCCAAAAATACTAGGCATTAACATAAGTCATCTCTCCTTTTTCATATATGCTTTATTACCTTGTTTCATGGAACCGGGAGGAGCAAAGCAGACATTCGCAATCCGCTTTCGCTACTTGCTCATGAACGCAGTCGCTTTGCGACCTGTCAGTAAAAGTTTTTAATCTCAATCTCCAAATCCGATTGTCTGATTGAAATCTTATTTCTTTTCTTCTTTTTGTTCCCTTCCTTTGTTCTGATTATGTTATATCACTTTTATTAGCACTCGTCAATAGCGAGTGCTAATAATTTTTGTGAACTTTTTGTGTTCTTTGTTCTGTTTATTTAGATTTTACAGCTATAACGCAAGCTCTATCACTGATACAAGAAGAACCGCAAGGCAGGCTGCGACCGCAACCGTCAAAAGACTTTTCCTCTTATATGCAAAGAATACTCCGACCACCGTTCCTGCTATTCCCGAAATCAAATCTGCCGTTGAATAGATTATTGCCGGAAATGTCATCGCACCAAGCACCGCATACGGCACATACGCAAGAAATGATTTGATAAATCTGTTCTCAATCTTTCCCGTAAAAACCGTGAGCGGAATTGCCCTGATAAGATATGTAACCCCTGCCATCACTATAAGATATATAAAAAATGTCTGTGTGTTCATTTATTTTCCTCATTTCTCCACATACTTTTATGGATACAAAATCATTTTTCGTTTTCAACATTACTTCTTCACAAATCTTTACTAAATATATCAGATATTTAATTTCCTTCCTCCTCATCAATCGGATAAAGCCACGCACCGACTGCCGATGCAGCTACCGCACATATTATTATCACAAAGCCTGACGAAACCTTATTCAACACCGGAATCCATCTAAACATACAGCTTAATACCACGGCGATTATTATTACTTTTAGAAAACGGCTGTCATCTCTTGCCGCCGGAAGAATTATTGCAAGAAACATTCCATATATGGCAATGCCTAGTGCATCACTTATAACTGCCGGAAGTATGCCGCCAAGAAGTGCACCAAACGCTGTTCCCGCTATCCAGCCGATGTATGAAACCGATATAATCCCAAGCATATAATATTTACTTACGGTCTTGTTTCTGCTGACTGAAACCGCAAATATCTCGTCCGTCACGCAAAAACTTACTGCCATTCGTGTCGGCTTTTTAAAGGTGTCATCCACCTTTTGTGCAAGTGACAATGACATAAGTGCATATCGTATATTTATAACAAGCTGCGTAAGTGCCATCTCAACAAGACCGCCACACGCAGCCATTATCTCAACACCAGCAAACTGTCCCGCCGATGTTACATTTGCAACCGATATAAGTATCGCCTGCCACGGTGTAAGCCCTGCCGAAACTGCCATTATTCCAAATGCAAAACTCACCGACAGATAACCAAGTGCTATCGGTATTCCGTCCTGTACTCCTCTTTTTATATCTTTCTTTTTATCTGATGCTTCATTTTCCATTTTTTCCTCATTTCCATATAGATACATCACTTCGTAAAACTTGTTTCCTGATATATCCAAACAATGTATTTATACGATTTTTCTTTTATATTTTCAGCCGTTTTCGCATAACATTTTTTATCATATCTGATTAAAAATCTTATATTTTATAACCGCAAATGCTTCTCTCACAAAACTGTTGGGTATCGTAATCGGCTTAGTCTTTGCACTTGCACCGCTCACATCTGTGTAACCCATCTTTTTTGCTATGCATTTTGCCCTGTAAATATGAAAATCATTGCTGACAATAACAGTCTTTTTTTCTTTGCTGCCAATAAGCTCAGCCGAAAATTTCAGATTTTCATTTGTATTTTTTGACCGGTCCTCAAGTATTATCCTGTCACTTTTTATTCCGTTTTTGACAAGATAATCAGACATTGCTTTAGCCTCCGTTATTTCCTCGCCTTTACCCTGACCACCCGAAACAACAACCTTTGTCCCCTCATTTTCATTAAGATAATCAAGTGCCACATCAAGACGGTATTTGAGATTTAAGGTAACTCTTGTCCCATTCACCCTCGCACCGAGAACCACTATATAATCCGCATTTTTCTCCGGTTTCTGAACCGCATTTTTAATTATAGCACTTTCCGCAACACCGAAAGCACCTAGAAATAATATCACACATACAATCAATGCCACTGACACTGCCTTAGGCAGATGCAGTCTGCCGTTGTGACACATCCTCGAAGCTGTTCCAGCCGCCGAAAGCACCACGCCGAGAAGCAGCCAGAAATATGTAAATGAATTATTCAAACCGATAATGAACGCATAAGCTCCAAAATACACCACGGATGCAATCCCAAGCACCCATAATACAAAAGCTAAAACCATAAAAAACTCCATTCCTGCCCGCTTTTCAGGGCATCTCAAATTTGTGCGTAAACACGAATCCTGCGTGTAAAAATGTCAAGCGGCTATTCGCAATCCGCTTTGCTACCTGATAGTTTTAAACTGCACGACCGCATACGCTTTGCCCTCTTCATCATCAAGCGAAACAAAAGTCTCATTTTCCTGCTCACATATCACCGGAACAATAACATCACCAAGAAGTGCCTGTTTCTTATACTCGACACGGAGTTCTTTAACAGACTTAAGTTCAATCTGGTTCATCGCCATCCTCACATACTGTCCGTTATTTACATGGTGATTTGTGTCAAGCTGTGACTCCTGCACCACAAACTTCCTGCCTTTCACACCGCCCTCCGGCACTTTAATCTTTCTCGGTGCATAATCCATATCAAGCGGCTCATGTGTACCATAGACATCCCCTATCTCAGGCGTAACTATCATAGGTCTGTTTTTCTTTAAATCCATAAGCACCCAGAGTGAATTTGCAATAGCAACCCTGCTGCCGTCCTCCTTTGTAATAAGAAAATTTCTGTGACCGAACATCTTTTCATATCCAGATGACTGCGTACCAATTATAATATTTTCACCCATCCTCGGATATTCATCAATAACTATCTGCCATGAATTAAGAATCCACGCAATCTGCCTTTCCTTATGAAAATCAAGACCGACTCCCAAATCCTCGGACTGAAAATTCGTGCAGTCCTGCATATAATTTATAATACCGTCAAGCGTAAGCCTTGCGTCACTGTCAACCTCACTATATCTTACTCTGCTGTTAAAAGTGTACATATCGTTCCAATCCTTTCTGTCAAATCATATCGTTTTATAAACATCTTTACTATTATACTCCTTATGACACAAATTTTCATTTACTTTTTTATGACAATACCAAAAAGATAGTAACAGTTCAGCCAAAAAACAAGCCAATAATACATCGAGCAAGCTCGTGTATTATTGACTTATCTTTTTTTGGCTGAACTGTTACAAAAGAGATGCAATTTGTAAATTTATACAAACTACATCCCTTTTATTACACTGCTTACCTTATACAAAAAATCATTTCTTAAGCTTCATTTTTCTGCCGAATCCTGTTTTTTTATTAAACAGCTTTTTATACTTTTTATATTTTGACTTCGGTACCTTTATAACAGCTTTTTTGTATATGCCCTTAAATACATTCTTTCCAACACTCTTAAGCACTGATGATTTTACTGTTATATTTTTAAGCTTTTTGCTTCCGGTAAAAGCATTTTTTCCAATTGTTGTAACATTTTTACCAATAGTTACTTTCTTCAAAGTCTTTTTGTTTTTTAGTGCATTTCCGGCAACAGACTTAACCTTATAAGAAAATTTTCCTATCTTTACAGTGTCCGGTACAGATATTGAAGTCTTATTTTTAATCGGTTTAACAAACTGAACTTCTCCACCTGTTATCTTATTCTTAACAACTTTTCCAGGTTTTGTAACCTTAAAATATGCATTATATTTTGTAAGTTTCTTTACAATTCCCTTTTTCAACAGCTTAACCTTACTGCCTGCACTTGGATTATTACTGCCCGGCTTTGTTGTCGGTTTCGTTGTCGGTTTTGCTGTCGCTTTTGCTGTTGCGGCCGGTGTCTTTGTTGGTGTTGTCGTCGGCTTTACAAGCGGTTTCTCAGTCGCCTCCGGTGCAGGAGTTTTTGTTGCTTCTGCTTCTTTTTGCTTCCACTTAGCATAGACACTTATGTCCTGTGCATTTCCCGATGCAATCTCTGAGATTCTTGAGATAATATCAAATTTTGAAGATGTGTACCAGCCTTCAAATGTATAACCGTCTTTTGTCGGCTCCTTAAGTTTTATCCTGTCTGCTGTTGTATAAGTCGATGGGTTTTCAGAATTATTTACACCACCATTCAAAATATAATTTATCAAAAATCTTCCATAATTTATGGTCGTATATTGATATGCATAATTATTATATGTGTACATTTCGTTTGAGGCATCCTGAACATGAGCAAGCACCGCTACTTTTCCATTATCATCTGCCCAATCCTGCTTTATGTTTACCTTAAACATCTTGGCACTTCCCGGTTCCAGATTTGAAACATCCCTTTCTCCATATGACTCAGTCACATCATTTGCGTTATATAGTTTAAGAGCCGCTGAATCCTTTCTATTGCCTTCATTCTTAACCTCGACAAGCATATATGGATAAGCACCTGAATCGCACATCTGTGTTCTTACAACAAAATCACTATTTCCTAAAGCCATCTCTGTGCCGTTGTTATCCTTTGTCTTTTCCTCTATCTCTTTTGGCTCATTATTAATATTCGGTGAAGTTGATGCTTCCTCTGTTTGTGCCGGTTCCATCGAAACCAAATTATCTCCTGAGTTGGCAGTATCCTCCGGCATTGACGAAACTATGTCCGCCGAAACTTTCCAGTCTCCATATTCCGCAATGTTCATACCTGACAGTTCAAGTGTAATGTTCTTTTCGTTACCCGGCTCTATATCAGTCGCATAATATTTTGACTTCTGTGCCACTTCTTTTCCGTCTGCATCATTTACCTTTACCTCAACATACGAAATCTTTTTATTTCCATCATTCTTAAGTTTTAAAGTTACCGGAAGTTCCTCTCCCATCAAAGAATTATTCAAATCGTAACTTGCCTCTTCCACATTCAGATCATAGTAATCCGTCACTTCAAAAGCATCTATCTCTGAATCTGTAACACCTCTGTCACCCTCGACATCATAATCATCCGATGATGCAACGATAAAATCTTTATCTGCTATTGTAAATGCCGATACATTTCTCAGCCAGCGTTCTTCCTGGGTAACCTGAACAGCATCTCCATATGTACCATCTGCCGTTTTATATCTTACAAAAATCTCTGTTCCATTTTCAGTATTCTTCGCATAATAAATACCTCTGTCAGTTATAGCATATACTCCGTCATAACTTCCCATATCATCAACGATACCATTAACTGTACCATCATCTTTCAGATACGAAAGTTTGCTATTTGATGCAATCGTGAATGTTTCTTTTCCATCATTCTTGTATCCATAATCTACAGTTACTGCACTTCCTGTGCAAACACTGATGTTTTCCTGACTGTCACCATCCGTATATGATTTTATTTCCTGCTCATCCGTAGAAAAATCATTATCTGAATCCACACCATATACGCAGGTTATCTTATTATCTTTAATACCTGCTGCAAGGGATGTAACTGAGTTGAGGTTTCCTGCTGCTTTCTTTACATTCCAGTTTTTTGTTACCAAAGCATCATTTATGGTGCAGTTTGAGATATTTATATAGTTCTTATCTGTTCCTGTTCCAAAATAATCGCCCTCTGCATTTGCCGCACTGCATACATATATCTGACCTTCATTAACAATAATATCAGCATTATAATCAAATGCAGCGTCCGTTTTTATCTTTCCATAATCAATCCACTTATTATTTTCAGTATCATATTTTTTTACATGAAGTTCAACATTTTTCCATATTGATTTAAGAATACTGTCTTTTTCTGCATCTGTTGAAGCTGAAGCATAACTTTTTAATATTTCCGGTCCTACAGATGACTCCTGATAAACCATATAATAGTCCTTGCCATCAGTATATAATTTCTGATTCATCTCACTGACCGCTGTCGAAGAATCACTTTCATCCTGGTCTACTTTTTTTGCATCCGACCAAGAACCTGTATTTCCATCGGCAGTATATGTCTGATAATACAGCTTAGGTGCTGTATAATCCGTACCATTTACATTTTCACGCACCGTATATACATTTAAAGCCTCTGTTCCATTTGATGACACAACCGGTTCTGCCGCCGGATTAACTCCCGAAGCAATTACTGTTTTGTCACCTTTAGAAACAGCCTTTATCTTTATTTTATCTGCATTTTTTGAAAGTTTATAATTTGTCAAGTCATATAATTGTGAAAAATCTGTCATGCCATCAGATATTTTCTTAACTGACTGTGCCGACTTTTTATCTTCTCTTGTCCATAAATGGAATGTTCCTTTTGCAATGTCATATTTTGGTTCAAACCATGCAACTCTTGCATATATTCCTATCGAACTGCTAAGATCAAGATATGTAAATCCAGGCTCCTCGCTCAAACTTGCTATAACAAGTTTTGTCTCGAGTCCTGCCGAGCCATACACTCCACCATTGAGATATTTAAATCCCACGCCTGCATTTGCCTCAAGAGATGGTTTTAATGTTAGTGACGAATCTCCCTCAAGTTTATTTTCATTAAAATCATATGTTATGGTATCCGCAAAATCCGCTTCAATTGCTCCTGTTATTCCTATAGTTACCGGTATAACCCATACAACAAACTGCCAGTCAAACTCTGCTGATGCCTCAGCCGTCACGCACAGATAACCTGTTCCTGACGATAATGTTCCGTCACTATTTACGCCTGCCTCTGCATATCCGCTTGCCGTCACCTCTACGCCTTTATCAAAACCTGCCATTCCCATGACGCCTTTTTTCTTCTGCTTCTTTTTCAACTGTGCTATGGCAGTCTTCATATTTGTTGAAGCAAACTTTGCCGCTTTAACCTGATTAAGCATTTTTTTGTAATTTTCAAACAGGGCATTATCATCAAAAGTTTCATCATCGACATTAAACCCTATATGAATAGTATCTTCAGACACTTTATAATCCAATGGTATTGAAGGAAAACCAAAATTTAATTCAGTCCCGCCAAATATAGGCACTTTGTCGCTAACAGTTATCTTATTCTCATTTCCAAAACTAAGCTCTGTATGCTCAGTATAATTTGGATTTTCCGCTATCTCAAGCCTAAGCGAAGTTGATATTTGATTTCCATCATTATCATACACGGTTATAAATACTCCCGTACCTACCGAAAAATCATTAATACTTATATCATTGAACTCACCTGTGGTACTGCTTGCAATTTCTTTATCTCCACTTTCCGTTCTCTGAAAAAGTTTATATGATGCTACTGTTTCTGCATCATTGCAAACAGCGGCATCAATAGAAAACTTCCAGCCTGCCGTTCCTTTATTAACTTTTTGATATGTATCAACCAGGTCTACTTTTCCAGCCCCTCTTTTATATACGGCTGACTGTAACCTGTGTGCATCTAAAGTTGCCGCTTTAATCGTAATCTTTCCTGTGCTCTCATCACCAATACTATATTTAGCATTGTAATCATAATAATTATTACACTTAACAGATATATCATAATTTCCCGTACCCGGATTAGCTATTTTAATGGTTCCATAATCACTTGTCGTATATGTACTTCCGCCTATACTAACCTCTGCCCCCGGAACAATCTCTCCATACTGATTCATGACAACAAGTTCATATTGTCCCTTAGGAACATCATCTTCACCGTCATCTGTCGGTTCACCTCCTGAACAACCTGTTAAGACCAAAGAAGTTGCGACCAACACACACAACAATTTCTTTTTAAACCTTTTTCCAAACTCCATTTACAAAACTCCTTTCTTTTCTCTACATTATCAGGCATTTGCGAAACTGTCATAATCTGTGATTAATTGTAACTATAATCAGTTTTGCAATCACCTATTTTCAATTATACTATCAGTAATACAAAATTGCATTACTTTTTATCTTGACTACTCATTACATTCCAAAATTCATTCCTCTATAGCACTATGCCGCCCTGCTGCCTGCTTACAGCACTGTTAGCTACTGACACACCGTCATATAACCGCCATAACTAAACCTCCATAATCTTTTAATATTTTCTTGAAGCAAACTCCCATGCCTCATCAGAATTGCTAAATATTTTTACCTTTTCGCCATAAGAATTTAACTCCTTAAACAATTCCTTTTTCATATCATCAAATTCCAACACCCACTTAATATTATACCTCAAAAAATTCAAAGTCGGCTTTGTATTATAATGTTCTTTCCCTATTCTTTGTTTTATCCACCGTTTGAATACCCTGAACAATCTCACAGAAGTTTTTTCGTTCAAGACAACTATATAATCGCAACAACCAAAACTTTCCATTTACCCGACAAACTGTTCCCACTTACTGCGGTCACATTCATAAGCAGCCAGTCCCGAAAAATCATTTGCATTTGCCTACCTGTGACTTGAAACATCTGCCCTCTCCAATTAATTCTATCCGCACATTTTTCACAACATGCAATTAGTTTCGCAATAATCCAACACTTATTCTACTCCGCCTTAATCTGCTCTATTAACTCCAAAACTTTTTCCTCGGTCTCCTCAATTTCATCTGCTATCTGTGCTATAGATTTGTCTTTGGCAAGTTTCTTTTTTATAAGGTCTTTTAATTTATTCTGTTCACCTTCACTTCTTCCATTTTCTTTGCCAATCAGTATTCCCTTGTTTAAAATTCTTTTTGCTTCTGTTTCTATTACCTGTCCTCCCATAATTTTGTCAACTCCTCTCGATATTTTCTTATACTTTCTTGCAATATTGTCTATTACTTTATTTGATAATTCTACTATAGTTCGGTTTTCAAACTCTGTTATCTTTCCATATTCTGCTAACTCATTTAAACACTGGCGTATATATGCAAATTCCTCAATCAACCTTTTTAATGCTGTTTCATCCTCATTATACTTCGGAAAGTTTGCTTCATGCGTAAATATGTAAAAAGGTATAAGCAAATAAATTTCTTTCTCCCATATGTCTTCTAAACTATAAGACTGCATCCTTATTATAGGTATGTCATACTTTACCTCACCGCCGGGAGTCACAAACCTAATTGTCATAACATCACCAGTATTTTTATTTGACCGAAGATATAATACCGCTGAATGGGGAATGTAACTGTTAATACTCCGTCACTCTTTTTGCCGCCATCATCGCCGACTATCTTCTCGATTGTGGCATCATCAAGTGCTATCTGCGAATCATACTCGAAAAAGCGTAACACCATACTGTTGTCAATGGTCGACTGACACTCCAAATGATATTTCTTTTCCGTCTCACCTTTAATAACTTTGAAACTTGCATCTGTTATTATCTTATCCGCCGCTCCGTCCTGCTTATTTTGAAAGTGATAGTCATTTGCGAATACGATTGTTTCCGTACCGTCATAGTTTTCTCCGAACACCTCATTAAGAAGTGGCAATATAAATCTTGAGCAATCGTTTAACATGGTTCGGAATACATCATCATACGGTGTGCCGGTTATATTGTCGTTATTTACTCTGTCGTACTCCTCTTTAACATCACTTTCTTTTATGATGTTGTTATTGTGATATTCTAAAGCATTACTGTTTTGTTTTTTATCGTTTTTAATTTTATTATCGCTGTTTTTCTCCATTTATGTATCTCCATTATATCTTTTTTATGTGCTGTTTTCAATTACTAATGCTGATTTTTATCTTTGATTATTTTTCAGAATTTAAGTCTTTTCTGATTATTTTTGAATTCCAAAAACATATATTTCCGTGAATTTTCAGAATTATATAGATTGCGTTATAAGACTGTTGCTTTGATTTATAATAAATAAAATATCTTATCACTTTTTCGATATGGTAACATACACCCAATCTTTTTTCTATTGTAATTTTTCACAGATTTATTTTTTCTTTTTGTATAATTTTCACAACTTTTTTACTCTGTCAGGCAGACATTCGCAATCCTCTCTGCTCCTAATATAAGGAAACAACAATAAATATCCTGCCTATATGCACTCCCTATTCAAATTGTTGTGTTTATATCATTTCGTAAATGAAAGGCTATTCTACCATAAAAAAATACCTGATAATGCCAAGAGTAAACTCTTGTATTATCAGGTATTTTTTTATGACTGAACTGTTACATATATTGCGACATATAAAGCTCATAATAAGCCCCTTTATTTTCAAGAAGTTCATCATGACTTCCAGCCTCCACGATGCCGCCCTTATCTATATACATGATAGTGTCGGCATTTTTTATAGTGGAAAGTCTGTGTGCTATGATAAATGAAGTTCTTCCTTTAAGAAGATTGTTAAGACCTTCCTGAAGTACGATTTCCGTTTCCGTATCAATACTTGAAGTAGCTTCGTCAAGTATAAGGATTGCGGGGTCTGCAAGCAATGCCCTCGCAAATGAGATAAGCTGTCTCTGTCCAACTGAGAGTCTGCTTCCTCTCTCATTTACCTGAGTATTATAACCGTCCTCCATCTCCATAATAAAGTCATGTGCACATACCGTCTTTGCTGCTTTTATTACTTCTTCATCCGTTGCAGTCTTATTTCCGTACCTTATGTTATCCATAATAGTTCCCGAAAATATAAAACTGTCCTGCATCATCACACCCATCTGTGTTCTGAGCGAATGTATTTTTACCTTTGATATGTCAATTCCATCAATAAGAACTTTTCCGCTGTCAACATTGTAAAAACGGCTCAAAAGATTTACGATTGTTGTCTTTCCTGCTCCCGTTGGTCCGACTATCGCTATCGTCTGTCCCTGTTTCACATCAAAACTTACATCTTTAAGAATAGGTACTCCATCCTCATAGCTAAATTTTACATTTTCAAATGATACATCACCTTTTATCGGAGGCATATCCGTTGCGTCAGGTGCATCCTTAACTTCCACCGGCTCATCTATTGTCTCAAATATTCTTTCAAGATATGAGATTGCAGTTAAAAGACTGTTATAAAAACTTGCGATAGTATTTATAGGTGCCCAAAATCTGCTTATATAAGCCGTAAATGCGATAAGTACACCGACTGTAACTCCTGACTGTCCGCCGTTTATAATACACGAAACACCAACTACATATATAAATGATGTTGTTATCGTTGATATAAGGTCAACCATAGGACCCATAGCAAAGTTATAATATACCGCCTTAAGCCATGCATTTCTGTAGGACATACTGAGGTCATTAAATATGTCCATGTTTTTTTCTTCTCTTACAAAAGCCTGTGTAACCCTGATTCCGTTAATACTCTCTGCTATGTAAGCATTTAAGTTTGACTGCTTGTTGCTCTGAACCTGCCATGCATGGCTCTGTCTCCGTTTCAAAAACACTACATATATGACAAGCACCGGAAGTCCGCAGAGACATATAAGTGTAAGTTTAGGACTCATTGCAAACATAAATATCAATATAAATATAAGATTGCAAAGGTCGGTTATCGTATTTATAATACCGTTTGAAAGAAGGTCACTAAGGTTGTTTACATAATTTACTACCCTTACCTGAATTTTTCCGTGCGGTCTTTCATCATAATAACTAAAAGGAAGTTCCTGAAGATGTTTAAAAATATCTTCTCTTATCGTATGTATTATGTCCTGACCGACTTTAGTTGTCACATCTATTTTTATCCTTGTGCTTATTACCGAATAGAGAACGATAATACCGGCAAGTGCCGTGAGCATCACAATTGATTTTATATCTTTATCAGGTATATACTTATCCATTTCAATCTGCAAAAACTTCGGAAGAAACATTCCAAGTCCCGATGAGGAAAGCATAAGCACAAGCACAAAAAGCATTTTTCCTTTATAAGGCCTGATATAATCAACAAGTCTTTTAAGCTGCTTAATATCAAATTTCTGCTCTACTACTTCGTCAACATCGTATTTATTTCTAGCCATCTATTTCACCCCCTGTTCTCTCATTTTAGCTGCCATTGGATACTGGTGGTAATAAACCGTCGCATAATATCCGTTTTTTTCAACAAGCTCCTCATGTGTTCCCTGCTCAATAATCCTGCCCTGGTCAAGCACGAGTATCTTATCCGCATCTTTAATAGAAGAAATTCTGTATGCGATTATAAATGTCGTGCAGGCATGATTTATATTTTCAAGCTGTCTCTGAATATAACTCTCCGTTTCCATGTCAACAGCCGATGTTGTATCGTCAAGAATAAGGATTGACGGATCTTTAAGTAATGCTCTTGCAAGCGAAATTCTCTGCTTCTGACCGCCTGAAAGACCTACTCCACGCTCACCTACGATAGTGTCGTATCCGTCAGGAAGATTTTTAATAAATAAATTTGCATCCGCCATCTTTGCAACACGCTTTACATCCTCAAAGGTGCAATCCGGTCTTCCGTATGCGATATTTCCCTCGATTGTATCTGAAAAGAGAAATACATCCTGCATCGCAATACCGATATTTTCCCTGAGTTCATACATATCCATGTCTTTAACATCTACACCATCAACATAGACACTTCCCTCTGTCGCATCAAAGAAACGGCACAAAAGGTTCATCACCGTAGACTTTCCTGCACCTGTAGTTCCTATTATTCCGACAGTTTCACCTTTCTTAACATCAAAATTTATATCGTGAAGAATGTCCTCATCATCTGCCTGATACGAAACATGCTCAAATTTGACATTTCCATCAAGTTTCTTGCGGTGTATAGGATTAAGCGGCTTCTTAACATCCGGCTCAGCGATATATGTATTGTAGATTTTTTCAACAGAAGTCGTAAATCTCTGCATATCATTGATAAGCCAGCCCGCCATACGAAGCGGCATTGTGAGCATCCAGAGATAACCATTCACTGCAACAAGGTCACCCATTGTCATCTGACCGTTCACAACCATAATACCGCCGACAAGCATAAGTACCAATGTAAGAATATTTGAGAAAAGTTCAAACAGCGGCACATATTTTTTCCAAACATTTGCCGCGCCAAGCTCAGAATCCCTGTACTTATCATTCTCAACGGCAAACTTTTCCATCTCATAATCTTCTTTTGCAAAAGCCTTAACAACCCTGTTTCCACTTACATTTTCCTGAACAAAAGTATTAAGACTTGAAAACGCATTACGGCAGTTTCTAAAAGCAGGCTTAACACTCTTTGCCTGAAAATATGTGGTAAGTGCCGTAAGCGGGAGCACGAGCACCATGCAGAGAGCCATTTTCAGATTTGTCGCAAAAATCATGATAAGAGCTATCACAAAATACAAGACATATTCATATGTAACATATATTACATACGCAACAAAATGTCTGATAGCATCCATATCACCGGTCTGGCGGCTCATCAGGTCACCTGTTCTGTTCTTGTTGTAAAAAGCAAAATCCTCCTGAAGAAGTTTTCTGTAAACAGTGTCACGCATACTGTAAAGAACATTCTGCGAACTCGTCTCAAAAAGCACCTGCGAAAAAAATCTGCATATTCCTCTTATTATAATAGTAACAATAAGCACGATAATAAGATTTTTAAGCATACCGTACTGTTCATGCTGAATAACTCTGTCAACGATAAGTTTTGAAACATACGGACTCACCAAAGCACAAGCCGCAACAATAGTAGTCAGCACAATGCCCCAAAACATACGCCAGCGGTATTTCTTCAGAAACGAATAAAACCATTTCATCGGTGTCATTTTTCTTGTCCTCCTTTTTCTGTTCATGTACTCTTTTTCTTCTGTTTTTCGTAATTGTTAATGTTTACACCTAGTGTGCTGACCTATTCATATTTAGCTAAATAACAACATGCCAGTACACTAGTGTATTGCCAACTCTGTCATTTGCACATAGCTTTATATCTAATATCAAGTTTGCCGGTAAACAATAACTTACGAAAGTTTCTACAGTATAGCACAGCAGACATATAGATAATATAATAAACATATAAAAAAATTGCATAAACCTATCATATATCAAAATCATATAATACTATTTTAAGCCGCAAAGATACTATTTTGCTTTATTTTTTGCTATTTTTATCATAAACTTATATTATTGAAAAAATCGTTTATATGTTATATAATATCTGCAAACAAAATCAGTGCAAACTAACATTTTCACACCTCATTATTTTTAGTATTATGATGCACGGAGCAACAACATATAGAAATATAACAATTCGTGACAACAGTTTGGGTAAAGCATATTTTCCCCAACATCATATCACTTTTGATAAAACTGCATAACACCAAAGAACGGAGAACCACTATGGAAAAAAACATTAAAAATCTTTATGAATACTGCGATGGACTTAACTCACCTATAGAGGCATTTTTGCACACCTCGATACCGGACAACTTCCCAATCCTCCCACACTGGCACTATTTTTTTGAAATTATCAATATATTAAACGGAAATGTAGAAGTTACCTGCAATGAAAATGTTTATAATCTTACTCCGGGCGACATTATTATCTTTTGTCCGAAACATATACATTCAATTTATGAAACCCCGGCCGAAGCCATATCTGCGTGCACCGAAGCCAGTACCCCAACAACTGACACAGATATTTTAACTTCCGGTAATTTATTTGCAAATAGTCTTTCCGGCAATGAATATGCGTCAAACAATAATATTTCCATCGCCAAAAACGGTCTTTCCTTAAGTAAAAAAGCCTGTTTAAGCCCGCTTTCAACCGATGAAATACATCCTAAGATTGACCAAAAACACGGTTCTATCCAGCCTGTTCCCGACAAAACAATATTATCCAAAAACTGTAATATACGCTATCAGGTATTAAAATTTGACCTTAACTTTCTTCATATATCAGGCAACTACAAATCAAGATTTTTAAATATGATGAATGTTGCTTATGAACAAAATCCGGAAAATATATTTTTTTCAAAAGAGGATTTAAAAAACTATCAGATTTACGAACTCTTTGAACAATGCATTGAAGAAATAAAAACAAGACAATATGGATACGATACACTCATCGGCACAAATATCGCAAAACTCCTTACATATCTGAGCCGTATATGGATATCAAAAGGCATAGCTGTAGACGAGAAAATACTCTGTGCATCAGCCCCCGACAATCCATTTGACAATATCACGGAATATATTGACCGACATTACAATGAGCAGCTTCAAGTAAAAGAACTAGCCAAAATGTGTAATATGAGTTACTCAAACTTTGCCCGTTCATTCAAGCTGCTTTACAACCAGTCATGCAAAGAATATATAGAATTTATACGGCTTAACCGTGTAGCAGACCTGCTTATATATACCGACCTTGACTTAAATTATATAAGTCAGGAAACAGGATTTTCAGATTGCAGCCATCTGATACGCTCGTTTAAGCATTGGAAAGGAATGACACCTAAGGTCTGGAGGAGAGAATATGGAAATTCATGAGAGATTATGATATACTTGTCTAGTTAGTTGTCCCACCTATACCTAATAACAGGCATAGGTGTTTAAATGAATACGATCATATCTTTTTGCCTATGCCACATTATATCATATGCAAAAAGGTTATGCAATATACATATACCAGAAACGAGGCACACTATGAACTACTTAAAAAATTTTTACGGTCATCTCAGTACAATTCTACACCACAAAAATCTTGTAAGGCATTACTGCTTTAAAGCCGGTCTTTACAAGCAGGGAATTATGCACGACTGGTCTAAATATAATCCTATAGAATTTTTTGCAGGTGTAAAATATTATCAGGGTGGCAAAAGAAGTCCAAACTTTGCTGAAAAAGAAGATAAAAAATATTCTTCAGCATGGCTTCACCACAAAGGACGCAACAAACATCATTTTGAATACTGGATAGATTTTGCAATAAACCCAAGAGAGGGTCTTGTCGGTATGCCTATGCCTACAAGATATGTACTCGAAATGTTCTGCGACAGGATTTCCGCAAGCAAAAACTACAACCGTGACACCTACAATGACTCTTTCCCATTGGCATACTATAACAAAAATAAAGATTATTATGTAATGCATCCTGACACACGGGAATTGCTCGAAAAACTGCTGACTATGCTTGCTGATGATGGCGAAGAAGCAACTTTTAAGTACATTAGGGAAAATATTGACTGGAAGAAGTCGAATAAATATTGAAATTAAAACAGTAAAAATGAGAAATATTTTTTGAAGAAAAGCAAAAATATTAAAAGTAAAAAATTAAAATTTAGAAAAAATCGGGGAATAATAATTTATTAGTTAAAGGTGGATATGTTGTTATCCACCTTATAAGCAAAAATTAAAGCATAAAATCTGTCATGTCGTTATCTTTACCCCAAAAATCTTTTTCAAGCCATTTTTCCTGTCTGCTTTTAAAGACAATAACCGAGTCAAGATTTTTATCTATATGAGGTTTTAATTCATTTTGCATTTTCGTTAATTGAACTTTTGAAATCTCACCTTCAAATACCGAATTTTGTATATGTGACAGATATTTTTTACATATCTTAAAAACAGACCTCCATCTTTTTGCCCCTTTATCTTCTAGACTTATATCATATACCAAAACTACATACATTTTTTACCACCATATTTTAAACCCTTCATATTCTTTTTCTCCAATTATGTGCTTTATCAATTTATATAATTCCAGACGAATTAAATATTGATAAGAAACCTGTCGTCCTAATTCCTTATGTTTAATTGTCTTTTTTAATGAATTTTCAAGTTCCCTCACAATCAGCTTTGATGCTTCTTTTTTCAAATGTAAAAAATTTAACTCCTGCGTAAAACTTTCTTCTGTAATCTGTTGTCTATTTAACAATGAAAAAATCAATCTGTCACCTATTAAAGGTTTAAAAACTTCAGATATATCTAGACACAACGAATAACGTCTTACACCAGGCTCATGCAGATAACTGATTGTCGGATTTAACTGTGTATGATAAACTTCGCTCAATGTTTTTGAATAAATCAATGAATTTACATATGATATCAACGAATTTATCATATTATCAGGTGGGTGCATTACTCTTTTTTCAAACTTTATTTCCTGATTCACTATAACATTCCATGCCGCATAATATTGTTGTCTTATATTTCCCTCAATACCCATAAGTTCATTTATCGTATTTGTCTTTTCAATCTGTTTCCGCAGTCCATCTATTTCATTCATCCATTTTGAAACATCTTTACCTCTGCCATTATAATATCTTAAATTTCTATATATATTGAAAGTTGCCGCATCTATGATTTTTTGAGCAATTTTCAGTCTTTTCACACTATCCTGATAGTATTCCACCTGATTAACCAATAACTGTCCGGCAAGCAATGATTTTCTCGGATAATAACTTCCCGTATAAAAATTATAATAATTAAAAAAGTGAATAGGAATACCATATTGAGAAATATAATTTAAAAATGCTGTATTAAATGACATTTCTGACATAACATAAATATCTGAAATCCGCTCTATCGGAATATCCCTTTTTTCTCCCTCATATGTACGAAATTGTAATGTATTATCTTTTCTTTTAATTTCACCATCATTATAAACATAAAAACTTTGCTTCATAAACACCCTCCTCTCAAATTAAACACAAATCACGATATGCACATTTTGAACACAACTTTGTTTTCTTCATAATTGGCGGTCTTTTTTCCTTTTTCATTTTAACAATATCTTCAATTACAAATTGTAGCTGTGTTTCATCATCTTTTGATAATTCAACCGTAATATTTTCTTTTAATAATGGATAATCAATTTTTGCCTTTAATCCATCTACTCCACGCTTTTTTAAATAATACAGATAATATTTAACCTGCCATATTCCTGCCTGCTCTATTGACTTACTTTTTTTAATCTCATGTAATTCACGATGCTCTTTTATAAAATCAATGTTAATCTCTCCATTAATCTGAATGTGTTTCTCACTTCTTCCATAACTTGTCTCATCCAAAATCTTTCCAAGCTGCACATCCTCATTACCTGATTCCATATTAATTTCATGACAAAAATACCACAATTTACGCTTACACACAAAATAATAATAAATCATTACTCCTGTTATTCTTTCTTCCATACATTTTTCTCCTTCCATGCTTAATATTTGGCAGTTGATATTCCACTATGTTTCTATTAAATTGGTAATGGTGCAAAAAATTCAGTTGCAGAAGCCATAGTCTTTACATTCCATTATGTTTCTATTAAATCTTTGTTGAGTGTGAAGAAATCCTTTTTGTTGAGTTCTTTACATTACAATATGTATCTATTAATCCAAAAGTAAAATTATCCGAATATCTTTCGTGACTCAACTTTACATCCCATTATGTTCCTATTAAATCGAAAAAAAAGATGGCTTTTTTGAAACTTTATCGTTATTTACATCCCATTATGTTCCTATTAAATCCGCCAGCCCTTTTTGTGATTGAGTGCTGCGAGTGCTCATTTACATCCCATTATGTTCCTATTAAATCTGCGAGAATGTTACATGTAATAGAATTTGTTCCTATATTTACATCCCATTATGTTCCTATTAAATCGATTACTTAGAAAGTGATTCCACTTTAATATTCTTTATTTACATCCCATTATGTTCCTATTAAATCTGCCTAAGCGACGGCTTCAAGAGCATATGGATAAAGATTTACATCCCATTATGTTCCTATTAAATCATATATCTACCTGTTATAATGTTTGTAACAGCGTAATTTACATCCCATTATGTTCCTATTAAATCGACTATATATCCATCAAAAGACAGTACAGTAACATATTTACATCCCATTATGTTCCTATTAAATCGAAGACTTTGTGCTTGCAAAAGCATATAAAAAGCCTATTTACATCCCATTATGTTCCTATTAAATCGCAACTGTTGTTTATCCTGAGTCCGCTCCTAAGAACATTTACATCCCATTATGTTCCTATTAAATCCGATTCCCCGGCTTGCTTTGAATGAAAATAAAATAAAATTTACATCCCATTATGTTCCTATTAAATCTGGCACACAGACGACATAGGTAACTATAATGTTGATAAATTTACATCCCATTATGTTCCTATTAAATCTGTCGTCCGGGTTACACCATGTCGTTAATTTGCTGTATTTACATCCCATTATGTTCCTATTAAATCGGACTGGGTTGCCAAATGCGATACGCTCCACATTTATTTACATCCCATTATGTTCCTATTAAATCTTCATTTTTTGCCTTAATTTAAAACAAAATCTTGCATTTACATCCCATTATGTTCCTATTAAATCGAAGCACAAATGTTTAAAACAAAAAAGAGTTGCAAAATTTACATCCCATTATGTTCCTATTAAATCTAAAAATGTGTTGCGTGTTAATGGGTTTTCAATGAATTTACATCCCATTATGTTCCTATTAAATCGATATTCCTTTTCATCTGCTGACGGAATATAACCAATATTTACATCCCATTATGTTCCTATTAAATCGGAAATCAAAATTACAAAAAAGTGATAACAGTTCAGATTTACATCCCATTATGTTCCTATTAAATCTGTAAGCATCAATATAGTTTTGTTTAAAAAATTGTTGATTTACATCCCATTATGTTCCTATTAAATCGCTATCACACTCATTCAACAGCTGAAATAAGTAAGAATTTACATCCCATTATGTTCCTATTAAATCGTTATTCAAAGTTTCTCTATAATTTTCATCAAAGATATTTACATCCCATTATGTTCCTATTAAATCTAAAGAAAACACAACACATTCAAGCACTGAAACAGAATTTACATCCCATTATGTTCCTATTAAATCTCATTCTGTAACTCTATACTTTTAATAAAGGATTTATTTACATCCCATTATGTTCCTATTAAATCTAAATAATTCTCAGTTTATAAAGCATACTCTATAAGATTTACATCCCATTATGTTCCTATTAAATCATTGATTCACATTCGATTTCATTTTGTGTATTTTTATTTACATCCCATTATGTTCCTATTAAATCCCATACCAATATAATACTCTATTTTCTACCATTTTCAACCCACTTTTTGTCTACCACTGCAAAAACAAGTCAAGCAGATGTTCGCAATCTGCTCAATTACTTGCTCACAACGCTTCTCACACCACACGAATCAATGGATTGTCAACTCCCCCACAAAAATGCACTTTCTTAGGTCGACAATAGTATAGCAATCATTTCTCTACTACTATATCTCTTAGTACCTTTTGCACTTCAACAGATTGTATTAACATACGCATTTTCATAATTCCTGATTTGACATTTGGTTGTCCGCATCTGATACTGTCTTTATGTTCTGAAATGCAACAATCCTTATGCCAACATTCCCCCATTTCTTTTCCTTTTATCGACCATCTTTCATTTTCTGTTAATTCCCCTGCCAATGATTTCATTACTCTTTCCGTAGAAAACCTCTTAAATCCTGCTAAGTATTTTAAAGTTTTCTCGTCTTGTATTTTCGATAAATTAATATGATGATTTTCTATTGTTTCCAGTATTTCCATACGCATCTTTACTTTATCTTTTTTACCTGTCCCTGTCCATTCCACAAGTTTATCAAAAGCTAAAACCAGATATTCAAAGCAAATCATATCAAGTATTACAATGCAATTGTCAGATTTAGCTTCATATTTTCTGAGTAATCTGTATTTATTCCGAATATCCTGATTATCAACCACATAGTCAAATGCAATATAATATATATTATTATCATTAGTATCTATATGTGATACTGCATCTAATATCCCCTGATTGCTCCCTTTACTTTCTACCTCTAATTCGCCATCAAATAAAAAGTCATTTACCAACTGCCAAAAATGTAATCCTGCACCTGTATCTTCTGTCCATAAATATTTCATGTTATTCCCCATTTCTACACGCACTATAACTCATCTTGAAGTGTTATTTTATTGTCATCAAGCTGCAGTATTTTAAAACTTTTATCTGATACATTCAAGCCATCACAATTTCTTGAAAAAAGCATATACTGATTTGAAAACTCAAAATTAATAAATCTTCTTATATCATCGTCAATCAGAATGTCTGCATTATCAATAACAATAAAACAATCCCTGCATTTTTTCAGATTTTCTTTCATATTCTCCGATTTGTAATTAAACAATTTTATTGCATTATATTCCTCTGTCAACTTAAGGTCCTCAAGTATTTCATATAATACTGTTTTCCCTGTTCCACTGTCTCCGCCAACCAGTGTTATTCTATCATCAAAAAATAATTCATACGAAAATGGAGCTGCTTTAAATGAAATATTTTTATAAATCATCTTTTTCCCTCCTCTCATATTCCTTACTCCACCATGCACTATACCCTGCACTCCCTGTCACAATCTCATCACCATTAAACCTGATTTTTGTATTATCCGAAACATAAACAAAACTTGGTCTTGACATATATATCTTAATATTATCCATCTCAAATATTATTTTTAGTACATTAGGTCCACATTCCTCTACACATACAACTTTATCCGGATGTTTTATAATATTTAACAAAGTTTTGCAGCCTGATGATAAATTTCTGATTGTTCCTAAACCGAACTTTGTCTGAATATGCTTGTCTGGTGTTAATACAGCATCATCCGCCTGCTTGATAAGATTTATATCTCTTTCTGTCATCTCCTCATTACAGGTGTTTAAATTAAAGTAGAGGTCGTTTTGTATTATCCAGTCCTCACAATTTTTCTTCTCTGTATATATATCTATCATTTATATCCCTCCATTTTATTCTGACATATAATCAATCGGATATTCACAATCTGCTCTGCTACTTCCTTGATAGTGTTAAAGTATGTTTCCCTCTCTCTCCGTTTTCGATAACCCGATACCTTTTCCCGTCTCTTCATCAAAATCGTACACAAAATCTGTATGATGTATATCCGTTTTTTCGATAACCCCTTCTATACCTTCCTTTTTCATTGAATATTCATTATATAAAGTCACACTTAAAGTTAATTCATCAAGTTTTGTTTTTAATATTCCTTTGGCTTCTCTCCCCAAATGCCTGTCGAATATTTTATGCTGATACTTTTCTATGAAATCCTCATTTTCATTGTAAATTTTATCAGGCATCACAGACACACTCTCTATCATTCTGAATTTTTTCTTACCATCCATTTTACTTAGTTCGTTCACAGATAGTTCCTGAAAATATTCAAGATATGCTTCTATTTCTTTATAATATTCAGTTTTTACTATTTTTTCTGTATCGTAAACTTCGTTAATATAATTTATTTTCTGTTCTTCAGTAAATATCCGGTTCTCATAAACACCCAGACATTCCCAAGAACGCTCAAATAAATCCCGATAATATATTCCTGTGTTTTCAATTCTGTTTTTTACTTGTCTTTTTGCATTTTCTGTTTTATAAATTTTTATATTAGGTTTTGACGGAATATATCTTCCTTTTCTATTGCAGCGTCCCATGCGCTGTAATAAACTGTCTGCGGTACACATTTCCGTATAAAGTATATCAAAGTCTATATCCAGACTCGCCTCTACAATCTGCGTTGTCACCCATATACCTACACTTTCTCTGTTTTCCGAAAACTGCATTATATTTTTTTCAAGCATTTTTCTGTGTTTTTTAATATATCTTGCGTGTAATGAATAAACATTATCCATATATTCTTCCAGCAAACTATATGTTTCTTGTGCTTTTCTTACAGTATTACATATAACAAGCACTTTTTTATTTTTTGCTTCCTCCGCTATTTCTTCCAGATTAAATTCCTGTTCATATAACTTTATCATATGTCTCTGCATCACATTTTCTGCCGAAAAATCTCCAAAACAATATGTCTCATTTTTTATCAATCCATATTTGTTCATAAAATCAAGCAGTACCGGTGGGAGTGTTGCTGTCATAATAGCAAATTTCCCTCCCATCTGTGAAATCGTTTTTAAACCATATATAAGTGCCGCAACAATTCTTGGTTCATATGACTGTATTTCATCTATTATAACCTTTGAATATTTCAATGTTGCTGCCATTATTTCTGTTCCCAATGCTTTATACACAAATAAAAACAACTGATCTACTGTAGATATTGTTAATGGTGCACTAAACATTTTTGTCTTTTCAAACTTCTCTTTTGCAGACTTTTCCTCCGCATCTTTCTCCTGTTCATCAGAAGATTCTTCTATATACTTTTGCAAACTCTCAGAGTGAAGCAGTGCAACATCTTTAAAACTATATTCTTCCCGTATTCTTTTATATATTGCATTTGAAGACACTTTAAGAGGCAATGTATAAAACCCCTTTTCTCCGTTAAGCCAATATAAGGCTGCTTCTGTTTTTCCCGAACCCGTAGGTGCGATTATGACAACATTGCTGTCCGCTTTTTCTCTCATATACTGCTGAACCGTTCTCAGATTTTTTCCATATCTTTTATCAATATTATTTATCAGTTTCTTTTTTTCAAAATCAATATTTTCCTCAGACTCAATTTTTCCACTGCTTACTGTCCAGTCAAATTTATTTAGCATCCCTTTTATAAGCATATATTCATGCCATAAATCTTCATCAATACCAACACCATCATTCTTTTTTATATTAAAAAGATATTTACCACGATTTACCATTTTTGTTTTCCAGTCACTTATTTCACTAAACTCATTAAAACAGTCTTTAAAATAATTATCAGAAAATTTTCTTATTTCGTCAGCATTAAATTCATCATCTCTTGTATGATGATAATAAACTGCCGTTACAAGACATTTAAAATCATCATTTGTTATGTCATCAATTTTTGTTTGTAATTTTTTCAAAGATAAAGTAAGTGCACTAAGAAAACCATGCGGTATCTGTTTTATATTTTTATACTTTGTATCAACCTCATCAGATATATTTGCCTGAAAAACAAGATTTGCCTTTCCAACATCATGATACTTGCAAGCTGTAAAAATGAGAGCTTTTTCCTTTTCAGTAAAATATTTTCCATACTGCTCAAAAAATCTTTCCGCACATTCAACAGTCTCGTCTAAGTGTTCCCTAAGTGTTTTTTGTTCTTCGTAAACATCGTTAATGATATTGTTCTTCTCATTTTCCAATGCCGCAATCTCAGCTTTTGAAAGTATGTCACCCATTTCATCTATTAAATTTAAATATTCTTTCTCAACTTTCTCTTTTTCATTAGCTTTTAATATGTGCTTTTTTGATTTTGCGTAAAAATTCATTTCCATCCCCCTATAAAATCTTTCTCCCAAAATGTATCTATTATATTTTTCCTAAGCAAATGCGACAACTGTTTCCTTGCCCTCATAATCATCTACATAGGCATCAAAAACTGTTTCTCCCTTTGGAAAATAATATGCATTTACTTTTCCGCCATCTTTTTTCCATCTTCTCACACCTTTAATAACTTCGTATTCCTTTGTGAGCGTATAGATTGTAGATGACCTAATTTCATCATCCTTAAAATGCCCAACCGGTATATAAATATCCATCTTAGGCTCTGCTTCTTCTTCCTGATGAATATTTACAATATCAACACTTTCAATATCCAGCAAATCTTCATATCTTCCTAATGCAGGATATTTTTTCGGTGCTAAAAGCGACTTATATATTATATCAAAATCTTCATCATTTTCTGGTGCAATATGTATAACCATTCTATTTTCGCAAACAAGTTCCACATTCGCAATCCCTTTAAAAACACCATATTCCTTATCATTGTCTTTCACGCATATCTGATGCCTGCCCGCTTCATATTTACTGCCTGCGTTAAAAGAATATCTTGTATAAAGTTCTGAAACTGTTCCTTGATTGCATCCCTGAATACTTATTCTCAATCTATGCAGCTCCGTAAATCCGCATATGGCATGAATCATTCCTGATACTGTAGAATATGGCGGCAAAGGATATGTTTCTTTAATAATAAAACTGCTCGGTTTACGATAATTTGCAAGTGTCTGATAACACTGAAGTCTTATCGCTCTACTAATTGCTTTCTCCATAATATTCATCAACTTCCTTTTTCAACTGCTCAAATGCTTTTCCTATTGTATCTGCATTTAATTTTTCACGAATTTCAGTATCATTTTCAAATGTATCTGCTGCAACTCCTACAACAGTATTCGCTTTAATATCTTCACTCTGGGCTACTATCTCTGCCAGTCTTTTTACACCTAACTTATTATTGTCAAGCTTAACCTGATTTTCAAAGAAAGGATTTTTTCTCTCATAGCATCCTCCTATTATAAATAGAGGGCTCATATTTTCTCGTCTTCCTTTAATATCACGATAGAGATACTCAATTCCGTCTAATAATGTTTTAACCCTGTCACTTTTTTTCTCCTGCGAAATAGATATTTCTCCGTCCACTCCAACACAATCTAAATCTATTGATACCGTATATGTATAGTATGAACGCTGAATTTCACTCTGTGCAATCGCATTATCCAGACCAGCCCTCTTAGCCATTCCCATATTTGTAAGAAATTCCAAATCACTCTGATATGGCTCAAGAGCAATCGCATTACTAAGTCTTGCTACCGCACTTCTGGTTGATGCTCCGCCTTTCTCTCCTTTTCCGTCTTCCTTAGATGTTGTTTTCATATATCCAAAAAGGTCGATTTCGGGATAATCTTCAATTGTCGCTGACGGTGCGAACTGCACAACACCACTTTTTCCGTCAACAGGTGTATTATCCCACTTTAACTGCCTTACAAGGCTGTATCTCATAGCCTGTCTTGAAATATATGAATACTGCTCATAATTTCCTCTTGTCATTTTTTTAAGTGTAGTTATATTTCCGATGCCCTCTCCATAATTAGCACTTTCTGCTAAAAAAATCATAGTAATTGTTAAGCCTTTATTATCCATTTTCGTTTTCCTCCTTACTTACATGATGACTTCCTTTTAACCCTAAAACAAACGCATATCCATATTGATTGAATTTATCTCTATCCTGTAACATATCAACAAAACCATTTGGCACATCAAGTCTGCTTGATGTATATAATCTAATAATAACATCCATAAATCTTTCCGTATTACCTACCGAAAGTGCATTTGTCAGTCTGTAAATCGTTCCTCTTATGCACTCATCAGAAACAACTCCTTTTGCGGCTAAAATTGCTTTTCTCAATTCATATCCGCTATTTCTCATAGACCATACATTCATTTTCTTATTACCTCCTTCATCTTGTACAATCATAAATGTCCTGACCTGAATCTTAAATACAAGCACTGCCCTGCTCAAAATACTTTCTGTTTCAATACTTGCCTTTATAAGCCTGTTTATAAGCCTGTACTGATTATTATAACTTATCAGATTTTCAATCGAGCTTTCATACACATTTAAAAAGTCATTTTTTATCTTCACATTTGGATGTTCTGATAATTTTTCTAAATATTCCATTATCTTCTTATCTTTAAGAATATTTAGAATATCTTTGTGTAATATATTGAAAGTATATCTGTCTTTTTCATTTGTTCCTCTTAGTATCACAGGTATATTGTTAAGCTCTCTAATCTTTAATTTAAATACAGTATTTAAAGTCCTTGCAACCCATGTAGCGTACTTTTCTCCGATATGCTTTGCATTTTCTTCCAGTACTACCGTTCCCATTTTATTAGAATCTATTAATGCCTTAAGACTACAATCTATATTTTGAAAAACAAACTTATTTCCAACCAGACGAAATCCCAAAGGAACAAGTGCATACAGATAAGCACATAAAGGACATATATACGCATCAACTTTGCAGTTCCAAAATGCCGAACGCTTTCTTGAGAGGTCATCTGCCATATCATTCATAAAGGCAATTGAAATCTTTTCTTTACTGTCTATCAGCGTATTACATTCAATACAATATTCCTTAGATTTTTCATGTGATTTTTGCAGATAATCTTTTAAAGGTTTTGAAAAATCTTTTTCAAACATCTCACGCATATCTTTTGCCGCATTTGCCCTAAGCAAAAAACTCTTGCCATTCCAAAAACGATTTATGTAGTTGTAAATTACACTTTTCATACAAAAAGTTTCCCTGCACAATGGCTGTTCCAAAAAATCTTCAAGTTCTGACAATCTTTTCAGAATCTCATCAGACTCCATTTTCACATTTATTTTTTTACTTTTAAGATTTTCATACACTTCCGGATTTTCAATTTTGTCACGAATATTTGCAAAACCACTTTTGTAACTACTAGACAACATCTTATCTGTAATGTATTTCAAGTCATCTTTTATACTGCTGTTTTTTTCTATACCATCTCCTTTTTCTATAATTCCTTTACATTTTTCAATCCTATTTATAATTTCCTGATATGTACACATTGAACCATAAATTTCTACAAATGCCTTAAAGTACATATCTGTCCAGTCTGCATTTAATGCAAACTCACGACTTATGCAGAGTACCTGTTCTTCTTCATCAATCCAAAAATCCTCACCTTTTCTTGCCTTTAAAACATGAAACATATGATACATTCCTACAATACCTGCATTTTTCAGGAAATCACCTTTTGTAATCTTGATTGGCTCCAAATATTTCACTCCCCTCTACATAACGATTTCAAATTTACCATGTCCCTCTGACCTTCTGCTGCCCAATCCTGCCATATACAAAAAGTTCAAAAGTTCAGGTGTTCCCGTCAATTTATAAATTCCTATGTTAGCATCTATCATATGTTCAAATACACACTGAACAACCTTCTTTCCTTTTATGGGAACAATAGAAAAACCATCTGTTGAAATCGGTACATCAAGTTTTTTCAGCATAAAATCAACATTTTCTCTCAGAACTTCTCCAAATTCATCATCTTCATAAGTGTAATAAATATCGGAATTGTCGTCAGAATTATGTCTTCTGACAATAAGAGAACTCAACATTTTCACAATAATCTCTGAATCCGTTATTTCCTTTTTCTTTTGTGCAGCAACTGACACAAGTTTCATAGAATTACAGTTGATCGGATAACTTTTTCCGTACATAGTCTTGAAAGAATTAAGTAACTGTATGCTTTCCGCAAGATTAGCATCACTAAAGAATACCTCAAAGCAAGGCATCCCCAATGAAATCTGTTCTTTTTGAAACTTTGCATTTGGAAGATAATACGAAAATGTATAACCTTTCATGACAGATTTGCTCTTGTCATAAAGACCTCTATGAAATTCCTCTGAATAGTTCAATGTTGCTTCTTTTAAAAAACTTATCATAAATGATTCCATATTTTTTGGCAAAAACGGTTTTTCCAACTGAAAAGTTAATTTGAACTGGTTCATTTTTTCACCCCTTTCTTCATTTTGTTCAATTTTCATCTAGCCTTGATTAATCTAATTTGCTTTTAGATATTTTTATTATATCACTTTAATTTTTGTTGTCAAGTAAGTAACTATTTATAAACTATTTGGATTATTTATTGTCTTTACTTAACCTTAATATCAAAAATCAAGACATTCCTTTACATTTTTTTCTTTTTATTTTATACTATGTCTACATTTTGGGATGTAAAAAATAGTTTATATTTAGTAATTTTATCTAATAGCTACATTTTGGAAATCGTATAACCACCCATAAACTTTAAACACATTTTTACATCTCAAATCTTTCACAAGCGGCTGCCACACGGCATCCGCTTTACTTTTTCTCTACCATATAAATTTATTTTAAATTTCATGTAACATTTTCCTCAAACGCAGAGTGTTTTATATAGAAACGTTTCTAAGAAGATATAGCAGGCACAGAAAATATATAGGTGGTACAATGAAAATTGCAAAACTGTTTTCAAGTTACCAACGAAACAAGTAAATTAAGGAGAAGCGATTAAAAATGGACAAAGTAATTGAAAAATATAAGGATATGGTTTACCGTATTGCATTTTCTTATTGCAGAAACCGTTCCGATGCGGACGATGTCTTTCAAGAGGTGTTTCTGCGGTATTTTCGTAAAGCACCGGTATTTAAAAACGCTGAACATGAAAAGGCATGGCTAATCCGTGTCACCGTCAACTGTAGTAAGTCTGTTCTTATGTCTCCGTGGAGAAAGCACGAGGTAGTGCTTGATGACAGTGTTCACTATGAAGATAAATATGAGTCTGACCTTTTTCGTGCCGTGATGCAGCTTCCGGCAAAATACCGTATTGTAATTGAACTTTATTATTATGAGGGTTATAAGCTAAAAGAGATTGCACAGATTTTAAAGCGAAAAGAAAACACGGTACGACAGCAACTTGCCCGTGCAAGAGAGCATTTAAGAAAATCACTTACGGAGGAAATTTAAACTGACAAATAGAAAGGTGTGGTATCATATGAAAGAGATAGATTATGAAAATGATATTAAAAAAGTATATCAACAGCTCCATGTAGATGAGCATCAGGTAACTGTTTTAAAACAAAGATTAGAAAAAGAAAAAAGGAAAAATCTCAGTAGTACATTTCAAAAATATGCAGCAGTGGCAGTTATTTGCTTAATTGTACTTGCCGGAGGAGGTGCTGCTGTAGCCGCAGTCGTACAGCACTGGAATGATTATATGAAAAATAATTATCATGTCACCGATGAGCAGATTTCTAAATATCAGGAGCAAGGTTTGTTAAATCAACCAGATGGAAAAAACACAACTTGCACAAAGAATGGCGTGAAAGTGACAGTGCAACAGACTGTAGTGGACAGCTATTACGCATTCGTATCACTTAAGGTTACCGGTTATAATCTCAACAATGCTGATAGCGTTCCTGAGTTTGATGAATTCAATGCTACAATAGACGGAGAAAAATTAAGCGGCTGGCATGATTTTTATGACGGTACAACAACGAATGAAAATGGACAGTCTGTTCTGCCAAATGGCAAAGCATTATCTAAAAATGCAGATGGCAGCCTAATCTTTCCTTACGCAAATAAAGATGGCAGTCTGGAATATAATATGCTGTTTACCAGCAACGGAAAAGAGAATTATTTCTTAAACAAAACAATTAATATTACATTGACAAATCTCGGACAGTATATTCATGGCACGGATAGTCAAATAGAAAATGTGACACCTGCGACTTGGAAAATAGAAGCTCTGTTGGCTGGAAATTCAAGCAAATACAGTTTCATAGCAAAGAACACTCTGTTAGGAAATACCGGCATATCGGTTGAACAGATACAACTTTCCCCTCTCTCTGTTAATGTCACGCTAAAATCAAAAAAGAACATATTCCATAATATGATTCCGAATTTTGAAGGTGTTAAAATGAAAAATGGAACAATCTATTTATGTGGCATTGACAATACTTTATCCAGTGCATCAAAAAAATCCATTAAGTCTAACAACACATGGAAACTACAGGCAAATGTAGAAGGCATTATTGATGTTAATGAGGTGGAAAGTCTGCTGTTTGACAATCCAAAGAAGTATGTTGGTATCACAGAAGATGAGGAGATAGAAAATGATGGCAGCCCCGATTATTATGAAATAAAAATCAAACCCGAATAGTCCCCTTTATATACAGAATTTTTTGTAGTCATGTCCATTATTGCTTTTTTATATTGATTTTAGATATGGTTTTGAGTTTCCCCATTTTTCAAACCGCTATCACTCGAAACCCAATCCAGCAAAGCATTCAGCCAGTGTTAGTTGTTGTGATTGCTCTTTTTTTAAAGGAAACCTTTTATGCTTGAGTGTGTTCTGGCAAGGACACGCTCAATGGCATAGCCTAATCCATAAAAAATAAATTTTGGTATATCAAAAATACGCTTGGAACATTCCTTTAATTCCAGCATAAAAATTGTATCTTCTTTTTCGCAGCTCATCATACCTATATAGCCAGTGACAAGTGTTGCAAACAGATTTAAATTACGGATTGATTGCAAAGACATTACACGTAAATCTTCTAATTCAAATTGTTGTTTTTTGTACTTGAGATGTTCTGCGACAGAATTTCAGCAAGTAAAAACTATAACCGTGACACCTATAATGATTCTTTTCCGCTGGCATACTACAATAAAAACAAAGATTATTATGTAATGCATCCTGACACACGGGAATTGCTCGAAAAACTGCTGACTATGCTTGCTGATGAGGGCGAAGAAGCAACTTTTAAGTACATTAGGGAAAATATTGACTGGAAGAAATCGAATAAGTATTGAAATTAACATAGAAAAAACTTTGCCCCCAAAGCTAACAGCTTCCCATCAGCTTTGGGGGCAAATCCACGCTATCAATCATCATAATCATCAACTACTTTTACCGTATACACAACAGACTTTTTATCCCCTTTACTGTTTGTATAACTGCATGTCACCTTTGTTGTTCCATACTTTTTTGCATAGAACTCCACTTCATGACCAGTTTTTTTCATTTCAGCAAAATTCACAATACCTGAATTGCTGATTTTCCATTTTAATTCACTCTCTTTGATTGAATGCCCTTTTCTGACTTCTAAATCAAAATCATCATTTACCTCTTCATATTTAACGGATTTTCCGACTTTCTGCAGTGAATAATCTTTTTTTGCAGCAGTTACTGTCACTTTAATTGTGTCTCCATAACGCTTTTTGTTTTTCCCATATACATAACAACGTATGATTGCTGTACCTGGTTTTACTGCTATAAAGTCCATATCATCGCCTGTACGGTCGTAATCTTCAAATCTTACATAAGATTTTCCAGAAACAATCTCCCAACAGATATAATCATCCTCTGCATTGTACGGTGATGTCTGAACTTTCACTTCAAACTTTTTGCCCTGCACAACACTTCGTTTTGACCCGTTAATCGTAACCTTATTAGGTACACCATTATAATCAGCATGTACAAAAACATTTCCGATTCCGCTAATAGCTGCTGCAACAAAACACACAACTGCAAACTGTTTTATTCTTCTTTTCATTTTATAAATCCTCCATTTATCTGTTAAAATTGTTTGTTTATAAATGCATCTAAATTTTGATTGCACGCTTATTGTATCATTCAATTATTAGAAAAACATTAGTAAAAAATATAATCTTTTGCTTGCCGAACAAAATGCAGCCTTTTTATATTTCCAAAGAAGATGTTGCACCCGGCAATCGCACCGTAAAAGTACTTCCATGCCCAAACACACTTTCCACATCAACTGTTCCATTGTAGTAATGCGCAATCTCACAGACCATAGCAAGTCCCAACCCGGTTCCATCCCCTCCACGAGAACTATCCGTTTGATAAAATCGTTGAAAAATCTTATCCTGTTCTTTCTCTTCGATTCCAATTCCATCATCCTCAACTGACAGTACAAGAGTTGTCTGCTCCCGCCTAAGATGCACAAATATATGTCCATTTTCCCTACCGTAACGATAAGCATTACTAACCAGATTCGTAAGAAGCCTTGAAAAAAGTTCTGGGTTTACAGACAAAACAACTGTTTCTGTTGCATATTCTAATGTAATACCATGTTCATGTATAAGTTTCATATCTGAACAAATAGCATCTACAAGTTCCGACACATCAAGGCATATATCTGTATATTTTCCTGTGCGCATCTCCAGTCGTGCAAAATCCAGCATATGATTGATTAACTTTGTCATTTTCCTCGCTTGTCTGCGGATCACTAAAATAGCATTCTCATATTCTTCAACTGTTCTCTCCTCCTCAAGCGTATACTCGCACTGTGCGTTAATAACTGTCATTGGAGTCCGCAGCTCATGAGAAACATCTGAAGTAAACTGCCGTTCCTGTTCAAATGCCCGTTCCAAACGGTCAAACATCTCATCAAAAGTTGCAGCAAGATGATGAAGCTCATCATCACCATCGCCTATGTCAATACGACGTTTTAAATCATTTCCTTCACTAATCTGTTTTGCCGTCCACGAAATCTTCTGCACCGGCTTTAATGCATGCTTTGCAATGAGATACCCTCCTGCCGATGCTAATATTGTCAAAAGAGGCAGCAAAATTACAGCTGCACGTATCAGCCCTGACATCTGACGCTCACCTTGTTCCTCAGACACCGCACCTCGAAGCCATAAATCATCCAAACCGTTTCCTTTAAGTTTACGATCAAAAACATAGTACCAGTTCCCGTTTGAACGTACCTTCTGAATCTTAGAATCCTTAAAATCCAACCCCTCTGTTATAGAAGATGTTGGATTGCTTCCATAGATAAGAACAAATTTTTTACTATACAAACTGGTATACACCTCGTTTACTTTGCTTAGAAAGTCATCATCAATATCCAAATATCCATTTCCATACTTTATGAGATAGTCATATCTGTGCGTCTTTAGAAGCTGGCTGATGTCCGAATGATATTCAATCTCATCCACATTGTTCTCAACATTCTGCACGAGGGAGTCCTGTATTGTTTTAATCAAAATCTGACGACTTACAGCAAAGACAGCCAAATATGCAAATATTACAACTATAATCATAGTTACAGTAAACCAAAGTGTAATCTTCAAACGGATAGATAAATTCTTCATATCCTACACTCCCTCTTTTAACACGAAACCTCTGCCACGCACTGTATGAATGAGTTTTATGTCGTGACCATCATCTACCTTTTTCCGAAGATAGCTGATATAAACATCAACTACATTAGTTCCACCCTCATAATCAAAGTTCCATATATGATCCTCAATCATTTCACGCGATAACACACGCCCCTGATTGTACATCAGATATTCCAGTAATGCATATTCCTTTGCGGATAAATGAATCTCTACACCCCCTCGCGAAACAGTGTGTGCATTACAATCCATAGATAAATCCGAAACACAAATAACATTGCTCATAACTCCGTAAGAAGTTCTTGTCATAACTCTGAGACGTGCTGATAACTCTTCAAAAGAAAATGGTTTTACGAGATAATCATTCGCACCACGATCAAGACCTTTCACTCGATCCGAGACAGAATCTCTTGCTGTCAGAAAAATCACCGGAGTCATTTTATTCATACTCCGCAAAGCGTCCAGCACTGCAAATCCATCAGCTTTCGGCATCATAATATCCAAAATAATCGCATCAAAATCCGTGTAAGAAATAATGTCGATTGCTTCTTCACCATCAAAACAGCAGTCCACACTATAACCATCAGCTGTCAGTTTTTGAACGATAATGTAATTTAAGTCTTTTTCGTCTTCTGCAAGAAGAATCCGCATAGTTTATTCCTCCCTTCACAAATCCAATCTCTCATTATAACAGAAAAAAAAGAAAATAACTACTACAAAGTTTATACGAATACAATTGTTTAATCCAGTTTTTTATGCTAAACTATTCATTACATTTGTTGACTGAAAGTATCTCAACATATGCAAAACATTTTCACATACCAATCCATGCCACAGCATACAGTGCAACGGCATTTTTATTATCAACTGTATTTATTAAATATGAATATGGTTACACTATAATGGTAGAACGAGGTTTTTTATGACTAGATTAAAAGAATTTCTTTTCAAATACAAACACGCAATTATTATTTTATATATGCCGATTTATCTTTTATGGTTTACAAGTCTCGAAAAGAGAACCAATGTGCATTTCACCGACATTCATTGCAAGATTGATGATTATATACCCTTTTGTGAGTTTTTTATAATTCCTTATCTTTTATGGTTTTTATATGTCGCAGTCAGTTTAGTATATCTTTTCTTTCAGACAAAACACCTCGACGATTTTTATAGGTGTTGCGCCGTGCTGCTGCTAGGAATGACGACTTCACTTCTCATTTATACGATTTTTCCAAATCAGCAGACAATGCGGCCTAAAACCTTTGACCACAGCAATATTTTTACTACTATCATTGACATACTTTACCGAACCGACACGGATACAAATGTCTTTCCAAGCATCCATGTGTTCAACTCGATTGCAATCCATTTTGGCATAAGCCGCAGTTATTATTTCAGAAATGTCGATGATGTTAATATTGTTAAGAACGACAAAAAAAGAAAAGCGATTAAAATCATCAGACTTTCATCGCTTATACTTTGTATTCTTATCTGCATATCAACGCTGACACTTAAACAGCACTCATTTTTAGACCTTGTCGGCGGTTGTGTATTATTTGCTTTTTATTACACGATTGTTTATATCAGACCTTTCAGGCAGACTAAGCTTTCAACAGATTGCTAAGCTCGGCGAACTGTTCAAGACTTAATGCCTCTCCTCTGACCGTTGCAGGAAGTCCCATTTTTTCTAATGCTGTGACAACCTGTTCTTTATTTACACTTAGATTTGAAGCATTATTTAATCCGTTCTGAAGTGTTTTTCTTCTCTGATTAAATGATGCTCTTATTATTTTAAACATAAATGCTTCGTCTTTTACATCAACCGGTCTTTCCGCATGGCAGGTAAGCCTTATAACCGCAGAGCCGACATTTGGACGCGGCATAAAACAATTTGCCGGAACATTAGCGACTATCTCCGCTTTTGAATAAAACTGTACGGCAAGCGACAATGCACCATAATCTTTTGTTCCCGGTCCTGACTGCATCCTGTCTGCGACCTCTTTCTGCACCATGACCGTTATGCTTTCAAGCGGCACATGACTTTCAAATAATCCCATTATGATAGGTGTTGTTATATAATATGGAAGATTTGCAACAACCTTTATCGGCTTGCCGCCGTTATGCTCCTTTGCCACTTTTGCAATGTCAAGTTTAAGTATATCCTCATTTACAACCGTGACATTGTCATAAGCAGACAATGTATCTGCAAGTATGGGTATGAGATTGTCATCTATCTCAACCGCCATGACTTCTCTTGCGTTCTCACACAGATATTGCGTCATCGTACCTATTCCGGGTCCTATTTCAAGTACAAAATCATCTTTTGTTATCCCTGCCTCACTTATTATCCTCTCTAAAACATGAGTGTCTATAAGAAAGTTCTGACCAAATTTCTTCTGAAATCTGAAATTGTATTTCTGTAATATTTCTATTGTATTTTGTGGTATTCCAAGTGTTGCCATATTTCCTCATTTCCGTGCTGTTGCACACTAATTATTTTATACGGTACATCTTCACCGCATTTTCGTAAGTAGTTTTTATGATTTCCTCAGCCGAAATCCCCTTAAGTTCAGAAATACATTCCACCACATACTTAAGATATGATGAGTCATTCCTTTTTCCACGATGCGGTTCAGGGGTAAGATAAGGACAGTCCGTCTCAAGAACAATACGCTCAAGCGGGGTCATCTTAACAACCTCCTTGAGTTTTTTGCTGTTTTTAAATGTAACTACTCCGCCAATTCCAAGATAATATCCCATATCAAGATAAATCTGTGCCATCTCCGGACTGTAAGAAAAACAATGGATAACTCCGTTAAGCTCATCCCCGTGATGTGCTTTCATTATATCGAGTGTATCTGCTGCCGCATCCCTGCTGTGAATAATAATCGGCATATCAAGTTCATAGGCAAGGTCAAGCTGTCTTGCAAACCATTTCTTCTGAACTTCCCGTTCCGGCTCGTCATAGTGATAATCAAGTCCTATCTCGCCTATCGCCACGATTTTTTTATCAGCCGCAAGACTTTTAAGCCACTCCATATGGCTCTCGTCAAGTCTCTCTACATCCTCCGGATGGATACCGACCGCACCGTACATAAAATCATATTTCTTAACTATCTCAAATGTCTTTTTTGTCGATGCAACACTTGCACCAACATTTACAACTGTCTCAACTCCTTTATTTTTTAATGAAAAAAGCAATTCTTCCCTGTCCTCATCAAAGCTCTCATCATCATAATGAGCGTGTGTATCAAAAATCATATATCCTCTTTTCCGTGCTGTTTTTTTGCACATGATAGCGTTTCATTAGAAACTCTTAATAAACCTGTTAAAGTTTATTATATTTTTCTATCAAATAAACATTATTCACATATAAAAATCTTCTGTCAAAAGCAGATTTTACCCTAAATTCTGTCTACAGCAAAAGCTGTCAAAAAAATCCACCATACCAACATTATGCTTAGTATAGCGGATTTTTTACTAAAATACAATTTTTAAAATATTATAAATAGAACACAATCATGTCTATCAAAAATACCGGAATAAGACAGCTTATTGACCAAAGCATATATCCGAAGAATGATGGCATCTTGATACCGTTTTCCTCGGCAATCGAGCGAACCATAAAGTTCGGTGCATTTCCGATATATGTGTTTGCTCCCATGAATACTGCACCTGACGAAATCGCCATAAGAAGTATTTTTGGAATAAATCCTCCCGTAATCTGTATTCCATCTTTAAATCCAAGTGAAAGTGCTGTCTTGAAGAATACAAGGTATGTCGGTGTATTATCAAGAAAACTTGACAAAAATCCTGTTATCCAGAAGAACTGCCACGGCTTTGTCACTCCTAGTTCCCCGCCCTTTACTTCAAGAATAAGAAGTGTAGGTATCATTGTAATAAATATACCTATGAAAAGAACGGCAACTTCCTCGATGGCATCCCATGTAAAATGGTTATCCTCCCTGATACTCTTGTCCGTAGTCTTGTACGAAAGCAAAGCTGCGGCAAGTATTATGATAACTTCGAGGAGTGATGCATATCCAAACTCTACCTCACCATATATATGAATATTCTTTGCAAAAAATGGACTTATCTTTGGAAGAACTCCGCTCAATATAACAGCTCCAACTATCATTGCAAGGAAGATTATATTCTTTGCACCTGAAAGACGGATAGGTGTTTTATTTTCAAGCACTTCCGGTTTAAGACCGTCAGCAATATCTTTCTTATATGCATTTGTATCAACTACAAAAAATAGTGTTAAAAGAAGTACAATATTTAATAACAATATCGGAATGAGGTGCAAACTCCAGAAGAAATCAACACCATTCATAAATCCCATCAAAAGCGGTGGGTCACCGACCGGTGTAAGGCAGCCTCCGATATTTGATACAAGGAAAATAAAGAATACTATTATCTGTACTTTTCTTTTACGCCATTTATTTGCTCTGATTATAGGTCTTATCATAAGCATACTTGCTCCTGTCGTACCAATCCAGCTCGACAAAAGCGTACCGATAAGAAGCATCAGAATATTTACTTTAGGTGTACCTACAAGATCGCCCTCAAGTGCTATATTTCCTGCCACGCAGAACAGACCAAACAACAACACTATAAATGTAATATAATCTCCAAAAATAACTTCGAGAAATTCTTCAAATGTTTTACTTCCGCCATAACCTATAGCAAATGGTATCAAAAACGCAAGTGACCAAAAGATTACTGCTACCGCTTTATATTTTTCCCATAACTCCCCGATAACTAACGGGCATATCGCTATACAAAGAAGCATTCCGACAAACGGAATACAATACGCAAGCGACAGACTGTTTCCAAGCTCCTGCTCAGCTCCCTTTTCTGCTGCAAATGACACAGCCGGATTGACGGCAGCCGCAAGAAGAAGCATTGATACAATAGCCAAAAAGCTGTTTTTTACTGTTTTCATACTCTTACGCCTCCTGTGTAAAATAACACTGTTTCTACTTATTAGAATATAACATTATTCGCATACCGAGTTATTATAGTACAGAGGTCATAAAAAATCAATAAATGTTTTAGATATTTTTTATTGTTTTGATGATTGACGCTCCCTTTTGTGCGTCTTTTCATATGCCGGCAGGCTCATTCTGAAAAATCTTCTTGCAAGACATTTTGCATTGAACGGTATCAGTGGATAGAGATATCCCTCTCCTAATAGTGTATGTGTCATAAGAAGTGATGCTATAAGAAGTACCGTTCCTGCTATAAATCCATATACACCAAATATACTTGTCAATATCAGCAGTATCACTCTATGAAATTTGACTGCATAGGTGAGTTCCATATTGCTCTGCGTATAATTTGCCACCGCAACAAATGCCATGTAGAGCATTATTTCCGGATTAAACCATCCTGAGTCTACCGTATAATCACCAAATACGATACCGGCAACGATACTAAGTGGTGTTGTGAGCATATTCGGGGTGTTGACCGCTGCCATTTTCAATCCGTCTATTGCAAATTCAAGTATAAGGAACTGAAATACAGGTGCCACATTTATATCATCACGGATTAATATAAATTCAAGCGGCTTCGGCACCCACTCCGGATTTTCGATAAGGAGCAGGAAAACAGGTGTGATAAAAACGGCAAGTATATTTGTCACCATTCTTGTAAACCTTAAGTATGTTCCCGTTACAGGAGGAAAATAATAATCATTTGCGTCTTCGATTATACCGAACAATGATGTAGGCAGTATCATAACGGCAGGTGAGTTATCGACAAGTATTACAATACTTCCCTCCAGCATACTTGCCGCCGCCGTGTCAGGTCTTTCCGTATATTTGTACTTTGGAAACGGATTTATCCATTTTCCCGGAAAAAGCATCTCCGCAAGGCTTTCCTGATTCATTGTAAGTGCATCAACATCCATTGAATTTATGCTGTCCATGACTTTTTTTACATCTTTTTCATTTACCCTGCCATTCATATATCCGACAGCAATATCCGTCCTTGAACTTCTGCCTACTCTCGCAAATTTAAACATAAGGTTTTTATCTCTTATTCGTCTCCTGATAAGTGCCATATTCGGTATAAGTGCCTCGATAAATCCATCCCTTGACCCCCTTAAAACCTTATCCTTTTCAGGTTCTTCCACACTTCGTCCCGGATATTCCCTAAGATCGAGAGCAAGAATCCCTTCGTACCCCTCTATCATCATACAGGTGAGTCCTGCAAGGAAATTATCTATAAAATCCTGTTCTTCATCAATCTCCATAATATCGACGAACGGTGTACTTTTACTTATAAAACCTGCTAAATCCTCAGGCATATCCTCCTCTTTAATCGAATAAAAAAACTGCATAAGTTTTTCTATCGTATCTCCGGGCAGAAATCCATCCACTGAATATACAGAAACTTTCCTGCCTCCAATCCGGACCTCACGGTGAAGCAGATCAAAATTTTCATCAAGTTTAAAAAGATTGCTTACCTCCTGCTGACGCATTTTGAAATCACTTCCAAAAATAATGGAGCTTTTTTGTTTTGTATTATCTGTACTGTTTTGCTGCGTACCACTATTCATTTCCGACTGCCTCCGATTTATTACTGTTCGCATCTGCGATATTTGCAAGCAACTTCAATATATTTTTCAATATATCTGATTTTTAACACTATTAAACAAGTAGAAAAGCGAATTGCAAATATCCGCCCGACTATGAACAATGGTTATTGTTTGCAGAAAACAGTAAAATATACATATGCTATACAGCATATCACAAAGAATAGTATTGATGGACTTGACGAGACTGACAATGATTATATATATTATTATTCAGTTAAATTTGTGAATTAAAGATTTTCAAAGAATATTACACCTTAACCCCCTAGGAGCCGCCCTATGTCAATCACTACATACGACCAGAAACTTTTCGCCGATGCCTGCCAAAAAATTGTTGCCAAAGAGCGTGAAACAAACGGTATCGGCACTCTAAAAGAAAAAACAATGCACGCAGTCCTTAAAAACTTTTATGAGCCTGACATTTCACATCAGGAGATAAAAGTTGGCCGCTTTGTTGCGGATATTTTGCGTGATGATGAGATTATAGAGATACAGACAAGAAGTTTCAATGCAATGCGTAAGAAACTCAATGTTTTTCTAGAAAAATATCCTGTTACCATTGTCTATCCCATCCCACACAACAAGTGGCTTTACTGGATAGACGAGGACACGGGAGAAGTCTCTAAAAAGCGTAAATCACCTAAAACCGGAACTTTTTTTGATGCTTTTATAGAGCTGTATAAGATAAGTATGTTTTTGTCAAACCCTAATCTGCACATCTGTCTTGTCCTTGTTGATATGGAGGAATACCGACTTTTAAACGGCTGGAACGAGACAAGAAAAAAAGGCTCATCACGCTACGACCGCATACCTGTCGCACTCCATGATGAACTCTATATAGGCGGTGGCAAGGACTATGCCCTGCTGCTGCCTCATAATCTCCCGGAAACATTCACCTCAAAAGACCTTGCCAAATGTGCAAAAATCCCCCTCCGCCTTGCACAAACTACACTTACTGTCCTGAAACGAACCGGTGCAGTTGAAGAAATCGGAAAAAACGGGCGGTGTATCTTATATAAAAGATAGGACCTTACGAAAATATTATTAAGTGTAACTAAAATCTACAATTAGTTTCGCAATAATCTAATATATTTACTCCACCCCGTTTATTACCGGATTTTTCTTTATCCCGATAAGCAGTGGTATTACCATTATGACCCATGCAATAGGCTCAGCCCATATGATTGCCCAATATCCGAGTACCGGGGTCAAAAATGTTGCCACAAGCACTTTACATATAAGCTCAAATGAACTTGATACAACAGGTGTCACACTGTCCCCGATTCCCTGCATTGCATTTCTAAGGATACATATGACTGCCGGTATAAAATAGAGCAGCGTGTCAACTCTGAGATAAAGCGTTGCCGTGTCTATCACCTGCTGCTGTTTTGTCGCAGTTATCATCTCAACCATATACGGCACAACAGTATATGACAAAAGTACCATAAATGCACACCATATCCATGTGACTATCGTTACCTGCCATATTCCTTTCTTTATCCTGTCTGGTTTCTTTGCCCCCATATTCTGACCGCAGAATGTTGCCATCGTTGTTCCAAACACGGTAAACGGCAGCATGAAAAACTCTGAAATCTTTCTCGCCGCAGTATGTGCGACTATATAGTTCGCATTGTTAAGAGAGTTTATCGCTCCCTGAAGTGCAACAGAACCTATATTAATAAGCGAACTCATAAATCCCATTGAACAGCCTATCGCAAACATTGATTTTACAAGTCCTTTTTCAAGTTTTATATCTTTTATCCCAAAGTGAAGTACGGGATATTTCTTAAGCATATACACGAAACAGCACACAAATGACATTATCTGTGACAGGATTGTTGCAAATGCTGCACCTTCAACTCCCCACTTAAATCCACAAACGAACAAAATATCAAGACCTATATTAACAAATGTGGAGATTATCAGAAAAATAAGTGGGGTTATCGAGTCCCCTATCGCCCTGAACAGCCCGGCACAGACATTGTAGAGCATCGCACCGGTCATTCCTAAAAGGATTATTCTGAAATATCTGTAAGCACCGTCTATCAGATTTTGGGGAGTGTTGAGAAATTCAAGTATGTTCCTTAAAAATCCCACACTGAGCACCGTAAACACAAACGACACCGCTATTCCAAGCACAAATGTTGCAGCTACTGCCTTTTTTATCGCTTTTTCGTCCTTTGCGCCATAACTTCTCGCAACGATTATCGCAAATCCGTTTGTCATACCGAGCAGAAATCCTATTATCATATTGTTGAGTGAGCTTGTAGCACCCACAGACGCAAGTGCGTTTTCCCCTAGAAACTGTCCTACTATCCTCGTATCAGCAAGACTGTAGAATAACTGAAATATATTTCCTATCGCAATAGGAATTGCAAATCCCATTATAAGCGGCAATGTTTTTCCTTTTGTCAAATCTTTCATCTTAATTCAAACCTCATTTCCATAATTCTGTATCACTTTTTGCGGACCGGAAATCATTTTAACACACTTTTCACTAAAGTAAACATTTTTATGGCTGAACTGTTACTATTGTACAAATATTTCTTTAATCAATTTATTTCAAAATCATCTGTTTTGTGGTAAAATAGACACATACATCTACAAATCAGACTATATTAAGCATTTAATAACATACAACCATGACTGGATGGACATTAATGTGAAAAATCCGATTTTTCACACACAAGATTTGTGTCTGTGCACACTTGGCACAAACTTGATATGCAAAAAATGTGTGCAGAAATGAGGATTATTATGAAATCTATCAAGACTAAAATTATTGCAGCAGTTATATTCTGCTCACTACTTTCAACTGTTATATGCGGTGGAATAAGCATTGTAAATTCTTCTAAAACATCTGTTGAAGATTCAAAGAGACAGATGGAGATTGCCTGCATTACACAGACAGATAAATTAAATAAAACCATGCAGAATGTTGAAAATTCCGTAAACATGGTTTACAGTATGGCAAAAGCCAAAATTGACAACACTTCAATATTTTGCAGCAGTGCACGCTATGTAAATGAATACACAAAGAAAATGCTTCCTATACTTATGGAGTCTGCCGAGGACACCCCCGGTGCCCTTTCTGCTTATATCAGATACAATCCCGAATTTACCGAGCCTACAAGCGGATTATTTCTCACCAGAAATGACGAAAAAAGCAGCTTTAACAGTGTAACTCCTACAGATTTTTCTATGTATGACCAGGACGATACTGAACATGTAGGCTGGTATTATATCCCTGTCAAAAACAAAAAAGCAACATGGATGTCTCCTTACATGAATTCCAACATAAATGTTTACATGATATCATATGTTGTACCTATCTATGTTGACGGAAAATCTATTGGTGTCGTAGGTATGGATATTAATTTCAAGACATTTACTGATACTGTAGATTCATCTAAAATATTTAAAACAGGATATTCTTTTCTTACAGACAGCGACGGAAATATAACATACCACAATAAAATTGATGTGGGCACTAATCTTCAAAAGACAGACAATGGTACAAGTCTGCTTGTAAGTGCTCTAAAAGATCCCAAAAAAGAACAGACATTGATTTCATACTCATATAAAAACACATCAAAGATAATGTATTATAAAACTTTACAAAATGGTATGAAATATATCCTAACCGCTCCAAAAAGCGAATTAAATGCCCAATCTGCAGCTCTATCAAAACAGATTGCAGGCGGAGCCGTTACCGCTATAATTATTACTGTTATCATAGGATTTATCATAGGCACGGCAATCACAAAACCTATCAAACAAATCGACGGCATAGTACAGGATACCGCTGACTTTAATTTCAAAAGCAATCCCGCATCTCAAAAGCTTTATAAACACAAAGATGAAGCAGGACATATGGCACTATCCATTCACGAAATGCGTAAAAATCTTCGCAATATGATATCAACCATAAAGCAGGTACAATCAGATATAAAAAGTACCTCTGACCAGCTCACTGAAATAACCGACAAAATACATACAATGAGCAATTCTAACAATGATACGACACGCGAGATTGCTGCCGCAATGCAGGAAAGTGCGGCTACCATGGAGACTGTAAATGAAACTGTCGGCGAGATAAGACAGCACGCTGCAGACATTGAACAGCACTCAGTCAACGGAAAAGAAACAGCACAGACAATAAAGAAAAGAGCTCATGGTCTTGAACAAAAAACAAAACTTGCAACAGATAAAACCGTTGATATATATGAAAATGTCAGACAGAAGATGGACAAGGCTATGATACAGGCTAAATCAGTTGAAAAGATAAACCAGTTTACCCAGACTATCCTTGAAATCTCAGAACAAACGAACCTGCTTGCCCTCAATGCTTCGATTGAAGCTGCAAGAGCCGGTGAAGCCGGAAAGGGATTTGCCGTTGTTGCAAATGAAATTGGTAATCTTGCAGCTCAGACAACTGCAACAGTCAGCAACATCGAAACTATCATCGGTGAAGTAAACACCGCCGTATCTGACCTTACACAATGTTTACAGGAAAGTACTGATTTTCTTAACGGAACAGTTTTAAATGATTACAAAGACTTTACCACTGTTGCCAAACAGTACAATAGCGATGCCTCTGTTTTTGACGACAGCATGACAGCCATAAACGACCAGATAGATATACTTTTAAATTCCATTGTCAATATTGCCGATTCGGTAAATACGGTAAATATAACAGTATCAGAAACGGCGGAGGGCATTAATGATATTGCCGAAAAAACATCAGAACTCTCCACAGTAGTTGACGACAATGAATCACTTGTAAATACTAACAAAGAAAATACCGATAAATTAGACAGCGTATTATCTATGTTCAAACATTGATATTTAACACATTATTTTAATGGAGGTTGGTATTAAATGGGTAAAATATACACTATACTAATATACTTAATGATAATTCCAATATTGGTCTGTATAAAAAACATTAAAAAATTTCACAACGACATTTCATCTTCCATTACAAGATGTCTTGTCTTTGCAATATTTACCATCCTGGGAAATGGCTTATTTACACTGAATATAAACGAAACCATATCGTATCTTGCAATGGCATTATATCTTTTTGCATATGATCTAATGCTTATTTACATACTACAATACTCACAGCAATATACTAATGTTTTCAGTGAAGTCAGACCTTTTAGATCCGGATGCTTTATTCTTGCTTTTGCAGATGGTATATCTTTGTTTTTAAATGCTTTTTTTCATCATGTCTTTACATTAAAACTTACAACTTACGGCAATCTTTTAATCTATCGCATTGATAAAAGGTATGCTGCATATTATCTGCATTATATCTTTGCTTATTTTATCGTGCTGATGTTTATCGCATCACTGATAGTTAAGATTGCCGAAATACCACATTTCTACCGTAAGAAATACTATCCTATCATATCGGTTATGAGTGTCATCATAATATTAAACCTTATATACACAATATCAGGTTTTCCTATAGACTTGTCACTCCCGTTTTTTCTATTAGCAGCATTTCTTATATGTTATTTTACATTTTACCATACGCCAAATGAGCTGATAGACAAAACGCTTTCTATAGTAGTCACTGAAATTAACAACTCCGTAATCTGTTTTGACATTGACAGCAAATGTGTCTATGCAAACGACAGTGCACGCAGACTCTTTAATTTAGATTCAGATGACGGTTCAACCGAAAATATAAGCAAATATGCACAAAGACTGCTTGAAGAAAACATATTAGACACCAAAGATTATTTCACCTGGAGTGAAAAAAGAATGTTAGGTGACGATGAACATCATTTCGATGCCGAATTCAGAAAGCTCTATGATTCACATAAAAATTATATTGGTTTCTTTATCAGCCTTATAGATGTAACCGAAAAGTATATAGCATACAACAAAGAGCGCTACCTTGCAACTCATGACAGACTTACCGGAATATACAACAGCTCATATTTCAGCGAGAAGGTATCAGAACTTCTCAAGCGTGATCCTGATACTCCCCGCCTTATTCTTTGTTCAAACATCAAAGATTTTAAGCTGGTAAATGACTTATTCGGACTTGAAAAGGGTAATGAAGTCTTAAAAATGCTTGCAGAGCTCCTTAAAACAACTTGCTGCAATGGCACTCTTTACGGAAGAACAGGCGGTGATAAATTTGCGGTATGTATCCCTAAAGAACATTTTAAAGAGGAAGATTTTCTCAATGCAATATACACACTGAGCAAAACTTTTAACAACACGCTTTATCACCTGCACATATATGTCGGTGTATATGAAATAACAGATTGTAACGAAGATGTCTCTATTATGTGTGACAAAGCAAATATTGCCATAAAAACACTTCACGGAACATATGATAAATGTATTGCTTATTACAACGACAGTATATTTAACGACACTCTGCTTGAAAAACGCCTTGTGGGAGAATTTGATACTGCACTTGCTGAAAAACAATTCTGTATGTACCTGCAGCCGCAGATGACACCTGAAGGACGAATGCTTGGTGCCGAAGCTCTTGTACGCTGGCAGCATCCGAACAGAGGACTTATATTCCCTGGAGATTTTATTAATGTCTTTGAACGAACGGGACTTATATACCGCCTCGACAAATATGTCTGGGAACTCGCCGTACAAAAACTTTCAGAATGGCAGAAACAAGGGAAAAATGAACTTTATATTTCAGTAAATATTTCTGCAAAAGATTTTTATTACATGGATGTTTACAAAACCATAACAACACTTGTTGAAAAATATGGCATCATACCTAAAACACTTAAACTTGAAATTACTGAAACCGCCATAATGACCGGTATATCAGGTGAACTTGAAATCCTTGAGCAATTCAGAAACTATGGTTTCCAAGTCGAAATTGATGATTTTGGAAGCGGTTATTCATCTTTAAACACTTTAAAAGATATGGATGTCGATGTACTTAAAATAGACATGGGATTTTTAAGAACAACAAAATCTGACAGAATACAACGAAGTATGTCAATACTAAACAACATTATAGACCTTTCAAAAACACTCGGTCTTTCAGTTATTACAGAAGGTGTGGAAACTAAAGAACAGGTCACCGCACTCACCAAAATGGGCTGCCGCATTTATCAGGGATATTATTTTTCAAAGCCTATTCCTATTGAAGAGTTTGAAAATACCTATTTAAAGTAAAAAAGTCTGAACTATTACTCATATGATTTTTTACTCAAAAAGAAAGAGTCAGTAAATCTACTGACTCTTTCTTTTTTATACCTATACTTCCTACATTCCGGCAAACTTACTCATAATCCTTTACATTTGAACTGTCTACCTTTTCAAATGGCACCCATACATATTTCTTATCCTTTGTAACCCCCTTAAATCCTGATAAATCTCCACCATTTGCAAGATCTATGGCTGCCTTTACCGCCATTTCTCCCTGACCGGTAGCAGACTGATATACCGTAAATGCCATATCCCCCGACTCAATAGCCTTACAGCCATCAGATGTTGCATCAATTCCTAAAATCTTTATATCGCTAATTCCCTCATCCTTGCACGCCTGTATAATACCTGTCGCCATTGTGTCATTGTTGCAGGCAACAGCATCACATTTCTGACCTGTTTTAAAAAACAGCTTAAACATATCTTCTGCCTTGACATTATCCCATTCTGCCGTGTCCTCAAACACAAAGTTTACTGTTTTTCCCGATGCTCTCAAAGCATTTTTCAAAGCCTCTGTTCTCGGTTTTGTTGCCGCATGGGAAAGTGCACCTTTAAATATTGCGACATTTATTTCATCCGATGACTTAAATTCATTAAGTATATATTCAGCCTGATATTTTCCTGCGTCTTCTTCATTTGAACCCACATAGACATATTTTCCTGCATCAAGCTTGTCATCCTCAGGACAAGTATTGAAAAATACGATAGGAATATCCCCCGCAAGTGCTTCAACTTCAAAAGCTGTATCTATATCAACAAGACCACATATTATCGCATCATACTTCTCAGATACAGCCTTCTTTATGTCACTTACCTGAGTTTCAATAGAATTCTTTTCATCCACAACTTCAACCTGTGCACCACTTTTTTCTGCCAATTCTTTAGCTTTCTGTGCAAATGCTCCTCTAAAATCATCTGCCTGTGATACAGATATAAAAATCTTCATTCCATCTGCATTTACATCACCGCTTTTTGAATCCTTTTTACATCCGCTCAAGCAACATATCATTAATGAAATACATATAGCCAAACTTACAATCTTCTTCATGAGTTATACCTCCTTTACTTATATCCGAAACTGTTGAACCTGATTTTCAAGCTGTACTGCAGACATGGCAAGATTTTCTGCCTCATCTTCAACCGCTTCACTATTCTTTGAAATGTTCTTAGCCTGCTGAAGCATTGATTCTGAAGTTGCAAGTATTTCATCTGAACTTGCTGCCTGTTCTTCTGAGATTGCCGCAACATTTGTTGCAACCTCATCTACCTCATTTATCTTGCCTGCCATTTCGCTTATCAACGCACCGGTATCCTGTATATTTTTAAATATAACATCAAATGTATCAACTGCCGTATGTATAAGATCTGCACTGCCTGATATGTCCTCTGCGCTGCCTGATGCCTGTCTTACCGCATCTCCAACAAGATTATTAATCTCTGTTATAAGTGCTGTAATATTTGCAACCGATTCTGTACTGTTATTTGCCAGCTTTCCTATCTCGGATGCAACAACCGCAAAGCCTTTTCCTGCTTCGCCTGCTCGTGCCGCTTCTATAGAGGCATTTAATGATAATAGATTTGTCTCATCCGCAATCTCACCGATAAGATTAATAATCTGTACAATTTCACCTGATGCATTTCCAACCTTATTTACAGCAGCTTCAAGATTATGTATCGACTCCTCTATACTCTCAAGAGCAATGCTTACACGCTCCATATCCTGTCTGCCTTTTTCAGATATGGCTACAGTTTCATTCATCTTTTGTTTAACCCGGCTGCTGTCCTCTTTTGTATCAGATGCAACTCCTGCAAGCTGTGTTGCATTTTCCGCAATCTCATTTACAGAGAGAGAAAGCTGGTCAACCGTCGTGTTCAGCTCACCCATGGATTGTGACTGTATTGATGCCGCCGAATTCATCTCACTTGAAACTTCTTTGCTGGAATCCGCCTGTTCTTTAAGCTTTCCGGAAATGCTTCCCATTTCTTTTATCATTTGTTTCATATTTTCTATAAATTTCTTCACACTGTATCCCATAACAGCAATCTCATCATTGCCCTTTACATCCATTGTTACAGTGAAATCTCCTGATGACATCTGGGTAATAATCTTTGTCATCTTCTTTACCGGCTTGATAACAATGTGTATCACACGCTCAATAAGTACACATAACAGAAGTATGCACACAACGCTTATAACTATCATTACCATACGAAGATGAGCAATATCTGACATTATAACACTCTTTGGTATATAAGAAACAAGCAGCCAGTCCGTTCCGTCAACCTCTTTAAAAACAGTCATATTTCCGTCAAGTGTCGTAGAATCATATTTTTTTGCCGTCACTTTCTTGGCAAGTTGTTTATAATAGTCACTCTGTTTTCCATCACCAATTTTCTGTGATATAAGCTCACTGTCTCTGTTAGCTATTATTACCCCGGTATTCTTGTCAACAAGTACCGCTTCTGCGTGTTTCATCTCTATAAATGAATTAACGATAATCGCAACACGGTCAAGTGTCATATCTGCAGAAATAACTCTCACATTTTCAGAGCCATCATTTATCATAGCCGATGCACTAATGACATTTTCTCCCTTAGAATTTTTGTATGCTGAACCCACCTTAGGATTAACCCTTGTAAGTCCTTCTTTGTACCACACGCTTCCTGTTACATCACTCTCAGACTTATCCGACTCAGAAGCCTTCATCAGCTTCCCGTTTGAATCAGCTATATATATTCCACCCGGATAATTCTCATCAAATCCATAATAACCATCAAGAATATTCTGCATTTCCTCATTATCAGGTTTCAACTGTTCAATAGCCTTCTTTGCCGACTTAATACCTGCAATGTTTTTATTAAGCCATGACTCAATTTCATTTGCCTGATTATCTACCGAAGATTCCAAAAGATTCTCTGAATAATTTCCAATTATCCCTGATGACATCTCATAGGCAACAAGTACCAGCACAACTACAATCGCAACCATAACCGGAATTATTATTCCAAGTAGTTTTGCCTTAATTGACATATTTCTTTTTTTCTTCATAACAATCCTCCATTCCTTTACAAATGTACTCTCGGTATCTTCTTAGCAAAAAATTCCGAGAGTACATCACATAATCTTCAATCAAATCAATCAAATTTGACAAAATATATTTAATTTATACCAATTATAACATTTTTTACATAATATTTATATCTGTTTTTTAACGCTTTTTAATAAAACACACTTCCGTTCCTGTATTCCAAATATTCCGCTGCAATTCATTACTGCGTTTTAAAGTTTAAAAATTTTCTCCTGCTATATTTAACTGAAAATCATTGATACATTATGAGCATTTTCTATACATATAAAAATCCCAGACTTGAACAGTCCGGGATTTTTAATCTATTTAATATTTCAAACTCAAATACTTACTTTAAATATCATAAAGCCTTTTTGATAGCCGCCATAAGCTCATCATATGTATCAAATGCTTCAAGGTCAGGATTTTCTGCCTTAATGCTGTCAGGACTCTTGAAAAGAAATCCTGCTTTACTTGCACGAATCATGCCGAGGTCATTGTGACTGTCACCGCTTGCGATAGTCTCATAACCGATAGACTGAAGTGCCTTAACTGTTGTAAGTTTTGACTGCTCACAACGCATCTTAAATCCTGTAATCTCTCCGTCATCCGCAACCTCAAGTGAATTACAGAAAATTGTAGGCCAGCCGAGTTTCTTCATAAGCGGGCTTGCAAACTGTGTAAATGTATCACTGATGATGATAACCTGTGTGATAGAACGAAGCTCATCCAAAAACTCTTTTGCTCCAGGTATAGGATCAATCTTTGCAATAGTGTTCTGAATTTCTTTAAGACCAAGACCATGCTCTTTTAAAATCCCGAGTCTGTAGTTCATGAGCTTGTCATAATCAGGCTCATCTCTTGTTGTTCTCTTAAGCTCCGGAATCCCAGTCTCCTCAGCAAATGCTATCCAGATTTCCGGTACAAGAACTCCCTCTAAGTCTAAACATACAATATTCATCTCAACCATCCTCTTTTCTCTTTATGTCTGTTCTTTAAAGCAACTGGACCGGCGGGATTCGAACCCGCGGGATGCAGGAGTCAAAGTCCTGTGCCTTACCGCTTGGCGACGGCCCATCATATATGCCATTTACATTTGTTATGCAAACCACAGTTTATCATAAACTATATAAAAAGTCTCCGCAAATTATTCTTAAATATTGCAACTCTCCTATATAGTAAAAAATCCTTGTAAACTACAAGGAAATCAAAGGTGGATAGAGGGATTCGAACCCTCGGCCTCCAGAGCCACAATCTGGCGCGCTAACCAACTGCGCTATACCCACCATATAAAATTAAAACGTGCCAGGAGGGATTCGAACCCCCGACCCACGGCTTAGAAGGCCGTTGCTCTATCCAAC
>ERZ824598.508-NODE-508-length-62579-cov-5.341053_pt1 | contig 62579 bp, 56 predicted proteins | sample MGYA00519934_ERZ824598 | MGnify/ENA primary metagenome ERZ824598 (study PRJEB31778, sample SAMEA3449177) | human gut metagenome | biome: human gut; feature: human-associated habitat; material: faeces | place: United Kingdom | collected 2010/2012 ...
TTGTCAACTAGTGAATTTTTCCCATCATTTCATCATGAATTTTGTCAACTAGGCCTTGAATTCCTTGATTGTCATACTGTATTCTTTTGTGCAAAAGTAACGATATATGATATAAAAGGGCGTAACAATTCCACGGAGGATTGTGACTGTTTTACTGATATATTGCCATAGAATGGCGGATACCTGAAAATGACGGGAACTTATGCCTCCCTGCCCGGCATAAGACAAAAAGGAAGGCCGGCATTTTCGCCAGCCTTCCGGATGAAGTGTATATGGGGTTCCCTGCGGAATATGTCCCGGGGAACCTGTGTGCGGAGGCTACTCGGCAGCCACCTCTTCGGGCCTCATCACGAGTTCGATGAAGTTGCCCGAGTCGATGAGGGCCTTGGCCGCGTCGCGGACCATTTCGGGTGTGAGGGCCTCGACAGCCTGCTCGTAGAGTGTGTCGTAGTCGTCACCGCCGTAGAGGCAGTTGTACATAATGGCGGAAGTCCAGTACGAGAGGTTCTGCCTGCTCTCTGAGAGGGTCTTCTCGAGGTTCTTCTTGGCCTTGTCGAACATCTCGGCGCTGGGGCCGTTCTGTGCCACTTCCTCGAATTCGCTCCTTGCAAGCTCGCGCAGGGCGTCTGCCTGCTCGACATTGGTCTGGAAGACTATCTGGAGAGCTGCGTTCTCGTGGGGCTCCCTCATCACATTGGAGTATGCGCTGGCTCCGTAGGTGCCGCCCTCTTCCTCGCGCAGGGTCTCGGTGTAGATCATGTTGAGGATGTAGGAGAGCGCCTCGTAGCTTACCTCTGCCTGCTCGCTGTAGGGAATGTCGACATTGTATACCTGGGCGACGGTTACCATGGGGGTCTCCATTTTGGTCTTGAAGTCGTTGACTACTTCGCCCGATACCAGTCCGTCGTTGCGGTAGCTCCAGTCGGTAGCCTTCCTTCCCTTGGGAAGGGAGCCGATGTACTTCTCCACGAGGGGAGTGATTTCATCGACATCGAAGTCTCCGGTGATGATCACCACTGCTCCTGCGGCGTCGCCTAGCAGGGCGCGGTAGTTCTTTTCAATGGTCTGAAGGCTAGCCTTCTGCAGCACCTCGTCGCTGATGAGGTGGTTGCGGTTGCCGCTGTAGGCAGTCTTGTAGAGCTCTTCCTGGAGCTTGTAGTTAGGCTGGCCGACGAGGTTGGGCAGTACGGCCTTGATCTGGGCGATGCTCTGGTCGTACTCGTTCTGGTCGAAACGGGGATCCGTGATCAGCAGGTAGGCGAGCTGGAACGCGGTCTCGACATCCTTGACGGTGCTGGAAGCGCTCACTCCGTGGGCGTATGAGCTGATGAAGGGAGTAGCGGACACGTTCTTTCCGGCGAGCATCTTGTTGAGCGTCGTCAGGGGGAACTGCGAAATACCGCAGTTCTGCATGAACAGCGCCCAGATGTTGCTCTCGAACGAGTACATGTCCTCGTCGGAGATGAGGCTCATTCCGCCCTTCTTGTAGAGACGGATGTCGATCCTGTCCTTGTCAAGCTCGGAAGGATAGAGATATACCTTCACTCCGTTGCTCATGGTGAGTTCGGTGCTCCCGAGATAGCCCTCGGAGGTCTTCTTCACCTTGCCGGGCTTTATGGCGCCGGCGTCGAGAAGTTCGGTGGGAATGTCCTCGGCGTTGTCCTGGGCGATGTCGGCATTCCTTACGCTCTCGATGATCCCGAGGATCTGTGCCTCCTCGGGATGCGATACGCCTTCGCGCTCCGGCCCTTCGTAGAGCACCACGAGGTTCTCGTCAGTGATGAGCTGTGCGAGCACCTGGTTGATGAGCTGCGCGTTTATCATGGGCAACAGCTGCTCCATAAGCTCGTACTCGGCCTGGGGCTCCATGTAGGGCTCGTTGTCGAAGAAGTTGTATATCAGAGGATATACGAACTCGCTGTTCTTGCGGGTGTCTGCGCTCTTGACGGCAGCCTCGGCGTTGGAGAGCAGCTGCGACTTGGCCCTGTCGATTTCGCTGTCGGTGAAGCCGAAGCGCTTCATCTTCTCGATTTCGGTCATCAGGGTCTCGAATGCTTCGAGGGAGCTGTCGGCATCCTTGCAGTTCACGCTTCCCATTACCACCTCGCAGGTCTCGCATATCTTGCCGAGGCCGAAGCCGGCCGAGATGAAGTCCGCGTCGGGGGCGGCTCCGAGGTCGGTGAACCTCTCGTTCATCACACGGCTGATGATGCTCTTGATAACCTGGGTGAGGTAGCCTACCGAGGTGCTGTTGAGTTCCTCGGGAGTGGCCTCGCTTTTCCAGAACGCGGTATATGCGATGCTGCTGGTCTCGGGGTCGGTGACTATGCCGATTATGGGCTCCTCATTGTCGGGAATGGGAATCACGGCCTTGGGCTTGGGATTCTCCTGTGCGGGGATGTCGGCGAAGATAGTCTTTATCTTGGCCTCCACCTCGTCTACGTCGACATCACCCACGACGATGAGCGCCTGCAGGTCGGGACGGTACCAGGTATGGTAGAAGTTCACGAGACTCTCGGGCTTGAAGTTCTTGAGGTTCTCCTCGCTGCCGATTATGGTCGTGGTGGCATACTTGGTGTCGCCGAAGATGTAGGGCTTCTGCTTCTCGTTGATTCTCCAGGATGCGTCGTTGCGCGAGCGCTTCTCCTCGAGTATCACTCCGCGCTCCTTGTCGATCTCCTCGGGATCGCAGGTCACGAAATGAGAGTAGTCGTGCATTATCAGCAGGCAGGTGTCCACGACTGTGGGCCTCACTAGGGGAATGTTGTTGAGCAGGTATATGGTCTGCTCCACTCCGGTGGAGGCGTTCACGTTGCCGCCGAATGAGGCGCCTATGCTCTCGAGCCAGTTGAGTATGCTCTTGCCGGGAAAGTTCTTGGTCCCGTTGAAGCACATGTGCTCGAGGAAGTGTGCGAGACCGTCCTGGTCCGGCTCCTCCTGGAGGGCGCCGACATTGGTCGCGAGATAGAATTCGGCCCTGTTCTCGGGGTTGGCGTTGTGACGGATATAGTAGGTCAGTCCGTTGTCGAGTTTTCCCGTGCGCACGGCCGGGTCGTTGGGCAGCTGGGGCAGTTCCTGTCCGGCTGCCAGGGCTGCGATGCCCAGGGACATCGCAGCCACAAAAAGCAGTTTTTTAATAATGCTCATTAGAATATTTTGTTTGGATTTACTTTCCTGCAAGTTTCTTGTAGGTCTCGAGCCTTAGTTTCGCGAACTCCTCAGTCTTTTCGAGCAACTCGGCGGCGTTCTCGGGGAAGAGCTTGTAGAGCGACGCGAAGCGCACCTCTCCCTTGAGGAAGTCCTGGAACTTGCTCCAGTCGGGCTCCTTGGAATCGAGCGTGAACGGGTTCTTGCCCTGCTCCTCGAGGGCCGGGTTGTAGCGGTAGAGATGCCAGTATCCGCATTCTACCGCGAGCTTCTCCTCCTTCTGGCTCAGACCCATGCCGGCCTTGAGACCGTGGTTGATACAGGGAGAGTAGGCGATGATGAGCGAAGGTCCGTCGTAGGCCTCGGCCTCCTTTATGGCGTTGAGGTACTGTACGGGGCTGGCGCCCATTGCAACCTGGGCCACATATACATAGCCGTAGCTCATGGCCATCATTCCGAGATCCTTCTTGCGTATCTTCTTTCCGGATGCCGCGAACTTGGCAATCGCTCCCGCAGGGGTGGACTTGGACGACTGTCCGCCGGTGTTGGAGTATACCTCGGTGTCGAGCACGAGCACGTTCACGTTCTCGCCGGATGCGAGCACATGGTCGAGTCCGCCGTAGCCGATGTCATATCCCCAGCCGTCGCCGCCGAATATCCACTGGCTGCGGGCGGGTATGTACTGCTTGAGCTTGAGCAGGGACTTGCATGACTCGCAGTCGCACTCCTCCAGGAGGGGAACGAGCCTGTCGGCCACCTCGCGCGTGGTAGCGTAGTCGTTGCGCGCTCCGAGCCACTTGCCGAAGAGCTCCTTCATCTCGTCGCTGCACTTGTCGCATCCGAGGGCCTTCTCCATAAGGGAGGCGACGGTCGCGCGTATCCTGTCGGAACCTATGTGCATTCCGAGGCCGAACTCGGCGTTATCTTCGAAGAGCGAGTTCTGCCAGCTGGGGCCGTGTCCGTGGGCGTCCGTGCAGTAGGGCGAAGCGGGGAAGGAGGCACCGTAGATCGAAGAGCATCCGGTGGCGTTGGCGATCATCATGTGGTCGCCGAACAGCTGGGTGATGTTCTTGATGTAAGGGGTCTCGCCGCAGCCCGCGCAGGCTCCGGAGAACTCGAACAGGGGCTGTGCGAACTGTGAGTTCTTGAGGTTCGCCTTGGGGTCGAACGGGGTCTTGTAGCCCACCTTGGAGTTGAGGTAGTCGAAGTTGTCCTGCTCCGCGGTGTTGTCGATATAGGGAGCGAGGCTGAGAGCCTTGTCCTTGGCGAGGCAGACGTCTACGCAGTTGCCGCAGCCGGTGCAGTCGGCGACGGATACCGAAATCGCGTACCTGTATTCCTTGAGGTTCGCCTTGCCGTCGGCCATCTTGATGCCTACGGGCGCTGCGGCGGCCTCGTCTGCGGTGAGCAGGAACGGCCGTATCGCCGCGTGGGGGCAGACGAACGCGCAGGTGTTGCACTGGATACACTTGTCGGGATCCCATACGGGCACGTTGACTGCGACGCCTCTCTTCTCATAGGCTGCGGTGCCTGCGGGCATCGTGCCGTCCTGATAGGGCAGGAACGCGCTTACGGGCAGGGTGTCGCCGCACTGTGCGTTGACCACGTCGGCGATTTCCTTGACGAACGGAGTCGCGAGGCGGCCGGCGTTGTGGTTGATGAACTTGGCGTTGATGCCGGCCCACTCCGCGGGAACCTTGACCTCGACATACTCGCCTCCGCGGTCGATTGCGGCGTAGTTCATGTTCACGACGTTCTCGCCCTTCTTGCCGTATGACTTCAGGGCGGCATCCTTCATGTACTTCACGGCGTCATCCACGGGGATTATTCCGGTGATGCGGAAGAACGCGCTCTGGAGTATCGTGTTGGTGCGTCCTCCGAGGCCGATCTCGGCGGCGATCTTGGTGGCGTTGATTATGTAGAACCTGATCTTCTTGCGTCCTATCACGGCCTTCACGAAGTCGGGGAGCCTCTTTACGGTCTCCTCCTCGTTCCACAGGGAGTTGAGCAGGAAACTGCCGCCCTCCTTGATGCCCTTAAGGACATCGTACTTCTCGAGGTATGAAGGCACATGGCAGGCCACGAAGTCGGGCGTGTTCACGAGGTATGGCGCCTTGATAGGAGCCTTGCCGAACCTCAGGTGCGAGCAGGTGTAGCCGCCGGACTTCTTGGAGTCGTAGTCGAAGTACGCCTGGCTGTAGAGGTCGGTGTGGGTTCCGATGATCTTGATAGTGTTCTTGTTGGCGCCCACGGTACCGTCGGAGCCGAGGCCGTAGAACTTGCACTCGGTCGTGCCCTTCTTCACGATAGACACCTCTGCCTTCGTGGGAAGGCTCTTGAAGGTGACGTCGTCGAGGATTCCGATAGTGAAGTCGCTTTTGGGGTCCTTGCGCTCGAGGTTGTCATATACGGCGATGATCTGGGCGGGTGTGGTGTCCTTTGAAGAGAGTCCGTAGCGTCCGCCTATTACGAGGGGAGCGTTCTCCTTGCCCTGGAAGAGGGCCTTGACATCGAGGAACAGGGGCTCTCCGAGGGCTCCGGGCTCCTTGGTCCTGTCTAGCACCGCGATCTTGCGCACGCTCTTGGGGAGCACCTTGAGGAAGTATTTCTCGGAGAAAGGACGGTAGAGGTGTACGGTCACGACGCCGTACTTGCGGCCGTGGTCGGAGAGGTAGTCTACGGTCTCCTTGATAGTCTCGGTGACGGAGCCCATGGCCACTATCACGCATTCGGCATCCTTCGCTCCGTAGTATTCGAACGGGCGGTACTGGCGGCCGGTGACTTCACCGATCTCGCCCATATAGCGTGCCACGATGTCGGGAACGGCATCGTATACGCCGTTGCGCGACTCTACTGCCTGGAAGTATACGTCTCCGTTCTGGGCGGTGCCCCTCGTCACGGGCGCCTCGGGATTGAGGGCGCGCGAGCGGAAGTTCTCGAGGGCCTTCTCGCTTACCATGGCCTTCAGGTCGGCTTCGTCTATGGCCTCGATCTTCTGGATTTCATGCGAAGTGCGGAATCCGTCGAAGAAGTGCAGGAAGGGAACCGAGGCCTTGATTGCGGAGAGGTGTGCCACTGCCGCGAGGTCCTGGGCCTCCTGTACGGAGCCGGAGGCGAGCATCGCGAAGCCGGTCTGGCGGCAGGCCATCACGTCCTGGTGGTCGCCGAAGATAGAGAGGGCGTGCGACGCGAGGGCGCGGGCCGACACGTGGAATACCGCGGGGAGCATCTCTCCTGCGATCTTGTACATATTCGGGATCATCAGGAGAAGACCCTGTGAAGCCGTGAAAGTGGTAGTGAGGGCACCGGCCTGAAGCGAACCGTGCACGGCGCCGGCAGCTCCTGCCTCGCTCTGCATCTCGGTGACCTTTACGGTCTCTCCCCAGAGGTTCTTCTTGCCGTGGGCGGCCCACTCGTCGACATTCTCGGCCATAGTGGACGACGGCGTAATCGGGTAGATCGCCGCGTGCTCGCTGAACAGGTACGCAATGTTCGACGCAGCCTGGTTACCATCACAAGTGATGAATTTCTTTTCTTTTGCCATGGTGAACAATAATATTTGGTTTTAGTTTGTTTATCTGCTGATTACAGACTATAATTCATAATAGACACAAATATAGTCAAAATTGGGTAATTTTGACTTAAATTCGCATAAAACCATTGCCATTATGATGCCAAAGATCGTATGTGACGACAAGATACCTTTCCTCAGGGGCGTGTTCGAACCCTGGGCCGAGGTCGTGTACCTGCCGGGAGCGGCGATTTCCCGGGCCGACGTGGCCGGTGCCGACGCCCTCGTGACCCGTACGCGCACGTCCTGCACCCGGGAGCTGCTCGAGGGCTCGCGTGTCAGGGTCATAGCTTCCGCGACCATAGGATACGACCATATCGACACCGCCTGGTGCGAAGCGCACGGCATCTGCTGGTTCAACGCCCCCGGCTGCAACGCCTCGTCGGTGTGCCAGTATGTGTGCTCAGTGCTGTGCGTGCTCGCCCGTGACATGGGTCTCGACTTTCGGAAGACGACGCTCGGCGTGGTCGGGGTCGGAAATGTCGGGAGCAGGGTGGCGGCGGCCGCCCGCGCCCTCGGGATGAAGGTGCTGCTGTGCGACCCTCCGCGCGCAAGGCGCGAGGGGGCCGGGGGGTTCACGGATATGGACACGATAGTCGCTCGGAGCGATATAATCAGCCTGCATGTGCCCCTGATACGCTCCGGAGAGGACAGGACGGAGCATCTTTTCGACGCGCGCATGCTGGAGAGCATGCGTCCGGACCAGATTCTGATAAACACTTCCCGCGGGCAGGTCGTCGACTGCCGTGCTCTCAAGGCTGCGCTGGAGGAGTCCCGTATCGCTGCGGCGGTGCTGGACGTGTGGGAGGGAGAGCCCGGAATAGACACGGGTCTGCTCGACGCCGTCGCCATAGGCACGCCGCATATAGCCGGATACAGCGCCGACGGCAAGGCTGCGGGTACTGCGGCCGCAGTGAGGGCAGTGAGCCGCGTGCTCGGACTGCCTGCCGCGGACTGGAGTCCGGCGGAGATTCCCGCTCCGCGCAGGAACCCCGTGCTCGGGCTGGAATGCGGCACCGGTGCCGTCATGGAAACGGTGTCGGAGGCCGTCCTGTATGCCTACGATGTCCGTGAAGACAGCCTGGCGTTGAAAAGATCCCCCGGGCTTTTCGAGAAGCTCAGGGGAGATTATCCTGTGCGGAGGGAACCGTCCGCGTTTGAAGTCAGGCTGTCCGGCGGCGCAGGCGCGGAAGCCGCAAGGGTGCTGTCGGCCCTGGGATTCAGGACCGGAGCGGGCCGTTAGGCGAGGCCGGAAATGGCCACTTCTGCGCCGAGCGAGCCGCTGATGCGCTTCACGAGACCCTGGAGCACTGTGCCCGGACCGAGTTCGATGAAGTTGCCGGCGCCGTCCGCGATCATGTTCTTCACGGACTGGGTCCACCTTACGGGAGAAGTCAGCTGTCTGAGGAGGTTGTCCTTGATGCGGACGGGATCGGTCTCGGGGGCGGCGGTGACATTCTGGTAGATCGGGCAGAAAGGTGCCCTGACCTCGGTCGCGTCGATGGCCTTTGCGAGCTCGGCGCGTGCGGGCTCCATGAGCGGGGAGTGGAAGGCTCCGCTCACGCTCAGGGGGAGGGCCCTCTTCGCACCTGCGGCCTTCATGGCCTCGCATGCCCTTTCTACGGCGTCCTTTTCGCCCGAGATGACCACCTGCCCGTCGCAGTTGTAGTTGGCCGCGATGACCAGGCCCTCGGTATCGGCGCATATCTTCTCGACTGTAGCGGTGTCGAGCCCTATGATCGCCGCCATGAGGCCGGGACGGGCCTCGCAGCACTTCTGCATCTCGACGGCACGCGTGGAGACGAGTCTCAGTGCGTCTTCGAAGCCTACGGCGCCGCAGGCGACGAGGGCCGAGAACTCTCCGAGGGAGTGTCCTCCTACCATGTCGGGCCGGGGCAGGCCTTCGCTGCAAAGGGCGGTGCATACGGAGTGCAGGAATACCGCGGGCTGCGTGACCTTGGTCGCGCGCAGGTCTTCGGCGCTGCCCTCGAACATTATGTCGGTGATGCGGAAGCCGAGTATCTCGTCGGCCTTCTCCATCATCTCCCTTGCCTTGCTGCTGGATTCATATAAGTCTTTTCCCATTCCGGAGAACTGGGCTCCCTGTCCGGGGAATACGAATGCTGTCTTCATATCTGAACATTTTTCTGCAAAAATAGGAAAAATATCGGTATATTTGCAGAATGTACGCCCCCTTAGTTTAATGGATAAAATTTAGGATTCCGGTTCCTACGATAGGCGTTCGATTCGCCTAGGGGGTACTTTTTGATAGCACAACCACAGATGAAGAGCCTCGAAGATTGCAGGAAGGCCATAGGCGAGATCGACGCCAGGGCTGCAGAACTTTTCGAACAGCGTATGCTGGAATGCCGCAGCGTGGCCGAATTCAAGAGGGCTCATGCGCTGCCGGTGGAGGATGCCGCGAGGGAGGAACAGCTGCTGCGCAGGAACGCCTCCCTGATTTCCGACGATACCATACGCGAATATTATGTCAGCTTCGAACGCGAGGTGATCGCGCTTTCGAAGAAGTACCAGGAACGCCTTATGGGGAAGATGAGGGTCGCCTACTGCGGGGTCAAGGGCGCGTTCGCCGACTTTGCGGTAAAGCGCATGTTCCCCGAGGCCGAGGCGGTGGGCTTCTCCGACTTCGCGGACGCCTACAAGGCCTGCGAGGGCGGCGCTTGCGACGCGGTAGTGCTCCCTATAGAGAACAGCTATGCCGGCGAGGTCTCCGCCGTGACCGATCTCATGTTCTCGGGCTCGCTCTATGTCAACCAGGTAGTGGAGGTAGAGGCCGTGCAGAACCTTCTGGGCTGTCCCGGTGCCACCAGGGAGGGCATAAGGGAGGTGGTAAGCCATCCCCAGGCGCTTTCGCAGTGCGCGGCGTACATACGCGAGAGGGGCTATGTCACGCACGGCTGCCACAACACCGCAGCGGCGGCCAAGCTGGTCGCCGAGAAGAACGACCCCACGGTAGCCGCCATAGCGAGCGAGGAGTGCGCGAAGCTCTATTCCCTCGAGGTGCTCGACAGGCGCATCAACGCCGCGAGCGTCAACACCACGCGTTTCGCCGCGTTCAGCCGTTCGCTCAATCCCGATCCGCCGAGACGCAACATGGACAGGCACTTCATACTGATGTTCACCGTGAAGAACGAGGCGGGCTCGCTTGCCAAGACGCTGAACATCATAGGCGCGCACGGCTACAACATGAGCTGCCTCCGCTCGCGTCCGATGAAGGAGCTGATGTGGAACTACTATTTCTATATCGAGCTGGACGGCAATGTCGACACTTCCGAGGGAAGGAGCATGATGCTGGAACTCGGAACGATCTGCGACAAGCTCAAACTCGTAGGCGCCTTCTGAGCATATGAAGAACACGATAGGCAGCAGCGTGCAGCTCACCGTCTTCGGTGAGAGCCACGGCCCGGCGGTAGGTGTCGTGCTGGACGGACTTGCGCCCGGACTCCGCGTGGATACCGCCTTCATCGATGCCCAGCTTTCCCGCCGCCGTCCCTCCGGCCCCACGGACACTCCGAGGGTCGAGAAGGACAGGTATTCGATACTGAGTGGAGTGCGCGGGGGATTCACGACCGGGACCCCTGTCTGCATAAGCATCCCCAACGAGAATGTACGCAGTTCGGACTATCCCGAGGGAATCGCGAGACCTTCGCATGCCGACTATGCCGCATACATGAAGTACCACGGATTCGAGGACGCCCGCGGAGGAGGACATTTTTCCGGAAGGGTCACCGCCGGGATAGTGGCTGCCGGAGCGATCTGCATAGACGCGCTCAGGGGTAAGGGAATACGCCTTGCGACGCACATACTCTCCTGCGCCGGAGTGGATGACAGGGGATTCGGAGGCAGTGTGGACGAGATAGACGCGATCGAGGGCAGCAGCTTTCCCGTGCTGCTTCCCGAGGCCGGGGAGGCCATGACGGACGCGATACTTGAGGCCCGCGCCGAGGGAGATTCCGTCGGCGGTGTGGTGCAGACCTGCATACTCGGCCTGCCCCCCGGTCTCGGCGAGCCGTGGTTCGACTCCCTCGAGTCGTTGATTTCGCATGCTGTATTCTCGATAGGCGGCATCAAGGGCATAGAGTTCGGCGACGGGTTCGCCCTGGCGTCCATGCGCGGTTCGGAGGCGAACGACGCATTCGGCATCAGGGACGGCCGGGTTGTGACCGGGACCAACCGCAACGGAGGCATAAACGGAGGCATATCCAACGGAATGCCGGTATTGTTCAACATGGCGGTGAAGCCTACGCCCTCTATCGCGAAGGTCCAGCAGACGGTGGACTTCATACACGGCACCCCTGCGACCCTCGAATTGAAAGGCCGGCACGACCCGGCGATAGTGCGCAGGGTATGCGTGGTGGTGACGAGCGTAGTCGCGGTCGTGCTCTGCGACATCCTCGCGCAGAGGTACGGCACCGACTGGATAGCTTCTCAGGGAATATGAACGCCCTCTCTCATAAGGACAGGCGGGTGCTGATCGTCGGACTGGGCCTTATCGGAGGCTCTTATGCCCAGGCGCTCAGCCGCGCAGGCTACGAGGTCGGCGGCATTGCCCGTAAGAGGGAGACTATAGACTATGCGCTTTCGAAAGGCTTCATAGGCGAAGGGACGACGGAGGTCACGGAGAATTTCGTGGGCCGTTACGGCACCGTGGTATTCGCCCTGTATCCGCATGTGCTCGTGGAATGGATAAGGCGCTATCAGGGCATGCTCGCCCCGGGGACGCTGATAACCGATGTCACGGGAGTGAAGGTCAGCCTGCTGCGCAGCCTCGCCCCGATACTGAGGAAGGATGTGGAGTTCGTGCCTGCGCATCCTATGGCCGGCCGGGAATGCTCCGGCATAGAGAACAGCGACTGCTCGATGTTCCGCGACGCCAACTTCATAGTGACCCCTGCGGAAGGCAACACCCCGCAGGCCGTGGCCGCGGTGGAGACTCTGGCCCGCGACATGGGCTTCAGGCATATTTCGAGGCTCAGCCCCGAGAGTCACGACGAGATGATAGGTTTCCTCTCGCAGCTGACGCACTGCATCGCGGTGTCTCTTATGGCCTGCAAGGAGTCTTCCCACCTGGTGGACTACACCGGGGATTCGTTCCGCGACCTCACGCGCATAGCGCGCATAAACGAAGACATGTGGTGCGAGCTCTTCATGGACAACCGGGACGAACTCCTGTCGCAGATGGACCTGTTCCTCGGCAAGTTCACCGAGCTGCGCGAAGCCCTGCGCTGCGGCGACGAGGAATCCATGAAGGCGATGATGCGCCTCTCCACCTCGAGACGCGCTCTGTTCGACAGGCAGAAGGAAATAGAAGAAGGAGACTGAATATGAACATGATTTTCAAGCGCAAGCTCATCATCCCCCAGGAAATCAAGGAGATGTATCCCGTTTCCGGGGAGGGCCGGCTTGCAAAGGGCCGCAACGACGAGGCCATAGCCGACATATTCACCGGCCGCAGCGACCGTCTGCTGCTGATAATAGGCCCCTGCTCGGCCGACAGGGAGGATGCGGTGATAGACTACATCTGCCGCCTGCGCATCGTGCAGGACAAGGTCGCCGACAAGATACTGATAGTGCCCCGCATATACACCAACAAGCCACGCACCACCGGCATAGGCTACAAGGGCATGCTCCACCAGCCCGATCCCGGAGCCAGTTCCGACATGCTCAAGGGACTGATTTCCATACGCAAGCTGCACATGAGGGCGCTCAACGAAACCGGTTTCTCCTGCGCGGACGAGATGCTCTATCCGGAGAACCACAAGTATCTCTCCGACCTGCTGTCGTATGTGGCCGTGGGCGCGCGCTCCGTCGAAGACCAGCAGCACAGGCTCACCGCGAGCGGCCTCGACATCCCCGTGGGCATGAAGAACCCTACGGGAGGCAACCTCGGCGTGATGATGAACGCGCTGCAGGCCGCGCAGAGCCCGCAGACCTTCATCTACCGCAACTGGGAGGTCGAGAGCAGGGGCAACCTGCTGAGCCATGCCATACTCAGGGGCTATGTGGACGCGAGGGGCAACAACCACCCCAACTACCACTACGAAGACCTGGAGATACTTTGCGGCCTCTATGCCGGGAGCGGCCTCAGGAATCCGGCGGTCATAGTGGACACCAACCACTCCAATTCCGGCAAGAAATACCTCGAACAGATAAGGATAGCTAAGGAGGTGCTCCACAGCACACGCTGCAATCCCGACATATACCGGCTCGTCAAGGGCCTGATGATAGAGTCCTATATTGAGGACGGCTGCCAGAAGGCGGGGGAGGGCGTGTACGGAAAGTCGATAACCGACCCCTGCCTCGGCTGGGAGAAGACGGAAAGGCTCATCTACGACCTTGCGGAACTCAGATAACCAGATACGGATATGTTCAGACTCGGAATCATAGGAGCCGGCTGGATAGCCGACAAAATGGCGGAGGCGCTCGCCCCGCTCGAAGACTATTGTGTGCATGCGATAGGCTCGAGGAGCCTCGACAAGGCCCGGGAGTTCGCCCGCAGATGGGACATCCCCAAGGCTTACGGAAGCTACGACGAAGTCGTGGACGACCCCGACGTGGACCTCGTATATATCGCCACCCCGCACTCCCACCATTATCCCCACGCGATGCTCGCACTGCAGCACTCCAGGCCCGTGCTCGTGGAAAAGGCCTTCACGGCCAACGCAGCCCAGGCTGAAAGGCTGCTGGACGAGGCGCAGCGCCGCGGGCTCTTCATCACCGAGGCTATCTGGACGAGGTACATGCCGCTTTCGCATAAGGTGAAGGAACTGATGGAAAGCGGCGCCATAGGGGAGCCCCGCGTACTTACCGCGACGCTCTGCTACATGATGGAGCACAAGGAGAGGATCGTGCGTCCGGAGCTTTGCGGCGGGGCGCTGCTCGACCTCGGGGTGTATGCCCTGAACTTCGCGAGGATGTATTTCGGAACGGACATAACCCGCACGGTGAGCAACGTGCTGCTCGGCCCGACGGGCATGGACATGCACGAGTGCATATCGCTCAGCTACGCCGGAGGCAGGATGGCCAACCTTCAGGCCGGAGCGCTGTGCCTTAACGACCGCCAGGGCATAATCAGCGGCACCGAGGGGTATATCAGGGTAGACAATATCAACTGTCCCGAGCGTGTGGAGGTATGGCGCGACTACGAACTCGTGCAGAGTTTCGGAAAGCCCGAGGGCATGGTCAACGGTTACGAGTACCAGGTCATGGAGTGCCGCCGCTGCATCGGTGAGGGACTGACGGAATCTCCCATGATGCCCCACGCCGAGACGCTCTCGATAATGCGCCAGATGGACGCGCTCCGCAAGGAGTGGGGTATGGTATATCCTATGGACAGGGACTGAAAATCCTTTGGTTATGATAGATTTCAACTATTATGCTCCGACGCGCGTACTGCTGGGGCGCGGCAAGGAGGACGAAGTGCCCTCGCTCGTGAGGGAATACGGCGGAAGCAGGGTGCTCGTGCATTACGGAGGGGGAAGCACCGTCAGGTCCGGGCTGCTCGCCCGGATCGAGTCCGGTCTCAAGGCTGCCGGAATAGAGTATGTCACCCTCGGAGGAGTGGTTCCCAACCCCCGCCTGAGCATGGTGCACAAGGGGATCGCGCTCTGCCGCGAGCAAGGCGTCGACTTCCTGCTCGCCGTGGGCGGAGGTTCGGTCATAGATTCCTGCAAGGCCATAAGCATGGGATATTCCTATGACGGCGACGTGTGGGACTTCTATGACGGCAAGGCCGTGCCCTCGAGCTGGCTTCCTGTAGGCTGCGTGCTCACGATTCCCGCCGCAGGCAGCGAGATGAGCGACAGCAGCGTCATCACCAACGACGCCCTCGGGCTCAAGAAAGGCTATAACACCGACGGATACCGCTGCCGGTTCGCCGTAATGGATCCGGAGTTGACCTATACCCTGCCCGCATGGCAGACTGCCTGCGGTGCAGTCGACATAATGATGCACACCATGGAGAGGTATTTCTCCAAAGGAGAGGACATGGCCGTCACCGATGCTCTCGCCGAAGGCCTGCTGCGCACCGTGCTGAATGTCGCCCCCAAGGTGCTCGCCGACCCCTGCAACTATGAGCTGCGTTCGCAGCTGATGTGGGCTTCGAGCCTTTCGCACAACGGGCTTACCGGTTGCGGGCTCACCGGCGACTGGGCTACGCACAAGCTCGAGCACGAACTCAGCGGCATGTTCGACGTCAGCCACGGGGCAGGACTCGCGGCCGTATGGGGAAGCTGGGCCAGGTATGTCATGGATGCCGACCTGCCGAGGTTCGTGCGCTTCGCCGTTAACGTCATGGGCGTGGAGCAGGATTTCCGCTCGCAGGAGGCCACGGCCGAGGCGGGGATATGCGCCCTGGAGGACTTCTTCCGGAGCCTGGACATGCCGGTCAGCATACACGAACTCATAGGAAGGCAGATTACCGACGCCGAGATCGAGGAAATGGCAGACAAGTGCAGCCGCGGAGGGACATTCGAGATAGGCGGCATGAAGCGCCTGGGACGCGCGGATATGGTGAACATCTACAGAATGGCGGTATAGCCTGCTCCGGGTCGCGGTATGATTTTCTATTATTCAGGTTGCGGCAACAGCCGTTTCGTCGCGGAGAGCCTTTCAAAGACGCTCGGAGAGGAACTCGTGTATATTCCCGAGGCCGCCCGCGAGGGAAGGTTCGGCTGGACCCTGAAGGAAGGCGAACGGCTCGGCTTCGTATGTCCGGTGTACTGCTGGGCTCCGCCCCGTCTGGTGCTGGACTTCGTCCGCAGGCTGGCGTTCCGTGGAAAGCCGGGCTACTGCTGGCTCGCTCTGACCTACGGCGACAGCGCGGGTTACTCCGTGGAAGTCTTCAGAAAGGCTCTTATGAAGGTCGGGTTGAGGCTCGACGCCTCTTTCGGCTTCGTGATGCCCGAGACCTATGTCAACATCAAGGGCATGAAGCTCGACACTCCGGAGGGTGCCCGCGACAAGATCGGCAGGACGCGCGGAGAGCTGCCTCGTGTCGCCTCCCTGATAAGGGACGGCGCGACGGCCGACGAGGTGTTTAAGGGCCGCATGGCGTGGCTGTATACCTATGTCGTCAGGCCTCTTTTCTACCGTTTCCTCGTTACCGACAGGCCGTGGCACACCACTGACGCGTGCACCGGCTGCGGCCTGTGTGCGAAGGTCTGCCCGCTGCACAATATCGTCATCGAGAACTCGCGACCGAAGTGGCTGGGAAACTGCACGACCTGCAACGCCTGCTATAACTATTGTCCTGCCAACGCCATACGCTTCGGCAAGGCGACGGAGGGCAAGGGACAGTATCATTTCACGGAAAATGTGTAACTTTATGCCCGATCAGGACTGGACAGATGGCAGGATGTAAGAAAGGCGCTCCCGACGCCATACTCGTACACGGGGCAAGGGTACACAATCTCAAGAACATAGATGTCCGGGTTCCGCTGGGCGAAATCGTAGGCATAGCCGGGGTCTCCGGCTCCGGCAAGTCCTCGCTCGCTTTGGGCGTGCTGTATTCGGAGGGCTCGAGACGCTATCTCGAGTCGCTCTCTACCTATACGCGGCGCCGCATGACGCAGGCCGCGAGGGCTGATGTGGACGAGGTGCTGTATGTGCCTGCCGCGCTGGCCATGCACCAGCGGCCCTCGATTCCCGGGATACGCAGCACCTTCGGTACGGGTACGGAACTTCTCAACAGCCTGAGGCTGATATACTCGCGCCTTGCAAGCCACAGATGCCCGAACGGGCATTATCTCGAGCCCTCGCTGAAGGTGGCGGCGGGACAGGAACTCGTATGCCCCGAGTGCGGCGCGCATTTCTTCGCCCCGTCGGCCGAGGAGCTCTCGTTCAACAGCCAGGGTGCCTGTCCGGAGTGCGACGGTACGGGATTCGTGCGCAGGGTCGACGAGTCGACACTCGTGCCTGACGAGTCGCTCAGCATAGACGAGGGTGCCGTAGCGCCTTGGAACACGCTGATGTGGTCGCTGATGACAGACGTGTGCCGCGAGATGGGCGTGCGTACCGACGTCCCTTTCAGGGAATTGACGCCCAAGGAGCGTGATATAGTCTTCCACGGGCCCGCCGAGAAGAAGCATATCTTCTACAAGTCCAAGACCACGAACCAGGCGGGAGAGCTGGACTTCACATACTATAACGCCGTCTACACCGTCGAGAACGCTCTCGCGAAGGTCAAGGACGAGAAGGGGATGAAGAGGGTCGAGAGGTTCCTGAAGACCGAGGAGTGCCCGAACTGCGGAGGGTCGCGTCTCAGCGCGGCGGCGCGGGCTCCTCTCGTAAGGGGGATTTCGCTTGCCGACGCCTGCCGGATGACCCTTTCCGAACTCGTGGAATGGGTGCGCGGAGTGCCGGACACCATGCCGGAGGAGATGCGTCCCATGGCACGGAACATCTGCGAGTCGCTGCTCGATGCCTCGAGGAGGCTTCTGGACCTCGGAGTGGGCTATCTGAGCCTCGACCGCGCGGCCTCGACGCTTTCTACAGGTGAAAGGCAGCGCATGCAGCTCGCCCGTGCCGTGAGGAACCGTACGACGGGGGTGCTCTATGTGCTCGACGAGCCCTCAATAGGACTGCATCCTGCGAACATAGCCGGACTTGCCGGGGTTATGGAGGATCTCGTCGCCGACGGCAATTCGGTCGTGCTCGTGGACCATGATACCCAGGTGCTGCGCGGAGCTGACCATATAATAGAAATGGGCCCTGGTGCCGGTTCTTCCGGCGGGCAGGTGATTGCCGAGGGCACGCTGCGCGAGGTGGAATGCAATCCGGCGTCGAAGATCGGGCCTTTCCTCTCGGGAGAGGCCGAAATACGCGTCCGAAGCCGCTGCTCTGCCGCCGGACTTTTCGAGAAGGGCAGGATACACCTTTCTACGGATGCGATACATACGGTGAAGCCGCTCGAAGCCGACATCCCCAAGGGGAGGCTGACCGTGGTGACCGGAGTCTCAGGCTCCGGAAAGACGACTCTCGTGCTCGAGAGCCTGATTCCGGCACTGAAATCGAAGATATCCCGGACTGCCCTGCCCGGACATGTGCGGAGCGTGGAGGCGGAAGGCATACGCCAGGTGAAGCTGATAGACGCGTCTCCGATAGGGATCAACGTGCGTTCGACCGTAGCGACCTATGCCAATGTGCACGACGAACTGCGCAAGGTCTACGCCAGGACTCCGGATGCGCGCAGGCTCGGTTTCAAGGACGGGGATTTCTCATACAATACGGGGCGGCTGCGCTGCCCGACCTGCGACGGCACCGGCATAATCAGCCTCGACGTGCAGTTCCTGCCGGATGTGGACATACCCTGCCCCGACTGCCGCGGTTCGCGCTATTCCAGGCAGGCCTTCCTCGTGCGGCGCGAGAACGAGGCGGGCGAGTTCCACTCTCTGCCCGAGCTGATGGCAATGGACGTGAACGAGGCGCTCGCTGCCTGCGGCGACCTCAAGACCGTGAGCCAGAGGCTGAAGGTGCTCCGAGATCTCGGTCTCGGCTATCTCACCCTCGGGGAGCAGACGCCGGGACTCTCCGGCGGCGAGGCACAGAGGCTCAAGCTCGCGAGCGAGATGGGCCGCGGCCAGGACGACTCGCTGTTCGTCTTCGACGAGCCTACGATAGGCCTGCATCCCTCCGATGTGCAGACCCTGCTGCAGGTGTTCCAGACACTTGTCGACCACGGCGCCACGGTCATAGTTATCGAGCACGACCTCGATGTGATACGCAATGCCGACTATATAGTCGACATGGGCCCGGGCGGCGGAGAGGAGGGCGGACGGATAGTGGTGGCCGGAACCCCAGAGCAGGTGAGCGCCTGCCCCGGGAGCGTCACGGGAAAGTATATCTGATCATGCGTACCCTCGGCCGCAACATGGCGTGGATGCTCAAGAGCTTCGCGTCTTCAGGCCTTCCCCTGCCGGAGAACGAAGAGGGCGCCGTTACGAGTTTCATAAGGTGACGACAAGCGCCTGCTGGTAGTCCCCGGAGCCTGCATGCCGACCTCTACGACAATCTGGAAAGATACCTTTCGATGCGATACGGGTGTTCCTGAGGAACTATCTCGGGGAAAGGATATGATTAGGAATTTACATGGAGAATAGCTATATTAGTCGTTCATTTTCTTAAATAAAGGTATAAGATGAACAGAATTTCCTTTGTTGCCGCGTTGTCTTGCGCGGCTCTGTTGGTGGTGGGGGTAGGCTGCAAGCCTGCATCTACTGTCCCAGAAGTTAGTGTTACCGTAGGTGAAGTCACGTCTAGTTCGGTTTCGTTCTCCGTATCTGCCGTGAATGCGGCGGAGTGTTTCTATGAGGTCCTTGAAGGAAGCGGTGCGGCGCCGGATGCCATGGAGGTTATCGAGAACGGTGTTCCTGTCGACCTTACGGTATCTTCCGATGTGACGGTAGAAGGGCTGGAGGCTTCCACGGAGTATCTCATAGTTGTTGCAGTCAGGTCCGGCGACGGCCAGACAGCACTTGGAAGTGTCGAGGCCACTACCGGGGCCGAGCCTGCAGTCGTGCTCGACAGTGCCAGCGGCAGACATTACGGCAGCACCAACAACTGGAACTTGACGTTGCGCGGAACAGTAGATGCCGTGGAATACGAAATATCTCTCGACCTCTATGATGACGATTCTATCGATGCCGGTTATCTTACCGCGGGCGAGTATACGGTTTCCGACGGGACGGAAGACGGCGACCTGAATATCGACTACAGTTCCGTAGACTTGTACGTAACGGAGGACGACGCCTGGACGAATTATCACTATACCCTGGTTTCCGGAACTCTGGACGTAGATATTGTCGACGGGGAATATTCTTTCCGTCTCGATGCCGTAGTGTCCGACGGAAATACTGAAAGCAGCCTTACCGTCGTATACGACGGGCCGGTGGACGGAATAGAGATAGCCGGGTAGGTATGAGGTTGTGTATCTTTGCAGTTGCGACGGCATTGTGCCTTGTTGCCGCATCATGCGATAAGGGCGGGGGAACCGTTCCCCCGTTCGTTCCTGAAGGACATAACCTTTCTGCCGACGGTGCGTTTGCGAACAGCTATATAGTGGAAGAGGGCGGAGAGTACTGCTTCGAGGCAAGACGTGTGGACGGTTCTCCGGTGGATGGCATTGCCTATGCCGACTGGATATGGTCGACTGACGACGTGAGGCCGGAAGGACTCGTAAGCGATGTCAGCTACAATGACGGATATATCTGTCTTACCGCCGTGCAGGGGAAGGGAAATGCTGTCGTCGGTGCATTCGATGCTGACGGGAAGGTTCTGTGGAGCTGGCATCTGTGGTTCACTGAGCAGCCCGCCCTCCAGACCCTCGACAACGGTGCCGTCTTCATGGACAGGAACCTCGGCGCCATGAGCGCGGAGCCTGAAGATGTCGAGCTGACCTATGGACTGAAGTACCAGTGGGGAAGGAAAGACCCTTTTTATGGAGGAGGCTCCAATGAAGATGCATCGTCCGTGTTTTCCGAGGCGCGTGCTGCGACCGTGTTCAATCCTGACATCGAAGGTTTCGGCTGGACTGCGGAAAAGAAGTCCCCCTCGAACGGAACGGTGGAATTTGCCGTGGCCAACCCTACCGTATTCATCTATACGGACAAGGGCGAGGACGGCTGCGACTGGCTGCTCGAGCGTGACGACTATCTGTGGAATGATCCGCTGACTGACGGAAAGACCAATTATGATCCCTGCCCTGCCGGATACCGCGTGGCTTACGACGGTGCATGGGAGGGCTGCGGCTACTGGAACGTGGACGACGATGCCGAAAACGGAGGCCGTACGCATGTGACGGAGGCCGGAGAGCACATCTGGTGGCCGCTGGACGGTACAAGATGGGGCGATGCCGATGCCGGAAGGCTCGGCTATGTCGGTCTTTACGGTGTCGGAGCGATCTGGATGCGTACTACGGTCGGCTGCGGTTATAACGCCAGCTGTTTCTATTACCATCAGGGAACCTATCTTGGCAGCAGCTATGCGATGTACCGTGCCTACGGAGAATCCGTGCGCTGCGTGAAGGAATAGGATTCTATGGAGGCAGACCGGACTTCCTGATGCCTCAGATTACCGTGCTTTCGGAGAAGTAGCGGTCCCTAAGTGGCTTCACGACTTTCTTGCCCTTGAGAGTGACTTCTCCTCTGAGCCTTATGTCTTGGGACGAGGCTCCTACCTTGATTGTGAAGGTGCCGGGAGTGATATTCCACTGCCTGGTGCCTTCATTGCTGTAGTAGCCGAACTGTTCGGTGTAGAGTCTTACCTTGACGGTCCTGCTCTCTCCCGGTTCGAGCGTCACCCTGTCGAAACCTTGGAGCTGTATGGGCCGCAGCGGCTGGGATGCGTCGGTGGGGGAGATGTATATCTGCACTATCTCGTCGGCCTTGACGGAGCCGGTGTTCTTCACTTCGAACGATAGGCTTACCGACTCGGAGCCGGTCGAGGTCTCGCGCTCGAGCGAGAGATTCGAGTATTCGAAGCTGGTATAGCTCAGGCCGAATCCGAAAGGCCATGCCACGCGCGGGTCTTTCTCCGCGGAGTAGTTGTAGCACAGCGGCTCGTAGACTTCGGTGTTAGGATAGCTTACCGACAGTTTCGCGGAAGGGGAGATGTGTCCGTAGAGTATGTCCGCTACCGCGTTTCCGCCCTCCTCGCCAGGATACCAGGCCTGGATGACAGCGGCGCACCTCTCGGCTATTCCGGAAATCACCTGCGCGCGGCCTCCGAACACTACCAGCACCACCGGTTTGCCGGTTGCGAGCAGTTCTTCCACGTACTGTTCCTGCTTCCCGGGAAGGCGCAGTCCGTCGCGGTCGCGGTTCTCGCCGCAGAGCATGACGTTCTCGCCCATCGCTGCGACTATCACGTCGGACTGCCTTGCCATCGCGAGGGCTTCTGCCTTGTCGGTCTTCTCTCCTGAGTCGACCCTGCGGCTGAGCATGGAGCGCTGGCGTGCGCGCTGGTCGCCCGCGTCGGTATATCTGGTCTCGAGCCCTTCGGTCCAGTCGCAGCCGCGCGAATAGAGTATCTCGAACCCGTCGGGCCTGCGTGACTGCATTCCGTCGAGCAGCTTTGCGATATAGGGGTGTCCCGGGTCTGTGTCCCATTTCCAGAAATAGGCCATCGAGGGGAACGAGTAGTCTCCGCACATTGCCCATATCGAGTTCGCGTTGGGTCCTGTGAGGAATATCTTTCCGCCGCCCTTCAGGGGCAGGATACCGTCGTTCTCGAGCAGCACTATCGACTGCGACGCTATATCGTATGCGGTGCGGCGTTCTTCGGGGGTGTCCATGGCGAGCTTTCCGCCGGCGTAGAGGTAGGGCTCGGCGTCCAGGAGTCCGGCGCGGAACTTATAGCGTAGCACATCTTTCACCGCGCGCTCGAAGGCTTCGGGGGATGCGAGCCCCTTGTCGAGGGCCTCCTGCAGGTGCGCGTAGTTGCTTCCAGTTGGAAAGTCCGCGTCATTGCCGGCGTTGATTGCCGCCGCGGCCTTCTCGGCGGGAGTATCCGGCCCGGGTATCTGGTCGATTGCGGTGTAGTCGCTCACGACCATGCCGTCGAATCCGAGATAGCCGCGCAGTATGTCGGTGAGTATCTCGCTGCTGGCTACGCACTTGGTGCCGTGGAACTCATGGTAGCCGGGCATCAGGGCCTTGCTTCCGGCGAGGCGTATCATGGTCTCGTGGGGCAACAGTATCTCCTCCATAAGTTCTTTCTCCCGGGCATCGCCGCCCCCGCCGTATCCGAGGTAGTGCTTGGAGCAGGCTCCGACGCCTTTCCTGAGATCGCCCTGCTGCAGTCCCCTTACGAACGCAGTGCCCATTACGGCGGAAAGGTAGGCGTCCTCGCCGTATGACTCCTCAAGCCTGTTGAAGCTCGGGGTGCGGCAGACGTCGACCATGGGCGAGAGCGAGAGCACTCCGCCCATCCTGCGCAGCGCGGTTCCCGTCTGGAGGGTCTTCAGTTCCGCGAGCTCGGGATTGAACGAGCAGGCCTGACCTATCTGCTGGGGATAGATAGTGGCGTCCTGGGTGTTGATTCCCGAGAGCACCTCCTCGTGGAACAGGGCGGGGATGCCGTTGGGAGTGTTGTGCATTAGCCAGTCCTGCACGGCGGCCACGCGGTCGCGCAGCTCCTCCGCGCTCATCGACTTCTGGCTCGCATACTGCGAGAAGTGTCCGATTCCGTAGGGAATCAGTTCGGCACATTTCGCCGTGTCGAGATTCCCGTCCCCGTCGAAGAGTGCGTCCATGTAGGTGCTCCTGAGCTGGGCTATCCTCTCTTCCTGCGGCATCCTGTCGTAGAGCCTGTCGATCTGCCTTTCCATTCTGCTTTCCGAATTGCCGCAGCCTGCCATGGCGAGCGCCGCGAGCATGATTGAAGTAGGTGTGGTCTGCTTTTTCATATCGTCATGGTTAAATCGGGTCCGTGTTTGCTGCCTACTCCCTTACGCAGCGCAGCGACATGCCCTGGGAGCGGGAGTCCTTGCTGACCAGGTTGAAGAAGCGTCCGTCGATTATGAACTTGTACTGGCCGTAGAGGTCGGGGTGTGCCGGATCCTTGGAGGCATCTCCTTTCGTGCCTATCCACAGGCCGCTGTATTCGTACCCCTCGTTGTAGTCGAGTCCGCCGGACGCATATACCCTCGTACCGGTCGCGGGGAACCATATTCCGTCGTAGTCGGCTCCCTGCCCCTCGGCGTCCCATACTATCTTGTCATAGGTCAGGTAGTCGTAGGGCGTGTTGCCCTCTGCGTCGCATACGGGAACCTTGTATCCGGGAGGGCAGGGGTCGTAGACGCTCTTCGTCATGCTCTCGCCTCCCCAGCGGTCGTCGTCGGATTCATCGCTCCAGTCCTTGGTAGCGTATGCCAGTCCGGTGTAGAATACCTCTGGATTGAGGATAGACTTCTCTACCGTTCCCTCTCCCTGTGCAAGCTCCCGGAACTTGGGAAGTTCGTTCCCGTCCATGTCGTAGTAGACCGGCTCGCCGTCCTGCACATAGCTGTAGTCATCGTTCTGAATGGTATATGAAACTGTCGCCGGGAACGGATCCTTCCTTCCCCACTGGTAGAGCATGCCGTACGAGTCAGGGTCTCCGTGCGTGGTGTTCAGCGCACCGAGGTTGCGGTCCATGAAGGTCCATGTCGTTCCGGCGGCGTTCGGCTCGGTCGTGAAGTCCGAGTCAGAGGGCCTGTAGTCCGTTATCCACAGATGCCAGCTCCAGAGTATGTTCCCCTCGGCGTCGGTCGCCGCGACGAGGGCGTTCCCGTCTATGCTTGAAGTCTGGACTACGATACCCTTCTCTATAGATGAATATTCGAGCTGCTTCACCAGGCCTTTGGCGCTCTGCCATACCAGCTCCGCTGAGGCGACTTCGCCTACGGGCTCCGCCGAGTTGCCCTTGACTGAGGCGTCGAGCACCGATACCGAGCCGGGCTGGACTATGTAGCAGTTGGCCGTTCCTGCGGCGGACAGGTTGGTTGCGTCTGAGGGGATGGCCGGGTCTGTCCAGGGACCGGTGGCCTTGTTGCAGGAACTTGAGAGTACGGCGAACGCGAGCGTTGATGCTGCGGCCAATGTCGTGAGTGCATGTTTCATGATGCTGGCTGTTTGATTTATTGGTAATAACGGCTTGTAAGGTATGCAGAAAACTGGAGAATAGCAAGTCCCGGTGTATCTTCGCCGTGTTTTCAGAGACTGCAGAAGAAGGTGACGAGCACGGGAGTCGCGATTTCGAGCATCATCCCGTGGACCAGGGCTGCTGGGACTATGTCGGATCCGGCGCTGCGGCTGATTGCAGGCAGGGCTGAATCCATTGAAGTGACGCCTGCCGCCACGACGGGAGCCGTCCTGCCGCACAGCCTCATCAGCAGGGGTGCTCCTGCAATGGAGAGTATCTCTCGCGCCATATTGGTCATGAGGGCCAGGGCGGCGAGCGTGGCGGCACCGTCTGGGCCGAGCGAGGCTTCCTTCATTCCGGATATTATGACAGACGACAGGGAATAGTAGCCGAAGCCGCAGCCCACGGTTATGCAGTCTTTCGTGCTCCACTCGGAGATAGCGAGGCCGGCAAGGGCCGAGAACAGTATGGTTCCGACGACAGTGCAGACCGGGAGCATCAGTATGCGCGGAGTGAGGCTTTTCCTGACCTTTGCCAGGCCGCCGTCCGCACCAAGTCCGAGTCCCACCTGGAAAATCAGTACATAGAGTATGAGCTGAGCCGCCAGCCCTATATCCCAGCTGTCGGGCAATAAGCCCGAGAAGCCTGTCAGCACTCCGGCTACAAAGAGTCCCAGGGCAATGAACGTGCCATTCATGGCCTGCCCTCCTTTCTTTCCGGGAAGAACCGTCCTGCGATGAGTACTGCGAGTATGCTGCCCGCAATTCCTGCGGAGGCGAGCAGCAGCGCCTGGAGGCCGGTCTCTCCCAGCCGGGACATTATTCCGGGGTTGGTGCCGACGGACAGTCCCAGCACGAACAGCATCGCGTAGACTGTGTACTGCAGGGCGCCTCCGAAGCGCCTTACTATGTTTATCCTGCGCAGCAGCAGGCCCAGAACGGCCCCGGCTGCCAGTACAGACAGTATCTTGAACATATTATCCGTATCGATGTTTATGGTAAGGGCCTGCAAAGTTAGAATAAAATGCGTATATTCGCACCGTACTAAAAAGGTGGTGCCGGGCGGCGCAGTCTTGCCTTCGGCTGAGAGGATACACTTCGCACCAGTACGGATAATGCCGACGCTGGGAATTTTTAGTGGCTTTCTTTCCTTATGGTCAGTGCATGTCCGCGCGGCCGCCTTCCGAAGTACGGGCTTAATGAACCGTCAGATGAAGAAAAGATATGTATCCGCGCTCTCCATAGCCGGATCCGACCCTTCCGGAGGTGCCGGCCTGCAGGCCGACCTCAAGACATTCTCGGCGCTCGGAGTATACGGCGCCACTGCCGTTACCGCCGTCACGGTGCAGAATACCGTGGGGGTCAGGTATGTGCATGCCCTGCCGCCGCAGGCCGTATACGACCAGATTGCCGCGGTGATAGAGGACATACGCCCCGATGCGGTGAAGGTAGGCATGGTGAACGATGCCGCCACGCTGGATGCGGTAGTAAGGGACCTTGAGACATACAGGCCCCGCCATATAGTCGTGGATCCGGTAATGGTCTCCACGAGCGGCTGTGCCCTGATGCAGGCTGACGCGCTCAGGCTGATGAAGGAGAAGCTTCTGCCCATGGCGGATATCGTGACTCCGAACCTCCCCGAGGCGTTCACCCTCGCGGGCGACGGAGCCGGATCGCAGGACGGGGGAACGGTGCGTCTCGGGACATTCGATGCCGGAGACACGGACAGGGCTGCTGAGCGCATACTCGGGCTCGGCGTGAGGGCCCTGCTGATAAAGGGAGGCCATGCGCAGGGCAGCACCAAGACGGACTGCCTCTATACGGCTGACGCGTCCGGCGTGAGGAAGGCCGTTCTGTCCGCTCCGTCGGTGGATACCGTGAACACGCACGGCACGGGCTGTACCCTGTCGTCCGCCATTGCTGCGATGCTTGCCCGCGGGCTCGACATGGAGAGCGCGGTCCGCTGCGCCAAGGAATATCTGCACCGTGCGCTCGTGACCGGAGCAGGTGTCGTGATCGGAGAGGGGCACGGCCCGGTAGACCATTTCTTCGCCGGAGGGGGATTCCTGCGCCGGGATCTTCTCAAAGTGATGCCGGAAAGCGTGAGGGAACTCGCGAGGATGCAGTTCATAACGCATTTTACGGACAGATATTCCTACTACGATTCGGCCGTGCTGGCTCTCGAGGGCGGCTGCCGCTGGATCCAGCTGCGCATGAAGGACGCTTCCGCAGACGAGCTCGAGAGCACGGCGAGGCGCATACTTCCGCTGTGCCGCAGCTGCGGCGCGGTATTCATCGTGGACGACAATCTCGATGTCGCGCTCCGCACCGGAGCGGACGGAGTGCATCTCGGCAAGAACGACATGCCGGTGGACGAGGCGCGCAGGCTTGCCGGAGACGGCTTCATAATAGGCGGTACCGCAAATACCTTCGACGATGTATGCCGGCTCGTCTCGCAGGGCGCCGACTACATAGGCTGTGGCCCCTTCCGCTTCACCTCCACCAAGAAGAACCTCTCCCCGGTGCTCGGCCTTGAAGGCTACAGGGACATCGTGGCGCGGATGAGGCGCGGCGGTATAGGCATACCGTTGGTGGCCATAGGCGGCATCGCCTGCGGAGACATAGCGGAAATCCTCGGCACGGGAGTCTCGGGCATAGCCCTGAGCGGAAGCGTGCTGCGTGCCGCCGATCCTGCCGGAGAGATGCGCAGGGTCGCGGATACTGTGGTCAGAACGACAGAAAACATTCATAACGATATATGGACAGCAAGATCAGAATAACTTATCCCGAGTCGGAGAAGGTATACCTCAAAGGCAGCATACATCCCGACATCAGGGTCGGCATGCGCCTCGTGCACCAGATGCCGACCGTGACGATGGAGAACGGGGTGCGCAAGGAGCACCCGAACCCCCCGGTCTATGTCTACGACACCAGCGGACCATACAGCGATCCCGCCGTCGACATAGACCTCAGGAAAGGCCTTCCCAGGCTGCGCGAGCCGTGGATACTCGGGCGCGGAGGCGTCGAGAGGCTGAAGGAGATATCTTCGGAATACGGACGCATGCGCCGTGACGACCGCTCTCTCGACCACCTGCGCTTCGAGCACATTGCCCTTCCTCTGAGGGCGAAGGAGGGGTGCCAGGTAGGCCAGATGTACTACGCCAGGCAAGGCATAGTGACTCCCGAAATGGAGTATGTGGCGATACGCGAGAACATGAACTGCGCCGAGCTGGGCATAGAGACGCACATAACGCCCGAGTTCGTGCGCGACGAGGTGGCCGCAGGCCGGGCGGTAATCCCCTCCAACATCAACCACCCCGAGGCCGAGCCCATGATAATAGGCCGCAACTTCCTCGTGAAGATAAACACCAACATAGGCAATTCCGCCACCACCTCCGGCATAGACGAGGAGGTGGAGAAGGCCGTGTGGAGCTGCAAGTGGGGAGGGGATACGCTTATGGACCTCTCCACCGGCGAGAACATACACGAGACCCGCGAGTGGATAATCCGCAACTGCCCCGTACCAGTGGGCACGGTACCCATGTACCAGGCTATGGAGAAGGTGCACGGCAAGGCCGAAGACCTGAGCTGGGAACTCTTCCGCGACACCCTGATAGAGCAGTGCGAGCAGGGCGTGGACTACTTCACGATACACTGCGGCATACGCCTCAAGAACATACACCTTGCGGACAGGCGCCTTACCGGAATGGTGAGCCGCGGAGGCAGCATCATCTCCATGTGGTGCCAGAAGCATCGGAAGGAGAGCTTCCTGTACGAGCATTTCGACGACATCTGCGACATCTGCGCAAGGTATGACGTGGCGCTCTCGCTCGGCGACGGACTGCGCCCCGGATGTATACACGACGCCAACGACAGTGCGCAGTTCGCGGAACTCGACACCATGGGAGAACTGGTGGAAAGGGCCTGGGCCAAGAACGTGCAGGCCTTCATCGAGGGCCCCGGACATGTGCCCATGCACAAGATCAGGGAGAACATGGACCGCCAGATAGAGAAGTGCCACGGCGCACCTTTCTATACCCTCGGTCCCATAGTGACGGACATCGCTCCCGGCTACGACCATATCACCAGCGCCATAGGAGCGGCCCAGATAGGCTGGCTCGGAACGGCCATGCTGTGCTATGTGACTCCCAAGGAGCACCTCGCCCTTCCCGACAGGGAGGATGTGCGCGTCGGAGTGGTGAGCTACAAGCTGGCCGCCCATGCCGCCGATCTCGCCAAGATGCACCCCGGTGCCGTGGTGCGCGACAACGCGCTCAGCAAGGCGCGCTACGAGTTCCGCTGGAAGGACCAGTTCGACCTCAGCCTCGATCCCGAGCGCGCCCTCGAATACTACAAGACGGCAAACCATGTGGGCGGGAAGTACTGCACGATGTGCGGCCCCAACTTCTGCGCGATGCGCATAAGCCAGAACATACGCCGCGACGGGGAGGACTGCCCCGATTCAGAGAATGCCGCCGCGCAGGAGGCTCAGGGCGAAGACATGAAATATGGAAATCCTAAAAGAAAAACAGCGATATGATTGAAAAGCAAGTTTCACAGGGTATAATCCGTACCTATTTTGAAAAGCTGGAAAACAACCTCGACCTCGACGTCGCCATAGTCGGCGGCGGTCCGTCGGGTATCGTGGCTGCATACTACCTCGCGAAGGCGGGGCTTAAGGTGGCCCAGTTCGACCGCAAGCTCTCTCCCGGCGGAGGCATGTGGGGAGGCGCGATGATGTTCAACCAGATAGTCGTCCAGCAGGAGGCGATCGACATAATAAAGGAGTTCGGAATCAACTACAGGCCCTACGGCGACGGACTCTATGTGATGGATTCGGTGGAGAGTACCTCCGCCCTGCTCTACAGGGCGGTGCACGAGGGCGCGACGATCTTCAACTGCTATTCGGTCGAGGACGTGGTGTTCAAGGACAATGTCGTGAGCGGCGTGGTGGTCAACTGGACTCCCGTGCTACGCGAAGGACTGCATGTAGACCCGCTGAACATCATGGCGAAGTGCGTAATTGACGGTACCGGACACGACAGCGAGATGTGCAGGACCGTGGCACGCAAGAACGGGATACGCCTCGCGACCGATACCGGAGATGTCATCGGCGAGCGTTCCCTCGACGTGGTTGCCGGTGAGCAGGAGGTCGTAAGCGGCACCAAGGAGATCTATCCCGGACTGTATGTCTGCGGAATGGCCGCCTCGGCTGTCAGCGGCACTCCCCGTATGGGACCCATCTTCGGCGGAATGCTGATGTCCGGCAGGAAGGTCGCCGAACTCATCATCGCGAAGCTGAAGAAGTAGCCTGCACGCAAGCCGGAGCCTATGCTGTGGATAGCCGTCACGCCGCCGGCCTTCCATGACGGAGAGGCCGCCTTCATATCCCGCCTGCTTGCCGGCGGGGTGGATGTGGTGCACCTGCGCAAGCCGGGCTCGGCGGAGGCGGAATGTGCGGGGCTTCTCGAGGCCTTGTCGGAGGACGAGCGTGCGAGGGTCGTGGTCCATGACCATTTCGGCCTGGCCGCACGCTACGGCCTCATGGGCATACATCTGAATTCCCGCAATCCGTCCGTGCCCGAAGGTTTCCGCGGGCAGCTCAGCCGTTCTTGCCATTCCCTGGAGGAAGTGCGGTGCTTCAAGCCGGAATGCGGCTATGTGTTCCTCAGCCCCGTATTCGACAGCATCTCCAAACAGGGCTACGCCTCGGCGTTCAGCTCAGGAGAGCTGCATCGCGCGGCCGCATCCGGAATAATAGATTCCAGAGTCGTCGCCCTCGGCGGCGTCACCCCGGAGAGACTGCCGTATCTGCGGAGCCTCGGTTTCGGCGGGGCCGCGATGCTGGGCTGCGTCAGTTCCATTGCCTCCCTGCCCGAAGAGCGCCAGGCGGCTGCGATCGAGGCGATACGCCGTGCGGTCAAGCCGGAATAGTCTATTATTGTCCGCAATCTTGTCCCCGCATCTGCGTTTTGCAGTCTTGTGTTGCGTCCGAGGTATATGCCTCCGGGAGACTGTTCTCCGGGGTTTATGTCTCCCGGAGGCATATACCTCGGACAAACCGGATTGCTGCCGTTCCGATGCAGGCAGTGCAAGATTGCGGATAATAATAGAATAAATGCCTATCTTTACTGGCACTAACACACAACGATACCACTCATGAACATCCAGCAGACCTTAGATTTCATCAGTTCGAACGGAATCGAACTGGTGAATTTCATGTATCCTGCCGCAGACGGCAGGCTCAAGACCCTGAACTTCACCGTGAACGACAGCGACTACCTGCTTTCCGTACTCCGCTATGGGGAGAGGGTGGACGGCTCGAGCCTGTTCCCGTTCATCGGAGCGGGAAACAGCGACCTCTATGTGGTTCCGAGGCTCGGGACCATGTTCCTCGACCCTTTCGCCTCCCGTCCCACCGCATGTTTCCTGTGCGCGTTCCTCGACAAGGACGGACACAGGCTGGAATGCTCTCCGGAATATACGCTGCTCAAGGCTCGCGACACCTTCCGGCGGAAGACGGGAATGGATTTCGAGGCTATGGGAGAACTGGAGTTCTATGTGTCGGCTCCGCTTGACGAGGATCTCGAGATGTACCCCGCCTCCGACCAGAAAGGCTACCACGAGTCTGCTCCGTTCGCGAAGTTCAATGACTTCAGGACGGAATGCATGTACAGGATAATGAAGGCCGGAGGGAAGATCAAGTACGGCCATTCGGAGGTGGGCAACTTTACCCTCGACGGCAGGCTCTACGAGCAGAACGAGATAGAGTTCCTTCCCGTAGATGTCGTGGATGCCGCCGACCAGCTGATGCTGGCGAAATGGATAATACGCAACACTGCGGCAGAGTACGGACTCGACGTGAGCTTCGCTCCCAAGATTACGGCCGGAAAGGCCGGCTCGGGGCTGCATGTCCACATGAGGATAACGAAAGTCGGAGAGAACATGCTTGTAGACGGCAGCGGCTCCCTTTCACAGACCGCCCGCCGCGCGATTGCCGGCATGATGATGCTCGCTCCGTCGATAACCGCGTTCGGCAATGCCAATCCGGTGTCGTATCTGAGGCTCGTGCCGCACCAGGAGGCTCCTACGAGCATCTGCTGGGGCGACAGGAACCGCTCTGTGCTTGTCAGGGTGCCTCTCGGCTGGTCGGTGCAGACCGACATGTGCGCCGAGGTGAACGGCCCCGAGGCTTCCGTCCCTTCAGGCGGTGGCACCGTCTCCAAGCAGACGGTCGAGATACGCTCGGCAGACTGCTCTGCGGATATCTACCAGTTGCTCTCGGTGCTCTGCGTCGCGTGCATGCACGGACTGGAGATGCCGGACGCCGACGATGTGGCCGAGAGGACCTATGTCGATGTGGACATACACAAGAAGTCGGGAGAGGCGCGTGCCGCGACTCTGGACCACCTGCCCGACTCATGCCACGAGTCGGCCGCACAGCTCGAAAGGCAGCGTGGGGTCTATGAGAAGGACGGGATCTTCTCGCCAGTGATGATAGACGGGATAATAGACAGGCTCCGCGGCTTCGGTGATGCCGACCTGCGTGCGCGCCTGAAAGAAAACCCTAAGCTCGAGGCTGAGCTCGTAGCCCGCTATTACTACTGCGGATAGCCGTTTAGAAAATATATCATGAAGAAAGCACTACTACTGGCCTTGGCTGCAGCATGTCTTTCCGTGTGCCCTGCCTGCGCTTCAGGGCGCGCGGGTGCGGAAGATTCCGCGAAGAAGATGCAGTACAGGGGCTTTATAGGCGGGATGATGCTGCATACGGGCTATGTCGGCAGTTCCGACCTTACCATAACATCTCCGGGAGGGGAGTCCCGTACCGTCGGAGTACGCGGCGCTCCCTTCGGAATCGGAGGGGCCATCAGGTTCATGTTCGGCAAGCACCTCAGGATAGGTTCCGAAGGATATGTGTCCACCCTGCATTACGGCGAGTATTCCAGCCATGCCAAGACCGGCTGGGGCGGACTGCTTGCGGACTGCGTATGGGATCTCGGGAAATGCCGGCTGTTCGTCGGGGGCACGGCAGGCGGAGGCAGCCAGACTAACACGACCCTGCTGTCTCCCGTAGGGGACGACTACGCGGCCGAGGAGTTTGTCTCGTACCGCAAGTACGGATTCGCTGCGCTCGCCCCGTTCGCCGGGCTCGAAATCCCCTTTGGCGGGAAGGTCAATGTCGTCGTTAAGATAGACTACCTGATCAACCTTTCCAATCCTCAGGACGACTTCGTGACCGGTCCCCGGCTTTACCTGGGTTTCATGTTCGGACATTCCGACTGAGGGAAGCATAATTTTTTTGCATTTCCGGAATTTTGTTGTACTTTTGCACTGTTCCACCACGGTGGTACAGTGCAAGACGACTTTTATAGACAGAATCGATAAGGTATGACGGAATTCAACGATGTATGGTACTGGTATGACTACGGCCATACCGTGATCAGGAATGCGTCCGTGCAGTTTGGGGAAGGCAGGATATACGGCCTTCTCGGACTCAACGGAGCAGGAAAGAGCACGCTGCTCAAGCTTGCCTCGGGCCTGCTCTTCCCGAAAAGGGGGAAGGTGCTCCATAATGGTGTAGATGTCGCGGACAGGAGGGTGGAGACGCTTCAGGACATTGTCTTCATGCCCTCGGAGTTTGACCTGCGCAAGGAAAGCCTCGAGAAGTTCGTGAAGCTCAATTCAGTATTCTACCCGCGCTTCAGCCGCGAAGTGCTGGACGACTGTCTGGGAGAGTTCGGCATCGACCCCCGAACGCGGAATCTCGAGGAGCTCTCGCTCGGGAACAGGCACAAGTTCATGTTCGGCTTCCTGCTTTCGCTGGGAACGGGGCTCATCCTGCTCGACGAGCCGCTGAACGGAATGGACCTGCCTTCGCGCGGCATGTTCAGGAAGCTGCTGATGAGGCATCTGAGGGACGACCAGTCTGTCGTCGTCTCCACCCATGTGATGTCGGATGTCGAGAGGATAGTATCGGACGTGATAGTCCTCAGGGACGACGGCGCCCTTTTCTGCAGTCCGCTCGACTCCATTTCGCGCAGGTACAGCTTCGGCATTTCGTCTTCGGCGGACGGTGCCCTCTACTGCGAGAGCTGCGCCGAGGGATACCGGGTGCTCGGCAGGAACGCGACCGGAGCCGAGAGCGACATTCCGCTGGAGATATTGTTCAACGCCGTAATCAAAGGAGCAATAGAATGATGAATAGTTTCAGCCTTAGGAGAATGATGCTTTTCTGCCGTCTGCAGATAGGCGAGATGTATGGAAAGAACCTGCGCAGGACCTTCCTGGGTATGCTGGCTTCCATATTTGTCGTGCTGGTGTTCGCGCTGATTTTCGAGAGCGAGGACCTGGAGGAAAGCCTGGGATTCGCCGAGCGTATGCTCTTCGTGCTGTCTTTCGTGGCGTCGGTAGCGTTCTATGCGGACCTCGTGGCATACAGGATGATGATTCCGGTTTCGACCGCCGAGAAATATGTGGCGATCTATGTGGAGGCGCTTCTTACAATGGCCGTATACCTCGTGCTGTCGGTTCCGGTAGGTTCGGTGTTCTTTACGTTTGTGGCGCTGGTGAGGGAGTCTTCGGTGCAACCGCCCGTCATATTGTTCATAAGGGAGGGTTTCGAGCTCTCCGGCGTACTGGGCGGACTGTTCATGCTTCCGATGATGATATGGATACACCTTTTTATCGGCAGGAGGCGTTCCGTGCGGGAGAAGAATCCGTCCCGCGCGAAGAGGAAGTTCTACTCGGCGACTGTCTGGTCCGTGCTCGCAGGCATGACGCTTCTGCTCATGCTTCCTGTCATACTGCGCGAGGCCGGCCTTATTGACAAGGAGTCTGCAAGTATGCTCTTTGCCGCGGTCGCGGTATTCCTTGCGGTGGTATATGTCGCCTGGTCGTACAGGCTTTTCAGAAAGGTTGAACTGGACTCTGACGGAAATGACTGATTTCAGACAGGACAAGGCGATATACATGCAGATGTACGAGAGGATCTGCGACGGCATCCTCTCCGGCCGCTACAGTGCCGGAGACAGGATACCGAGCGTCAGGGAACTCTCGGAGCAACTGGAGGTCAACACCAACACCGTGGTGCGGGCCTACGACCAGCTGCTGCGGCGCGAGATAGTCTATACCCGCCGCGGCATGGGCTATTTCGTCTCGGACGGCGCCCGCGGGATTATCCTCGCCGACAGGCGTCGGGAGTTCATGGAGGAGAGGCTGCCTGAACTCTTCCGCCAGATGCGGCTGCTCGGCATCTCCATCGATACCGTGGACGCCCGGTGGCAGGAGTCCGCAGGGGACAGCCTGTAAGATACCTGTCCGCAATATTACCTACCGGCCCCGCCCGTTCATATGCCTGCTCGCTCCATAAAGGCAGCAATGCTGATAGTCTGCGATATAGGCCTGCGGGATACATAAACCCCGGAGAAAAGTATCCCGCAGGCCTATACCGCAGACCAAGCCGAGCTACTGCCAAATACAGAGGAAGCAGGACGGACGGGACTGGTAATATTGCGGACAAGCATTATCTTTACAGTATGAAACGCTTTGCACTTGCCTTGACCGGGATTTTTCTCGCATTCAGCTCACATGCGATAATCCCCGACAGGAAATACCTCCGCCTCCCTCAGCAGGAAGGCCTGATATACAGGGAACTCGATGTAGTGACGGACGACGGCTACGGGATAGAGACCTGGTTCTATCCCGCGCAGGACATGCCCGTGGACGGAGCCGGGCAGGACGACATGCTTCCATACAGGACTCTCGACGCTCAGAAGCGTCCTACCCTGGTTATCTGCAACGGCGACGCCGGGAACATGTCGTACCAGCAGGTCTGGATGGCAGAGTTCTATGCCTCATGCGGAGTCAACGTGGTGACGTTCGACTGGAGGGGCTTCGGCGCGAGCTCGGAATTCGAAATGGATCCGGACTACCTGTGCTATACGGAGATGCTCTCGGACTATGCGGCGGTCGTGGACGAGGTGAGAAGGCAGCCGGAAGTCGATTCCGGGGAAATCTATCTTATGGGCTGGTCGACCGGAGCGTATCTGAGTATGATTACGGCGTATGCCGATGCCGGCGTCAAGGGCTGCATCCTCTGCGGAACGCCCTCTTCTTTCGAGGATGCGATACCGCAGCTTGTCAAGGTGCATCCGCAGGGGAAGACTGAGGCGGAGCTTGTCGTGCCTGACGATTTCCCGAGAGACATGATGCCCGCATATATAGCGGGAGAGTTCGGAAAACCCGTGCTGCTCGTCGTGGGCTCGGAAGACGACAGGACCCCGCTGTGGATGTCGGAAAAGATATTCGACGCCCTGCCGGACGGGATTGACAAGAGGCTCTCCGTATTCGAGGGGGCCGGGCACGGAGGCACTTCAGCCCCTTATGTCGCCGATATGGAAAGGTGGTTTGTGGAGACAGTCTCTTTCCTGTCTGATAACTCAGGTGAATAACTATATTTGTCCAAGTCAAAAAACGAAAGATGCGTAAGCTCATGGTGATAGACGCCTGCATGCGCGACGAGGCTTCGCGCACGCGCAGGATACTTGCTCCGCTGGTGGCCGAGCTTGAAAAGAGATACGAGATCGAGACGGTCAGGCTCGACGGCGAGGACTACTCTTCCGTCGGGCGCAGGGTGCTTGCCGAGCGCAGCGGAGGCTATGTCCCCGAGGAGACGGTGGCGCTCGCCCGCAGGCTCGCCGCCGCCGACAGGATAGTCATCGCCGCTCCGTTCTGGGACATGAGCTTCCCCGCGATACTCAAGGTGTTCATAGAGAACATGTCGCTCTACAACATCACCTTCAAGGACAGCGGTACGCATTTCGAGGGCCTGTGCCGTAGCGAGAAGGTGCTCTACATCACCACCCGCGGCATGGATGTGCATACGGGCGACCCTCTCGAGGCGGCTACGCCTTATCTGAAGGCGCTCTCCGCCCTGTGGGGCTGGGGAGAGGTCATTACCGTAGCGGCCGAGAACCTCGACTACAGCACGCCTGAGGAAATAGACGCGAAGATTGCAGCCGCCGTGAGGGAAGGCCTCGGAATCTGTCAGGATTTCTGAGCGCCGGACTTCTGAGATCGGGACTTCTGAGGCCGGGTCTTGCCCCACCCCAGGCGTCCGGAGGACTCAGCGGGTCTTTATCGTGGCGGAGGCGGAGCGCAGTCCCGGAGCCGAAGCCTTGATCCTTATCGTGCCGCTTTCCCTCGTGCTCTTCACCACCAGGATAGCGCGGCCTTTCCAGACCTTGCGGCTGTTTCCGACATAGCTGTCCTCGTCTTTCAGGTCGGCATTGCCCACTGCCGCGAGTATTCCTTCTCCTTTCAGTTCGAATGTGACCCTGTCGTCGGCCTGCGGCACGACATTCCCTTCGCGGTCGACTATCTCTACGGTTACGAAGGAGAGATCCTGCCCGTCGGCCGAGATTTCGCTGCGGTCTGCGGTGAGCCTTATTCCATAGGCATCTGAGGCTGTGGAGAGTTCCCGAGTCTCGACTTCCTGCCCGTTCTCTATGCCGGCCGCCCTAAGGGTTCCGCTGCGGTAGGGCAGGGTGAACACGGCCTTGAACTCCTGTTCCCGTCCGGTGGGTTTCTCTCCTATCAGCTCTCCGTCGAGGTAGAGGCGCACGCGAGGATACCGCGAGTAGACTTCGACTTCTATCGGCTTGCCCTCGTGCCCCGGCCAGTTCCAGCAGTCCCATGTGGGCCATACCGACCACGAGGTCTGTCGGATCTTCCCGAAATACCCGTCGGGTTCCCTGACTGCGAGGTGCAGCTTCTCCGAGGGGTTGAACAGCAGTTCGCGGTAGTAGGATATAGGTTTGCGCCAACCCGTAAGGTCGATGTCTCCGCAGTATGCTCCGTGCCAGGGGTACTGGTCGTGCTGGTAGTGTTCCCCCGGGGTATCGCCCTCGTAGTAGTAGCGGCCTATGCCGGATTCTCCGAGATAGTCGACAGCTGTCCAGACGAAGTCGCCGAAGATGTAGCTGTTGTCGTTGACGGCTACCCAGTTCCTGAACGCGTCGCGCGGGAAGGATTCCGTCTGAATGATCATCCTGGAAGGCACGCGCTTGTGGTCGGAGGGTGCGTGGAACAGCAGGTAGTTGTAACCTACGATGTCGAGTACTGCGGCCAGCGGATCGTATATCTCCCAGTCTCTGTCCCAGGATGCGAGCGCTGATGTCACGGGACGGGTGTCGTCATGTCTGAGAATGGCATCTTTCAGTTTATGTGCGGTGGTGATCACTTCAAGCTTCTTGCGCTCGATGACCTCGTTGCCTATGCTCCAGCAGAAGACGGACGGGTGGTTGCGGTCGCGCAGCACCATGGCGGTGACATCGCGCTCCCACCACTCGTCGAACAGCGTGGAATAGTCGTGCGGGATCTTGGCGTCGCGCCATCCGTCGAACGCCTCGTCGATTACCAGAAGCCCTATACGGTCGCATGCGTCGAGGAACGCCTCCGACGGAAGGTTGTGCGAGGTGCGTACGGCATTGAATCCTGCCGCCTTCATCATCTCGGCCTTGCGCACTTCCGCACGGTCGTATGCGGCGGCTCCGAGGCAGCCGTTGTCATGGTGCAGGCAGCCTCCGTAGAGTTTGATTGCCCTGCCGTTGAGCAGCAGGCCCCCGTCGGCGGAATAGGATATGCTCCTGATACCGAAAGACTCGGAGACTGAGTCGAGCGTGCGGCCGTCATCCGTTACGGTGCAGACGGCGGAATACAGTTCCGGTGTATCGGGACTCCATAGAGCCGGTTCCGCTACCCCTATCAGCTGCGTTACCTCTTTCGAGCCGCCTGCCGGAAGCTCGATCTGTTCCGTGACGGCCGTCCCCTGAGCGCTTCCGTCGCGGTTGATTACGGTCGTAAGTGTCACGCGCCTCCCGGAGCCGGAATCGTTCTGCAGGGTGGTCCTGATCTGCACTGCCGCCTGCTCATGCGATACTTCCGGCGTGGTGATGAATATGCCCTGGTGCGCTATATGCACCTTGTCGGTAACGGTCAGCCACACATGGCGGTATATTCCGGAACCGGTGTACCAGCGTGAATTCTTCTGGAGGGAGTTGTCGACCCGCACGGCGACAACATTCCGTCCGCCGAAATCCAGGTAGGGGGTAAGGTCGTAGAAGAAGGGGGTATAGCCGTAGGGCTGTATGCCGAGAGGCTTGCCGTTTATGAATACTTCGGCATTCATGTAGACTCCTTCGAAATAGATTCCTACCTTCCTGTCCCGGTATCCTTCCGGCATGTCGAAAGCCTTGCGGTACCATGCGGTGCCGGCCGGGAAATAGCCTCCGTCGTTGCCCGTGGGCGCGTCGGGGCTGATATTCCCCTCGATGCTCCAGTCGTGGGGCAGGTCCAGCGTACGCCAGGCACTGTCATCGTAGTCGGGGCTTCCGGCACCCTGCGGGTCGCCGAGGGCGAACTTCCAGCCGAAATCGAAGAGCTGCCGGCGCGAACCCGTGTCGGCAGCAGTGCATATCGTCCCTGTAAGGATGAAAGGGACCAGCAGTGTCATGATTTTTCCGAGGATAGTGTTGTTTCGCATAATAGTTCATTTTGGCTCAAAAATAACCATTTTTCCCGGATTCTGCCGAAAAAAAATCTATTTCCTCGCCGCCTTTATCGAGTCGACTGCCAGCAGCACTCCGACAACTGCCATCACAGGGAGGATCGCCAGCTGCACGGGATTGAATCCGCTGACGAGTTCTGCCATGTGGAAGATGCAGAACAGTCCGGTGAACACTCCCAGCACCGCGTTGACGACGAGCGCCGTCTTCGATGACGAATACAGTACGCAGAGCATGCCGGCGACCGGTACGAGGTAGCTTACCGTCATCATGAATACGAGCATCCCGACTGGTGCCGTTCCGGCATCGGAAACAGAGATCTCCTCACTCCAGAAGAGGGGCATAAGGTCTGCCAGGCTGTGAATTGCGAAGCCGCCCATGACCAGTGCCCATAAGAAGGCAATTCGTTTCCTGAGTTCCATATAGAAAGGTGTTTTGAATACAGGTCAAAGGTACTCCGGGCTGGGGTGGCAGTCAATACTTATCGGTGGGTAAAATCGATGTCTGCCGGGGATGTCTTGTGAAAGCGGAATAATCTGATTATTTTGAGACCGTATTCTGATAATGCACAAGACAAGTATGAAGGAGAAAGATGTTGTCGCGACAATGAGCTATGAATCGCCGTGCGGCGTATTGCTGCTCGGCTCGTCTGGCGGCAGGCTCTGCCTTTGCGACTGGCTGGTGGAAAGGCATCACGCCAGGGTGGAAAGGCGGCTGGAACGCCTGCTGCATGCCGGCTTCGAGGAAGGAATGTCGCCGGTCACCGAAGAGGCGGCGCGGCAGCTCGACGGGTATTTTGCCGGAAAGCGCAGGGAGTTCGACGTACCGCTGCTGCTCACGGGCACGGAATTCCAGAAGGCGGTGTGGAACGAACTGCTGAAAATCCCTTTCGGGAGGACGGTCTCCTACGGCGAGATCGCCCGGCGCATCGGTATGCCGAGGGCAGTACGTGCGGTAGCCAATGCCAACGGCGCAAATCCGATGTCGATATTCGTGCCGTGCCACCGTGTCATCGGCAGCGACCGTTCTCTGACCGGCTACGGCGGGGGAATCGAAACCAAGCGCAGGCTGCTCGAACTGGAGGGAGTGTGCCTTCCGGAGCCTTCCCGGTAGGCGGGACGGATATATTTTGACTATCTTTACAGGGCTTGAAAACAGTAAGAAAATGAATATAGACTCAACACGGATCATATTGCGTCCTTGGAGGGAAAGCGATGCCGGGGACTTGTTCAGATATGCCTGTGATCCGGAGACAGGCCCCGCCGCAGGCTGGCCTCCGCACGCTTCCGTGGAAGACAGCCTGAACGTCATCCGCACAGTGTTTTCCGCACCGGAGACATACGCCGTTGTCCTGAAGGAAAGCGGCGCGCCAGTCGGAAGCGCGGGTATCCTGCTTGGCGGGGCTTCGCATGTTGCCGGAATACGGGAGGACGAGGCCGAGATAGGCTACTGGATAGGCAGGCCGTACTGGGGCAGGGGACTGGCTCCCGAGGCGGTGCGCTGCCTGCTCCGGAGGTGCTTCGAGGAACTGGGGATGACGGCCGTGTGGTGCTGCTATTACGACGGCAACACGAAGTCGCGCCGCGTAATGGATAAATGCGGCTTCAGTTTCAATCATACGGAAAAGGATACTGTGTCGCCGCTTGGGGATGTCCGCACGGAGCATTTCATGAGGCTGACAAAGGAGGAGTGGGAGGCATCCCGCCTGCTGTCGATACGTCCGTTGACGGAGCGCGACATTCCTCAGATGCAGGCTCTGTTCCGCGACACCGTGCTCCATGTCAATGTGCGGGACTATAGCATGGAGGAGGTGGAGGACTGGGCGTCCTGCGGCGACAGTGTGGAGCATTGGCGCCGATTGCTGGCTGAGAACAATTTCATCGGCGTCTTTGACGCGCAAGACAGGCTCATCGGCTTCTCCTCCATGAACGCCGCCGGTCATCTGCACTCGATGTTCGTCCACAAGGACCGGCAGGGCAGGGGCGTGGCGAGTATGCTGCTTTCAGATGTGGAAAAGATTGCCCGAGAGTACGGGGTGGGCAGAATCGGATTGGAGGCGAGCATCACCGCGCGCCCTTTCTTCGAGGCGCGTGGCTATGTTGTCGTGAAGGAGCAGAAAGCGAGGGCGAACAGGCTGTGCCTTACGAACTATGTAATGGAGAAGATATTATGAAAATCATGAAGTCCCTTATAATATGGATATGTTTTATCCCTGCGGCTATCCTCAACGGCGGGTTGAGGGAATATGTATTGGTTCCTGTCATCGGACAGAAATGGGCTTTGCCTGCAAGCGGGATAATCTTAAGCGGCCTGATTTTCCTGATTACGTGGTTTATGTTGCCTCGCCTGATAAAGGACAATATCCGTACGGAACGCTGGCTAATGGGGGTAGTCTGGGCACTGCTGACTGTCATCTTCGAGTTCGTGGCAGGACTCTCCGGCGGCAATAACATTCAGGAACTTCTTGCTGCCTATAATCCTCTGACGGGGAATCTGTGGCTTCTGGTCTTGGTCACCACCTTTTTTGCTCCGGTCATGGAATCTTCCATGCGGAGACGCAGGCTTCTTCACCGTGAACGCAGCCGGCAAGTTCAGTCGAACCTGTAGGCTATTCCGCCGCAGAAGGTAAAGAACCAGCCCAGGGGCTTGCTGTATTCTCTCGTGCCGACACCTTCTTCTACGGTAGACTTGTGGTAGATGTAGTTGTCAGTCAGGCAGTAGTGGAATGCAGGTATCAGCTTGATGTCGAATCTCCATATGCTGTAGTTCAGGCATAACCCGGCATCCAGGGAGAGCGAAAAGGAGGTTCCCTTTTCTGTCCATGTCTCCGCCCGGTACTGCCAGGAATCGCCCCATGCCGACTTTGACGGGATGTTCGATGACCCCGCGACATAGCCTGGCGTAAGCCCGGCAAAGAACTCCATGTCGCTGAACAGGCTCATCAGGAATCCGCCGGCCATGTTCCGTGCAATGTCCCCGGCTTCGGCATATGCGGATTCATTGTCTATCGCGTCCATGGCCCCAGCGACGCCGGACTGTAGCCTTCCCTCGAGGCTGCGGGCCTTTGTCCTATAGGCAAATGCAACGGGGATTCCCAGGTAATTGTCTATATCGGCGACGGAAGGGCTCCACTGGGCTCCGATGCGGAATCCCAGGCCATCGCGGTTGAACTGTCCGTAGTTCGAAGAAAGATATCCATATTGATTATTAATATGTTATATAACAACCAATGAAATTTGAGCTAACAAACCGCACCGTCTGAGATGGCTGAGGCAAGGACAAGGGTGGACATTGGAACATAATCAATAAATAAATCCGAACATCCAGATGGGTATGTTCTTGCCGGTTGCATACTCTATGTTGTCTTTCACGATATATCCTGTGGCAGCTTCCTTCAACTGCTTTCCTTTTTTGTTCTTCCCTCCGACTTCGAATGTTATGCCTTCTATCTCAAAGTCTGATATTCTGGATGAACTTACTGAATGTTTTTCCTTCATCCATGTCAGAAACATGGTTTCCCGTATTGTGCCTTCATCTGCCTTGTCAAGACCGAGCGCATAGATAATATTTGAATTGCCAAGGTATAGTTTTTCCACTTTCTGCAATATGCCGTCCCCTGTGGATTTTTCACGCAGCGCATTGAACAACCCCGATTTTTCCAGATATTCTATATAATCTGGAAGAATATTCCTGCTTATATCCAGGTCTCTGGCCAGCATTGTGTGGTTCGGTTTATATGGTACGGACTGAGCAAGCATATACATGAGTTTCTTCAGTTTTACAGCGGCAGCTACTGTCATCTCTGCATATTTGGGGATGTCATCCTCTACGGTGGCGTTTATGGCCTGCTTCAGTTTTATCAAAAAATCTTCTTCAGTAAAATACGGATAACAACCGCACCGTAAATACTCCTGATAATATTTGATAGGTCTGTATTCACCGTATGGGAAATCCACTTTCCCATTCAGGATCTCTTCCAAAGATGAAGGTCTAAGGATCCATCCCTGAGAAATGTTAAGATATTCCCTGAACGAAAGAACAGGCATTGTATACTCGATCGTTCTCCTGCTAAGGTCTGCCTTTCCTCCTTTTTTCAAATCTAGGATAGAACTGCCTGAATACACGACTTGCAGAAGCGGCAACTGATCATATATCATCTTGATTTCAGTAGTCCATCCGCTATACTTGTGTATTTCATCAATATACAGTTTTTTGCCTCCGCGCTGGAAGAATGTAAGAGCAAGATTGTAGATAGTGTTTCCTGCAAAATAGAAATCATCTGCCTGAACATACAATGATTCTTCTATGTTGTCATACAGCTTGATATGCTGGAGAATCATAGTTGATTTACCGACACCCTTTTGCCCCAGGATGCCGATTAGCCGGTTTTTCCAGTTGATTGTATCATGAAAAGATCTGACATAACCGACAGGAGTCAGCCCCAGCCTTATCCGATATGTCTGCAGTAGGGTATCCATAGCTTATTTTTAATTGTTTTTACAAATATAGCAAATATTGCGTTATTTTTAGTACAATATTGCGAAAATTCGCACTTAAAACAGTGCATATTTTGATTTTCTTGATTAAACTAGTTTTACTGAAGCTGTTACGAAACAAGTCATTGTAAATGTGTTTCAAGAAGGGGAAGAACGAGCAGCTTATGGCAAACTTCTCGGTAACATGGAAGACATTGTTGTGTAGGTTCTTCCCGTCGATATGCTGCATCACGAACGGCGGACCCAGCACCTCATCGGGTGAGAGGCATGTGTCCAAGCTTTTCGAACATCAGCAGAGCAGGAATCTGGTTGATAGGATCTTCATTTTTAATTATATCATTGCATCAATAATATTCTTGAGTATGTATTCCGGTACATTCCATTGAAGAGTCTGATTCTTAACATAGTTATACAAGGGATATCTGTTGTTATTGGTATTCTTAAGCATTGTTATAGAAATCCCGAATTGACAACAATAGTCTTGGATAGAACGTTTAATTTGCGAGATTAGTACCGGAATATTATTTGCATCCCCTATATAAGGATTACTCTTCAAATTGGATAGTTGTTTCTGGACATCACTTAATTTGGCCAATATTGCGTCACTGGAGCTGACCTCCTTAAATTCTATCCTTGCAGATGTAAGGTTTCCAAAGTGTTTTAAAAATGTTGTATGCCCAGATTTCTTGGAGTTCTCTACAGTTCCTGTAATCTTATTTATTAAAGTCTCTTTAAATGTCACTATCTTATGATAATTTAAATCTCTAGGATATATTATGTGTTCAATTATGCTAGTATCAAAAGAATAGGTTGTTCGATCGTCCATAACGATAATCGTAGGTTTGTCAAATGCTAACCGCATACCCAACTCAAACATGACATTGGGATTTTTGCAACTGACATCACAAATCACAATTTCATTGTTATATAAATTTTGCACGATTCGTGATTGTATTACGCCAATGTCGTCTGCATCACTTACCATATTTGCTTCATATCCAGCAGAAGAAATAGCATCAGTTAAGATCCTTTTTACCTCGTCCCAATGAGTGGAAGAGCAATCTTCTATAGAGGAAATCGGCATAACAATTCCGCATATAGGCTTCTTCGTTTTAAGTTCAGTCTGTTGGGGCTGTTTTTCTGTTGCCATAATATGAAAGTTTTAAAAATTAGTATGTTACTCGTTTTTCGCTAATTAGTAATTATCTCAATCCCCTCGTAATATTTTAAAGTTGGCAGGCCATTGTCTCCACTAACGAGGTATATGCATTTCCCGTCAACAACGCAGGATATAAATTTGTCGTCATCTGGATCTCTGATATATGGATGTCAGATGAGTCATTTATTACGCTTAGTTTTCTGATAATCTCATAAAAAGGGAGTTGCTTGCTTAATTTAGGAAATTTCAGCTGTAATCTGGTAAGAACTTCTTCGTATTCTTCCACAATCTCTTTACCGGCTATGGCGGAAATTCTTTCTTTCGTAGTTAGTTTAAGCAATTCAAACGGCTTCCCTCCGAAGTATATCGCAGAGGCTATGACATTAGTATCTACTACTATTCTCATTTCCGTTTTTCTGCTCTCATTTCCATGATGACGGACTCGATATCTTTTTCAGTAGGGCCGATCTTTTTGGCTGTTTTCTGTGCCTTTTCAATCAGTGAATAAAATTCATCCAAAGAAGGTTCTCTTACAGGCTTCAGCAATATGTTCTCATCATCTGATATGACGAGGAACTGGGAACCTTCTCCAAGATTCAGTTTTCTTCTTATGGAGATTGGAAGCACTATCTGGCCTCTCGACGACATTGATGCGATTGTTGCCATAATTCTTACAAATTTAAAAAGTAAGTAATTCGTATTTTCTCAAAAATAGTAACCTTAATCCATATTGCGAAAGGCTTTCGTTCATTTATTGTAAATACTCATTGCCATATGTCCGTAAGCAGCATTCTTGATGTCGTTAAATGCGTATTTTCATAAAAGTATGGCGGAAACAATGGATTGTGTTTTAGTCGACGAGACTCGAGTATAGCAAATTGGATAGTGATACTGCTTCCAAACCCGCGTAGAACCGCGTAAAACCGATATCCGTACAAACAAAAAACCGCTCCGAAGAGCGGTTAGATAGTGATTAAATGCTTTTGTATCAGCATCTTGAAAGTCTAATATTCTTCCTCGTTGAAGAAGAAGTCCTCTTTTGTCGGGTAGTCGGGCCAGATGTCTTCGATCGATTCGTAGATCTCACCCTCCTCTTCGAGCTCTTCGAGGTTCTCGATTACTTCTTCCGGAGCTCCGGAACGGTTGGCGTAATCAATGAGTTCTTCTTTGGTGGCCGGCCAGGGCGCATCGTCCAGGCTGCTGGCCAATTCAAGTGTCCAATACATAGTTTAATATAAATTTACGCGGAACTGTAGCGAAAACTTATGTATTATAAAGCGAACTACTGCTCGTCCTCAAGACGGAGGTGCTGCACATAGATCGCCTTCATCTTGGCTATGCGACGCTTCATCGACGGCTTCTCGAAGTTCTTGCGGGCACGCAGCTCGCGGATCGCTCCGGTCTTCTCGAACTTGCGCTTGAACTTCTTCAACGCGCGGTCGATATTTTCGCCTTCCTTTACAGGTACTATAATCATTTCTTTATCACCCCCTTTTCTTTATAGCGGCCGCAAAATTATGTAATTATTTCAACATTTCCAAACATTCTTTCACGCCTTCCGTCGCGACCTTGCGTATATGTGTCACGCGCTTGTCCCTGACCGACAGGGGAGCGGGATCCACTATATAGACAGGCGTGTCTGCGGGAGCGTATCTGTACAGCCCGGCGGCAGGGTAGACCTGCAGCGAGGTCCCCACAATCAGCATCACGTCGCAGCGCGACACGAGGTCTATCGCGCGCTCTATCTTGGGCACGGCCTCGCCGAAGAAGACTATGTGCGGCCTGTACTGCGCTCCGTTGGGCGCGAGGTCGCCCAGGGACACCCTGCCGTAGCCTATGTCTACCACATATTTCTCGGAGAACCCGTCCCTGTCGTTGCAGGTGTTCTCCGGCCTTATCTTGGTGAGTTCTCCGTGCAGGTGGAGCACATGCGTCGAGCCGGCCCTCTCGTGCAGGTTGTCGACATTCTGGGTGATGACATCCACCGTCCACCTGTCTTCAAGCCCTGCGAGCAGCCTGTGCGCCTCGTTGGGCGAGGCGTCGCGCAACTTCTCCCTGCGGTCGTTGTAGAAGTCCAGCACGAGGCCGGGATTCTTCTGCCAGCCCTCGGCGGAGGCCACCTGCATGGGGTCGTAGCCCTCCCACAGGCCGCCGCTGTCGCGGAAGGTCTTCAGTCCGCTCTCGGCGCTTATCCCCGCGCCGCTGAGCACAGCGATTACCGGTTTGCCCATACTATTGCAATTTGAAGTAATAAGTCCTTACCCAGTACTCGAACAGCGGGTCTATGACATAGGGCCTGCCCTCCTCGTCGAAGCTGATGACCTCTTTCTTGCAGAGGGCGTCCCTGAGCCGTTTGACATTGGCCGAGGAGTTGAGCCCGTAGTCCTCGATGACGTCGGCTCCGGTGAACTTGCTGTGCCCCTCGAGCACGGCCCTGAGCAGCCTGGCCTGGAAGCCCGTAAGGTCGTCCATGATTGCGTAGTAGCGGGGGCCGTAGATCGCCAGCATCCTTGCGAGCGCGTCCTTGACCGTGGCCTCCACCACATATCCCCTTGTCAGCGAGTCGCAAATCGAGCACAGCAGGTTCACATAGAAGATGTTGTTCCTGAAAAGGCGGCAGGCTCCGAGCAGGATGTCCTTTTCCATGACCTTGCCGCTCGCGTTGAAGCCGCGGTTCACATGGCTGACTATGTCGGCTTCGGAAATCTCCGTCAGCCGTATCCTCTCGACGAGGCGGAAGAAGCGTCTGTGCGTCCCGAAGATCTCGTGCATCGCATTTACCTTCGAGCCGGAGAACAGATAGGCGGCCGGGCGCCCTCCCGAGGCCTCGTCCTTCAGCACGCGTTCCGCCAGGCGCAGCATCATGTCCGCGTCGTCGAAGTGCATTATGTTCTGGAACTCGTCGAGAATGACCACGATGCGCCTGCCTTTCATCTCGGAGAGCCGGTAGGGCAGGCTCAGCAGCGCGGTGAAGTCTTCTTCGCCGAGGTCCCAGCTCGCGGATACCGAGGCGCCGCCGGCGGAATACTGGACCGGATCGAAGACCAGCTTCGTGCCGTCCAGCAGCGTCCTTACCGCTTCGGCGCATTCTCCAGGCCCCGTGCAGCAGGCGTTTACCGCTGCGGAACCGAGCGCGCATGCAAAGTCCTTGGAAGACCTTATCGCGGACATGTCCACTTCGGCGGTGCAGAAAGGCGTTCCTTTCTGGTTCGCTATGAAAGTGGCCTGCATCATTAGGGAATGCTTTCCGCTTTTCGGAGGCTCGTAGATGACCACGTTTTCCCCTGACGACAGCATGTTCGCGAGTCCGCGGGCTTCGGCGCTCCTGCCTGCGAATGCGGCCCCGCTGACCGGTTTATGGTAAATGAATGGCTCGTTCATCAGGAAAATCGTTTCGGCAAATTTACGAAATATTTGCTTGTAAAAGAAAAATAAGTAACTTTGCAGTCTGTTGTGATTATGGCCGTCAAGCCTGAAAAGAGCCGCCGCGAAGGCGGACGCTTGCGGTCGAAACTTTTAAAAGAGTTTTGAATGTACGCAATCGTAGAAATTGCAGGCCAGCAGTTCAAGGTTGAGGCTGGCAACGAAATCTTTGTGCAGAGGCTTGCCGATGCCAAGGGTGCTGATGTGGAGTTCAAGAAGGTCCTCCTCGTGGCCGACGACGCCGACGTGAAGGTGGGAGCTCCCTATGTCGACGGAGCCGTAGTGAAGGCTACCGTACTCGATGACGATGTGAAGGCCGACAAGGTTCTCGTGTTCAAGAAGATCCGTCGCAAGGGCTTCCAGAAGCTCAACGGCCACCGTCAGAAGCTTACCAAGATCAGGATTAACGAAATCGCTTAAGGATTATGGCACACAAGAAAGGTCAATCAAGTTCAAAGAACGGACGCGAGTCGCAGAGCAAACGGCTTGGTCTCAAGAAATTCGGCGGCGAGGTAGTTAAGGCCGGCAATATTATCGTCCGTCAGAGAGGCACGGTCCACAATCCCGACAAGAACGTCGGAATGGGCAAGGACCACACCCTTTACGCCCTCGTCGACGGAACGGTCAAGTTCACCCGCAAGAGGGAGAACAAATCCTACGTGTCGGTAATCCCTTTTGAGAACTGACTCGGGGAATGGAATTTCGGAAAGGGCTTGCACTCCGGGTCGGGTGTAGGTCCTTTCTTCGTTTGAATATAATACTTTCACATTGATATGCTAACACTTAAGGTGCTTCGCGACGACCCGGAGGCTGTCGTCGCAAAATTGAAAGTCAAGAACTTCGATGCCAAGCCGATAGTCGACAAGGTGCTCGAGCTGGACGCCCTCAGGCGCCGCCTTCAGACCGAGAGCGACGCCCTCCTCGCAAGGCAGAAGGCAAAGTCTGCAGAGATAGGCTCGCTCATGAAGCAGGGGCTGAAAGACGCCGCGGAGGCTGCGAAGAAGGAAGTGGCCGAACTCAAGGCGAAGTCGGGCGAACTCCTCGCCAGAATGGACGAGGCCGGAAAGGAACTTGAAAGCCAGCTGGTGCTGATGCCCAACACTCCCTGTCCTCTGGTCAAGCCCGGCAAGGGAGCCGAAGACAACGAGGTAGTGAAGACGGGCGGTCCGGAGGTGCACCTCCCCGAAGGCGCGCTGCCCCACTGGGACCTCGCCAGGAAATACGACATAATCGACTTCGACCTCGGAGTGAAGATTACCGGTGCCGGCTTCCCCGTCTACAAGGGCAAGGGAGCCAAGCTCCAGAGGGCGCTGATAAACTTCTTCCTCGACTGCAACACCGCGGCCGGATACAGGGAGGTGGAGCCGCCCGTCATGGTCAACGCCGCATCTGGCTTCGGTACCGGACAGCTTCCCGACAAGGAGGGCCAGATGTACCACGCGAACCTTGACGATTTCTATATGGTGCCTACGGCCGAAGTGCCCGTGACCAACATCTTCCGCGACGTGATCCTCTCGCAGGACGAGATACCCCAGAGGCTTACCGCATACACGCCCTGCTTCCGCAGGGAGGCCGGCTCGTACGGCAAGGATGTCAGGGGTCTCAACCGCCTGCATCAGTTCGACAAGGTCGAGATAGTCCGCGTCGAGAAGCCCGAGGACTCGTACGCCGCTCTCGACGACATGGTCGCACATGTGGAGAGCCTCGTATGCAAGCTCGGTCTCAGGTACCGCATACTGCGCCTTTGCGGAGGCGACCTCAGCTTCACCTCGGCGATCACCTACGACTTCGAGCTCTGGTCCGCCGCACAGCAGCGCTGGCTCGAGATTTCGTCGGTGTCCAACTTCGAGACCTACCAGTCCAACAGGCTCCACCTGCGTTACCGCGACGCCGAAGGGAAGATACAGCTCGCCCATACGCTCAACGGAAGCTCGCTCGCGCTGCCACGCGTAGTCGCCGCCCTGCTGGAAGACAACCAGACTCCGGAAGGAATCATAATCCCGGAGATACTGCGTCCCTACACCGGATTCGACAGGATCGACTGACATACCGCAGGCAGTTGGCTGGAAAGGAACGCACGATACTCGGAATAGATCCCGGAACCAATATCCTCGGTTTCGGGATTGTCCATGTCGACGCCTCCGGCAGGCCGCACTATGTGGATATGGGTGTGGTGGACCTGCGCGGGGTGGCTTCGGCCTACGACAAGCTCGAGGTCATCAGCGAGAAGGTCGGGGCGCTGTGCGACCTTCACTCTCCTGACGATCTCGCGGTCGAGTCTCCCTTCTACGGGAAGAACGCCCAGGTAATACTCAAGCTGGGTAGGGCGCAGGGGGCCGCGATGATTGCCGCCCTGAGCCGTGGTATAAAGGTCTACGAATATGCGCCGCGACGCGCCAAGATGGCGATCTGCGGCAACGGTGCGGCTTCCAAGGAGCAGGTGTGCCTTATGGTGCAGAAGACCCTTGGCGTAGAAATTGAAAATAAATACCTCGACGCCTCGGATGCCCTGGCTCTCGCCATGTGCCATTTCTACCAGTTGTCAAGTCCGCTTGCGACGGTCTCCGGCACATCATCCTGGGAAAAGTTTATTGCCGCAAATCCCGAGAGGGTTAAAGATTAGTAGTAATAATATAATGAAGTCTCTGAAGTATCTCTTCACGATGAGCCTGATGTTTCTCGGGCTCGTTTGTTTTGCACAGTCCGGGCAGACGGTGAAGGCCCTGCTGGTCGACGAAGGCACGGGCGAGCCTGTAGGCTTTGCCACGGTCTCCCTGACCCCTGCCGGGCAGACGGCGGTCAGCAAGTATGCGCAGTCTGCCGATGACGGACGCGTGACGCTGAACTCGGTCAAGGGCGGCAAGTACACGTTCAAGGTCGACCTGATGGGCTACAGGCCCTACAGCTCCGAAATTACGGTCGAGGGCAAGACCCTTGACCTCGGAACCATAAAGCTGTCGCTCGACGCTACGGTGCTCGACGCGGCGTCCGTGTCCGCGGTCGGAAATCCCGTGATCGTAAAGAAAGACACTGTGGAATATACCGCCTCGTCGTTCAAGACGACCGACAACGACATGCTTGAGGACCTGCTTAAGAAGCTTCCCGGCGTGGAGGTTTCCGACGACGGCAGCATCACAGCGAACGGAGAGACCATATCGAAGATAAGGATCGACGGCAAGGACTTCTTCCTCGACGACCCCCAGCTGGCCTCCAAGAACATCCCCGCGAAGATGGTCAACCGCCTCAAGATAATCCAGGAGAAATCGGAGGAGTCGCAGTTCACCGGCATAGACGACGGTGAGGAGGAGACGGTCATCGACCTTTCCGTGCAGCCCGAGATGATGCGCGGACTCTTCGGACAGATGACGGCCGGAGCCGGTACCGACGTTCCTTCGCAGGCTGAGATAGACCCCGACCTGAGGTACCTCGGCAACGCATTCATAGGACGCTTCACCTCGAACTCCCAGATAAGCCTCATCCTCAACGGCAACAACACCAACAACCAGGGTTCCACGAACCGCTCGGGCAACATGATGATGGGTATGATGCGCGGCGGACGCAACGGCGGAATCACGACCTCGTACATGGCCGGTGTCAACGCTGCCGGCGACCTGTTCGACGACAGGATGGAGCTCGGCGGCAACTATATCTTCAACAACAGCAACAACGATGTCGAGGAGAGCAGCCAGAGGACGACCTACCTCGAGGACAACAACCTCATCTACAACAGCAGTTCCCTGAACAACACCCGCTCCGGCGGCCACAGTTTCGGCCTGCGTATGGAGCACGAGTTCAGCAAGAACTCGTCGATACTGTTCGAGCCCCAGGTGAACTTCGGTACCGGAAGCTACATCCAGTCGAGCCGCGACACCACTTACAACGACGACCTTGCCGGCAATGTCTCCAAGGTCAACGAGGCATATACCGACAATACCGGAAGCAACAGGAATGTCAGCACCAGCGCCCGCTTCCTCTACCGCCAGAGGCTGGGCAAGGCCGGAAGGACCCTCACGGCCAACGTGAACTTCAGCTATTCGAACAACAAGCTCGACGGACTCAACCAGAACGGCACCCGCTCGTTCGAAGACGGGACCGAGACCCTCGAGAGCGTCAACCAGAGCTTCGACAACCTGCAGCAGTCCACCTCCCTGAGGGGCAGGCTTACCTATACCGAGCCTCTTGCCGAGCGCCTCTTCCTCGAGGCCAACTACTCCTACAACTGGAGCCGTTCGCTGTCCGACAAGACCACCTACGACCTCGACAACGGGGGAGCGATAGACTACAACTACTCCAACGAGATAGTCAACGAGGAGCAGCGCCAGCAGATCGGTGCCAACGTCATGTACCAGGGACAGAAGGTGCGCGCGCAGCTCGGCTTCTCCGCGATACCCACGAGGACATACAACAGCACCACCAAGTACGATGCCGTGGCCGAAACATACAGCCCGCAGGTGTACGACGACTTCAGGTGGAACTTCTCTCCTCAGGCCATGCTCTTCCTCGAGCCGAGCGACTACTTCTCCACGAGGATACGCTACCGCGGAAATACCAGCCAGCCTTCTACCTCGCAGCTGATGCCCGTGCCCGACAACTCGAACCCCCTCGACATAGCCTTCGGTAACCCTACGCTGACACCTTACTTCAGCCATAACATCAACGCCGACATACGCTACTCCAACAGGGAGAAGTTCTCGTCCGCCAGCATAAGGCTCAGGGGAGGATTCACCCAGAACCCTATCGTAAGCGCAACCTGGTACGGCAGCAACGGCGCCCAGTACTCGATGCCTTTCAACGGTCCCGTGACGGCCAACGCCAGCGCGGACACCTTCATGAACATCCCCATAGGCGAATCAGGCTTCTTCGTGAACAACACCCTCGGGGCAAGCTGGCGCAGGGGAGCATCCTATGTGGGTACCGATATAGACATGTCGACATACGAGGATCCCGACAAGGGCTTCTATGACTTCATGGAAGAGTTCATCGACAAGTTCAACGACCCGACATACTATGCCGATCATATAACGGAGAACATCACGACCACCGTCACGATGAACGAACGCCTGAGGCTCACCTACAGGACGGACTATCTCGAGGCGACGCTCGGCGGAAGGACGAGGATGAACAAGTCGTGGTATACGATTTCCACGATGCAGGACCAGACGACCACCTGGAACAACCAGGTTTCCGCAGGACTCACCTGGGACTGGAGCTCTCTCGGCCTTACGCTCGAAGGTGACCTGGACTACAACTGGTATAAGGGCTACAGTACGCCCCAGCCTTCGGAGTGCGTGCTCAACGCGGAGATATCCAAGCTCCTCTTCAACGACAGCGTGACCATCGCCCTGCGCGGCTACGACCTGCTCGGCCAGTCCAAGAACCTGATGGTATCCGACAGCTCCAACTACCATACCGAGTCTGTCAACAATACCCTCGGACGCTATATCATAGTCTCCGTATCGTGGAGGTTCGGAACCATGGGAGGCGGACGTATGGGCGGAGGCCCCGGACGTGGTCCCGGCGGACCTCCTCCCGGAGGTCCTATGAGATAGGATTTTTTTTCGATATTTGGCCTATGGCCACATATAACTGGTGCGCCTCGGCAATTGCAAGTAAACTTGCATTGCTCTCGGCTTCTGCGTATATTTGCCGCTTGTGACTACAGAACTCATACGGGCTGCACTTGTCGGAGTCTGCGCAGCGGCTCCGGTAGGGCCTGTCCTGCTCCTGGTAATCCAGAAGACCTTGAGCAGAGGCAGGCTCGCCGGGATGTTGACGGGGCTTGGCGCCGCAGTGGGCGATTCGGCTTTCGCCACGATAGGGCTCCTGGCGCTGTCGCTTGCGGGGGACCTGCTGTCCCGTCACCAGGCAGTGCTTATGGTGGCCGGTGGTCTGCTGCTTGCCCTGGTGGGCTTTTCGATGTACAATTCGCATGTGCGCCTTGCGGCTGAAGGCGGCGGGAGCGACATCTCCGTATGGTCCTGCCCTTTACAGTCTATGGCCACGACCCTGTCGAATCCCGGGGCGATAGCCCTTGTCACGAGCCTGCTGGGAATAATGCATCTCGGCTCCGGAACCACCGTCACTCCCGTTCCGCTGCTGGTGGCTGCGGTCTTCGCGGGCGAACTGGCATACTGGGTGCTGCTGGTCTCCGCTCTTTCGAGCTTCGTGCGGCTGAGGGAGAAGACGCTCGAGCGGGCCGGCAGGATTGCGGGAATCGTCGTATGGGGTTTTGCCGTCGTGCTGCTCGTCAAGGGAGCGCTGCTGTTTTTCAGGAATGTCAACTAACAGTCTATATCATTAATGGCTAGTGTAAAAGGATTTTTCAAGAACTGGATTGTCCGCAACCTTCTGCTTGCGGCCCTGTTCGTCTTGGCGCTGGTGCTGCTGTCTTCGCTCGTCCTGTCTACCTGCACCCGTCACGGGCAGAAGATAAGCGTGCCCGATTTCCGCGGGATGAGCGTTCCGGAGGCCGCCGCCGCGGCTGCCGATGCCGGGATCACCGTGGTCGTCACTGATTCCGTGTATGTGAGGAGGATGGATCCTGGTGCGGTATATATGCAGATTCCCAAGGCAGGCTCCGACGTGAAGGCCGGGCGCAAGATCCGCCTTACCACCAATACCATGCATCCCAGCGAGGTGTACATGCCTTCGCTCGTCGGAAGCTCTCTGCGCCAGGCGAAGTCCGAACTCGAGCGCAGCGGCCTGGAACTGGGCCGTCTGATATATGTGCGCGACATGGCCACGAACTATGTCCTGCGCCAGCAGTACCGGGGCACCGATGTCGCTCCGGGAGCCCCGCTTTCCAGCGGGACGGCGATAAATCTCGTGCTCGGGCTGAGCGATGACGATTCGACGGCCGTTCCCGATGTTACGGGAGTGCGCTACAGGGATGCCGTCAGCATAATCCAGGACAACTCGCTCAACATCGGTTCGCTGCATTTCGATTCCTCCGTCAGGACCTATTCCGACTCCCTTTCGGCCCTGGTCTATGCCCAGAGCCCGAGGCCGGATTCCCTTTCGGTGAGGAGGGGAACCGGCGTGTCGCTCAGCCTCACCGTAGACGAGGACAGGCTCAGACAGCACAGACAGGGACGGTGATGACGGACTGCGGAGAACTTTTCGAACATTTCAGGCTGGAAGTCGATGCCGGCCAGGCTCCTGTGCGCATAGACAGGTATATGTCCGAGCACATGGAGGACACCTCGCGCAGCCGTGTGCAGCAGGCTATCAAGGAAGGCTATGTGACTGTGAACGGCGAGCCCGCCAAGGCGAACTATGCCGTCCGCCCGGGCGATGTGATCAGCTTCTCCATGCCTTACAGGAGGAGGGGGCTCGAAATCGTTCCGCAGGACATCCCCCTGAACATAGTATATGAGGACGAGGATGTGCTCGTGGTCGACAAGCCGGCGGGAATGGTCGTGCATCCGGGTCACGGGCACTACGAGGGTACGCTTATAAACGCGCTCTCGCACCACCTCGGAATCTCCCAGGGACCGGAAGCCGAAGACGAGAGGATGGGCATACTCGTGCACAGGATAGACAAGGACACGAGCGGCCTGCTCGCCGTGGCGAAGAATCCCGAGTCGCAGCTGAAGCTGGCGAAGCAGTTCTTCGACCACAGCATAGACCGGCGCTATGTGGCCGTGGTGTGGGGCGACCTGCCCGAAGACGAGGGCACCATAGACGGGGACATAGGCAGGGATCCCGGCGACAGGCTGCGCTTCAAGGTGGTCGGCGAAGGCCGTGAGGGCAAGCATGCCGTGACCCACTACCGTGTCCTCGAACGTTTCGGATTCGTGACTTTCGTGGAGTGCCGCCTCGAGACGGGCCGCACGCATCAGATACGCGTACACATGTCCAGCATCGGCCACCCGATTTTCAACGACGCCCGCTACGGCGGCAGCGAGATCCGCAAGGGTACGATATATACGAAATACCGTCAGTTCATAGCCAACTGTTTCGAGCTCTGCCCGCGCCAGGCCCTGCATGCGCAGATCCTCGGCTTCGAGCATCCCCGTACGCGGCAGCAGCTCCGCTTCAGTTCCCCTCTTCCCGAAGATATGGCTGCTCTTCTGGACAAATGGAGGAAATACTGCAGCCAGATGCCCGAAGAATGAAAAGACTTCCCGATGTCCGCCTGCTCATAGCCTGCACGCTCTCGGCGGTGCTGCTGAGCATCCCGTGGCTGGTCCCGCATACCGGTGCGCTCGCCCTTGTCGGCTTCATACCGCTGCTGCTGGCCGATGCCGCGGCCGACAGGATAGGAATCAGGAGGTTCTTCCCGTACCATTTCTATACTTTCATACTCTGGAATACGCTCACCACTTTCTGGGTGTGCAATGCAACGGTCGGCGGAGGCATATTCGCGATAGTCGCCAATGCCGCGCAGATGTCGCTCGTGTGGACCCTGTTCCGCCTTGCAAGGCGCAGGCTTCCCGGTGCGGTCCCGTATGTCTTCCTCGCGGTGATGTGGATAGCATGGGAGGCCCGGTATTTCGAAGTCGACATCTCCTGGCCGTGGCTGGTCCTCGGCAACGCCTTCGCCACGAGCACGAAGAGCATACAGTGGTATGAGTATACCGGAACCCTCGGCGGCTCCCTGTGGGTATGGCTGGTGAACCTCGGTGCGTTCGGCCTGATATGTTCCGTCGCGGACGGACGGTGGCACGCTTGGACGAAGGCCGCACGGATGTGCTCCTTTGCCGGAGTGGTGCTGGCGCTTGCCGGCCCACTGGTCCTTTCCAAGTGCATATATGACAATTACGAAGAGGTTTCGGAAGGCAGCGTGGCCGTAGTCATCGCGCAGCCGAACCTCGACCCATACGAGAAGTTCGAGTCGCTTCCGCAGTCGGCCCAGACCGAAAGGCTGCTCTCGCTTTTCGACAGGGGGCTGGCCGATGTGCCGGATTCGTCGTCGGTGCTGCTGCTCGCGCCCGAGACCTTCACTTCGGACGTGGTGGTGAACGATATAGGCGCATCGCCGACCGTGCAGGCGTTCAGACGCTACCTTGCGTCCCGTCCCGGGACAGAGATGCTTTTCGGCGCCAGCGCGATAGAGACTTTCGGCACGCGCAGCGCCCCGAGCCCGTGTGCGAGACGCTATGGCGACGGGTGGTACATCTCGCGCAACAGCGCTATCATGACAGGGCCGGACTCTTCTGCGCAGATCTACCACAAGAGCAGACTCGTCGTGGGGGTCGAGATGACTCCTTATCCCAAGATCTTCGTCCCGGTGGACGATTTCCTTGCCGACCTGTTCGGCCTGTATTCGCTGATGGGAAGGTGTGAAGGTCAGGAAGAGCCGTCGGTGCTGCGTTTCGGCATCGTGCCCCTCGGATGCGCGATATGCTATGAGTCCGTGTACGGAAAGTTCTGTACGGGCTATGTCAGGGCAGGCGCGCAGGCCATGACGGTAATCACCAACGACGCATGGTGGGGCGACACCCCCGGATACCGTCAGCACCTCAGCTATTCGCGGCTCAGGGCCATAGAGCTCCGCAGGGACATAGCCCGCTGCGGCAATACCGGCATATCGTGCTTCATAGACCAGAGGGGAGAGATAGTTTCCAGCACGCCATGGTGGGAGCAGGCCGTGCTCTCAGGGAGCCTGAACCTCAACGGCAGCCAGACTTTCTTCGTGCGCAACGGCGACATGGTGGGGCGCATCTCCACGCTGGCCTTCATCCTGCTTGCCGCGCTGCTCGCGGTAAGGTTCATAATGCCCAGACGATAGGCGTCTTTCCTTCCGATTCGAGTATCCCGTTCGCCTTCGAGAAGTGGCGGCAGCCGAAGAACGCCCCTCCTGCGAGAGGGGAGGGATGCGCCGCCTGCAGTATGCTGTGCCTGGAAGGGTCTATCAGGGGCGCCTTGCTTCGGGCGAAGTTCCCCCAGAGCATGAACACCACTCCGCTGCACCTGTCCGATACCGTGCGTATCACGGAGTCCGTGAAAGTCTGCCAGCCTATGCGGCTGTGCGAGGCTGCCTGGCCGGCCCTTACGGTGAGCACGCTGTTGAGCAGCAGCACGCCCTGCCTCGCCCACGGCTCGAGGTCGGTCCTGCCGGACATCCTGATGCCGAGGTCGTCCTCTATTTCCTTGAATATGTTCTTCAGGGACGGGGGAGCCGGAACGCCGTCCGGAACGGAAAACGACAGCCCCATGGCCTGACGCGGCCCGTGATAGGGATCCTGTCCGAGTATCACCACCTTGACCTTGTCCAGGGGACAGAGGTCGAAAGCCCTGAAAATAAGTCTGCCTGGAGGATATATGGTCACTCCTGCCGCCTTTTCCGCGTGCAGCGTCGCCGCGAGCCGTGCGAAATACGGTTTCTCGAATTCCGGAGCCAGAACTTCTTTCCAGCTGCTTTCTATGCTTACTTCCATTTTAAGGGAGATAAAAAACCTTCAATTTGTGTTTTGCGGCGTAAAGATAAGGTTATTTGCAGTAAAAATGCGTAAATTTGAAGCATTATGACAACTAAGGCGCTATTTCCCGGTTCGTTCGACCCTTTCACGGCCGGTCATCTGAATATACTCGCGAGGGCGCTGACCATGTTCGACGAGGTGGTCGTGGCCGTGGGCGTCAACGAGGACAAGAAGGGCTTCTTCTCCAATGGACAGAGGCTGGACATAATAGCCCGGTCCACCCGCGGCATGGACAATGTGTCGGCCATAGAATATGACGGGCTTACCGTGGACATATGCCGCAGCCTTGGCATACGCCACATAGTCAGGGGAGTGCGCAACATGCTCGACTTCGAGAACGAGAGGGCTATCGCCGACGCGAACAGGCGCCTGGCCCCCGAGATAGAGACGATAATAATCCCTACGGCCCAGGAGTTCGCGCACATATCCTCGTCGGCCGTCAGGGACCTTCTCCGGCATCACGGCGACACCTCGCTGTTCCTGCCGGCGGGAGTGAAGATTCCACAGGTGCTATGATGAGGAGACTGACCTTGCTTGTCCTTGCCGTCCTCGCCCCGCTCGTCTGCCGGGCGCAGGAGGATGACCCCGACCGGTACCACGGGCTCGACAGCCTGCTTACCGAATTCTACGCCGCCCTCCAGCCGGAGAGCGTGGAGGTGAAGTGCGGCGAGTTCGACGCGCTTATCTCCACCTGCCGCGATTCCCTTACGCGCCAGCATGTCACGCTGCGCATACTCGACCACTATATGCATTCGCGCGTAATGGGTGAGGAGGGCGTGGCAATCCATATCTACGACAAATGGCTCGAGCCCGGCCTCGTCAAGGCCACGAGCGAATTCGAGCTGATGGACGCGGAGCTGTTCGCCAACTGCAACCGCCGCTCCCTGATAGGGATGAAGGCCGAGAAGATAGAGCTTCAGATGCCCGGGGGAGGATACCGCACCGTTCCCGAAGACGGGAAGATAGCCGTGCTGTTCTTCTACGACACGGCCTGTGCGAAATGCCGGCTCGAGGCGGCCGCGCTTCCTTCCGTGCTGCAGGAGGTGGACTTCCCGATGAACTTCTATGCCGTGTATGTCGGCTACGACAAGCGTGAATGGAAGGCGTTCCGCAGGAACTTCAGGCTCAAGGGCATGAAGGACATAAGCCTCGTGCATCTCTGGGATCCGGAAATGGAATCAGGATACCAGATGATCTACGGCGTCACCGCCACTCCCCGCATGTTCGTGACATGGACTGACGGTGAAATCATAGGACGCAGGCTCGAGGTCTCGAACCTGCAGCAGATCATAGAATACATAAGGATTGTAAATGGCACGGCGCAGGAGTAGGAAATATGCCGGGGTGGATCCGGAATATCTCCGGCACCAGAAGGAGACCCTGAGACGGATTTACCGCAAGTCCGTGCTGTTCAACGCACAGGAACTTGCGGCAATCGACGAGTACTGCAGGCGCTTCAACTTCAGTTCGCGCTCCGCGCTGATACGCAAGGCCGTTATGGAGCAGGTGCTCAGCGGCCTCGACAAGAGTCATCCTACGCTTTTCTAGGCTGCGCTTCTGTCTTCTGAGCCCTTGAACACGAAGTCTACGACGTCGGCTATGTTCTTTACATAGTGGAATGTCAGCCCTTTCACATAGATTTCCTTGATGTCCTCTATGTCCTTGCGGTTGTCTTCGGAGATCACTATGGTGTGGACTCCCGCCCTCTTTGCGGCGAGTATCTTCTCCTTTATGCCGCCGACGGGAAGCACCCTTCCCCTCAGGGTCATCTCGCCCGTCATGGCTATGCCTGACTTCACAGGTTCTCCGCGCAGGGCGGATACCATTGAGCTTACCATGGTGATTCCTGCCGAAGGACCGTCCTTCGGGGTGGCCCCTTCGGGCACATGGATGTGTATGTCCTTCGCCGCGAACTCCTCGGAAGTCATCCTCGCCATGTCGGGATGTGCCTTGATGTACTGGTAGGCTATGGTCGCCGACTCCTTCATCACGTCTCCGAGGTTGCCCGTCATTGTCATGACGCCCTTGCCGCTGGATACCGAACTCTCCACGAACAGTATCTCTCCTCCCATCTGAGTCCATGCCAGGCCTGTCACTACGCCGGGGGCTTCGTTGCCTTTCTGGATGTCGTGGAATGCCGTGGGCAGTCCGAGGTATTCTTTCAAGTCCTCTTTCCTGATGACCTTCGGGTAGTTTTCCCCGAGGGCTATCTTCTTGGCGGTCACGCGGGCTATCTTCGCTATCTGTTTCTCCAGTCCGCGCACGCCGGACTCGTGGGTGTATTCCGATATGATGTGCGCGAGCGCCCGGCGGTCTATCCTGAGATTGTCCCTGCCTATGCCGTGCTCCTCAAGCTGCTTGGGCAGCAGGAACTTTCTCGCTATCTCCATTTTCTCCTCCTCGATGTATCCGGTGACGTTGATCAGTTCCATTCTGTCGAGCAGCGCAGGCTGTATCGGGGATATGCTGTTGGCCGTGGTGATGAACATCACGTTGCTGAGGTCGTAGTCGATGTCGAGATAGTTGTCGTGGAAAGTGCTGTTCTGCTCCGGGTCGAGCGCTTCGAGCAGCGCTGAAGACGGGTCGCCCTTGAAGTCGGAGCTCAGCTTGTCTATCTCGTCGAGCACTATCACGGGATTCGAGGTACCGGCGCGGGCTATGCCGTTGAGGATGCGGCCGGGCAGCGCGCCCACATATGTCTTGCGGTGTCCGCGGATTTCGGCCTCGTCATGCATGCCACCCAGGGCTATGCGCACATACTTGCGCCCGAGGGCCCTTGCTATGGACTTGCCGAGCGAGGTCTTGCCCACTCCCGGAGGGCCGTAGAGGCACAGTATGGGAGACTTCATGTTCCCCTTGAGCTTGAGCACGGCCAGGTATTCGATGATCCTCTCCTTGATCTTGTCGAGGCCGTAATGGTCGTGGTTGAGCACCTTCTCGGCATGCTTGAGGTCGAGGTTGTCCCTGCTCATCTCGCCCCAGGGCAACTGGAGCATGAACTCCAGATAGTTGTACTGTACGCTGTAGTCCGGCGACGAGGGGTTGTACTTCTCGAGTTTGGAGAGCTCCTTCTCGAAGGTCTCGGCGACCTCCTTGGGCCATTTCTTGCCTTCGGCCTTCTCCCTGAAGCGGTCAAATTCCTCGGCATCGTCCATTCCGAGCTCCTCCTGTATCGTGCGCAGCTGGTTGTTGAGGTAGTATTCCCTCTGCTGCTGGTCGATTTCGCTCTTTACCTTCTGGTTGATCTCCTGCTTGATCTTCATCAGCTCGATCTGGACATTCAGGATAGAGAGCAGTTTGAGCCCCCTTGTCCTTATGTCGTCATATTCGAGCAGCATCACCTTGGCGTTGAAGTCCTCCACTTCTATGGAAGTGGCGATGAAGTTGACGAGGAAACGGAAGTCGTCTATGGCCTTTACCGCACCGATGGTCTCGCGCGTGCCGATGCTGGAACTGCGCAGTATCTGGACGGCCTTGTCCTTGAGCGAATCGGCTAGTGCCTTTATGTCAGTGCTCCTCTCGTCGTCCCTCATGACATCGGGATGATATATGACTCTGGCCGTGATATAGGGTTCGTATCCGAGCACGGCTCCGAGCTCCAGCCGTTTGAAGGCCTGGAGTATCGCCGTAATGGTGCCGTCCGGCATGTCGAGCGTCTTGATTATCTTGCATACCGTGCCGTAGGGGTTGAGGTCTTCCTCCTGGGGCTCCTCCACCATGACGTCCCTCTGCGGTACGGCTCCGATGAAGAAGCCCTCCTTTTCGGCTTCGCGGATCAGCCTTACCGATTTCTCGCGGCCTATGGTTATGGGGAAGACGGCTCCGGGAAACAGCACCGCATTGCGCAGCGCCAGTATGGGGAGTACGTCCGGCAGTTCGGATTCATCGATTTTCATTATGTTGTCGCCCTGGATGACGGGGATGATGCTGACCTCTGCTCCGGCAGGGAAGGTGAATTCTTTATTCTGTCTCATGTCTGTCAAAATGTCAGTATTTACATTGTTCTGAACGAACCTGCTATATTAGTCAATCTCTGTGCCAATGCCAAATCTTTCTGCCTGGCGGCGGCACAATGACGGCAGACAGCCCCAAAAAACTGCTTAGATTCAACACCGAAGTGCAACAGCGAGGATCCGACGGACCTCGCTGTTGA
>ERZ824598.513-NODE-513-length-62252-cov-10.011801_pt1 | contig 62252 bp, 51 predicted proteins | sample MGYA00519934_ERZ824598 | MGnify/ENA primary metagenome ERZ824598 (study PRJEB31778, sample SAMEA3449177) | human gut metagenome | biome: human gut; feature: human-associated habitat; material: faeces | place: United Kingdom | collected 2010/2012 ...
CCGCGACCCCCTGCGTGACAGGCAGGTATTCTAACCAGCTGAACTACCACACCGTATTTTAAAGATCGTTTCGGCTTTTCTGTCGTTTCATCTGACTTCCTTGCCGTTTGCGTTTGCAAAGGTAATACAGCTTTTTGAGTTGTGCAAATATTTTCGCAATTTTTTTTAGAAAAAATGTAATAAAAAACTTCCGGCGTGACGCGGTTTGTGTGTAGTAGGTTGCTATTCAGATAATTCGGTGATTGACGGCTTCAGTCTCTCCGAATGCCTGTTTATCCCCTTGCTCCGCTCTCCGATGAGGGTAGGCGCATATTTCCTCAGTATAAATGTCAGTATCACGCATGCGCATATCGATGTAGCTGCCTCTCCACAGCGCAATACGGTCGTGTCGATGTTGAAGCCAAGGTATCTTGCTCCCTGCTCGATTATAATCATGATATGCTGGTGGCCGGCGAATATCACCAGTGAATTGCGGCCGATATAGCTCAGGAGCGGTATATAGCCCATTTTGCAGCAAAGGCACGTGACTCCGGTTGTGGCGGCTGCTGTCAGCAGTAAGATGGCCGGGATGTCGCCTATGAATAAATTGTAGCAATAACCGACATTGTAGTCCAGTTTTACATACGCGATGCAACATGCCGCGGCCAGCAATGTCCCTGCAATCCAATATTCCCCGTTCACTATCTTTTGTCCCGCAGGGCAGACGGCAAGCAGATGGCCGAGATAAAACATCGGCAGCCAGCTCATGGCTGTGTCGATGCTCAACGGCAGTGGAATCGTTCGGCTCAATATCCACCCGACGGTGCCTATAAGCAGGCACGCAATGCCGACAGTGGCTTCGGAATGCGTAAGTCTGCGGACCAATGCAAAAAACAGGTAACACCAGAATATACTGAGGAAAAACCATAGCGATGCCGGATAGGGGAGGTAATAGCGGTCGAGCGACAGCAGGTTGAAAAGTCCGGCATTGAACGGCTGACGCAACAGCAGGCAGTTGCCGGCCGCATAGATGGCCAGTCCGGCCGCTGAGAAAAATAGAAACGGTATGATGAGACGCCTGAATTTGCCGGCGATAAACTCCTTTAACGACGTGGCGTCCCTGTACAGGTATCCTGCTACAAGATAAAACAGCGGTATTCCGAATACAAGCCACCCGCGGCACAACTCGCCCATGCCTGCATGCGCTGTTATTACTATAAGCAGCCCGACACCGCGCAGAGTGTCTAAACCGTGGTTTCGTCGTGTGTTGATTCCATTCATTCCATTCATTCCATTCATAGTATTTCGGGCGGGGTGTCGGGCAGGTGGGTCGAGCGTATGGCCCATACCTGCGGATAAAGGTTGTTGGCGCGGTTGCCCAGATTTTTGACGAATCCGAGCGGGCGGCCGCGGTAGGTGAGCAGTACTATGCCTTTCGGCGCGTCGTCAAGTGTCACGGCCTGACGTCCGAGATACTGCATGGCAGTGGCGTAATCCACTTCCGCTTTGTTAAATGCCTCCACTGCGGCAATCCCGCTTAATGCGAGCGCCTGCGAGGGTATGTATTCACGCCCTTTCATGACCGCGACTTCCGTTCCGGCATAAATCACATTGAGCTTTTTCCTGACGTCGGCTATCAGCGGAAGCCACGCTTCAGGCAGCGCGGTTACTTTTTCGCCTTCCGCTGCAAGTGAATGCCCGACGGCATTAATCCACGATTTAATCTCTTGCGGCACGGGGAGTGCTTTGGCTCCCTGCCGGCCTTTTGCCCTGCCGGCTTCATTCCGGGTTTCTGCGCCGGTTTCAGAGACGCTATCAGCCGGCTTCTGCACCACCGCCACAAACAGTCCCTCTCCCTCCGTGCGGCCCGGTATGAACCGCAGTGCAGGATAGGGGGAACCGATAGCCCCGGCAATCCCTGCATCCTTTACGCCGACAAGCCGATGCATGTCGACCGGCATGCCGCCAAGTTCCTCCACGATATACGCGAGATTCTCCTCATCTTCCCGATGATTGAACGTGCATGTGGAATAGATGAAGTACCCTCCCGGCCGCAGCGCCTTCCACATATTGTCGACGATGGAGCGCTGAAGCTCCGCACATTGTGCCACAAGTCCCGGCGACCATTGCCCGACGGCGGCGTCCTCCTTGCGCATCATTCCCTCGCCGGAGCACGGCACATCGGCGGCAACGATGTCGGCTACCGGCCCGAGCCGGGTGAATTTCGCCGTGTCGCCTTGCGTGACAACCACATCGGGATAACCCCATTTGATGACGTTTTCCACAAGCACGTCGGCACGCTTGCGGTCAAACTCGTTGGCTATGACAAGCGACCCGTCGGGCAGCGCGTCGATAGCCGCGGTAGTCTTGCCACCCGGAGCGGCGCATGCGTCGATGTATACTATCGGTTTGCCGTGGAGCGCGGTCGCTGACAGCACTCGCACAATGCTCCCAATGACCATCGACGACGGGTCCTGCACATAATACAGCCCCTGATGAAGCGCCGGGTCAAACGTGAAGCGGGGCCGCTCCCCGTCGATATGGTATCCGCCCGTGCTCCATGCGACAGGACGCAGCGGCAGCGCGCCTGTCTTCCTGCGGTTTATTCTTATGGCCACAGTGGGTTCGTCATTTTCGAGCGACTCCACGAGGCCGTCAAGCGCTTCGCCCCCCGTAAGGCGGCGCAATTCATCAATCGAGGCGATAAAGCCTTTGTCAAGCGTCCGCTTCTTCATCGTGTCCCGACGGCTTTGTACGCCATTTCTGTAGGGTGAATACAAATTCCAGGCCGCCGTGCTCGCCGTTGTTCACCGATATGGAACCGCCGATGGTGTTCAGCGAACTGCGTACGATCGGCAGTCCGAGCCCCGTTCCGCCTGCTTTGCGCGAACGCCCCTTGTCCACGCGGTAAAAACGCTCGAACAGCATCGGTATCGACTCCTCCGGTACGCCCTGGCCGTTGTCGGCGAATACGAACGTATAGAACCGCTGGTTCTCCGTAAGAAGTCTCAGCGACATTTCCGTGCCCTTGGAGTAAGCGACCGCGTTCTTTACCAGGTTCATGACAGCCCCTGTCAGGAGGGTGTTGTTCCCCTTTACGTAGCAGTTCTGCGGTATGTCGGTGCTGAATGTCATGTCGCCGTTGATGCCGCTTTCTTCGACATCGTTCCTGATATTGTCGACAAATTCTTTGAAATCAATCTTTTCCAGCGAAATGTTCTGCGCCCCGTCCTCAAGGCGTGTCATGGTCGACAGGTCGTTGAGTATGTTGCACAGGCGCTCGATATGCTCCTGTGTCTTTAGCAGGAAGTGGTTGCGCGACTCGTCGTCCATGTCCGGATTGTCTATAATGGTGTCGATATACCCCTTGATGATTCCGGCCGGCGTCTTCAGCTCATGATTTATGTTGTTGGTCATCTGCCGCTTGAGGTTTGAACGCTCCTCGGTGGCTTTGAGTGCCACGCGGTGTTCAAGCTCGCGTGATGCCAGGGCGGCCTTGCGCATGTTGTACATATTGACTACCTGCCGCGATATTTCGCCGAGGTCGTCGTTGGCGAATTTGTCAATCGCCACGAAATCATGGTCGCTTGAGGCGTTCGACACGAATTCGCGCAGCAGGCGTATGTTCTTGGTCAGATGGCGAGTGGCTATATAGGTTACCAAAGTGATGCCGGCGCAGCCGAGCAGCACGAAGAAACGCAGCCACGGATTTCCCTTGATTTCGGCCGCAATCCTGGCGTTGAGGGGCATGAATGTCTGTACGAGCAGGCTCCCGTCCGACGATTTGTTGACGCTGTAGTAAAATGCCTTGTCGGGCTGTATGTAGGTCGAGTCGTCGTTGTTGTTGGCGGAGATGAACGCTCCGTCTATCTTGCCTCGCGTGCTGAGCTGCTCCGGAAGCGGGGTAGGGAAGCCGATGCGCACCTTTTCCTGTCCGGTCTTCGTGTCGTAGAGGGTCATCGACAGGTTGTCGAGTTCCGATGCCTTGTAGTAGTTGTCGATGAAGTGCAGAAAGGCCGTAGGGTCTATGCCCTCCTCCATGAGGCTGAGCAGACGCTGGTTCATGAACTCGATGCGCGAGCGTATCATCTCGGCGCGGTAGTCCTTTTCGCGCTTGTACTGCGACACCTCCACCGCGATGATGATTACCCACAGCAGTCCCACTATGGGCAGGAACAGCTTAAGCTGGTAGTTAGTCCTCCTCTTCTTTAAATCCATAGCCGAATCCGGGTTTTGTACGTATATGGTTGCCGTATTTACCCAGTTTCTTGCGCAGGCGCGCCATGTTGGTGTCGACCGTGCGTGTCGTCACCTCCTGGCCGTCCCACACCTGGCGTATGATTTCCTCGCGTGGGTATATGCGGTTGCGGTGGGTTAGGAAATACAGTATAAGGCCGAACTCCGTGGGCGTTAGCTCGAGTGCCTCGCCGTCGATATAGCATTGCTTCTCGTTGCGGTCTATGCGCAGCCCGTGGAATGTGATGTCGGGCTCGTAGATGCTTTTCGACACGTTGTAGTTGAGCTGCTGCGACACGTTGCTCCGTCGCAGCACCGCCCTTACGCGGGCTATCACCTCGCTTATCTTGAACGGTTTGGTGATATAGTCGTCGGCTCCTATGTTGAGCCCCATCACGGTGTCGTCCTCGCCGTTGAGCGCCGAGCAGAATATGATGGGTATGTTTTCGGTCGACGAGCTGTTCTGCAGCCGCTTGGCGAAATCAAACCCGCTGAGCCTGTCCATCATGATGTCGACAATCATCAGGGAGAATGCCGGAAGATCGAGCCCCAGAGCCTCCTCGGCGCTGTTGGCTGTCGTCACTTCATATCCCTCTTTTTCAAGATTGAATTTAAGTACCTCGCAAAATGACTCTTCGTCATCTATTACTAATATCTTTACGCGCATAATGGTGTTTTTTCTGTTGGTGCTTACGAAGATAGCAAATTTCCTACAATCAATAGTGTTAATATGTGTTAAATATAGGCATTTCCCCGAACTATTCCTCCCGCGGGCTGTTCTAATGTCATAATTACTATATTTGCACTGTGTTTTTCATGGTATTAGATTTAAGGTTAAAGATTTATCGGATGTCGGGATGACAGCCGATTTTTCTTTTATATACCCGGTCTAAGTCCGACAGGTCGGACAAGTCTGACACGTCCGACTTGTCCCGCCGTCGGCAGCGGCTCCGTCAGCTGCGTGCCGCTTCACTTTGCTCCGGCACCGGAAATCCCGCGGTAGTCGCGATTCTCCAGCTGTCGCCCTCGGTTATCACGAGCATGGCCTCCACCCCCTCCATCTCCTCAATCATAGCCAGCCCGGCACGTGCGTCCATCGCCATAAGTGCGGTGGCAAGCGCGTCGGCCGTCATCGTAGCAGGGGCTATCACCGTCGCCGACACCACATCGTTGGCATACGGCATTCCCGTAGCGGGCGATATGGTGTGCCCCACGCGCCCGTGGCTTGTGTCGCGGTAGTTGCGGTAGTTGCCTGAGGTGGCTATGCAGCAGTCGGTCAGTTCTATCACCGAGAGCCGTTCATGCCCGCTGTTGTCAGTCACCGGCGCATCAATCTGTATGTGCCATTTTTCGCCGCGTGGATTGACGCCTTTGAGCGCCACTTCGCCCCCTATCTCGATCATATAGTTCTCTATACCCTCGCCGCGCAGCATCTCCGCTATGCAGTCGATGCCGAATCCTTTGGTGATTGCCGAGAAATTAAACTGCGTTCCTTCGGCTTTTTTCACCATCCGGCCTCGTTCGATCCTGCATTCGCCGATACCCACGAGCGCCAGGCAGCTGTCGGTCTGTTCACGCGTCGGTTCGCCGCCGTCACCTTCGTAGCCGAACCCCCAGAGATTGACCAACGGAGCCACGGTGGGATCAAAAGCCCCTCCCGACACGCAATTGATGCGTTGTGACTCGGCGAACACTCTGTCGATATATCCGTCGGTCGTCATGGCCTCATTGCGGTTGATGAGCGAGATTCTCGAATCGGGCAGAAACGGCGACAGGGACGCTTCCACGCGGTTGGTGACCGCTATGACGGAGTCCTTCAGGTCGCGTTCCGAGCCGTAGGTGATACGCATTGTCGTGTGCCACACGCTCCCCTCAATCGTAGTGTATGCCTCGCTTTTTCTGCCGGTGCCGCACGCGGCCGCGACAAGCATCAACACCGCCGCCGGCAATATCTTCAACATGTTCTTAAACATAAAATGATTTTTTTCAAAATTAAACATTTTTTTTAAAACAAAATTTATATACCTTTGTTTTAACACAATATATACACTCTAAACCTATCTATCATGAATCGCTCATTTTTATTCCTGGCTCCGGGCTTCGAAGAGATAGAAGCCCTGACGGTAGTCGATGTAATGCGTCGTGCAGGCATGGACATCAAGACAGTCTCCATTATACCCGAACACAAGGTCACGGGTGCCAATGGCATCACTGTTGAAGCTGATTTGTTGTTTTCCAAAACACGGTTTGACAATATCGAATGGCTCATAACTCCCGGCGGCATGCCCGGCTCGAGCAACCTCGCGCAATACGCTCCTCTCTGCACCCTGCTCAAGGAGCACGCTGCCAAAGGAGGCAAAATCGCGGCTATCTGCGCGGCTCCCGCCGTCGTACTCGGCTCGCTCGGCCTCCTCGACGGACGCGAATGCACCGGATACCCCGGCACACAGGCCTCCGTATCGAAGGCAATATGGCGTGACGCCCCCGTCATAGCCCTCGACAATCTGATAACCGGCAACGGACCTGCCTCGGCCCTGCGTTTCGCCCTTGCCATCGTAGCCAACTCGATGGGCGAGAGCATAGCACAGCAGATAGGCTCCGGCATGCTCTTCTACCCCAAGTCAATGAACTTCTACTTCTAAAAAAAGAAGAGGCTTCCACAAAAAACTGCGCCCAAAGTCCGACCCGTCCGACCTGTCTGACCTGTCCGACACCACCGGCGGTGCTACAAAAAGCGCCCTGTCGAAAACCGACAGGGCGCCTTTTTTATCAGAAATTACCGGAGATTACTTTACCAGCACTTTGCTCATTTTGCTCCCGCGGCGCACGATGCAGATGCTGCCCGGCTGCGGATTGGCCACGCGGCGTCCCATGACGTCGAAATATTCCGCCTCGGCGGCATCGTCGTCGTTGCCGATGACAGTCTCCTCTACGCCGGTAGTGATGTCCTGCCAGTTCCAGCCCGCACCCTCCTCGGTGGCCGGTGTGGCGAGATATGTCTGTGACTGTGCCATTTTTGCCTTCATAGTCTCGGCTCGCTGCGCCAGGGCGTTGCCCTCGCTCGTGGCTGCGTATTGAGGCCAGCGCACCGCGTCTTTCACCACCGCATCCGAAATGCTGTGCACCATATCGTCGATTGATGCAGATACATCGGCGAACTTACCGTTCATCGTCGGGTCGAAATCGGCTTGCGACGTACCTGTGGCCGCTGTCTTTGATATTGCCCGGGCTGTATTCATGCGCGGGCTCTTGCCGTCAACGAATTTTGCGAATGTGTAGCCCACGAACCATACGAATTGGCGGTTGGCATAAAGGTCCTTGATGAACGAACCGTTGTAGCCCTCATTCTCATGTATGAGCGCGGTTTTGTTACCGTCGCTTGTGAATGCGTTGCCGAAGTCCCATACCGGACCCATCATCCATCGGCTTCCTGTGGTATGGTGCATGTAGAAATTGTCGGTAAACGATTTTGCATCGTCCATAATCTCCTGCACGACATAATATTTGGCGGCCTGTTCGGGGTCGATTACCTGTGTCCAGTCGGCCGACATCGGGCGTGCTTTCGCACCGGCTACGGCTGCTTTGAGCGCATCGACATGTCCGGCAAGAGATTCCCGGATGCGCGCCGCTATGACATCACCTTCGGCCACTGTGATCTTGTCATATATATCCTCTCTTGCAGGAGTTGAGGTGACGAGCTTGTTCTCAAATCCGTTGTCTGACGTCCATGAATAGAACAGTTCGGTGCCGTCGTCGGCGAGTTCGGTGCCGAATTCGAGCAGGAAGTCGTCGGCCTCGGAGTATGTCGGGTCGCCGTAGTCAGCTATCTGCACGCGGTCGGCTGCCGCACGTACATTCTCCGCGATGAAATATAATCCGATATAATCGCCGTTGAGCACCACCTCTACCGGTTTCATAGAGGGAGTCCATTCCAGTCCGATAAGGCGTGACAGCTCATGTCCGGTATAGTTTGTCAGCAGACCGTTGGCGGCATCGTTGGCGTAAGGCATCAGCACCCAGTGCTTGCTTTGGGGCATACCGAGCACCGCTACCTTTTCCTTGAATTTCAGCTTGTATGCTTTCTTCTCGAAAGAGTCCCAGTAAGTTTTGCCGCGGCCTTTTATAGTGACATTGCCCGGCTGCGCAGGCCCTACCGCTGCGACTCCTTCAAGCCCGAGGGCGTCGATTTCGAATGTCGATCCCTTCACAGCTCCGTCGTCGCCATAGCCTATTTCTGCACCTGCGGGAGTATTGATGCGCACAAGCGGAAGCGTGCCCGACCACGGATACTCTATCGAAGTCACCTCTTCCCAGATGTTATCTTTGGTGTGGAATACCATATCTTTGCCATCGATGGGAAGTCCGTCATCATTAGAGCCCGGATACTGGTTATTACCGCCTTTGCTGAATATCACAAGGCCGTTGCCATATTCCTCGGGTACGGTGAATGTGTATGCGCCCTGCACGCCGTTGACGGTGACATTCTTGTCAAGAGCAAGCGTATCGCCGGGCCATTCGCTGTATTTGCTGCCACCCTTTATATAAAGATAGAGACTGACTTCTCCCCACTTGGTATCGGCATCGTCGATTACATATACATTGTATGTCTTGGGTACATAACCCGGTTTGGCATATTCGGGAAGCTCAGCGGCCGGAGTAGTGTCGCGTTCCGGCTCTTTGAGTTTCTGGTCGCCCCATTGTCCTTTAAGCCAGGTTATTTTAGCGTCCAACCGGTTTTTGACTGTTTTTTTGTCATAATCATCGAGGTCGCTGTTGTCGACTACATCGCGTACGTCTGACTCATTGGTGGGCTTGGGTGCGTCTTTCCAGCGTTTTGCATCCTGCAAGGCGGCTGCCTTGATGTGATCTACATATTCGTCAATCTCGGTCTGGAGCCGTTCGTAGGGGCTTGCGCTTCCGTCCACCTCCTTGTTGACGAACCATTGGAAAGTGGCTTTCACTTTGTCCATGAATTTAGTCTTGCTCCGCAAGCCTGTTCCGGCGTTATTGCCAATCCAGTTGTTGCCGTAGGTTGTCCCGGGCTCATTCCATGCCGGGAAAAATTGGTTCGTAGGCCCGTCAAAAGCGTGTCCGCAGTCCCAAAGGGGCGAGAAGTGCCATTTTTGTTTCTCTCCGTGGTTGCGCATCAGGTAGGTTGAGCCGTGATATGCCTCATAGTGAGAGATTATTTCCTCCACCACATAGTAGCGCGCGGCATCGTCGAGGTCGAGATATTTCCACAGTTCGCTGTCGTCGCTTGAATTGACAAGGTCATTCATCTTGGTGAACTGCTCCTTTACAAAGCGAAGCTGAAGGTCGGAATACTTCTCCGGAGTGTCGGCTGTGACCATAAGGTCGCCGTAATGGCCGGTTTTGTTGCTGTTTGACGCATCAGGTAGTGCGAAAGTGCAGTCGTCATAATAGTTATCGAGCTCCACGAGATAGCCGCCCGATACCAGAGCAGGGTCGCTTACATTGTCGCCCAGTTCGGTAATGGGAAGGCGGCCGTCGCCTACGCGTATCGACTCCGTCAGGAAGTAGATGCCGCGGTAGTCGCCGTTGATTACCACCTCAATCGGCTGCTGGCGGGGAGTCCAGGGGAGTCCGATCATCTCGCCGAGACGGAAGCCGACGAAGTTGCGCATGTAGCCGAACGAGTCGTCGGCGTGTGCGAGTATCGCCCAATGCTTTGACTTGGCGCCTTTGGCATTCATGTTGAGAAGGTTCTGTTTGCTCCCGAGTTTGAGCTTGAACGGTTTCTTCGAGTACCCTTTGCGGGTGAAGTTGCCACGAGCCTTGATTTCAAGAGGGAGCGGGGCATCTTCCGAGCCGACCGAAGTGGCACCAAGATCCATAAGCCACTGACAGCCGTTCACATCGAGCCAATATTCGGCATCGCTGAAATAATTCTTATGTGCGAGGTTCTTGTCAATAATCTCCGGCTGCAAAGTGGAGTGGGTAGCATCGGTATAAACATTGATATAAAGCACCGGCAGCGTTCCCGTAGGCTTCAGCTCCGACACCGGCGGATTTACCGGCGGCGTAACTATCTCGCCTCCGGTATAGCTTCCGTCGGATTTATATGTAGCCCCGTTGACGTAGGTCAACGTTTTTGTTTCGATTCCATTATTGTTATTGTTGAAAATGATGCTTGAAGGAACTACTTTGCCGGCGGGCAGTTCCCAATACCATTTGCCGTCAGCGGTTTTTGTCATTGCATCACCTGGCCAAGTGCCTTTGGCGGTACAGTTGCTTTCTCCGCTCCAGGCCCATACGCAAGGCTGTGCCCAGTTGTCGGTATTGTCGAAATATACGTAATACTGGCCGGGGGTTACATCGCCGCCCTCACCGCCTTCTTCGCCGCCTTCTTCGCCTCCGCTTTCGCTACCCTCTTGCTTGAAGGTGACGTTCAGCGGGTTTGACGGATTGGCTTTGTCAAATGTGAAACTTATGGTCACTTTTTTGAGGCCGCTGGCCGTAGTGTTGGATTCTCCTTTATTAAACGTATAAGTTCCGTCGTATGATATTGCAGAGGAGCAAGTGTGGTTCACTGTCGTCCAATCTTTGTCTGCAATCTTGAATTTTCCGTCAAGACTTTCAACGTAGAGTGAATAGCTATCACCCTCACGGTTGAATTTGTAATCGTTGTTCACGGCAAAATCTCCGGTCATACTTCCGCGAAGGTATATTTCCGGATACCCTTCGGAGTCGTAGGTCTGTGCCGACAGTCCGATAACACTGAACCAACAGCACAGTAGCAGTAATAATTTTCTCATAAATAAAATTGTAATTGGTTTTGTCTCAAATAAATAAAAGTGTATATAGGCAGGGGGAAAAGGGGCGGGGGCGTCTCGCCCCCGTGGTATCCACTTATCCTCCGTGTTGTCCCCGTATCACTTGTGGCATCCCTTACGCCACAAGTTATCCAAATTCGTATCAGCGCATCACTTCCTTGCTGACCTTGTCGCCGCGGCGCACGATATACACGCCGCCCTCTGCGGGAGCCACGACACGGCGTCCCATGACGTCGAAATATTCAGCCTCAGCATCAGCCGCATCCTCGATTACGATGTCGGCATCGGTGAATTTGCCCGAACGGTAGTAGATGTTTCCGTCGGCGAGGGGGAAGGTCTTGGTCTGCGTCGCGTCAAGGCCGCCGTTGATTATGATGCAGGCTGTCGCGGCAAGTTTATGTTCCGGCTCGAATGAGAGCATGTAGCCGCTTTTGCCCTCGATTGTCGCGGGCTGCATCGCGGTGCCAGGCCATGTGCCGAGTGCCTGATAGTTTTCGATGCCGTCCTCGGTTGGACCGTACACGTAGGCATACACTTCGTCCCACGGCTCATTGCTGTCGTCGATGAAATATACCGTGATGATCTCCTCGGGCTGCGGCTCGCGGGCATAGGAGGGGAGGGGTTCGGCGGGGGTGGTGTCGCGTGCCGGTTCGGGATAATTGCCGCCGATGGCGCCGAAATCGTTTTGCTGCGCGAGCCAGTTTATCTTGGCGCTGAGGTGACGGAGCACGGTCTTCTTGCACGATTCCATGTCGCTGTTGTCGGTTACGGCCTGTCCGCCGTCGGGCGTGGGCTGACCTTTCCAGCGGCGTGCGTCGGCTTTGGCGGCCTCGGCTATGTGGCTGCAATAGGTGTTGATGTCGTCGGTAAGGCCGGCGTATCCGCCCTGTGTGCCCATGAACCATTGCCAGGTCTCTTTTACCTTGGCGTTGAATGTGCTGTTCATGCGCAGCGACGGTATCCATGTGTTGCCGAACGGGTCGCAGTCATAGAAATAGGCGTCGGTCAGTCCGTTGAATGCGTTGCCGCAGTCCCAAAGCGGCGAGAAATGCCATTTCTGGCCCTCGCCGCGGTCGCGGAACATATACGTCGACCCGTGGTACGACTCCGTGTGCGATATGATTTCCTCCACCACATAGTAGCGGGCGGCATCATCCAGATCCATGTACTTCCACATATTGTCGGAGTCGTCGCCGATGAGGTCGTTGATGGCGGTGAACTGGTCGGCGATGAAGCGGCGCTGCAGGTCGGAGTAGACCTCGGGGGTGTCGAACGTGATGCGGAGCAAGTCTTTGTACTGGTCAGACTGACCCTTTTCTTCCATTTTTATCTGGGCGTCCTCGGGTTCGTCGTAGTTGTCGAGTTCGACGATATATCCGCCCGACACGAGCGCACGGTCGTCGACATTGTCGTCAAGCTCCTCTACGGGTACTCGTCCGTCGCCCACGCGTATCGACTCCGTCAGAAAATAGAGGCCGCGGTAGTCGCCGTTGATTACCACCTCAATCGGTTGCTGGCGCGGTGTCCAGGGCAGTCCGATACGTTCGCCGAGCGCGAAGCCGGTGAAGTTGCGCAGATAGCCCTTGTTGTCGTCGGCATGCGCCAGTATGGCCCAGTGCTTCGATTTGGCTCCGTTTATGTTCATGTTGAGGAGGTTCTGCTTCTTGTCGAGCTTGAGCTTGAACGGCTTCTTGGCGAAAGCTTTGCGGGTGTAGTTGCCGCGTGCTTTGATTTGGAGGGGCAGGGGTGCATCCTTTGTCCCTACTGAATTGGCGCCGAGGTCGATAAGCCACTGGCAGCCGTTGACATCGAGCCGGTATTCGCCATGAAAATACTCTTTGTGTCCTAAGTCTTTGCTTATTACATCGTTATCGAATATTTTGTTGCCGTCGCCGTCGAGGATAAACGATTCTGTGGCGTTGTCATACTGGTATACATTGATATACAGCACGGGGAGTGTGCCCGATACGCCTGTAGCCGGAGCCGGATCCGGTTCGGGGTCGGGTGCGGGCTGTCCTTCGACGATAAATGTTATCTGCGTCGGGAGGGGCTGTCCGTCGTTGAGCTGGAGTCTGAACGATATATCCACGTCATGCAGTCTGACGGCATTGAAGTTATATCCGTTGGCCGCGCCTGTCTTGATTGCCGAAGCCGATATGTCGGCCGAGCTTTCGCTGTTTGCGCCGAGATTGCAGGTCCAGTCAGCATTAGAGATTTTGAAATGCCCGTCGAGGGCGTCAAGATGCAGGGTATAGGTGTCGCCCTCGCGGCTGAACATGTAGTCATCGTTGGCGCTCCAGTCGCCGGTCTGGTCGCCGCGTACATACATTGTTGGATAGCCGTCACCATCAGTCGCATTCTGTGCATTGACTGTCGGTACGGCCATAAGTATCCCGAGTATCAGGGAGATACAATAAAATAATCTGGTCATGGTTGACTTTGGTTAAAATAGTTACGATGTTGCAAAAAAGGAATGATTCAAGATTAATTTAATGCGGAAATAATTGAGATGACACATCTCTCGATTTCCGAAAAACAATATGCAAAGATACGAAAAAAAGAGCCCGGATGCAAGCGTTTCACCCGCATAAATGCATAATTATATAAATTATTTTCGGATTATACTCGGATTATACTTTTGATACCTCAAAAAACCTCCTGAACTCCTGCTCGAAATTGGGAGTGAATACGCCGCAGCCGAGCGAAGCCCGTATCTCGTCGGGTGTCCAAAAACGTCCGCCGTCAAGTTCGTCGCTCGGATGCACCTCCCAGTCGTAGACTGTGCGGTACACATTGACATATTCGCTTTCGCGCTCATTTTCAAATATATATGAATCCATAAACACCGACTCGAACTCCGTGATGCCCAATTCCTCGCGTACCTCGCGCCGCAATGCGTCGGCGGTCGACTCGCCGTAATCCACATGGCCGCCGACGGCCGTGTCCCATTTGCCCGGCTGAATATCCTTCCAGTCTGGGCGCCGCTGCAGATAAAGCTCGCCCTTGCTGTTGAATACATGCAGGTGTACCACAGGGTGCAGCAGGTGCGATCCGTTGTGGCACTTGCCGCGCGTAGCCTTCCCGACAGTCCGTCCCTCCCTGTCCACTACAGGAAATATCTCCCTCTCGTTATCTTTCATATTAAGAAATGGTTTTGCACGCAAAGATAAGCAATATCGTAGGCTTTAACAATTTTTTGCCGCCCGCTATATATTTATTGCGTACTTTTGCAAGAGAATATAGTTACTTATGATTAATTTTATCGCAATAGACTTCGAGACGGCCACTGCCGCCCGTGATTCAATATGTGAGGTGGGAATATGTGTGGTGCGCGACGGCGAAGTGGTCGAGACGCGTTCGTGGCTTGTGCGGCCTCCCCACAACCGCTACCACTTCTGGAATATAAAGATTCACGGCATACGCCCCGAGGACACCGAGGACGCTCCCGATTTCGCCGAGGTGTGGGACGAAATCGAACGTACCTACCTTGACGACTACGACACCTTCGTTGCCCACAACTACACTTTCGACCGCAGCTGCCTCCATGCCGCAGCCGAACTCTACCGTATACATCTCCCCCGGCTGCGCTGGCACTGCACCCTCGCCACTGCGCGCCGCATCTACGGCATGCGCTGCAACAAACTCGGCTACCTCTGCTCCGCGCTCGGTATCCCCGAAGGCACCCACCACCGTGCCGGAGACGATGCCGAAATGTGCGCCCGCCTCTTCCTCCACGAACTCGCTGCCATTGGCAATTAGTAATTAGTAATTAGTAATTAGTAATTAGTAATGTGGTTCATACAGCCCCTGGAGCGATAAAGTGTAATTTAAGTCGGGAACGAACAATGCACAATTAATAATTGTAAATTATGCATTATGAATTATGAATTTGATTAACTTTGCAGATTGAATTATCCGATACATATTTTGAAATGGCAGCTCTTGACATTCTCATATTACTGATTTTTATCGTCTCGATTGTCTACGGACTGCGACGGGGAGTCATCACGCAGCTCGGCTCGGTAGGCGGTGTCATTGTCGGCATAATAGCGTGCCGACTGTTCTCAGGCTCTGTCACGCGCCTTTTCGCCGGAAGCAATCCCGATGCCAACGACCTCTACGTCAGCGGCGTATTTGCGAGCGTGCTCCTCTTTATCGTAGGTTTTATAGCCGCGCGTCTGGTGGCGAGCCTTATAAAAACGGTAACGCATTCCCTTCATCTTACGGTCATCGACCGCATTGCGGGAGCCCTTTTCTCGCTCTTCGAGTGGTTCCTGATATTCAGTCTGTTGCTCAACATCTGGCAGGCATTCCGGCCCGACATCGACATCACGTCCAACAGCCGTCTCGCCGAAGGCCGCGCGGCCAGGGCCGTGGTCGACTTCGCCCCCAAAGTGCTTGGCAGCGAGACATTCAAGGATTTTGTGACTGCAGTGGCCAGCGTAGGCAAGGACGACGGCCACGATCATAACGATAAATAGCATGAAAGAACAGAATAAAGATATAATCTCCGACGCCACCACCGGCGAGTATAAATACGGCTTTGTCAGCGACATCGACACCGATATTATCCCCGTCGGGCTCAATGAGGACGTCATACGTCTTATCTCGGCGAAAAAGCAGGAGCCGCAATGGCTTCTCGATTTCCGCCTCGAGGCCTACCGCTACTGGCTGACACTCAAGATGCCGCGGTGGGCGCATCTCGACATTCCCGACATCGACTATCAGGCCATAAGCTATTACGCCGCTCCCCGCAAGAAGGAGGGGCCGAAAAGCCTCGACGATGTCGACCCCGAACTGATTGACACCTTCAACCGTCTCGGCATACCTCTCGAGGAGCAGAAACAGCTCTCGGGCATGGCCGTCGACGCCGTGATGGACTCATCGTCGGTCAAGACCACGCACAAGGAGAAACTTGCCTCACTCGGCATAATATTCTGCTCCTTCTCCGAGGCTGTCAGGGATTATCCCGACCTCGTGCGCAAATATCTCGGCACCGTGGTGTCGTACCGCGACAATTTCTTCGCGGCGCTCAACTCGGCCGTGTTCTCCGACGGTTCGTTTGTGTATATCCCCAAAGGTGTGCGCTGTCCGATGGAACTGTCGACCTATTTCCGCATCAACGCCTCGGGTACGGGGCAGTTCGAGCGCACGCTCATCGTGGCCGACGACGATGCCTACGTGAGCTATCTCGAGGGGTGCACCGCCCCGCAGCGCGATGAAAACCAGCTCCATGCCGCCATCGTGGAAATCATCGTCGAGGAGCGCGCCGAAGTGAAATACTCGACCGTGCAGAACTGGTACGCCGGCGACAAGGAAGGACGCGGAGGTATCTACAACTTCGTCACCAAGCGCGGTCTGTGCCGCGGCGACTTCTCCAAGCTGTCATGGACCCAGGTCGAGACCGGTTCGGCCATCACATGGAAATATCCCTCCTGCGTGCTCAAGGGCGACAACTCGGTGGGCGAATTTTACTCCGTGGCCGTGACCCGCAACCGTCAGCAGGCCGACACCGGCACAAAGATGATACACATAGGGCGCAACAGCCGCTCCACAATCGTATCGAAAGGCATCTCGGCCGGGGAGAGCCAGAATTCCTACCGCGGACTGGTGAAAGTGGTTCCCGCTGCCGACGGCTGCCGCAACTACACGCAGTGCGACTCGCTGCTGCTCTCGTCACGCTGCGGCGCGCACACGTTCCCCTATATCGATGTCAAAAATCCGACTGCCGTAGTAGAGCATGAGGCCACCACTTCAAAGATTTCGGAAGACCAGCTTTTCTACTGCAACCAGCGCGGCATACCCTCCGAAGAAGCCGTAGGCCTGATAGTCAACGGCTACGCCAAAGAGGTAATGAACAAACTCCCCATGGAGTTTGCGGTAGAAGCCCAGAAGCTCCTCCAGATCACCCTCGAAGGCTCAGTAGGATAAAATTCATAATTCACAATTCATAATTCACAATTATCGCCCGTCGAGCCCTGTACCCAAAATATGAATTATGAATTGAAAAAGTGAATTATGAATTATGAATTATGAATTATGAATTGAAAAAGTGAATTATGAATTGTACTAATCTTCTTGATGTCAGAAACCTGCACGCCTCAATCGGCGAAAAAGAGATACTTAAAGGCATAAACCTGACCGTGCGCCGCGGCGAGGTGCATGCCATAATGGGACCCAACGGTTCGGGTAAGTCGACACTGTCGTCAGTGCTCGCCGGCAATCCCGCATTTACGGTAACCGAAGGCTCGGCCACACTCCACGGCATCGACCTGCTTGCGCTGTCACCCGAGGACCGCTCGCACGAAGGGCTGTTCCTTTCGTTCCAGTACCCGGTGGAAATCCCCGGTGTATCGATGGTCAACTTCATGCGTGCCGCCGTCAATGCCAAACGCAAATATTTCAACGAGCCCCCCATGTCGGCAACCGAATTTCTCAAGATGATGCGTCAGAAACGCGCCGTCGTGGAGCTTGACAACAAACTCGCCTCGCGTTCGGTCAACGAGGGTTTCTCCGGCGGCGAGAAAAAACGCAACGAAATCTTCCAGATGGCCGTGCTCGAGCCGCAGCTATCTATACTCGACGAGACTGACTCCGGCCTCGACATCGACGCCCTCCGCGTAGTATCGCAGGGCGTCAACACCCTCAAGACTGCTGAAAACGCCACAATCGTCATCACGCACTACCAGCGTCTGCTTGACTATATCAAGCCCGATTACGTCCACGTGCTCTACAAAGGCCGCATCGTAATGACCGGTGGCCCCGAGCTTGCCCTCGAGCTTGAAGAACGCGGCTACGACTGGATTAAGGAGAATTCATAATGCATAATTCATAATTCATAATTACCGAGTTCTCCGAGAGCTCCGGGGGACTCCGAGTACTCTGAGTTCTCCGAGAGCTCCGATTGCTCAGAAATCAACTGATTGTTATGAACGCACTGACTCAATATATAGATTTATATACCGACAACCGCGAGATTATCGATGCCGGCTCGGCGCCTCTGCTCAACGCACAGCGCCCCGCCGCGTTGGCTGCCCTGCGCGGCAAGTCGCTCCCGGAAAAAGGCGATGAAGGCTACGAGATTACCTCGGTAGCCGACCTTCTCGCACCTGACTACGGACTCAACATAGCGCGCATCGACATACCTGTCGACGTGGCCGAGACTTTCCGCTGCGATGTCCCCAACATGTCGTCGCTCATGGGCGTGGTCGCCAATGATAAATTCGTGCCTACCAAGTCGCTGCTGCGCAATCTTCCCGAGGGCGTCACCGTGATGTCGCTCGCCGAAGCCGCCGTACGCTTTCCCGACAGCGTGGCGCGCTGCTACGGCAAAATCGCCCCGCTCGACAACACGCAGGTGGCTCTCAACACCCTGCTCGTGCAGGACGGCGTATACATCCGCCTCGAAAAGGGAGTGAAACTTGACCGCCCGCTGCAGATTGTCAATATATTCCAGAGCGACGTGCCGATGATGGCCGTGCGCAGGCTACTTGTCGACGTCGGTGAGGACGCCGACCTGCGCCTGCTGCTTTGCGACCACTCCAATAACCCCGCCGTTGAGTATCTCGGTCTGCAGGTCATAGAGGCCAACGTAGGTCGTGGGGCTCGTTTTGAAGTCTATGATATCGAGGAATCGGACGCGTCGACCCGCCATCTTTCGCTTGCGTTCGTCCGTCAGGAGGAGCGTTCGTCGTTCCTGGGCAACACTACCACGCTGCTCAACGGCATCACCCGCAACGAATACACCGTCGATATTCTCGGCGAACGCTGTTCGACAGGACTTTACGGCATGGCTGTCGGTTCCGCAGCCCAGCATATCGACAATTCGACCGTCATCAACCACCGTGTCGGCCGCTCCACCTCCAATCAGCTTTTCCGCTATGTGCTCGACGACGAAGCCCGCGGTGCTTTCGAGGGGCTTATTGAGGTATTTCCCGACGCGCGTTTCACCGAGGCATTCCAGACCAACAACAATATCCTTGCCTCGCAGGGCGCGCAGATGCATGCCAAGCCGCAGCTTATCATCAACAATGACGACGTGAAGTGCAGCCACGGCGCCACTACCGGACAACTAAATCAGGAGGCGCTGTTCTACATGCAAAGCCGCGGCATACCGCGCGATGAGGCGCGCACAATGCTCATGCAGGCCTTCATGGTCGATGTCATCGACACCGTTTCGGTCGAAGCCCTTCGCGACCGTCTGCGTCATTTGGTTGAAAAACGTTTTGCAGGCACTTTGGGCGCATGCGAAGGTTGCCGCAAATTATCATAAATGAGTAGTAAAACAAAAAATATCAATCAAATCGCCGTTTTAGGTGTGCAATTATGTCGTAATTGTAGCAAAAAATGATGAAAATGTAGTCGACGTGTTTGGTCGTGAAATGCTAATTTTGCGTCAACGGCAGCAGTAGATATTTGACCCTCAGTTGCCGCAGACCTTGCAAATCTAACTCCAAACCAAACATAATTCACAACATTTCATCATGAAAAAATTATTACTCACAGGCGCGTTTACCATTGTAAGCGCTTTTGCCTTCCAGTGCCTGGCCTGGACGGGCAGCAACTGGATGTCGGAGCTTCCCGACGACGCATACGTCGCACAGGTGTCTATCCCCGGCACGCACGACTCGGCCACCGGCAACGGTACAACCTTGGATTCCTATGCAAGGACACAGGAAATTTCTCTTGACAAGCAGCTGGAATTAGGTATCCGTGCGTTTGACTTCCGTCCGAAAGCCAGCGGCAATACGCTCGAAGCGCACCATGGCATTATCAATTGCAAAATCACTTTCGATGACGCGATGAAAAATGTTATCGGGAAATTCCTGAACGATAACCCCGATGAATTTGTCGTGCTCCATCTGCTTGCCGTCGACAATAACGACAATTATGCCAAGTTGCTCAAGGCTCTCTTTGAGAGCGATGAGCTTAAGGATAAGGTAATAGCATTCCGCCGCGACCTGACTGTAGGCGAGATGCGTGGCAAGATGCTTGTGCTGAGCCGCGACAAATATGCCGACGAACCCTACTTCGGCGGTTTCTTCGAAAACTGGTCGGAGGAATTCAACAACCTCTCCAACCGCAGCCGCATCATCGGTGCCGCAGGCGACGATATGAACAGCTCGAAATTCTTCGTGCAGGACCGCGCCAATACTAACGGTGACAATGCCGAAAAAACACGGTTCATGACCAATCTTCTGGATTTCACTACCCGTCACAGCATTAACGGCGACCCTGCGAATATCGTGTGGGCTATGAACTTCCTCTCCTCTTATTCCAAGAGCTCTACAAGCGCAAGCTATAAGTCAAACGCCACTTTCTTCAATCAGAAGTTTGTTGACTATGTTAGCTCAGACAGCTACATCCCCGGCCCCACAGGCATCGTGATGATGGATTGGGTGGGTATTGACGATACCAACGGCAACGCGTCGGTCAACGCCGTGATTGAAAACAACTTCAAGTATATCAACAGCATCAATTCCACTGACTTGGTCGCTGCGACGGGTGACAATCCACAGTTCCGTCTTGATAAGGCTTGGCTGCAGGGCGAAGGCATGTACTATAACTGCGGCGGCGACAAGGCTCTACCCATTATCGCCGACTTTGACGGCGACGGCCGCATGGACTACTATTGCAGCGGTCAGTCATACGAACACGATGGCTCTAACTGGAATTGGGGCGATGCATCATACATGGCTTTCAACAAAGGCTTCGGACATCCCTACGGTTTTGAGGCATACGACAATTCGGGCGTGAAACGCGGCGAAGCACGTGTCGCCGACAACAACGAGGACTATCTCCCGATAGTATACGGCGCTCAGGTACGCGCATTCGCCGACCTTAACCAGGACGGCGCCGTCGACTTCCTCACGTGGGACTGCGACACGCATGGCTGGGGCACTTACAAAAAATACACCGTGTACGGCGACCCCAACAATCAGGTGTTCATCAATAATGGCGACGGTACCCGATTCTCTCAGATCAACGGTTATCCCAACAATATCGGCAACAACAAGCACGGCGACTGGGGCTGCTCGCTTCCAGGCAAATACCACCGTCTCTCTATCGCCGATGTCAATGGCGACGGCTATCCCGACATACTGATGGTGACCGACAACGGAACTACAAACGAAAACGGCCAGTTCGCATGGTATGACGCCAACGGCACAAACCTCTACATCAACAACGGTGACAATACATTTACCCGCAGACACATTGCCTCCAACCGCAATTTCTACGCCACTTCACTTTTCGGCGACTTCAACTGCGACGGTTACCCCGACATACTGCTCAACGGATATCACGACGCTATAACCGGTGCCGACGGCGTCAGTATAGACGGTGGCTACGAACTTGTAATCATGACCAACGACGGTAAAGGCAACTTCTCAGTGGCTTTCCACAGCAACGACTACTCCAAGAACGAGGATAACGGCAATGAGACCGCAATCCACGTGCTCGACTACGACCAGGACGGCAAAATGGATATCCTGCTCAGCGGAACCACCAACAATAACAGTTTCAACAACACCAACGGCCGCGACGGCAAGGTGGCTTTCATACTCCGCAACGAGTCGGACGGCACCGATGTGAAATTTTCCGAAGTGCTCACCGACCTGCACCCATCGTCAGTGGCTATGACACGTACTTCCATCCTTGCCGACTTCAACGGCGACGGGTTTGTCGATTATCTCGCCGACGGCTGGGGACCGAACAGTGACTGGTCAAACGGCACATACATGTCAAGCAGTACCGGTAAGTACAACGAAAACTATGTTTTCAACAACGGCCTGCTCAAGAATAAGGATTACTACGGCGAAACAGTCGACGAGGAGCAGTCATGGATAACATTCGGCGACATTGACGGCGACGGAATGCTCGACCTCATTTCACCCGCCGGCGACGGTGCTCCCCGCGTATACCTTAACCGTACCCTTGAAGGCAAGAATCAGGTGGCTCAGGTCCCTGCCGCTCCCGACAATATACAGGTCTCTTACGACAAGGATACAAAACGCGTCAACGTTACATGGGACAAGATGTACACCCAATCGGGCAGCAAAGCCATCTACAACACCTACCTGCGCCGCGTAGGAGGCACGTCGCGCAATGCTTCAGGCACCATAATGCGTGTCCCCGCCGACATCAATACCGGCAAACTGAAAGCGTACACCGAGTGGAGCTCGTTCCTTCCCTCCGAGACATGCTTCTTCGACAACCTTGAAGATGGCAATTACGAATTGGGCGTGCAGTCGGTCGGCTACAACTACGGCGCTTCGGAATTCACTCCGTATCAGTTCACCGTCAACAACGGAACAGTAGCAGGATTGGACGAGATAGCAACGGAAGACATGAACGCTCCGGTGAATGTCTACAACATGCAGGGCATGATGCTCAAGCAGGGCGTTGACCGCGAAGATGCCCTCACCGACCTCCCCGCCGGCATCTACATAGTAGGCAACAAAAAAATGCTGAAACGATAAAATTGATACAGATTTAAATTCTGCAAAAGAAAAGGCCGTTTCCTCCATGGAAACGGCCTTTTCAGTACGTTTGGGAGAATGGAGCGGGGGCGTCTCGCCCCCGTGGTATTATTCCGGCATATACCGCACCCAGGGGTTGAGATTACCACGGGGGCGAGACGCCCCCGTTCCATTCAACTTATCCCCCGCTCCATTGCCTTATCTCTTGTAGGCCGGATTAATGTACAGATCAAATTTCTCCGGTGGGAGATGTTTTGGATTGTTTTCAATATATTCAATATACTTCTGTAAGTTTTCTTCGCTGCGTACAATACGGTCGAAATATTCTTTCATCCATATACTGCCTGTGTGATGTAATTTCATATTGATTTTGTGTGCAGTATAGCTTTTGATTGAATGTAGTATTTTTTCTGTTTTTGTCCCCGTATAGAAACGCAGCAACGCGTGGAGGTGATTCGGCATAATTACAAATGCCACCATATCATAAAATTGTTGAGAGTAATACCTTAGCGATGAGATGATTATCTGTCTAAATTCGGCGTATTGCAGAATGCAACTTCCATAACCATTGTCAAGGAGCTTTTCTTCAGCATGTCCCAGCATGTTTTGGTAACGTATGGCGGTGGCTTTGTCCCATGGCTTCGGGTGCTCCTTGTTGAATTTTGTAATCATCAGCCGTAATTCACAGATCTTTGACTGAGGTAATGAATCCGCAAGACGAAATGTGATAAACTGTATCTTACCATCCTGATGCCAATGCGGGAGGTTGCCGTCGTTGTTTATTTCAACCGGCATCGTCCTGTCAAGAAATGGATTCATATCTAAATAAAGATTAGGTAATTAAATGAATTGAAAGATAAGTTTGGCGACTAATGGAGCGGGGTTAAGTTGAATGGAGCGGGGGCGTCTCGCCCCCGTGGTAATCTAAACGGGGTGCAGTATATTACGGAATAATACCACGGGGGCGAGACGCCCCCGCTCCATTCAACTTAGCTTCCATTCCATTTTGCTATCTGAACAACAGGGGGAGGAAGTCGGCGAGGTAGTGGCGCCAGTTGCGCCAGATGTGGCCGCCGTCGCTTTCGGTGTAGGTGTAGGGGATTCCTTTTTCGTCGAGGAGAGCGCGGAAGCGGGCGTTGGTGTCGTAGAGGAAATCATCTTTGCCTATGGCTATCCAGTAGAGGAGGGGAGGATTGTCGTCGAACTGACGTTCGAGTTTTTCCTCCATGTCGGCGTAGTGTGCCTGACTTTCGGGCTTGTGGGGCCATATTGCGGCTGAGAACAGACCTACGTAGCCCATCATGTCGGGGTAGTCTTTGGATATGTGCAGCGAGTGGAAGCCACCCATCGACAGGCCGGCCACGGCGCGCGATGCCTTGTCGCGGCGCGTGCGGTAGTTGGCGTCGACAAATTCCACAATCTCGGGGAATACCTCTTCGAAGGTTCCGTCCATCGAATGTGGCAGATTGGGGTCGGGGAGTGTGAGCCCGAGCGACGACTCGCCGGGAGCTGCCGCCATATCGACATTGCCGTTGGGCATCACGACAATCATGGGGCGGGCCTTTCCAGAGGCAATCAGGTTGTCAAGTATCTGTGTGGCGCGGCCGAGTTCGCTCCATGCGTTCTCGTCGCCACCCATGCCGTGGAGCAGGTAGAGCACGGGATAATTGCGCCCCGATGTCTCGTAGCCCGCGGGGGTATAGACAGTCATGCGGCGGTCGGTGCCGAGACGGTCGCTGTGATACCACGTCTTGCTCACCGTGCCGTGGGGCACATCGCTGACGGCGTACAGGCCGTCGTAGCCCCCGTCGACAAGGAATATGTTGGAGAGTGTCGACACGTCGCGGGCGATGTAGACGTTCGACGGGTCGTTGGTGCGCACGCCGTCAACTTCAAAGGCGTAGCTGTAAAGCTCCGGGGCAAGGGGTACGCCGGTGGTGCCTTGCCATACGCCGTCGGCACCTTTGGTAAGTTCAATCACGGTCGGGACGCTGTCGCCCTCGTCGCGTGCCTTGAAGTCGCCGGTCACCTTCACGCTTTTGGCTTCCGGATTGTTGTAGCGGAATGTCACCACGGCGTCATCGCCGATCTGCGGGGAAGCAAGCTGCGCCCCGCCCCACAGTGCCTGTTGGGCGAATGCCGGCGTGCACGCCAGCATCAATGCCAGCATCAATGCTAATGTCAGTCTGATTTTCATATCGGTATCTTTTATGTAAGTAATTAATACAAATTTAGTAAATTATAAATTATTATCAATTGTATTGACATCTTCTATGCAAAAATGATTAATTTTGCAGTCTAATAGCATAACAATACGCAGCACCGCCATGCTTACCCCGAAAACAGATTCGTTGGTGATAATACCGATGTACAACGAGAGGGAGAATGCCCGAGCTATCATTGAGGCAGTCCTCTCGCTTCAGCCATGCTTTGACGTCCTTGTTATTGATGACAATTCGCCCGACGGCACCGCCTTGATAGTCAAGGAGGTGATGTCGGAGCATCCCGGGCGCGTGCATATTGTGGAGCGCAAGGGAAAACTCGGCCTCGGCACGGCTTATATCGCCGGATTCAAATGGGGCCTGGAGCACGACTACGAGTACATCATCGAGATGGACGCCGATTTCTCGCACAATCCCGCCGATCTGCCGGCCCTCAGGGCGGCATGCGCCGACGACGGCTATGACGTGTCGGTCGGCTCGCGCTATGTGTCGGGTGTCAATGTGGTGAACTGGCCCATGGGGCGTGTGCTCATGTCGTATTACGCATCGGCCTACGTGCGCCTCATCACCCGCATGAAAGTACGTGACACCACGGCCGGCTTCGTATGCTACCGCCGCCGCGTGCTGTCGACGATGAATCTTGACAAAATCAAGTTCAAGGGTTATGCGTTTCAGATTGAGATGAAATTCACCGCAGTGAAGTGCGGATTCCGCATAAAGGAGGTGCCCATCATCTTCGTGAACCGTGTGCTCGGCACGAGCAAGATGAGTTCGGGCATATTCTCGGAGGCCGTTTTCGGCGTCATCAGGCTCAAGACCGGCAGCTGGTTCAGGAAATATCCCAAATACACCGGTGAACAATGAGCAGGACAATTATTTACAACGCCGAGATAGTCAACGAAGGTTCCCGCCGTCACGGCTATGTAATCATCGACGGCGAATTGATATCGAAAACAGGTGAGGGAAATCCCTCGGCCGAAGAATTGGCCGGAGCCGACGATTGCGTTGATATAGAGGGCCGTATGCTGCTCCCCGGCGCGATTGACACGCATGTCCATTTCCGTGAACCGGGACTTACGCATAAGGCTTCGATGGCCACGGAGAGCGCCGCCGCAGTGAGCGGAGGCATCACCTCGTTCATCGACATGCCGAATACGCGCCCCGCCACGACGTCGCAGGGCGCAGTGGCCGATAAAAAACGTATCGCCGCCGAAACATCGTATGCCAACTACGGATTCTTTCTCGGCGCCACCAACGACAATCTTGACGAAATCCTTGCCGCCGACCCGCATGAAATCCCGGGCGTGAAACTGTTCATGGGTTCGTCGACCGGCAATATGCTTGTCGATGACGACATTACACTGTCGCAGCTTTTCGCCTCGTATCGCGGAGTCATTGCCGTGCATGCCGAGGATGAGGCCACGCTTGCCGCAGCCCGCGCACGTCTCGCCGAGCTTTACGGCGACGAGCAGCCGGTATGGCTCCACTCGCAGGCCCGTCCGGCCGAAGCATGCTTCAAGGCGTCGCAGCGTGCGGTAAAACTTGCTGAAAAATACGGTACACGCCTGCATATACTCCACATATCCACGGCGCGGGAGCTGTCGCTGCTCTCGCCGGGAGAAATCGGCAAAAAACGCATCACGGCCGAGACATGCCCCCACTACCTGCTGTTTGACGAGACCGACCTTGCCCGCGACAACGGATTCATGCTCAAATGCAATCCCGCCATCAAGTCGGCCGCCGACCGCGACGCGCTCGTCAAGGCGCTTTCCGAGGGGCTGATTGACACCATAGCCACCGACCATGCCCCCCATCTGCTCGAAGAGAAGCAGGGCACGCTGCTCAAGGCCGCTTCAGGCATGCCCGGCGTGCGCTTCATGCTCCCGGAGATGCTCACGCTTGCTGCGCGCGACGACAATGCCCTGACTCCGGAGCGCGTGGTGGAGCTTACGGCACACAATCCGGCGCGCCTCTACGGCATAGAGCGCCGCGGCTTCATACGTCCCGGCTATTATGCCGACCTCGTTGTGGCCGAGCGGACAGCGCCGTTCCACCCGTCGGTAGGAGAGTACCTTCCGGCCGGGCTGATGTCGCCATGCGCGTGGACTCCATACGCATCGACCGAAGTAAGTTACCGCATAGCCTTGACATGGGTCAACGGCGCCGTAGCATTCGACGGAACACGCGTGCGCCATACCGATGTAAGACCCCTGCGGTTCAATGTCGGATGATTTTTTTGCCTTTACCGAAAAAGTTAGTATATTTGTAAGTTGTGACGGCATAAATGCTTTAGTTGCCGTTTTTGCATATCAAACCAAAAATTATCATATTTCTAAAATTTACTTTTATCATGAAATTGTTGAAGAGTGCGCTGGTTGCCGCCGTTATGCTCGGGGCAACGTCATTCAGTGCCGGGGCCATCGGATGGCCCGCCAATTACGAAGGTGTGATGCTCCAGGGTTTTTACTGGGACAGCTGGAATGTGACCGGCTGGAGTAAACTTGAGGCCAAGGCCGACGAACTCAGCGAATCGTTCAAACTTATCTGGGTGCCCAACTCGGCAAAACCCGCTTCCAATCCCGGCAACGGATATGACCCCGTGTACTGGTTCACCAACCACAACACCTGCTGGGGCACCGAAGCCGAACTGCGTTCGATGATTGCCACTTTCAAGGCCAAAGGCACCGGCATCATCGAGGATGTCGTAATAAATCACCGCTCGGGAGCCACCAACTGGACCGACTTTCCCGCCGAGAAGTGGAACGGCCAGACCTGGAAAATAGGTCTTGACGGAATATGCCGCACCGACGAGGTCAACAGCCAGCCCGGCCAAAGCCACGGCACAGGCGCCGCCGACACCGGCGAGGACTTCAACGGTTCGCGTGACCTCGACCACACTAACGCCAACGTGCAGAACAACTGCAAGAACTATTGCAAATTCCTCCTCGAAGATATGGGCTATGCAGGTTTCCGTTACGATATGGTAAAGGGCTACAGCGGCCGGTATACCAAAATCTACAACCAGTATGCCAAGCCTCAGTTCAGCGTGGGCGAATACTGGGACGGCAGCTACGATTCGGTAGCCGCATGGATTGAGGCTACCGGCAAGGAGTCGGCAGCATTCGATTTCCCCTTCAAATATGCTGTCAACAGTGCATTCTCGACCAACGATATGACGAAACTTGTGTGGAAAGCCAATGGCACCACCAACCAGCCCGCCGGCATGATACATTTCGGCTACTCCCAGCTGGCTGTGACATTCATCGACAACCACGACACATACCGCGACGGAAGCAAGTTTACCGGCAACGTGCCTGCTGCCAACGCTTTCATGCTCTGTTCGCCCGGTACTCCCTGCGTGTTCTATCCCCACTGGACCGGATACAAGAACGAAATAAAGAAGATGATTGCCATACGCAACGCTGTGGGCGTGCACAACAATTCCGCTGTCAATGTGCTCCGGTCGACCAAAGATTGCTACATGGCCGAAGTGACAGGCTCCAAAGGCAAACTTGTGGTTAAAATCGGTTCGGCCATGGTTTCCCCCTCCGGCTACACCGACAGCGACATCAAGGCTACGGGCAACGGTTACTGCATCTGGACCAAGACCGACGTGCAAGGCGGAGGTGGCGGCGGCGATGACCCCGAGGACAACTATCCCTCCAAGCTTTATGTCATAGGCAACCTCAATGACTGGAGCACCACGACTTCCGTAGCTTCCGACGCAAGGGAGAGCGGCGTATATACCTGGAACAGCGTCGAGATGCCCGCTGCAGCCAAGGACACCTACTCATACTTCACGTTTGTCACCGCTCAGGGAGCCGACTGGGATGCTGATGTAAACTCATCCGACCGCTACGGCGCTGCTTCAAACAATGCTCCCGTAACCCTCGGCCAGCCAGCCACTATCAAGGTGTTCAAGGTAGGCGTCAACGCAAGCTCGGCATACTCATGGAAAATCACCCCCGGAAAATACAAGGTAGTTGCCGACCTCAAGAACATGAAACTGACTGTAACGGAAACTGCCGGAGTCGACGGCATAGAGGCCGATGAACCGGATGCCGTCCCCGTATACTACAATCTTCAGGGCGTGCGTGTCGACACTCCGTCGGCCGGCCTGTACATCGTAGTGCGCGGAAATAAAGTGACCAAAGAGGTAGTCAGATAGAGGGTGTTGTAAAACCCCGCTTAACTGAACCGCGGTTGAAAACCGCGGCTACTATATGAAGCGATTTTGATAATCAAGCAGATAGTAGCCGCGGTTTTCAACCGCGGTTCAGTTAAGTTGGTTTTCGCAATGTTACGGGAATTTCGGTTGAATTTTGATTGTTCTTTTACGCATGAAATCAGGCATGGCGATATTGCTGTTTCGATGAAAATTATTACCTTTGTCGGGTGATAGCGTCAGCGACGCGACTAATGAAGTCATTTAAACTTTTTCTTAAATGACTTCACAAACCATCTTCTTCAAGAATTTGGCCTCTTTTTGGCTGCTTTTAACCTCATTTTCGGTCACGATGCCCGCATCGCTCCCTCAAATTCAGCTAAAATCTGCTCAAAAACAGGCTCAAATTCTTTTCGAAGAAAAAGTTTAAATGACTTCAGGGCAGAAAATTATGGATAAATATCGGCAGATTATAAGTAATACTGTTGACCGGTTGCTCGCCGCCGAGTCGCTGCGGCAGGTAGGCGTCAGTGCCGGCGAGAATGCGGCACTTCCTTCACAGTCGGCTGTCGATGAGATAATTGACCTTGTGCGTTCCATCATATTTCCCGGACATTTCGGACATCATATCACTCCGCGGCAAAATCCGCTGTACTGGCTCGGCACAACCGTCGACCGTCTCGGCGAAGTGCTGTCGGCGCAGATAGGCGCTGCCCTCAACATGCTCGGTACTGATGGAGGCGACCCTGTCACCCGGAACCGATGCGACGCCATAGCCACCGATTTCATATCGACGCTTCCCGAAGTGCGCGAGGCTCTCGCCCTCGATGCCGAGGCAATCTACCTCGGCGACCCGGCGGCGGTGTCGGTCGATGAGGTGATATGCAGCTATCCCGCTATCAGGGCTATAACCAACTACCGCGTGGCCAACAGGCTCTATCGGCTCGGAGTGCCGGTGCTGCCCCGCATGATATGTGAGCGCGCCCACAGGGAGACCGGTATCGACATACATCCCGGAGCCACTATCGGCAACGCTTTCATGATTGACCACGGCACGGGTGTGGTCATCGGCGAGACCGCCATAATCGGCGATAACGTGAAGCTCTATCAGGGTGTCACGCTCGGCGCACGCAGTTTCCCCACCGACGAGGGGGGGAACCCGGTCAAGGGGCTTGCGCGCCATCCCGTCATAGGCAACAATGTCATAATCTACGCCAACTCCACAATATTGGGACGCATAACCATCGGCTCGGACTCGGTGATTGGCGGCAATATATGGATTACGGCCGACGTCGAGCCGGGTAGCATCGTGCTCCAGGCGCGCGCCGACAATACAATCAGACTTAACAACAATCTTTCGCGATAACAAACAGATGAACGAAACTTTTGAAATGGTGGCAAAGACCTTCCAGGGACTGGAAGATGTGCTTGCCGAAGAGTTGCGCAACCTGGGCGCCTACAATGTGGAGCCGGGGCGCCGTATGGTGGCTTTCGAGGGTGACCTCGCCATGCTTTACAAGGCAAACCTGTGCTGCCGCACGGCTTTGCGCATACTCAAACCGATTTATAAATTCACTGCCACCGACACCGATACGCTCTATGATGCCGTCAAGGAGTTCGACTGGAGCAGCGTGCTGTCGATTGACAAGACATTCTCCATCGACACAGTAGCCTACAGCGACGAATTCACCCACTCGCAGTTCGTGACCTACAGGGTGAAGGACGCGATAGTCGACTGGTTCCGCGACCGTTACGGAAGCGACAAGCGTCCCGGAGTGCGTCTGCAGGATGCCGACGTGATGATCAACGTGCATATTGCCGGCGACCGTGTGACCCTTTCGCTCGATTCGTCGGGCGAATCGCTCCACAAGCGCGGATACCGCGTGGCACAGACCGAGGCGCCTATCAACGAGGTGCTTGCCGCAGGCATCATACTCCGTTCGGGCTGGCGCGGCGACTGTCCGCTGGTCGACCCGATGTGCGGTTCCGGTACATTCCTTGTGGAGGCAGCGCTGATTGCCGCCAATATCAACCCCGGCATCTACCGCAAGAGTTTCGCGTTTGAAAACTGGAAAAATTTTGACGCCGAACTGTTTGACTCGCTCTACAACGATGACTCGGGCGAGCGCGAGTTCAACTACAAGATATACGGCGCCGACATCTCGCCCAAGGCTGTCGACATAGCCTCGCGCAATATCAAGAGCGCCGGCGTGGCCCGCTATATCGACCTGCAGGTCAAGCCGCTGTCGCAGTGGATTTCGGCTCCCGCCGACGGCGTGCTCATCACGAATCCTCCTTACGGCGAGCGTATCTCGGCCGACGATATGGAGGGGTTGTACGAGATGCTCGGCAACAAGCTCAAGAATGTGTTCAAGGGGTATCACGCCTGGATTATCGGCTATCGCAAAGAGTATTTCGACATGATACACCTTTCGCCGTCGGTTAAAATTCCGATACTCAACGGCGCGCTTGAATGCGAGTTGCGCGAGTATGAGATATTCGACGGTGACTACAAGTCGTTCCGCAAGTCGGGCGGCAAGATACATCACGGAGAGTCGCAGCCCCGCGGACGCGAGAAAGGCGACCGCGACGAGCGCCGCTCCATGCGCAAATTCAAGGACGACCGCCGTCGCAGCGCCGCCAACGACGAGGGCGACGAGGCACGCTACGGTTCGCCCCGCAACAAACTCGAGGAACGCTATTCGTCGCGTGGCGGAGGATTTAACCGCCGTGACAAGTACGGGCGCGACAAGGAGCGCCGCGACGACCGCCGTGATAAATTCTCACGTGACAGCCGCAGCGACAAATATGGCCGTGACGAGCGCCGCGGACGCGATTCGTTCGGCTCACGCGGCAGTTTCGCACCGCGAGGCGAGGCACCCGCCGAAAGCGAGAACCCGCTGGCAGTGCGCCGCAACGAGGCCGCCCTCAAGAGCATAACCGGCCGCCAGCCGTCGCTGGCAAAGCCCGGCGTGAAGATGCGCCCCCGCAACAACAGCAAGTAATGAAGCCCCCGGAGAGCTCAGAGCCCTCAGAGCCCTCGGAGAACTCCGAGATCTCAGAGAACTCCGAGTACTCGGTCAGACCGGTCCGATGCCCCCGACCCCAACCTCCCTCCCCACCAATTCAAAATTCAAAAATTCAAAATTCAAAATTATATGAATATCCTTCTTCTTGGCTCAGGTGGCCGTGAATCGGCTTTGGCGTGGAAAATGTCGCAAAGCCCTCTCGTTGACAATCTGTACATAGCCCCCGGCAATGGCGGCACGGCGCAATACGGTACCAACGTAGCGCTCTCTCCGCTCGATTTTGACGGCATAGCGCGTTTTGTGGCCGACAATGCCATCGACATGATTGTGCCTGGCAACGAAGACCCGCTTGTGGCCGGTATCTATGACCGGTTCGCCGACAGCGTACTTGTGGCCGGACCGTCGAAAGCGGGCGCAGCCCTCGAGGGAAGCAAGGATTTCGCAAAAGCCTTCATGTCGCGTCACGGCATACCCACAGCCCGCTATCAGAGCTTCACCGCCGAGACCATCGAGGACGGCTACCGTTTTCTCGAATCGCTCAAGGCACCATACGTGCTAAAGGCCGACGGCCTTGCCGCCGGCAAGGGCGTGCTCATCATCGACTCGCTCGACGAAGCCAAGAAAGCACTCGCCGAGATGCTCGACGGCATGTTCGGCAAGTCGTCGGCAACGGTTGTCATCGAGGAATTCCTTTCGGGAATAGAGTGCTCGGTATTCGTGCTGACCGACGGCAACGGCGGCTACCGCGTGCTCCCCGTGGCCAAGGACTACAAGCGCATAGGCGAGGGTGACACCGGCCTCAATACCGGCGGCATGGGCGCCGTAAGCCCCGTGGTGTTCGCCGACGATGAGTTCATGCGCAAAGTCGACAGCCGCATCATACGTCCTACAATCGACGGACTTAAGGAAGAGGGTATCACCTACCGCGGATTCATATTCCTCGGCCTCATCAACGTAGATGGTGAACCGATGGTAATCGAGTACAACGTGCGCATGGGCGACCCGGAAACCGAGGCCGTGATGCTCCGTATCGACTCAGACCTCGTGGAGCTGCTCAAAGCGGCAGCAGAAGGAAATCTCGGCGAGATGCCCCTTGACATCAACCCCCGCGCCTCGGTGACGGTGATGCTCGTGTCGGGCGGTTACCCCGGCAGCTATCCCAAGGGAAAGGCAATCACAATCGACGGCACGGTCGACGAAAGCATACTGTTCCATGCCGGCACCAGGATGGACGACAACGGCAACCTTGTCACTTCGGGAGGCCGCGTCATATCGGTCAGCTCGATGGCCGACACCGTGGCCGAGGCTCTCGATAAGAGCTACCGCTCGGCAGCGAAGGTGAATTTCGAGGGGAAGAACCTGCGCCGCGACATCGGCCGTGACCTCCTCCGCCTCGAGTCGGAAAAATAAGTTCTAAAGCATGGACAGGCTCAACCGTTACCTACATTCGCGCAACTGCACCACGCTGATATTCATCATCGCGGCAGTGATGACGTATGCGGCATTCCGTTCGGGCCATGTCGATGAAATCACAGGCAGCCGTGGCACGGTGTTCCCGTCGCCCAACCGCTGGCTCCCGCAGGGCGAGCTGTCACTTGTCATAAGTCTGGTGCTGACCGCCCTGACGGCCATATCGTTCATCGGGCTCAACAAGGTGTTCAACTTCATGCGTGCTCCGTCGGCCCTGACCTCGTCGCTTTATATAGTGATGCTGACGTCGCTGCCCGTGGCGGCGGGACAGTTTTACGGCGGGTCGCTGATGTGCGTCGTGATGCTCGGCATCACGGCCACGATGTTCAGCTGCTACGGCGACATGTCGGCCACGAGGAGGGTGTTCCTGATATTTTTCATATTGTCGCTGGCATCGCTCGTGCAGTATGCGTTCATGTTCTATATCCCGGTGGCCATACTCGGCCTGGCGCAGATGAGAATACTCAATTTCCGGTCGGTGCTTGCCACTGTAATCGGTATCATCTGCCCGGTGTGGATACTTTACGGCTTCGGGGTAATGGAACTGTCGGATATAGGGTGGCCGCAGTTTGAGAGCGTGTTCTCGCGATTGAGCGTGCCGGATATGATTACGGTGTTTGCGGCCGTAGGCATAACGATGATACTCGGTTTCGCCGCTATGTGCGCCAATCTGATGAAGATACTCAGCTACAATGCCAAATTCCGCGCATACAACGGCTTCCTGACGCTGCTGCTGATTTCGACTATGATTTTCATGATAGTCGATTACGGCAACCTGTCGGTATATTTTCCGATGCTGTGCCTGACTGCGGCCTACCAGGTAGCGCACTATTATTCCATACGCCGTCCGCGCGGCGCGGTGTGGGTGCTGATTGGGATAATTGCGGTATATGTCGCGCTCTATTCGGCGTGCTACTATGTGTAAGACCGGCGGGTGTTGCAAAGTTAAACCTTCCGCGGTTAAAAACCGCGGCTACTAAGCAAAGCATACCGGTAATCAGCCGCATAGTAGCCGCGGTTTTCAACCGCGGTTTAAATGCAACATCCTCCAGGGGTGCCCCGATGTCTAATCTTTTGGGGTGTCCGGTCTGTTATTATAATATGTTGTAATGCAGTTATTATGAAACCGAAACTGATAATTGAGAGTCATGTGCCATGCGTGCCCGATGGACTCGCGGATTATTTTGATATAGAGCGTCTTGCACCCGGTGAATTCACTCCGGAGGCTGTGGCGGATGCCGATGCAATGATTGTGCGTACGCGCACGCGGTGTGATGCTTCCCTTTTAGGCAACAGCAACGTGCGCTTCATAGCTACGGCGACTATCGGGACCGACCATATCGACCTGCCATGGTGCGCCGAACGCGGCATAACCGTCGCTTCGGCGCCCGGATGCAATGCTCCCGCTGTGGCGCAATATGTATATGCGTCGCTGCTGAAACTGTTTCCCGAAGGTCTCGAAGGGAAGACGATAGGAGTGGTAGGTGTAGGGCATGTGGGGAGTATCGTGGCCGACTGGGGGGAGAAACTCGGCATGCGTGTGCTGAAGTGCGACCCGCCACGTGCCGAACGCGAGCCTGATTTTGACGGCGTCACGCTTGAAGAGCTTCTGCCGCAGGCCGATGTGGTGACATTCCATGTGCCTTTGACGAAAGAGGGGCGGCATGCCACTTATCACCTTGCCGACAGTGCGCTGTTCGGGCGCATGCGCCGCGATGCGGTGATAATGAATTCGGCGAGGGGCCCCGTGGTAGATAACGATGACCTTGTCGCCGCACTTGAGGCAGGCACAATCGGTCATGCCGTGATTGACTGCTGGGAGAATGAACCTGATGTGTCGCAGCGGCTACTTCAGCTCGTCGACATTGCCACGCCTCATATCGCGGGCTATTCGCTCAACGGTAAGATACGCGCCACTACTATGGCTGTGAATGCGTTATGCAATTATTTCGGCATAGATTACCGCATGACTCCCGATATCCCTGCGGGAGCGGTGGAGAATGTCACCGCCGATGCGGTTGCGAGATCGTATGACCCGTTTGAGGATACGGCAATATTGCGGCAGAAAGCGGGCACGGCGGAATTCGGGGCGCATTTCGAGCGCCTGCGCAACACTTATCCTCTCCGTCCCGAAGTGACCGAGGGGTAATGTCATACAGCGGGGTTGATGGCGTCAAATACGCCTTGAATGCTGCGTGAATACTCCATCAGGCGCGGACTTATGGTGCAGTGGCCTCCGGGGGTGCGTCTGAGGTAGTCCTGCAATGATTTTTCGGCGCGGTAGAAATTTTCCAACGGAAGGATTTCCACTGCGAACGGTGCGTCGTATGAGTCCTCAAGCGCGCTTACGACGTTGAACACCGTATGGGCGTCGTCCATGTCGGTGTAGTAGATGCCGCTGCGGTACTGGGGGCCTACGTCGTTGCCCTGCCTGTTGACCGACGTGGGGTTGATGGAGAGGATGAACAGCTGTACAAGGCTCTCAAGGGAGATGCGTTCGGGGTCATAATCCACTTTGACGCACTCCGCGGCTCCCGTTTTTCCCTGACATACTTCGCGGTAGCGCGGGTTGGGTACAAGTGAGTTGGCGTAGCCGATGCGCGTCGACACTACGCCGCTGAAGTTGCGTATATATTGTTGGGTACCCCAGAAGGAACCTCCGGCAAAGTATATGGTCCTGACAGTTTTCATAATTGCGTTTTTTTACAGATTGGTGCCGTTGTCTCCCTGCCCGGGAAGGACGCGGCTATCGGTTTCACGCTCTTTTTAACATTCAGCGCGTGAAAAAAGTTTGTAAAAAAACGTCAACGGGGTACTATTTGTCGGGGCTTTCGCCGGTGTCGTCGGGGGTGTACCTGAGCTGAGGCAGCGACCAGTTGTAGCGGATGGCGCACGTGCGCAGTATGATGATGGTGGCGGCGCAGAGCAGTTGCGACGTCACGTCGTTCCAGCCGAGCATGGTGCTCCCCCAGTAGGCGAATCCTCCGGCGAGGCAGGCCGTGGCATAAATGTCCTTGCGGAAGAACAGCGGCTCCACGTTGATGAGAATGTCGCGCACCACGCCTCCGAACGAGCCGGTGATTACGCCCATGACCATCGCCACCCACATCGGATAGTCCGCCGCGATGGTTTTCTGTATGCCGATGACCACGAACAGCGCCAGACCTACGGTGTCGAAGATAAAGAGCATGCGGTTCATGCTGATAAGCATGCGCCTGAACAGGATTACAATGCCGAGTGCCATGCCGGTGACGGCGAGATAGAGCCATGTCTGCATCCAGAACACCGGAATGTCGAGCAGCAGGTCGCGGAGCGTTCCGCCGCCGATAGCCGTGACAAGGCCTATGGTGTAAGCGCCGAACAGGTCGAAGTTCTTGTAGGCCGCGAGCCGGATTCCGCTTATGGCAAAGGCAAAGGTGCCTATGACTTCGATTATGAAGAGGAAGGTGGATTCCATGTAGTGTCGTTTTGTATTGTCACTGTGCGCCCGCGTTTTTGCCGAAATAGCGGCAAAGGTCGGTTATAGGGCAGTTCAGGCAGTCGGGGCGCCGCGCCTTGCACACATAGCGGCCGTGGAGTATTAGCCAGTGGTGGGCGCGCGGTATGTCGGTCTCGGGAATGTATTTTACGAGTGTCCGTTCGGTCTGGAGCGGATTTTTTGAATTGGTTGTCAGGCCGATGCGCTCGCTGACGCGGAACACGTGGGTGTCGACGGCCATTGCGGCGCGGTTGAACACCACGGCGAGCATCACGTTGGCGGTTTTGCGTCCTACGCCCGGCAGTTCCATCAGCGAGTCGATGTCGGATGGCATCTCGCCGCCGAAACGCTCTACGAGGGTGCGGGCGGCTCCGACGAGCGATTTGGCTTTGTTATTGGGGTAGGATACCGATCTGATGAACGGAAACACGTCGTCGGGCGTGACGGCGGCCATCGATTCAGGCGTGGGAAATGCCTCGAAGAGTGGCGGCGTGACCATGTTGACGCGCTTGTCGGTGCACTGTGCCGAGAGTATCACGGCTAAGAGCAGATGGAACGGGGTGTCGTAGTGCAGTTCCGTTTCCGGCGAGGGCATTGCGGTGGCAAAGCGCTCAAGGACTGCCGCATAACGTTGTTTTATTGTCATCGGAGTAATTTTTCGGTACAGTTAAAAGCTAACGCGCAGAGTAAAAGTCCGCCTATTACGGTGACTGCCATGTAGAGGACGGCTTCAAGCGTGCGTCCGTTTCTGATGAGGTCGAAGCTGTCCCAGGCAAATGTGGAGTAGGTGGTGAAGCCTCCGAGCACTCCCGCGATGAGCCACTGGTTGAGGATGACGGATGAACCGTAGCGGCCTGCTATGGCCCACGCCGCGCCTATAAGTGCGCTTCCGGTGAGATTGACCGCCACTATGACCCACTGGCGGTAGGAGCCGCTGAGGCAGTATTGCAGCAGAAAACGGAATATGGCTCCGATGGCACCTCCGGCGCCAACACTCAGCAATTGTAACCAGCCCGGCATGGTCGAATGGGATTGAAGTAAGATGATGTCGGACCTGTCGGACGGGTCTGACAGGTCCGACAGGCCTGACTTCCCTTATTGTTATGCGTCAATGAATTCGTCGAGGAAACGGACATCGTTTTCCGAGAACATGCGCAGGTCTTTCACCCTGTATTTCAGGTTGGTGATGCGCTCTATGCCCATGCCGAGGGCGAATCCGGAGTATACTTTGGAGTCTATGCCGCAGGCTTCGAGCACGTTGGGGTCGACCATGCCGCATCCGAGTATCTCCACCCATCCGGTGCCCTTGCAGAACGAGCATCCCTTGCCTCCGCAGAGGTCGCATGATATATCCATTTCGGCCGAAGGCTCGGTGAACGGGAAGTAGCTCGGGCGCAGACGGATTTTGGTGTCGGGTCCGAACATCTCGCGGGCGAAGTAAAGGAGTGTCTGGCGCAAGTCGGCGAACGATACGTTCTTGTCGATATAGAGCGCTTCGACCTGGTGGAAGAAGCAGTGGGCGCGTGCCGAGATGGCCTCGTTGCGGTATACGCGTCCGGGGCAGATGATGCGGATAGGCGGCTGCGTCTTCTCCATCACGCGGGTCTGTACTGACGATGTGTGGGTGCGGAGCAGCACGTCGGGGTTGCGCTGTATGAAGAATGTGTCCTGCATGTCGCGCGCGGGATGGTCGGCGGCGAAGTTGAGCGATTCAAACACATGCCAGTCGTCCTCGATTTCGGGACCTTCGGCCACGGTGAAGCCCAGACGGCGGAATATGGCGATGATTTCCTCACGCACCAGCGAAAGGGGATGGCGTGTGCCGAGGCGCAACGGCGCGGGAGTACGGGTGAGGTCGACGCCTTCAAGACCTGTGTCGGCCGAGGCGAGGGCGTCGCGCAACGAGTTGATGCGCTCCGTGGCAAAGTTTTTCAATTCGTTGAGTGCCTGTCCGATGGCTTTTTTCTGCTCGGCGGGCACGGTGCGGAAATCATTGAAAAGGAGTGAAATCTCACCTTTTTTGCTCAGATACTTGACGCGGAGAGCCTCCACTTCGGCATCGCTGGCGGCTGTAAGTCCTTCTATCGTTGACTTGAGGGCGTTTATCTTATCAATCATCAGTAATTGGGTTTTAACTTTTCCGGAAAAACGGCATGAAGCCATATATGCTTCATGGCGTCGTATTAAGATGTGCAAAGTTACGAAATTTCCATATTATTTGCTATCTTTGTAAAAATTTTTCACGTTTCGTTTACCGCAAGCAATTTTCCAAAGGTATGCTTACACGATTATATTACTTGCTTATAGTGCTTATGCTGGGGGTGACGGCCGTCAACGCGCAGGTCACCAAGAAATATCGTTTCGTCAACGGCCAGTGGGTCGAGGAGACAGTTGCCGCCGTCCCGGTCGATACTGTTGCCGCCGACACCGCCTCCGACGAGGAATGGGTGGACTATTTCGATATCAACGGAGAGAAAGCCGAAGAGAAGGAATTCGAGATAGACACCACGCTCGACGTGCACAACCGCATGCTTCCCACCACGCTGTTCATGCCGATGATTTTTGACTCTTACGACGTGATGCTCACCGCCGACTCCACCGCAATCGAAGGGAGGGAAACGCCCGCACCCGGTCCCCTCGACTGGGTCAACGACCGCAATGACGCCATGCTGCGCTACCAGAAGCTGCGCCAGCGCTATATGATTGACAATGCGCGGCATGTGAGATACAACATCAATACCCTTCCCGAAGCGCCCAAGCGTTTCCGCGCCTTCGTCGACCCCACTACGGCGCATATCACCGTCGAGGAGATTTCTGTCGACAAATCCGAGGTCAAGGGTGCAGTCGATGCCGTGGAAGTGAAGAAGATACACTGGCTCCAGCAGTTCGACGGCATGATACAGTTCTCGCAGGCCTACAACTCGCCCAACTGGTATCAGGGCGGCAACAACAACCTCAATACGATAATCCAGGGCGTGTACAATGCGCGCCTGAACCAGACGTTCCACCCCAACCTTCTGTTTGAGAACACCGTGCAGTACAAACTCGGCCTGAACAGTGCGCCCGACGACTCGCTGCGCAACTACAGCATCTCGGAGGATAATTTCCAGATCAACTCGAAATTCGGTGTGAAAGCCGCAAAACGCTGGTACTACTCGGCCACGTTGCAGTTCAAGACACAGCTGCTCAACAACTACCGCAAGAACACCAACGACCTCTCGGCGGCGTTCCTCTCGCCCGGCGAGCTCAATCTCGGTCTCGGTATGACGTATGAGTATTCCACACCTTCGGGTAATTTCAAGACCAACGCGTCGATAGCGCCGCTCTCCTACAACCTGAAGATATGCACCAACGATAAAATCGACGAACGCCAGTTCGGCATCAAGGAGGGGCATACGTCGGTAAGCCAGTACGGTAGCAATATCGACTGCCGCCTCGAATGGAAACTTGCCTACAACATCAGCTTCAACTCGCGGCTCACGGCCTTCACCAACTATGAGTATCTGCAGGGCGACTGGGAGAATACGCTGTCGTTCAGCATCAACCGCTTCCTGTCGACCCAGATATATGTGCACCTTCGCTACGACTCCACTACAGGGCGCTACGAGGACTCCAAATGGCACAAGTGGCAGCTGCGTGAGGTGCTGAGTTTCGGTTTCTCCTACAGGCTCGGACGGCTGTAACCCACGATATGACGTATGCATGCAAAACCCTCTCTTATTATCGCGCTTTTGGCTGTATTCGTATGGCCCGGCGACGTGCATGCCGCTCCCGACGAACTTGAGCAATATCTTGCCGGAGTGTCGGGGTGCGTCGTGAATATGGATGTTACCGACGCCGACGCGTATTTCGACGGCAAAGCCATGATGCCGGTAGAGGGGATATGGCGTATGTCGGGCAGCGAGGGGCTTTTTGCCGTCGTCGCCGACCCGGGCACGATATTTTTCAGGCTGATAGTGGTCGACAGTCCCGACCGCAATATTCTGCCGGGTACCGTGATGGGCGCATGCACCGCCGCAGGGCGCGCCGACTGCTACGATGCCCGCATATATACTTCGGGCGATACAGGCATACTGTCGAAGCCGAAACGCTTTACCGTCACTCTTGACGACGACGGACGGCTGATAATGGTGCCTGTTACCAATAAACTGAAAGTAAATCTGTGGCGATTCCTCCCTTATATGTTCCGGATGACGGTGACGCGTGTCAATAATCGTCCCGACAATCTTGACGGAGCGGTCAGGGTGTTTCCTCCCGCCGCGGCATCACCTTTAACTCCACGCTATCTATGAGACTTTCGGCAGCCATATTACTGACAGTCTGCATGGCTGCGATGTCGGCAGGCGATGCGCATGCGCGCCGGCAGCGTACCACGCGCGGCAATGTCAGCGGGCGTGCTGTGCGGGCGCAACAGGCTGTCGCTTTGCCCGACTCGGCGATAATACCCGACAGCGCCGCCGTACTGCTCTTCGGATACGACAAGCCGTTACGCAGCCGGCGCGAGACGGTGTTTGTGACCAACCGCACGGATTTCGACATCAACTCCGTGTCGGTCACTACGCAATATCTTGACAGCAAGGGACGTCAGTTTCATGAGACGACACGCCGCGTCCGCGCCGACATTCCGGCCGGGAGCACACGCAAGTTCGACTGGCCGTCGTGGGATACCCAGCAGTCGTTTTATTACGTCGGCTCGAAGCGTTCACGCGTGTCGGGCACGCCGTATCAGGTGCGCCAGTCGGTCGATACCATTTTCGTGAGCCGCACGGTTGAAAGTACGCATTGATTTTTACATATAAGTAACTGTTCAAAATTATTTTGATATTATGGCGAGAGGATTTTTTAGGCGATTTCCAGTGAGGAAGAAGGAGTGTAGCGAGCTACATGACTGATGACGAGATGGAAAGCGGCAAAAAAGACTCCGACAGAATATTAAAATAATGAGAATGGTTAGTATAAAATAATTTTAAACAGTTACTTAAATAAAATTAGGATAATATGCAGATAAAAACGCCGGTCGAGATTACTGATGCCGCTATCGCAGCGGGAAATGCCAAAGTGGCGCGCACGTTGCGCCAGCCTGTATCACTCCTTGTGTCGGCCATGCTTGCCGGCGCTTTCATCGCCATAGGGGGCATACTGTCGCTGATAGTCGGGTTCGGTTTCCCGGAACTGACAGGGGGTAATCCGTCGCTGCAACGTCTGCTGAGCGGCATGATGTTCCCTATCGGCCTGATACTCGTGGTGGTGCTCGGCGCGGAGCTTTTCACCGGCAACAATGCCATGCTCATACCGGGCTACATGAAGCGCGACTACACGCTGTCGGCCGTGATACGCAACTGGTCGATAGTATATATAGGCAATCTCATCGGCGCGGTGGCGTTTACATGGCTGCTGGTATATTTCGCCGGACTGACGGCCGCGGAGCCTTACCACAGCTCGATAATAGGCATCGGGGTAGCGAAGACATCGATGACGTGGCCGGTGGTGCTCGTCAAAGGCATTGGTGCCAACTGGTTTGTGTGTCTCGGGGTATGGCTGGCGCTGTCGGGGCATACGTTTTTTGAAAAGGCGCTCGGCTGCTGGCTGCCCGTAATGGCGTTTGTGGTGCTCGGCTACGAGCATTCTATCGCCAACATGTTCTACCTGCCCCTCGCCATGCTCGAAGGTGCCCCGCTGAGCATCGACACCTGCCTGACCAACAATATCCTACCCGCCACGATAGGCAACATCATAGGCGGCGCGCTGTTTGTAGGATGCCTGCACACCTACCTCCACCACCGCACCGGCAGGTAATCAGATGTGCCTTATTGCCGTTACAGTATATTAACGTTGAAGTTGGATTTACCGCGGTTAAAAACCGCGGCTACTACTTGCTTGATTGTCAGATATATCAGCGTAGTGGCCGCGGTTTTTAACCGCGGTGAATAGATTCCCGGAATATTATGGTGTGAAAATTTTTTGTGACTTTGTTACAAACGCCATCGTGGTGCGTATTATAGACGAAAGCAATGAAAGAAGAACTCCTGACATCGGTATTTATGCGTATCAAAGGGCGCCTGCAGATGACCGCCCGACGCATTGTAAGCGACGAGGCTGTCGACGATGCTTTGCAAGATGCGTTCGTGCGTCTGTGGAGCCGGCGTTCCGACTTCGATTCGGCTACTGCCGTGGAAGGAGTTGCCGTCACTACCGTGCGCAACATCTGCATCGACACGCTAAGGCGCGATGCGGTGCGCAGGCATGACGACATCGACGACAATCCCTCGGCTGCGGCTGTCACCGAAGACTCCGGAGACGACACGCAGGAACGGAGGGAGCTCTACGGCGAGGTCACCGGTCTGATTGACAAGGAACTTTCCGAACGTGACCGCCGCATCCTCTACCTTCGCGACCGCGACGGCTGGGAGATGGACGACATAGCCCTCGAAATGGGTATCTCCGAAGCCAACGTACGCGTAATTCTTTCGCGCTCCCGCAAAATAATACGTCAAATCTATCTGAAAAGACAACAATGATTATGAAGAATGAAAGACATATAAACGAACATGACGAGCTGCTCGGTCTCATCAACCGCTATTTCGACGGTGAGACTTCGGTTGAGGAGGAGCGCCGTCTGCGCGGACTGCTTGCCGCTTCAGCCTCGCGCGACAGTCAGGTCAAAGAGGCACGCGCCGTGATGGGTGTGTTTGCCTGCGCCCGGTCGGTAGCCGGTACCGCCGTGGAGCAGAATGCCGGCAAGCGCCGCCGCCTGCTGCGCCCGTCGCAATGGGTGGCTGTCTCGGCTGCGGCGTCGGTGGCTATCATTATCGCCGCTGTCGTGTCGCTGACACATTTCGAGAAGATGCCGTCGGGCGATATGCTCGCCAACGCTTCCCGTTCGGGAGCGCTCGCCGGCAAACATGACTCTATCGCACAGCTGATGCAGGGGGAGAAGGGGGCTGTCATAGCCGGAAACCGTTCGGTGGCTATGTCGGGCGGAGGTATCAACCGTCCGGAAAATCCCGACGACGTTGCCGCTCTGATAAGCAGCGAGATGGGATGCATGGCCGAAGCGCAGCGCTCGGTGTATGAATCGATTACCGATGATTTCGTGTCACTGCGTGACATAGTGAAATAGGCGGACTGTAACTATATAAGTAATAAAACAATAATAAAATAATCGTATGAAAGGTATCATCACTTTACTAATGCTCTGGGCCATCGGTACGTCGGCGGCGCTCGCGCAGGACCGTCTCAACATCGGGGCGCTCTTCGACGGCCGGTACCACGATGAGCCACGGGCGAGCGAGACACAGATTTCGGGCGACAAGCTCGAACGGTATGCCCTGTCGCTCTACCGTTCGCTTACCCTTACTGACTATCCGGAAGCCGCGGCCGATATCGAGCCTCTTGTCACCCGCGACGCGGCGAAAGCCGTCGACCGCGAGGTGTCGTACCGCGACGGCGGCCTGTACTACGGTTTCTATCAGCTGAAACCTTCGGGGGTGAAACAGCGCTATCTGTTCTATCTCAACCAGAACCGCAACGGAGGCAACAAGATTATCCTTATCTATCTCGAGGGGATGGCTTCGCGTGACAAAATCAAGGAGATGCTCAAATGACGCGCCGCTCACGACCGCCGCAATTCTTATCAGTAACTTACCAATCAAAGTTTAGATTTATATGAAAACCGTAAAAATCGCAATAACAGCAGTAGCAGGCGTAATGGCGGCATGCATCCCGGCCAACGCCGACACACTGCCGGCCGACACACTCGCTGTAGTAAATGACGCCCATACAGTAGTGGTGACAAAATCTCCCACCTCCAATGTCATTACCGTAATAGGGCAGGGCGATGACGAATCGTTCTATTATTCATACTCTTCCGAGAGGGAGGATTCGCTGGCCGATACTGTCAGCAAGGACGAGTGGGGACTGTCGTTGCCGTTCCTGCGCGAGTATCAGCGCAAAAAGAGCGAAGTCACCTGGGCTGCGCATACACAGTTAGGTATCTGTATGCCGGTCGACGGTCCGCGCGGTCTCGACCAGTCAATCGATATTGCAATGGGCAAGATAGTGGGCCTGAACTATACTCCGTGGAGCAAGGGGCCGACATTCTCGTTCGGCGCAGGTATATTCGCCCAGAAGTTCGCGCTTCACGGCGGCCAAATGTTCGGACGCGACGGCAAGTCGCTCGTCATGGTCGATTTGCCCGAGGGGGCGAGAGATACACACATGCGGTTGTTCAACTTCGGTTTCGAAATGCCCTTTACCGTCACGCAGAATATATATGACGACTTCGGCATCTCGGCGGGTGTGGTGATGAAGTTCAATACCTACACCACGGCTTCCAACAAATATACACTCGACAATCGCTCGTATGAGCAGTCGTTCAAGGGGCTCCAGCAGCGCATACTCACCTACGACATATTTGCGGGCATCGGGTGGGAAGATTTCGGCCTGTATTGCCGGTATTCGCCCGTGGCGATGTTCAAGAGTGGCAACGGCCCGCAGTTTGATGTCATATCATTTGGTATAAACTTAGGCTTCTAATCAAAATATCCCGACACGTTATGAAAAATTATATACTTGCGGCATCAATCGCCTTCCTATCGACCGCCGTATCCGCAACAACGGCTTACAATGACGACACTACCCAGCCGGTCGATACCGTGCTGTGCGTGAAAAACGCCAACTGCGTGGTAATCACCGAAAATCCCGGCGGCGTCAGCATCGACGTCAAGGGAATAGAGAATGACAGTACTTTCCAGACCTCCTGCAGTCTGCCTTACGAGGCCAATTCCGTAATCAAATCGCGCCAGAGTTTCGCAATGCCGCTGGGCCTGAAAGTCAATCGGTGCAATGATATGATCGGTGCCGTCCAGGGGCTTCATTTCGGATTCACGGGCGCCGTCGACGCTCCGGCCGCGATGAACACTCAGATGGGCAAATCGTTTGAAATCGGTATCGACAACCTCCTTTTCTACGCCCACCGCTTCGGACCGGCCCACCGTAATGTAGTGCAGGTGGGCATGGGTATCAACTGGCGCAATTACCGCATGACGGGCGAGAACCGTTTTGACCTTGTCGACGGGACCACGGTAATCACAGGTTATCCGGAAGATACTGAAGGCAAATTCTCGCGTATCAAGGTGTTTTCGCTCACATTCCCGATTTCGTATACCTATTATTCCCCTGTCAAGGCATTGGGCAACTCGCACCTCGGGTTCAAACTCGCGGCGATACTCAACTGGAACTCGCATGCCTCGATGCTCACGCAATATGAACTTGCCGACGGCAGCAAGGTCAAGGAGAACTACGACCGCATAGGGCAGCGCAAATTCAGCGTCGATGTGATGCTCGGCGTGCAGGTGGCGCCCGCAATAGGTCTCTACTTCAAATACTCCCCTTACGACCTTTTCAAATCCGAAACCGGCTCCCCGAAGTTCCAAACCATCTCGACAGGCATAACCATCGGCTTCTGACATCAGTGCAAGCCGACAGTGGGGCGGGGACGTCTCGTTCCCGTGGTAACTTCTTGAAATGAAGAATAATACCACGGGGACGAGACGCCCCCGCCCCTCTCTGCTCAGCTTGAGTAAACACGCGCAAAACTGATGCTATCGGCTGCATGATGTAGGGCTGCTCCCCGGAGCAGCCGGTGGCGAAAGTTGGTTATCAGCTACCTGGCGGCTGCACCGGGGTGCAGCCCTACGAGATGGCGTGTCATATTTGCTGTATATTGGATGTTTTGCAGCGCCCTGCCTACAATTTTGTTCGTATGTTTTGAGGTTTGCAACACCTGCCTACAAGTAAATGCGAATTTTAATTATTGATTGTAGATTTGTATATACCCTTACCTCACTTTGCGAGGCTATGAATTAAACAAAAGCACAAAGGCCCCGGCAGGGTGGGACAAAATCTGATGTTTTGTGCTCCTGCGGGGGCTTTTGTACTTTTGTTAAAATTTAAATTTATACGGGTTTATTTGTCTTTGCGTTTGGCGAGCTGGCGGTCGAGGGCTTCCATGGCGTTGTCGACGGCTTCTTCGAAGGTGTCGGCTGTTTTGGTTGCTACGATTTCGGGCTGCTGGGGCTCTGTTATTTTTATTATTACTTCCTTGTTCATGGCCGATTCGGGCTTTACTACCTTAAGGGTGACGTCGACGGCGGTAATAGCTTCGTTGCGACGGGCCAGTTTTTCCGCTTTCTTGTTGATAAAAGCTGTCAGACGGTCGGCGATGTCAAAATGGATTGCTTGAATACGAACTTCCATATTATCCTCCTTTTTTTTGTGCGCGCGGATGCGCAAGTTGATAATTTTGTTTTAATTCACGGTACGATATATGTGTGTATATCTGTGTAGTAGCCAGTGAGGAGTGCCCGAGCAGCTGCTGCACGGCGTTGAGGTCGGCGCCGTTGTTGAGCATGTCGGTGGCAAAAGTGTGGCGCAACACGTGTGGCGACCTCTTGACCGCGTGTATCTGCTGCGGGTCAAGACTGTCGCTGACAACGGTGTTGACAAGCCGCGGATATAGCGGCTCGCCGTGGCGGCGTGTCAGAAAACAAGGGGCTCCGGCAATGCCTGCCTCCTCGCGTAGTGTGCGGTAATGCTCGATCATAGTCCTCAGTTCATCCCCAAAAGGAATGACTCTTTCCTTATTACGTTTGCCAAGCACTTTTAGTTCGCAGCGCGCGGTGTCGATATTGCGGTCGAGAAGGCCGATAAGCTCCGAGCGGCGCATGCCTGTCGTGTAGAGCAGGGTGAGGATGAGCCGGTTGCGGCTTTCGATGAGGTCGGCGGTATCGTAGGGGGTGTCGAGCAGACTGTTGATTTCCTCGGTGCGTATGAATGTCGGCAGTGTCGAGGCGGGCCGCGCTATCGTTATGTCGGTGGCGGGATTGCGGCCGGTGGCTCCCGTAAGCATCAGATAGCGGTAAAACGACCTCAGCGACTGCACTTTACGACGAAGCGTACGCCGCGAGTCGCCTTGCTGCGAGAGTGATGCTATCCATGCCCTTACGTCGCTGTTGGATACTGTCAGCGGGTCGAAACTGTCAGAGTTGCCGTGGCAGCAGAAATCGGCGAACCGGCGTATGTCGCGTGAATAAGCCGAAACGGTGTGAACCGAATAATTCAGTTCACACCGTAGATATGTCAGATAACGATCTATCAGCATATTATCGTCCGATTTCAATTTCTGCTGCCTGGCCATAACGGCTTCCGCACGATTGAAACTATACGAATATAGACCATTATTTTCTATTTTCCAAATATTCCATCCGAAAAATATCACCATGCGGAAAAATCGGATGGAATCAGAGGGCAGCGTCGCAAAGTAATCTTAACGTTATATTTTGTAGGGAGGATGTTGCAAAACTCGGCTTTAACTTTCCGCGGTTGAAAACCGCGGCTACTACGTAGTTGATTATCAGTGGTCTTTGTGTAGTGGCCGCGGTTTTCAACCGCGGAAAGTTTAGTTCTGCAACACCCTCCGCCGATAGCTGATAATCAACTATCGGCGGCTCCGGGGAGCAGCCCTACATCATGCTGTTGTCACAATCAGTGTCGCAACGCATTGTTCCGGCGTCAGAGAGTCACTTTGGCGGTGCGGGTGCCTGCTTTGACTATGTAGATGCCTGCGTTGAGACGGAACTGGGCTGATTGGGCTGTGAGGCTTTGGATGCAGCGTCCGTCGGGGGTGTAGACGGCTATCGGGAGCTGTTGGCCGGCAATGACGGTGATGGTGCCGTCGAGGGCTGCGATTTCGATATCGTTGCCGTCGGTGATGCTGTCAACGCCGCTCTGCTTGTCCTTGACCGTGAGGTTGTCGACGTAGATGAAGTGCATGCCGCCCATGCATTCGCCGAGCAGTCCGAGACGCACGTTCTTGCTCTTATAGGCTGTGAGCGGTGCAGTGACGGGTACCCAATCGTCGGCTGCGTCGTCAACGGTTGCGAGGTCAGTCCATTCGCCGTTGTCTTTCTGGATCTGGAGAGTCAGACGGGTGTTGCCGTCGGGGAGGTAGACGTAGGCGCTTGCAATGGGTTCGGCAGCCGTAGAGATGTCGATTTTCGGTCCGGCCCAGCGGCTTGATGCGGCACTGTATGCAGTCATATCGGCTGCTCCGCCGTCATTGTCCTGGGTGTTGTCGGCGCGTGCGTTCCACGATGTATCGTAGCTTTTGCCCGATACGACCTCTTTGGTCCAGGGGGTGGTGGAGGCGGTGGCGTCGGCCCACGATTCGGCGTATGGCAATCCGTAGGGTGCGCCCGAGAGGATTTCGTTGGAGGCGGTGGCGGGAGCGGTGGCATTGTCGGCGTAGGCTGCGGCTACCTTGACGGAGTAGAATGCCTGTGCGCCGTCCGAGGGTATCGCAACGGTGGCTGATGTGCCTGTGATGCCTGTCTTGAGCACTGTATTGCCGGTGGCGGCGAGTATGGTGCAGATGACTTTATCGGTGTCGACATATCCGTCGTTGACGCCACGGGCGGGAAGGCTCCAGCCGACGAGTGCTGTTCCGTCGTTGTTGTCGGTGAGCACGACATCGGTCGGTGCGGCGGGGGAGTCTGTGCCGATGAATACCTTCACTTCGGCGGCTTCGCCGTCGCCCTCGGCGTTGGAGAATTTGGCGGTATAGGTATAGATGCCCGATTCGGTCATGCTGTCGTCAACTATGTCCTTGGTTTCGCCGGGGTTCATGGCGGCGGTGCTTATGACTGTCTCGCCTCTGAGCAGTGTGAGCTGCAGCGGGGGATTGGTGGCTGTGCCTGCGGCGGTGGCCAACGGAGCGGTGACGCTGATGTAGGCTTTAAGTTCGCCTTTGGCTCCGGCCATGACGTCAAAACCGTCGGGGACAGCGGGTACGGCAGTCGACTTTCCGGCCGAAAGGCTTACGTTGTCGATGGTGAATGTGCCCTGCGATTTGGCGCTTGTGAGATGGAAGCCGATATAATATTTGCCGTCGGCCTTTGGGGTGACGGTTACGGTCTTGGTGATGACTGAGCGGCTGTCGTTGCTGTATGATAAAGGCTCGTCAATGAGCGATACGGCGCTTTCGGCCTCGGGAGCTGATGCGATGACCACGTCGAGAATGTTGGTATAACGGGTATTGGTGCCGTAGCCGTCGAATTTGAGCTCATAGCTATAACCGGCCTTGAGGCTGAATGCCGGAGTGAAAAGGTAGTCGTCGGCTTTTGTTGTAGACTGGCGGTATTTTACTGTTTTTACTGAGTAGTACCAGGTATTGTTGTCCTTGTTGGCGTCGACTGTGGTGTAGAGGTCGAGAGAGTTGGTGAGGTCGAAATCCTGTGAATATGGAGGAGTGATGGCCGAGCCGGTGATGACGGTGTTGGAGGAGGCCTCGTCGCCTGTCACATCGCCGTTGACGGTAGCGACCGTGTAATAGGTGCTGCGGAGATTGTCGTCGGTGACAGCCTCGGTAAACGTGGTTGCTGCGTGGGCTTCGGCTACGGTGACGCCTTCGGGCATGCGCTTGATGATGTAGCGGAAACCGTCGGCCGATTTCAACCCGTTGTAATGTCCGGTCTCCGGCGCTGTCCATGTCAGGGTGTTGGTGCCGTCGGCATATTTGAGGGTAAGGTCGGTCACGGCGTTCATTTTGTCATAGCCGATATAGGTTGATGCTTCGGCTTCCGGACCGCTTGCGCCGTCCTTGGCCACAGTAATGATGATGGTGGCAGGCTGCGATGCGTCAAGCGCCACTGTATCCGCTACGTGGACGCCCGCTTCGGCAACACCTGTGCGGGTGACGGTCGTCGTGCCTTTTATCACGGCTGTCCATGTCAGGCTGCCTGTCAGCGCCGAGCCGTCATAGCTTGTCGACGGCATGTCAAATGCTATCTCGACATTGTAGGGAGCCGACGGGGTGAGGGTGAGGTTTCTGACAGGCGAGGGAGCCGCGTCGTCATATTCTGTCGGGTCGATGGTAGCGGCCACTATCTCGTCGCCGTTGGGAAAGGCGCTGATGAGGGTAGCTTTGGCCGTAGTGAGGTCGACGGTATAGAGGTTGGCCTCTTCTGCCTGTGTGTTGGCGAGCCAGTAAAATGTGCCGCTGACGGGGTCGATTACGGCCGACTGGTCGTAGTACGGACGTACGCCGGTGTCGCCGACGACGGTCATGGCTCCCGTGGCTTTGTCGACTTTTATGAGGAAACCGCCGTCGGTCGAAGTGGTTGATGAGCTTGCGGTGATGCCCCACAGCTGGCCGTCCTTGTCAAATGCCATGGCTATAAGGGGTGCCTGCATGCTGCCGACAGTGGCTTTGGTGTTGTTGGCAAGGTCCCACGTCTTGAGTTTTACTGTCAGTGTCTTGTCGGCTTCGTTGTATTCGTAGCCCGAGGAGTAGACGGTGCCGCTTACGGGGTCGACGGCGCTTGATACGGCGGCGTGGCTGTAGACCGTGGCGACGTCGTAGCCCATCGATGTGGAGCTGAGCTGCTCGCCTGTGGTAAGGTCGTAGACGTAGTAGCGTGCCGAGTTGACATAGCCGTACTGGATGTCATACTGGAACGTGTAGAGCTTGTTGTCGACTGCCACGCTGCCTCCGTTGGCCGACACGGCGCGGATAGGGGTGAGCAGACGGCGCGTAACTTCGGGGGTGACTGTATATTCATACAATCCGAAATTCTCTACGTTTTTGTCGTTGTCATACATCAGAATGCCCTTGATGCGCAGGTTTTCGAGCGAAGCGGAGCGCGCGGGACCGGAAGGTGAACCGGCGGCCGATGCGGCTATGCCCAAAGCAAGAATCGTGATAAATTGCTTCATTGGTGATTGTTTATGAGTAAATATGTAAAATATCCGTGATATATGTATAATTTATGCAAATATAACGAATTATTATAAAAAACTTCACCATGACAAGTGGAAATGCCTGTCATGGTGAAATTTGATTGTCACACGGCCTTGCGGCTGCGTGTATTGTGTAATTGTAAAGAAGGGGAAATTATTCCTCTACGGTGCGGAGCTTCTGCACGTAAACAGCCTTCATCATTTTCTTACGGTTGGCTACTGAGGGTTTCTCAAAAGCCTGACGGCTGCGGAGTTCTTTTACGATACCTGTTTTTTCAAATTTACGTTTGAATTTTTTGAGCGCTTTTTCGATGTTTTCGCCTTCTTTTACTTGTACGATAATCATATTAGTGATTTGGTTTTATTGTTGATTTTGATTTATTTACAATTTATTATGCGTTTTGCGGGGCAAAATTAAGCATAGTTTTCGACACGGCAAAACTTTTTCGCCTGATTTTTTGATTATTGCGAAAATATTTTTGCTACGGAGTGTCGTGACGCCGCAAGTCGGTGTTGTTGTGATTCAGCTTTTATCTGTCGATATATGCCACCTCCAATCTATGAATGCTTAATATTGGTATAATAAATGGTTGTTTTATTCAAAATCTACGAACGTATCCGTCAGTTTGTATGGCCGCGATTCAATGCTGTTTGCTTAAGCATCTGAGCGTCCGCAGGACGCTGATTATTCGTAATCCCGTATGCCGGAGTGAAGCGGAGGCATGCGGGAATAATGGATATGTGTCCGTGGCGTCCGTAGGACGTCGATTTACTTAGTTACCAGCTTTTTATTATAAAAGAAGTGATGTAAATCGGCGTCCTCCGGACGCCACTCACTATCTTATTACTTGCCACGCACGCCTCCGCAAGCTCCGGCGTACGTGGTTACTCATAATCGGCGTCCTACGGACGTCCTCCCTAAGTAAACAGCAGTGAGCAGCGATAAATCGCCTCCCTGCAAGTTGATACGTTGTCGGTATTGTCGTTAGAATTCGGCGTTGCCGGGGGTACGCGGGAATGGGATGACGTCGCGGATGTTGGTCATGCCGGTCACGAACAGTACGAGGCGCTCGAAGCCGAGGCCGAAGCCCGAGTGGGGCACGGTGCCGAAGCGGCGTGTGTCGAGATACCACCACATGTCCTTCATCGGTATGTTGAGTTCCTCGATGCGCTGCATGAGCTTGTCGTAGTTTTCCTCACGCTCGGAGCCGCCGATGATTTCGCCGATTTTGGGGAACAGCACGTCCATGGCGCGTACGGTCTTTCCGTCCTCGTTCTGCTTCATGTAGAATGCCTTGATTTCCTTGGGGTAATCGGTAAGGATTACGGGGCGTTTGAAGTGCTCCTCGACGAGGAAGCGTTCGTGCTCGCTCTGCAGGTCGGCACCCCAGTAGACTGGGAATTCAAATTTCTTGCCCGATTCCTCGAGTATTTTTACGCCGTCGGTGTAGCTCAGGCGCACGAAGTCGCTTTTCAACACGCTTTCGAGACGTGTGATAAGCTCCTTGTCGTACATCTCGTTGAGGAATTCGATGTCGTCGCGGCAGTTGTCGAGCGCGTAGCCGATGCAGTATTTGATGAAGTCCTCGGCAAGTTCCATATTGTCGGTGATGTCGAAGAAGGCGACTTCAGGTTCTATCATCCAGAACTCGGCGAGGTGACGGGGCGTATTGGAGTTTTCGGCGCGGAATGTCGGGCCGAAAGTGTATATGGCGCCGAGCGCGGTCGCACCGAGTTCGCCTTCGAGCTGGCCCGATACGGTAAGCGCTGTGGTCTTGCCGAAGAAATCCTGGGTGTAGTCTACCTTACCCTCTTCGTTGCGCGGGGGATTCTCGAGGTTGAGGGTGGTCACCTGGAACATAGCTCCTGCTCCCTCGCAGTCACTCGCTGTGATGAGGGGAGTGTGGAGATAGTAGAATCCTCTCTCCTGGAAGAATTTATGTATGGCGAAGGCAAGTGCCGAACGGATGCGCAGCACTGCTCCGAACGTGTTGGTGCGGGGACGCAGATGGGCTATCTCGCGCAGGAACTCGAGGGTATGCCCTTTCTTCTGCAAGGGATATTTGTCGGGGTCGGCGCCACCGTATATCTCAAGCATGTTGGCCTGTATCTCGCATGTCTGGCCTTTGCCCATCGACTCCACGAGCATGCCGGTGACGTGGATTGCCGAGCCGGTCGATACGGCTTTGAGTTGCTCCTCGTCAAATTTGGTCAGATCGAACACAATCTGGATGTTGCGGATAGTCGAACCGTCGTTGAGGGCCACAAACTGTACGTGTTTGTTGCCGCGGCGTGTGCGCACCCATCCTTTGACGCTGACCTCCTTGCCGAGCATGTCGGCTTTAAAGAGGTCGATTATTTTTGTTCTTTTCATTGCAAGTTTTATTTTTAGGGGGTATTATGAAGTCCGATTGCAGGGACGCACGGCTCGTGCGTCCGCCGGTATCATTGCAGCCCCCGGGTAAATAATTCGGGTTTCGCTTTATTCAAACGACCCCATTTTCAGGTAGTTGACCTCTTCCTGGGTGAGGTAGCGCCAGCGTCCGCGGGGCAGGTTCTTCTTGGTCAGTCCGGCGAAGTATACGCGGTCGAGCTTGGTCACGTGATAGCCCAGCGACTCGAAGATGCGGCGCACGATGCGGTTGCGGCCCGAGTGGATCTCGATGCCGGCCTGGTTGCGGTCGGTCTCGGTGGCGTAGGAGATGGCGTCGGCGTGTATGGGTCCGTCGTCAAGCTCGATGCCGTCGGCTATGCGCTGCATGTCGTCCTCCGAGATGTCCTTGTCGCACCATACGTGGTAGATTTTCTTCTTGACGTATTTGGGGTGGGTGAGTTTGGAGGCGAGGTCGCCGTCGTTGGTGAGCAGGAGCACACCGGTGGTGTTGCGGTCAAGACGGCCTACGGGGTAGATGCGTTCGTCGCATGCGCCCTTGACGAGGTCGAGCACAGTGAGACGTCCGTTGGGGTCGTCGCTCGTGGTCACGCAGTCTTTCGGCTTGTTGAGCAGGATATAGCATTTGTTTTCCAGCGTAACGACCTTTTCGTCGTATTCCACAGTGTCGGAGTGCGATATTTTGGTGCCCAGTTCGGTCACTACGTTGCCGTTGACCTTTACAAGGCCCTGAGTGATGAACTCGTCGGCTTCGCGGCGCGAGCAGATGCCGGCGTTGGCCATGAACTTGTTCAGGCGTATCTGTTCGTTGGGATCGGGTATGGGCATTTCATATTCGATGCGCTTGGGACGCGGCGTGAAGCTCTTGCCCTGGCGCGGCATGTTGCCCTGACGGTTGTTGTATCCGCCCTGGCGGTTGTTGTAACCCTGGTTGTTGTATCCGCCCTGACGGTTATTGTTGTTGTAACCACCCTGGCGGTTGTTGTTGAAGCCCCCCTGACGGTTGTTGTTGTATCCGCCCTGGCGATTATTGTTGTAACCGCCCTGACGGTTGTTATTGTTGTAGCCGCCCTGATTGTTGTAACCACCCTGGCGGTTATTGTTGTAACCGTTGTTCCGGTTGTTGTTGTAACCGCCCTGACGGTTGTTGTTGTATCCGTTGTTCCGGTTGTTGTTGTAACCACCCTGGCGGTTGTTGTTGTATCCGCCCTGACGATTGTAGTTGCGTCCCTGGTTGTAGTTGTTGTACTGGCGGGGCTGGTATTCGCCCTCCTGACGCGGACGGGGAGTATATTCCTCGCCTGACGCCTGAGCAGTAGCGGCATTGTCGCCTTCAGCGGCCGGCTTGGGCTGCTCGGCGTTGTAGTCGGGGCGCGGACGGTAGTTGTTGTAACCGTTGTTCCGGTTATTGTAACCGCCCTGACGGTTGTATCCCTGATTGTAGCCACCCTGACGGTTGTTGTATCCGCCCTGACGGTGCTGGTAGGGGCGTTGCTGCTGTCCTTCGCGTTCGCCTCCCTGATTGTTCTGGTAGCTTCCCGGAGTGTAATCTACCTTCTCGAAGTGCGGGTTTTCCCCTGTGGAGCTTTCAAGCATCCCTTTGTTTTCGCCGATACGCGGACGGCGCGGTCTTTTCTCATTGGTGTCCATAACACTGTTTTAGCTTTTTGTTTTAAATTGATTTTTTTCTGCCTCGCGGCAATCTGTAATTGAGAGTCAGTAGTCTGACGTTTCAGATGGTATTGGTTTTAAACTCCTTCAGACACGTAAACTGTTGTTCTTTTTGTTCTTGATTTTATGTTTATTTGATTAAATGGATTTATTTATAAGTCGGTATTGTGCGAGAGTGTACAAACAGATGTCAGATTAACAAATACGGCGCCCCGCCGGTTCATGGCTGACGGCGGGAGCACGGCTTAATATCCCACGTAGGTCGAGGGGGATAGACGGTGGAGTTCGGCCTTCACCTCGTCGCTGACATTTAGCGTCTCGATAAACGCCGCGATGCTTTCGGCAGTGACGGTGGAGTTGACGCGGGTAAGCTCCTTGAGCGTTTCGTAGGGCTTGGGATAGCCTTCGCGGCGGAGTATCGTCTGAATGCCCTCGGCCACCACGTTCCACATGGCGGAGAGATCCTTGTCGATGGCCTCGCGGTTGAGTATGAGCTTGTTGAGTCCTTTGAGCGTGCTTGCGAGCGCTATGAGCATGTGGCCCATCGGCACACCAACGTTGCGCAGCACCGTCGAGTCGGTAAGGTCGCGTTGCAGACGCGATACCGGCAGCTTCGAGGCAAGGTGCGAGAGGATGGCGTCGGCTATGCCGAGATTGCCCTCGGAGTTCTCGAAGTCGATGGGATTGACCTTGTGGGGCATTGCCGACGAACCAACCTCGCCCGCTTTGATGCGCTGCTTGAAGTATTCCATCGAAATGTACATCCACATGTCGCGGTCAAGGTCGAGTATGATGGTGTTGATACGGCGCATGGCGTCGAAGAGTGCGGCCATGTTGTCGTAGTTGGATATCTGTGTGGTGAACTGCTCGCGCTCTATGCCGAGGCTGTCGCGCAGGAAGCCGATGGCGAAGGCCTGCCAGTTGATGGTCGGGTAGGCGGCCAGGTGGGCGTTGAAGTTGCCGGTGGCGCCGCCGAACTTGCCGCTGATTTTCACGTTATCGAGCGCGTCGAGCTGACAGCGCAGACGATAGCTGAACACGCGGATTTCCTTACCCAGACGTGTGGGCGATGCCGGCTGACCGTGGGTCTTGGCAAGCATCGGTATGTCGGTCCACTCGTCGGCGAGCGAGTCGAGTTTCGCAATCAGTTCGGAAAGCATCGGGCGGTACACATCCCTGATGGCCTCCTTGATTGACATAGGCACCGAAGTGTTGTTGATGTCCTGCGATGTCAGACCGAAATGGATGAATTCCTTGTACGCTTCAAGTCCCAGACGGTCAAACTGTTCCTTGATGAAATATTCCACAGCCTTGACATCATGGTTTGTCACTGACTCAATCTCTTTGATGCGCTCGGCGTCGGCCACGCTGAAATCATTGTAGATGGCGCGCAGCTTGGGGAATACCTCGTGGTCTACCCCCGCCAGAGCCGGCAACGGGATGCGGCACAGCGCGATGAAATATTCAATCTCCACACGCACTCTATAGCGTATGAGGGCATACTCGGAAAAATATTTATCGAGGGCCTCGGTCTTGGAACGATAGCGGCCATCGATGGGCGAAACGGCGGTTAATGGGCTGAGTGTCATTGAAACGTATCTTTGAAACCTTAATAATGATTGCTTTTTCCTGCGATAAAAATTACCGGTAAAGTCAATTGCCTGCATCGCTGCCGGCTTTCAGACATTTATACCCTGCAAAGGTAAGAATTTTTTTAATCCCAACTACTATAATTATAGAAATATTTGGATTAAAGTATATTACATAAATCGATGATGACCTTATTCCATAATTCCGACCCGTAATCTGTCAATTAAACGGTTATAGCCAACACCCTGACACACCTCCCTGCCCCCCACCATCAATAGTCATTTGCCCCGACCGTTACCCACCCCTTGCAGGTTGACTGTCAATATGTCGTGCCAGTCTTGGAATATCAGTGATAATTAATTGCTTTCCGTTATTACCTCTTCCTGCGGTTCAAAAAAATTGTCATGAAACATTTCCGTTATCCATTCGGTAGCTTCCGGTTTTGCATTTTCAAATTGGAGGCACTCGCGTTCAATTTTATTCGTGATGGCATAGATTAATTGCCTTATCCGGTCGAATTGGATATTGAAAGGGTCATTAAATGATATCAAGTAATCATAAATATTGATGTTTTCAGTCGTTTTTTTACCATTTAAAGTCAAATTTATATTGCATTTGGCCGACATAGGACATTTTATTCTCCGTTCTGATATATATTTGTCAGCTATAGCTGAATTGTGGTTGGAATAAAGGTCGATTAAAAACACTCTAAATAAATAGTATGTATTTTTGTTCAACTTAATTTTAGTCAATTCATTGTTTGTAGTTCTAGTTCTGATAACTGCATATGAATTATTTAAAACCAATCTGATGTTGGATATACCTGAAGGGAGACAGGCTTCAGGGTCATACTCAATATCAATAATGCAATATATGTCACCGGGATTAGGGGAGTTAACCCGATTGGTTGATTGCGGATTGGAACTCGAAGTCTGTTCTATGTCATTGGCATATGCATTAATCCAAGGGAGAGCAGATATTAAAAATAGAGCGATTATAATTGTATTATTTCTCATTGTAATAATATTTAATGCATCAGCGGAATTATAAATTGATATCTATTGTTTATATTATTTATATGTTGGCGTAATTTGGCATAGTGTCAAAAATTATTGTTTTTTGCTGTTTGCTTCATCGTATGGTTCGTAGAATCTGTCGTGAAATACCTCAGTTATCCACGTGGCTGCTTTAGGTTTGATATTTCTCGATTTGAGGATATCTCGTTCTATTTTATTTGTAATGGCAAGTATCAATTGCATTATTTTGTCGAATGGGAAATTATATGGCTCATCAAAGAATATATAATGCATAAGGTTGCGAGTCTCGTTTATTTTTTTTCCATTTATGTTCATTTTTATCGTACACATATATGAGTCGCAGGAAAAATATTTTTTACGATATTCATCCTTTATTAAATAATTGTGATTGGTATATAGTGTGTATAATAAAATTCGCAGACAATCGGCTGTCTGTTTATTTAAAATAACCTGAGAATATTCTTTATTGAAATATTGATCATGTGTTTGAAACCTGAACACTGCAGACGTATCATTAAATATTGATCTGACATTTATTATTTTGGGTACGCCTTCAATATTATATTCGATATCAATATATCCGTCTAATATGATACTGTCATGATTTATTTTATCCTTGACAGATTGCTCGGCAAATTTCGTGGGATGATTTCCTGAATTGCACGTATTTATTGTATTTGCCCCTAAATTTAAAGAGGTAAAAATTAAAAACAAAAATATTCCAGTAACTCTATTTTCCATCCTTATAGTATTTAATATAGATTTAAGTCTTATCAATGTCAACGTTAGGCTTTTCTCTTATCCGCTTCACAGTCAGCGGCTTCGCCGACGGCACCGAGTCAAGCCCCGTGCAATCTACGGTCAATATGTCGTTCAGGTCTTGGTATATCATTGATAATTAATTGATTTTATATCATTATACGGCTCATAAAACTCCCCATGAAACATATCAGTTATCCATTCCTCTGGGTTATAATCTGTATTTTCAATTCTAAAAATATCTTGTTCCATTTTGACAGTAATAGCATATATTAATTCTAATAATCGGTCAAATTGAGGGTGAAACGGCTGGTCGAAAGTAAATCTAAAATCAAATGTATCGATTTTTTCATTTATTTTTTTTCCAACCATATTCATTGCGATTTTCCATTCAGACTTAACATTAGTTATGTAGCGTGTCTCGTTGAGATATTGTTCTTTGATTGCAGAACTGTTTTTTGCATAAATGTCGTATAGCAATAATTTAAGAAAATCCCTGACGGGCTGGGTTAATGTAACTTGTAATTGATTAACCGATGTTTGTTCTCTGAATAGCGCAATTGTGTCATTTATTAATATTTGACAAATTCTAATACCCGAACCCTCTAAATATTGAATTCGTTCCATTCGGCAATTAAATCCGGAGCTATCATAATTTACAATTTCAATTGTTTTGTCGCTATTGACAGATGCTTTATCATTATCGCAAGCTATTAAAAGCGGCAAGCATATAAGCGTAAGAGCCAATCTATATTTTTTTATAATATTCCACATGTTATATCCGTTTTTATATTTCAGTTATAATTGCTTATAGTCTGCTTCTGGGATTTACAGCATTGAGATGCATTTTGAATAAGCAACATCATTAGATTGACGTTCAATCCATTTGTCAATATCCGTCGTCTTTGAAATAGATCGTCTTGAACTTGGGTCTGAGCACTGGAGTAATTGTTGCAATCACAGGTGGGTAATATTTTTCTAAATTTGTTTCGTTCGCAGTATAGAGTGTCACCGTCAGACCATACCGATACCGTATCCTTTGCCAATATGTTGTTTTTCCGTCGCATATAAACTCACCCGATGAGAGCAGATAATTGTCTGTTACAGAGCTGTTATATATGTGCCGTTTGCGCGGATTTGTTTCTCCGTCATAGAGCTTTGTCCAAGGTTGGCCTTTGGTATACTGAATATCGACAAATGTCGAGTCGGGAAATGAAATTGATGCCGACAGCGTGTCGGTAGCGACTGAGATTTTTGAACCGATTGGCACACGCATATTGACCGAGAGATTCCTTACGGGTATCTTCTCCCATTTGTAACCCTCGCAGTCGTAATCGCCGTCATAAATCAGGTCACGAATGCGCGGTTTCTCCTTAAACTCGCCGGATTCCAGCGCGTCATGATAACGTCGCTTTACCTCCTCCCATCTCATCAGCCCGAAGAGCGAATCCGGATGTTCCGTACGGTAAAACGGCTTATAGTTATATTGCTGTCGTTCAATAATATCAAACGGTTTTATACTATCTGCGGTCAATCCAGTGTTAGTATGTGTTATATCGGGACATATAGCGACAGAATAAAACATTCTCGAAAAATCAATTATAGACTGGTGCGCCATATCTATAATTGTATCTTTAGTATAAATTTCATAAGGATAAAGATTTATATATGTATAGCAATTTGGTAGAGGCATTGGTGGTAGATTATGTAGATAATCAAATATAGACTCCCATTCTTCTTCCGTGAAAAATGAGGTTCGCATATTGATATTGTTTGTCATTATCTTATTAAGATTCCCATCCGGATTATAAAAAATTCTGATGGATAAGCAGGAATTATTCTCATTAATAGCTTTCTCCATATTATCCTTGCCAAGGCAGTCACGGATGTACTCATATATATTATAATCGAGGATTTTCCAAGCCCCCATGTTTGGCTCATACAATGTATTGTGGTATATTGATTTGGCATAAGAATAATATGCTATTCCAATAAAAGATAATGATAAGATTATTAATTTAAAAATTCTTCCTGCTCTCATTTCTGATTGGATTTAAAAAGTTCATAAAATTTTAATAAAGAAAATGGTGGAGATTTCGTTTCAGTTCGATAGTTACTATTTCCTTTGCCGTTTTTGTTATTATAATCAACAAAATTTTTTGATTGAGTCATATAAAATGAAAGAAACTCGCTGCTATTTAATTTTTGATTGAAGTCAGTGGGATAGTAATAATAATCAACACCTAAAAAAGACACCATAGACTTAAAGAAGGGTAAATCAGGATAAACACCATGTGCATTGGTTGTTACTGTAATGCAGGCGAATACTTGAGCTTCATATTCAATGTTATGTGAATCAGTATATCCTGATAAATTACAGTGTTGGAAGCAATGGAACATATCTTCAGCAAAACTAAAATCAGAAGGAGGTGGATTATTTGATAAAGACAGGATGTATTCATTTTTAGCATCTCCTGGTCTAAGTGACATTACGGCAGATTGCTCTTTCCCGTCAGCTGAATTTTCCACAATATTATCCACATATTTTACGACAAATACTTCTGTTGCATTCGCGATAAAATTATATAAAAAGGCTATTTCCGGGCGTCTTTCCATATAATCCTTACTTCCCATTGCTTCAAATTTGGCTCTATCTTCTTCAGATAGGTTGGATAAATCCCATAATAACCCCGTTGGATCAGAGTAATTTATCGGATTAGCTGCACAATACAAATACGGTGATAACTGCGGATATTTTCCATTAAGCGGGTCGGGGGATGTGAAGCGGCAGAGGATGGGGTCATACTGTCGGGCGATGAAGTCGTAAAGGTTGAGGCCGAATGCCGGTTGCCATTCTTTTGCGGAGTATTTGTATAGATTTGTTGAGACAGGATGTCGGTTGCCGCGTGCCACTGCCTTGACATATTCCGTTGATGCCGATTCGCCGAGTAGTGCGCCGTAGGGGTAGTAGTGGTTGTCCTGTACTGTCTTGGCAGTGGTGGCGTTCCATATCTGTCGTATGTTGCCCTGGTGGTCGAAGATGTGGAAGTAGACACTGTCACACTCGATATATCCGCCGGGGATACGGATGGTGTTCAGCTTGCCGTTGACATACTCCCACGGCCCGCAGTAGTCGGTGACGCGGATGTAATTA
>ERZ824598.514-NODE-514-length-62179-cov-30.676920_pt1 | contig 62179 bp, 55 predicted proteins | sample MGYA00519934_ERZ824598 | MGnify/ENA primary metagenome ERZ824598 (study PRJEB31778, sample SAMEA3449177) | human gut metagenome | biome: human gut; feature: human-associated habitat; material: faeces | place: United Kingdom | collected 2010/2012 ...
CGACCCAGCCCCAGCCGATGGTGAACTTGTGGTAGCGGAGCATGTCCATCACGCCGACCGCCGGCAGGCAGACGCCGAACAGGTCGGGACGCTGCACTTCGCAGGCACCCACCAGCAGGCCACCGTTCGAACCGCCCGCGATGGCGAGTTTCTTCGACGAGGTATATTTGTTGGCAATGAGGTATTCGGCCGCTGCGATGAAATCATCGAAAACATTCTGTTTTTTGTCCAGCATGCCGCCCTTGTGCCACTCTTCTCCGTATTCCAGGCCGCCGCGCAGGTTGGCTACGCAATAAACGCCGCCCTGTTCCATGAACATAATGGCAGCCGGGTTGAACCAGGGCGCGAGGCTGACTTGGAACCCACCGTAAGCGTAGAGGTAACAGGGGTTGTTGCCGTCGAGCTTCAGTCCGTTGCGATAGACGATGAACATCGGGACTTTCGTGCCGTCCTTGCTGGTGTAGAACACCTGTTCCGTAGTGTAGTCTTCGGGGTTGAATTTCACTTCGGGACGCTTATACAGGGTCGATTCGCCCGTTGCGAGGTCGTAACGGTAAACGGTCGAAGGTGTCGTGAAGTTGGTCAGCGAATAGAAGGCCTCCGTTTCGCCTTTTTTACCGGAGAATCCGCCTGCCGATCCGATGGCGGGCAGCTCGACTTTCCGAATGAGCTTGCCGTTCCAGTCGTACTGGTAAACCTGGCTTTGGGCATCCTCCAGGTAGGAAGCCATCAGATAGTCGCCCGGTTTGCTGACGATCTCAAGCATATTCTTCGGATTTTCGGGGATAATCTCCTCGATCACCGAAGGATTATTCAGGTCGATACGGATCACGCGGTAGTTGGGAGCATCGAGGTTGGTACGCACGTAAAGTTTATCGTTCTCGGCGCGAATAATCTCGTGGTCGTTGGCAAAGCCGGGAAGCAGCACCTTGAACTTCTTATCGCTGCTTTTTCGGTAGAGGATCTCACTGCCCGACGTACCCTCCGATGCCGTGATGAAAAGCCACTTGCCGTCCTTGCTGACACTGGAAGCGAAATAGCGCAACGGATGTTGTGTGTCCATATGAATCAGACGATCGGAAGACTGGGGCTTACCGAGCGTGTGATAATACACCTTCTGATATTGGTTCTGGGAAGAATAGACGCCCGCTTCCGGAACGTCGAACGTACTATAATAGAATCCCTTTTCGTCGGGAGTCCACACTGCGTTGGAGAGCTTCACCCATTTTACGATATCGCCCGTGGGCTGCTTGTCCGCCGTACGGATGACATGAATGTCGCTCCAGTCCGAACCTGAAGCCGAAGCCGCATAAGCCAGGTAGCGGCCATCTTCCGAGAAAGAGATGCCCGACAACGCAACCGTTCCGTCCTCGGAGAGCGTGTTGGGATCGAGGAATACCTCCGGCTCGGCGTCGAGCGAAGCCTGGCGGTACAGCACGGCCTGGTTCTGTCGTCCGTCGTTGCGGTAAAAATAGTAATAATCCCCGAATTTAGCCGGAGCTCCCTCCCAGGGATAAGCCCACAGCTCGGTCAGGCGGGCACGCATCGCCTCGCGGAACGGAATTTGATCCAGGTAATTCTGCGTCACGGCATTTTCGGCAGCGACCCAGGCGGCCGTCTGTTCCGAACGGTCGTCTTCGAGCCAGCGGTAGGGGTCGGCGACTTCGGTACCGAAGTAGTTATCCACAACTTCCGTACGCTCGGCCTCGGGATAAGGCAGGTGTTTGATTTTCATAGATGACTTACAGGCGGTAAGTGCAGCAGCGGCACAAAAAACCGCCAAAGTAATTTTAACGTGTTTTAACATATTTTAATATTTGGAAGGTTTCGAAAGACAAATATACGAAAAGTCCGGCGCAATCGTGCAGGTTTGTTCGCAAAGATTGTCCGAACGTTCCATATATTCGCAGAATATACGAAAAAGTTGCCGGCATCCGGCGATCCGCAGGAGAATTTTGTAACTTTGAAACCGGAATAACGAAAGCGAAAAACAGGAATGGACAATCAGTTGCGACAAATTATCGAAGAGGCCTGGAACGACCGGGCATTGCTTGCGGAGTCCCGTGTGCGGGAGGCGGTCCGCGCCGTTATCGAAGAACTGGACAAAGGACGCCTGCGAACGGCCGAACCCATCGATCCGTCCCGGAGCCAGTGGCAGGTCAATGAGTGGGTCAAGAAGGCGATTCTGCTCTATTTTCCGATGCAGGAGATGCGCACCATGCGGGCCGGAGAGCTCGAATGGCACGACAAAATGGACCTCAAGCACGGCTACGAGGAACTGGGCGTACGGGTCGTGCCGCACGCCGTGGCCCGCTACGGGGCTTACATTTCGCCGGGGGCGATCCTGATGCCCTCCTACGTCAATATCGGAGCCTGGGTCGGTGCCGGCACGATGGTCGATACGTGGGCGACGGTCGGCTCCTGCGCCCAGGTCGGCGAGCGCGTCCACCTGAGCGGCGGCGTGGGCGTGGGCGGTGTGCTGGAACCCGTGCAGGCGGCTCCCGTCATCATCGAGGACGACTGTTTCATCGGCTCCCGGGCCATCGTGGTCGAAGGGGCGCATATCTGCCGCGAATCGGTGTTGGGCGCCGGCGTAGTGATTACCGGATCGACGCACATTATCGACGTAACGGAGGCGGAACCCAAACAGTACAAGGGATACGTCCCCGCCGGATCGGTGGTCATCCCGGGCAGCTATCCCAAGCGTTTCCCCGCCGGAGAGTACGGCGTCCCCTGTGCGCTGATTATCGGGCGCCGCAAGGAGTCCACCGACAAGAAAACTTCGCTCACCGCAGCGCTCCGGGATTTCGGAGTTTCGGTATAATACCTTTCGGATGTACAGGACCCGCTATCATTTTCTCGAAGAGACGACCTCGACCAACGACGAGGCCCGGAATCCTCGCTACGGACACGGCGATGCGATCTGCGCCGAGCGGCAGAGCGCCGGACGCGGCCAGCGGGGGCATACCTGGAGCAGCGAGGAGGGATGCAACCTGATGTTCTCGCTGGTGTGGGAACCCTGTTTCCTGCCCGTTTCGGAACAGTTTCTGCTTTCGGAAGCGGTGGCTTTGGCTTTGACGGACCTTTTCGGCGGTTACGGCATCGACGCCCGGATCAAATGGACGAACGACATCTATGCGGGCGACCGCAAGCTGGTCGGCATTCTGATCGAACACAACCTGACGGGCGACCGCCTGTCGCGTACGATCGTCGGGATCGGGGTGAACGTCAATCAGACCCGGTTCGATCCGTCGTTGCCGAACCCGTCGTCGATGCACCTCGAAACTGGCTGCGAATACGATCGGCAGGAGGTACTGCACCGCTTGGGCGACTGTCTGGCCGCCCGGTACGAACAACTCGAGAAAGGGGATCGGGAGGCGCTGCAAGCCGACTACCGACGGCGGATGTACCGGCTCGGAGAGCGGCATCGGTACCGTTATCCCGACGGCCGGACAGTGGAGGCCGTGCTGCGGGGCGTGCGCCCTTCGGGAGAGCTGCTGCTGGAGCTGCCCGACGGCCGTACCGAAGGGTATCTGTTCCGGGAGATAGAGTTCGTTATCGAGGGGAAGCGGACGGCTCGAACGGACGGGACGGGCTGCGTGTTAAAAAAATAACAGGATAACGTTGGCCGAACGAAAAATAACCTTATATTTGCAATGATATTTTAGACCGCGAATAAATTTCATTTTAACCAATTCAAATACCGAAAATTATGAACGTACCTGCAAATCTGAAGTATTCCAATGACCACGAATGGTGCCGCGTAGAGGGCGGTGAGGCTTTTATCGGCATTACCGATTTCGCACAGAGCCAGTTGGGCGACATCGTATTCGTCGATGTTCCGACCGTCGGCGAAACCTTGTCCGCCGGTGACGTCTTCGGCTCGATCGAGGCCGTGAAGACCGTGAGCGACGCTTTCATTCCCGTCGGCGCCGAAGTGTTGGAGTTCAACCCTGCAGTGGATGCCGATCCCTCCATCGTGAACCGCGATCCCTACGGAGAGGGTTGGCTCGTCAAAGTGAAACTGACCGATCCCAAGGAGTGCGAGTCGCTGCTTACCGACGCGCAGTACAAAGAGTTGATCGGCTAATATTCGTTCGATGTAAATCGAACCCCGCAGCCTCCCGTTTTCGACGGGTGTCGGCAGGGAGTGTCAGGATGGAATCCGGCATCAAAAGATACCGTAACGTGAGTCCGACGTGTTCTGTTGTGACAGTATTTTTGTTTTACATCCGAAATCAATACGTCGGACTCGCCTTAAAACTATAACATTATGTCAAAGGTAACAGTTGTGGGCGCGGGCGCCGTGGGCGCTACTTGCGCCAATGTGATGGCTTGCCGCGAAGTGGCGAGCGAAGTGGTCCTCATCGACATCAAAGAGGGCCTGTCGGAGGGTAAGATGCTGGATATGTACCAGTGTTCTACGCTGATGGATTTCGATACGAAGCTCGTCGGCGTGACCAACGACTACAAGCAGACTGCCAACTCGGACGTGGTGGTGATCACCTCGGGTATTCCCCGCAAGCCGGGCATGACCCGCGAGGAGCTGATCGGCACCAACGCCAACATTATGAAAGGCGTGATCGAGAACGTGGTGAAATATTCGCCCCGCGCGATCATCATCGTGGTCGCCAACCCGATGGATACGCTGACTTATCTGGCGCTCAAGGCTTCGGGACTTCCCAAAAACCGGATTATCGGCATGGGTGGCGCCTTGGATTCGGCCCGTTTCAAATGTTACCTGGCGAAAGCCACCGGCGCCAACATCAACAACGTGGACGGCATGGTGATCGGCGGTCATGGCGATACGACGATGATTCCGCTGCTTTCGAAGGCTTCGGTCAATGGCGTGCCCGTGACGCAATTCGCCTCGAAGAAGAAACTTGAAGAGGCTGTCGCCAGCACGATGGTCGGCGGTGCCACGCTGACCAAACTCATCGGCACTTCGGCCTGGTATGCTCCGGGCGCCGCTGCTTCGATGATGGTCGAATCGATCCTGCATGATCAGAAGAAGATCGTCCCCTGCTGCTGCTACCTCGAAGGCGAATACGGCCAGAACGACATCTGTATCGGTGTTCCCGCCGTGATCGGCCGCAAGGGTATCGAGAAGATCGTCAAACTCGACCTCACCAAGGAAGAGGCTGCCAAATTCGAGGCATCGGCCGCTGCGGTCCGCAAGACCAACCAGGTGCTGCACGAGATCAAGGCGTTGTAAGCGTTTGCCGACAACGATAGCAGATCCCCGGTCTTTCGACCGGGGATTTTTCGTGAAAGAGCCTTCCGCCGCACATTTCGTCGGAAGTAAGTCGTATTCTATAAGAAACTTACCCGCATCCGGAAGCGGAAAGTTTCCCGTCTGACCCGTATGAACGGAACATAACAACCGATTTCGCTCCTTGCCGGGCAACAGCGGCCATATTCTTTCGGAACATTGCGACAACGGTCGCTCCCGGAAAAACTTTTCACTTCCCCGGAGTGTCTTTTTTACATACGTCGGAGGACAGTCTTCACCGTCTGCGAAGCACCTGCGTCATGCAGTGTGCGGCACCGTAGCCTTTGCAAAGGTTGTCAAGCCCGACCCAGGTGACCTTCACCCCTCGGTGTTTCAGTTCGGTCCGCAGGGCTTCGGACTGGCCCGCTACCCCGATGATACGGCGCGACCCGACCGTCAGGAAATTACCCGCCAGCCGGTCGGCATCCTCTTCGGAAATGGGGATGATGGCGGCACCGATACGGCTCCTCAACAATTCGACGAATCCGACATCTTCTTCGGTTTTGGTATAGACGCCGTTTGCACCTCGGAGATAAATATCGGCCAGCAACAGATCCGGAGAATCCGGATCGGTGGTCATACGCCGAGCTGTGAGCGTCACCAGATTGCGGTCTATAATGTTGAAATAGGTGTCCAAGTGCATTTCCGCCTGGCTGAACAATCGGTCCTTGACTACGACCAGACGGTTGCAGCCCAGCAGGTCGTGCTCCATAAGCTGATCGATGGCCGGTTGCGTGGTGCGCATCCCGCAGCCGATGAAAGCCGTATCGCCGAACGGATAGAAATCCCCGCCTTCGAGATGAGCTCCCTCCCCTTCGATGCGGTGTAACGGTTTCATGCCGATTTTTTCGAGGCAGAATTGCAGAATGTCGCATCCTTTCTCCCGCTGCGGGGAGTTCATGCGTCCGATTACGATGCCTTTGGCTGTGGTTATCAACTGGTCCCGCGTATAGAAGAGATTCATCACGGGGTTTTCCGAATATTCGGCCTTGAGCCCCGTGTTGATCTGCGTTTCCGACAGTCGGATGATCGGTTGTCGCAGAATAATCCGCACCAGATCCCGGGGCGATGTCTTGGCGAGGATGGATTGTCGGTACTCCTTTTGCTGCTCGGCTGTTTCCGGAGAGAGGTTTTGGGTGTCGAAGGTAAGAAAACCGGCCGCGAAGCGGCGCAGGTTCTCCAGCTTCGTCCGGTCGGCGGGTTTCCCGTCCGCGCCGGTTCCGTCGAGCAGGATCTGACGTACCGTGAGTACCCTCGCTCCGGCCTCCTCGAGCACTTTGCGATAAGTAGCATGTTCGGCGATGAGTTCGGGGATATCGATATGTTCCCGGAAAAGAGCCGCAGCCGGATGAAGGGCCCCCAGAAACAGCTCTTCGCCCGGGTCGTGGGTCAGGATGAGTCTGGCCTTGCGGTACTCGCACGTTTGGCCGCAGCGGACGGAGCGTCGCCCGCGCATGATAGATCCAATCAGTGAAGAAAGAAACGTCGAGATGGAGATGGAAGATCGGGAGTTAAACATAACGATTCGGGGTTAAATCTGGTTATAGGGATCGTATGTCGGTTATTCAAGCCACCCCTGTTTCGAGAACAGAACAAAAATCGCAGCAAATACGAATTTTGACGGATGGATCGATATATTAAAAACGAGAAAAACCGTAAAATTGTTTTGCGGCTCGTGCAAATCGGTGCAATAATGGTTGCTAAAGCGTTCGGCCGCCATGAGCGAACGGAGCCGCCAAGCAGCTCCGTTCGGTTTATACCCGGAAAATATCATGACTTTCCGAAAGCGATATTTTCAAAAAAGTTCCGTATGCCGTCAATCCGGATGAGCGACAACGATATTCCCTGTCCGGCGAAGCAAGGAGCCGCCGGAGCTTCCGGCAGACCGTCAGAAGCTGATCTTCGCACCGACGAACCAGCTGCGGGGTAGCGACGGGCCATAGATGTAACCCGAATCGCGGTTGGCCCCCCGGTCGAAGTCTTTCTGGTAGGCGTTGAAGATATTTTGGATGCCGGCATGGAGTTGCAGGGCGATCTCCTTATAGAGAATGACGTCGTACGACACTTTGAGGTTCAGGTCGAAGAAACGAGGTGTCGTGACGGCCCGATCGACGGGCGTGCCCGAACCCGCCATGTGCTGCACGAGCATTTTGCCCGTGTAAGTTCCGGTAATGGCTGCCTGCAAATTGCGTACGGGGGTCAATTCAGCCGTAAGGTAGCCGTAGGTGTTCGGCGTGCGGAACATCTTGCGGGTCGGTGCGACCTCCGGATCTTCGCTCCACTGTTCCGGTTCCTTGTAGCGGCTCTGCTGAAGGGTGATTCCGGCCTGCAGGTCGAACCAGCGGGTGAAGGCGGCCTTGCCTTCGATATTGATGCCCATGACGCGGGCGCCCGAGCCGTTGTAACGCTCCTTGATCGTACTCCCGTCCGTATCCGGATCGGGCAGCGGACGCAAGGCGAAAACGTGGTCGAGCGTCGTGTAAAAACCTTCGACGAGCAAGTTGGTCTGGACTTTTCCGAAACGGTGATAAAGATCTGCCGAGAGGCTGAGGCTGTGCGATCGCTCCTCGCGCAGATCGTCCGCCAGGCGAATGCGTACCCGCTCGCCGCCCACGATGGCGATGTGCATATCCTCGTCGAAGGCCTGCGGAGCACGGAAGCCGCTCGAATAGCTTAGGCGCAGGCTCGCCCCCTCTCCGGGATTGTAGCGCAGGTTGGCACGCGGACTGAAGATTACGTGATCGACGAGGCTGTGCTTATCCAGACGGCCGCCGATAAGCAGCGACCAATGCTCGTTTTTCCACTCGTTTTGCAGGTAGGCGCCGATGATGTGCACCTTTTGCTTCGTTCGATAATCATAGCCGATCGATTCGTCGTCCAGATCGTTGTAGTTATATTCCACGCCCAGGGTCAGGTCGGCGGGAAGGAACCACAACCGGTCGAACGAATGGATGTACTGGGCGCCGGTCGCCACGGTGAGGTCGTGCGTGCGACCGTAAGCGTCGGGATCCTGCTTGGAGCCGTAGTAGCTCTTGCGGGCGATGTGCTGGAACGAAGCATAGACATTCACACGGTTGGAGAAGTCGGCGGACGAGAGGTCGAACGAGAGGCTGCCGCCGTTGATGTTGTGGTCGGTCTGCTCGGCGATCATCGCTTCGTGCGGCGGCAGGTCGAGCCGGTCGCCGCCCCGGCGGTACTCCATGACGGTATTGTACTGGAGCGTAATACGCGAATAAGCGCTGGTCTTGAAGAATGAGCGCAGTCCGAGGGATTGGGATTGCAGTTGCGGAATTTCGGTGAAGCCGTCCCCGTCGTGGTCGTACCCCGAGCGGTGGCGGTTCTGTCCATAGACATAAAGTCCCGCCTTACGGCTGTCGGTGACGAGCGAGGCATTGGCCGAGGTGACGTTGTCGTAACTGCTGCTGTTGCCGATCGCCGTGATCGTGTGACCGACTTCGGCGCTGTTGCGGTCGGGGTCCTTGGTGATGATGTTGATCGTACCGCCGATGGCCGAGGAGCCGAAGAGTGCCGAGCCGCCTCCGCGCATCACCTCGACGCGGTCGATCATGCTGGCCGGAATCTGCTCCAGTCCATAAACGCCCGAGAGTGCCGAGAAGACGGGATGCGAATCGACGAGGATCTGTGAATAGTGTCCGTCGAGCCCGTTGATGCGCACCTGCATGAAACCGCAGTTCTGGCAGTCGTCCTCGACGCGTACGCCGGGCTGGAACCCGAGTCCCTGGGCCAGACAGGCCGAATTGGTGTTGTCGAAAATTTTGCGGTCGAGGACGTTCACCAAGGCCGGGGCTTTGCGACGCGTGGTTTCGCTGCGGCTGGCCGAGACGACTACGTCGTCCATGGTAATTCCGTTTTCCGTGATTTCGAAGTTGAGTTCGAGGGACTGTCCTTTTTTTAGCGTTACTTCGTGGCGCACGGGATCGTAACTCATCATGCGGGCCTCGACGGTGATAGTGCCCGTCGGCAGATTCTTCAGGAAATAGTGCCCGCTCGCATCGGTCATGGTGCCGATGGTCGTGCCGGGAATGGTGACGGTGGCATAGGGCAGGTGTTCGCCTGTTTTGCTGTCGATGACATGGCCGTAGAGATGAGCGTCGCTTTTAGGAGTCGGGGTCGTTTCGTCTGCAAAAAGTGTATGATAAACCAGGCACATTACGGCCAAGAGGATCAATTTTTTCATATTATAATAATTAGGCGATTATATCTTCAATGTCCCATTATCCGACGGTCGCGGAATCGAGTTCGAGGGCGTTTATTCGCGGCCGGTGGCTGCGTCTGTAATGGAGTCCACCTAAATCTCCTCCTCGGAATGGACTCGGGGCGCTATGCTCCCAAATGGATACACAATATAATCCTATGTTTTAAGATGTAAAATGGGTCTGTTTTCGCCAGGTAGGGGCAACGGCCCGTAATACGGCCGATGAGAGAGAATACCCTGTGAAAACGATGTTTTGCCGCGCCGATCGGCACGTGCGGTCGAATAGTCCCGGAAACGAATGGTTCCGGAACGAATTTATCTACCCGATTGCAGGCGGCGCACGGAGCTGCGAGCCCGATATCGCAACGATTGCCGGATCGTAACACTCCGGCCGGAAAAAGGTTTCCAGCAAACGGAACTCACTGTCGAGGACCCAGTCGGTAGAATGGATATACGAGAAGAAATGGAAATGGCAAATCGCACAGTCGTCCACAAGAGCCGGCGACGTGGTATTTGCATCGTTCTCCGTGAGGTAACGATAGTACTCATCGGGATGAGTATGCAGGCTTTTGCCCGCATAGGCCGCGAGCAGGATCAGCAGCAGCGCCCCCGCATTGAATACCCGTATGAGTTTTTGTCCGCTCATTTCAGGTGCAAAAATAATGAAAAAAGGTTACTCGGCAAGGTGCACTCTCCCAAATACCTATATATTGGGATGCTTCTGCAGGGAATCAAATATCAATATCTCGAATCCCAAACATACCCTTTTCCTCGGGTATAAACGGACACAGGCTCCGAATTTATTCGAATGGTCAATATAATATGACAACAGCATCATACCCCAAGTTACTATGACCGGTTTCTTTACTTCCGGCAGTTCCGAGAATACGAATACAAAGTTACCTCTTCATAAGACATCGATCCAATTTCAAAAAACTTAAATTTAACATCCTAAAAAATCATCCGTTTTTTGTTTTCTCACTACTTTTATTTATTTTAGTAGTGAATTAATCACTAAAAAAATGCAATAAAATTTGCCTTTGCACCCACCTATGTATATTCACGACACATCTAATAAATATAATTATGAAAAATCTTTATTTTGTAGTATTGTATTGCCTGTTGGGGTTTGTGACAGGTTGTAGCGATGACGACACTGCGACTGCATTGTTGCAGATCGCCCCTTCGACCGATCTGGTTTTCGAGGCTGTCGGCGGTACTAAGGCAATTGAGGTCAAAACCGACCAGACGACATGGTCGGTGGAATCGAATCAGACATGGTGTAAAGTCGAAAAGTCGGACGGCACTCATTTCACGGTGACGGCCGAGGAGAATACGGCTTCGGAACCGATGCCCCAGGCAGCGGTGACGGTGACGGCCGGTACGGCTCAGGTGGTATTGAAGGTCGATCAGAAAGGGGCGGCTATCCCCCCCCCATCCTACCGACTTAGTCATACAGATAGACGTAACTGATATCACCGCCCACAACGCACAACTGCTCCTCACTCCTTCCAATAATAATGAAACGTATGTTGCTGTCTGTGTCCTTGAGGATCAAATTAATGCTGATGGAGATGAGAATGAAACGATGAGCACAGTCATTAACAGTTTTCAGCCACCTGTTTTGACAGGTGTGTGGAGCGAAGCGCTTACACCACTTATGGCTTCGACCAAGTATTTAATACTGGCTTTTGGTATAGATGAGGAAAAACAAACGCCTACAACCAAACTTTTCCGCTATGATTTCACTACACCAGAGGCCGTGGACGGCAATATTACCATCGAAGGCTTCGAATATAAATTCTTCGATGCAGAAGAAATTATCACAAAAGATCCATCCTATAGCGAGGAATTGGCAGAGTGTGAGTGTGTCGCTGTTGTCACGATGAAGACTTCGATGCCAACCGATAAGGTAAAAATGTGGTGGTATGAGGCATGGATGAAAGATTTGGGTGATGAAATGGATGATGCGATATTGGAGGATCTATTGTTATATGACTATAGTAATAATCCTGAGTTTATGGGTATGTACTACTCGATGGACGAGACGGATACTTTTTGCTTTGCTGGTGTTGCTGAGGATGATAATGGTAATCTATCACCAATTTGCTACACCGACTTTTTCATGCTCGAAAAGTCTAATTGCGCTCCCGTTGAAGAGTTTTTCACCTTATTAAATTCCAAAGCAAAAACCTCTATTTTTAAAACCAAAAGGACTTCGGTAGTCTTTGAGAACAAATTTTCTCGATTTCTCCCGGTTTTCACCATTTTTGAAAAATAGACTAAGAGTCCGTAGATAGTTTGGACTGTGTTGGCAAAAGGAATGAATAAATTATTTCTTTTGCCAACACAGTTTATTTTTCTCAGAATCGAAGAATTTATGCTGCAACAAACCATCCGGAGTTGGATCGACCAACTGCTCGTTTACATTGGAATCTCTGCGGACAGCGCCCGCAACATCGACCAATGGGTCATCCGCCCATCATCGTTGCCATCGATCAAAAAGGAGTCCCTGTCGCTCCCTTCATCATCAGTGAAACATATACGGTAGAAGAGAATACCGCTGCGCTTGCCGAAGTAAGCATCGACAGCTACGCATGGTACGATGGCGCAGAACTCGCCCAATTGGATCCCATCAACTTCGCAGGCTTCGAAGAATATGCCGTTCTGTTGTTGAAAGTATCCCACAACGACAAGGCAGCTCATTGGTGGACAGGATGTTTCATGGGCGATTTGAGTAATCCGGACGAATATTCGGACCGCAGCATAATCAACAATCTGGTTACTTACGGAATACCTGAATTTAAGGATGCGGTAGATCAGTTGCTGGCAGTCTATTGGGATGAAAACACCATCTGTGGCGTAGCAGCGGATGCAGAAGGCAACTATGGACCCGTTATCCGCCAAGTGGTAAATCTGACCAAAGAGGGTGCAAGCCCCGCCGGAGAACTCATCGGTGGCGGCCTGTCGAATATCAATCTTATGGATATGCGACAGGCAAAATTCGCACATCGTTAAAATAGCTCCTCCAAAACGAGAAAACAGAGAACGTCCGACCTTAAGGTCGGACGTTCCGTTTATTGCGCGATCATGGCACCGAACTCCCCTTGCATGCAGTCCGCCGTACATAGCAGCAATCGCCGGTATCGACTGACAAGGCACCGGAATCATACAGATACGAACAAAAAAAGGAACGCCCGAAAGCATTCCTTACCAAAAAATAATCAACAACAGTTTCTACATCCTAAAAAGATTGCCTCACCCCGATCTCCCTATTTCAGATGTTGATATCCAGAATTTCGAAATGGATCGTCCCGGCAGGCACGGTCACGTCCACCCGGTCCCCTTTCTTATGTCCCAGCAGGGCTTTGGCAATGGGAGTGCCGATGGCCAGCTTGCCTTCGCGCAGGTTGGCTTCGTGCTCGGCGACGATAGTATAGATCACCTCCTTGCCGGTATTGTGGTTCAGAAGAGTTACCCGACTCAAGATCTGCACCTTGCTCTTATCGACTTTCGATTCGTCGATGATACGCGCATTGGCAATGGTATCTTCCATTTTGGCGATACGCATTTCGAGCAGTCCCTGTGCTTCCCGGGCCGCGTCGTATTCGGCGTTTTCCGACAGGTCTCCCTTGTCGCGTGCTTCGGCAATGGCCGCCGATATAGCCGGACGCTCCACCGAGCGCATATGGTCGAGTTCGTCCTTGAGCTTCTTGTAACCCTCTGCCGTCAGATAAATAATCTCTTTTGCCATGGTTTTATCAAAAAAATAAGAATCCCGACCCGTGAAGGTCAGAACCCTGATACGTTTGTTTTACAAAGATAGAAAGTTAAATCGGATTCTCCAAATATTTTTTACAGGCTCCGGGCTTTCCGTGGTGTGGCTATGTTTTTTGCGAATCGGACGACAACGGAAACCCCGATCGCCGTCATCGCCTCCTCCGGCCTTACAACAGCGGGGAAAAGAGCCGCATGAACGACTCGCTCAATCGCTGCGGAAGAGGTCGCCGCAACCATTCCGAAGGAATAAGCCGCCGGCACGAGCGCAGGTCTTCGTCGAAAACACGACGCATTGCCGTATTGAAATCCTGTCCGTAAACGAACGCGTTGATTTCGAAGTTGTGCTCGAAACTGCGGAAATCCATGTTCGCAGAACCCACAACCGTCAGCAGATCATCGACGATAAGCATTTTGGCATGCAGGAAGCCTTTGGTATAAAAGTAAACCTTCACCCCGGCTCGGAGCATATCGTCGATGAACGAATGCACGGCTTTATCGATAATCCGGGAATCGGAACGCTCGGGCAGCATCAATTGTACGTCAATACCGCCCAATGCCGCCGTTTGCAACAAGGAGTTCAGCCCCTCGGTCGGCAGGAAATAGGGCGTCTGGATGCAGATACTCCGTCGCGCACCGGCGATAGCCGTCATAATACCCTGCAACAACGTTCGCCAAGGCCCCAACGGACCGCTAGTAGCGAATTGCATGGTCGATGAGGTATAGTTGTCGGCTTCGGGAAAGAACTTCGAGGTATCCAGATGTACGCGTTCGACGGTCGACCAATCCACCAGAAATGCGGATTGCAGGCCATACACCCCCTTTCCTTCTACCTTGAAGTGGCTGTCCCGCCATACCCCCCAACCCGGTCCTTTCACATAGCGGTCGGCGATATTCATACCGCCGAAAAAACCTACCCGGCCGTCGATGACCACGATCTTGCGGTGGTTGCGGTAATTGACCCGGTCGGTCAGCATCGGAAAGCGTACATGCAGCAGGGCATGAACCTCCGCACCCGCATCGCGCATCTGCTGGAAAAATTCTTTCTTGACCCCGTTGCAGCCTACGTCGTCATAGAGTACGCGGACTTTGACACCCTCCTTTGCCTTGCGGATCAGCGCCTGCTGAAGACGGGCACCCGTTTCATCGTCACAAAAAATATAATAGAGAATGTGAATATGGTCGCGGGCCTTTTCGATCTCTTCGAGCAGGGCGGTCATCTTGGAAGCCCCGTCGCCGTAATGGGTCAGGCGGCTGCCGTAAAAGGAAACCGCCTGCGAAGTATTGGTAAGCAGAGTGGACAGGGATTGACATGCGGCCGGAACGGGGGCATCGCTTCGACGCACATGGGCCGGAAGAGCATAGACCATGAGCCGCTTGTAGGTACGGCGCGAAATAATCCGCTTGCGCCGCAGATCCTGCCCGAAGAAGAAATAGAAAACCAATCCCACGACCGGAGCGAAAATCAGCACGACGACCCACGGGATCGTCTTGAGCGGGTTGCGGTTGCCCAAAATGACAACCAGGATGATGCCGATAACCGTCGCCGTATAGATGGCGATGAACAGATATGTCAGGAATTGCAACACCGGGGCGGCGGATTATCAGGATTCCGACGAGATTGCTTCGGGTTTCGGATTTGCGTCCCGGGATGCCGGAGCATCTGATTTTGCCGCCTCCCGCCTGCCAGCGGTGACAGTCGCAGATGCGGAACCGGTCGCTGCGGGGAATTTCACCAGATGAAGCAAGTGTTCCACTTCGCGCATATAATTGCGTTTGGGAAGTTTCGGAGAATAAACATAACAATCCAGCGTGAAAACCCGGTCGGTCGCCGTATCGACGGTCGTATAGCTTACGAACGGACCTCCCATGAAATCCCCTTCGACATCCCAGAATCCGCGCATTTCGACCCAGGCTCTGCCTTCGAGCCGGAAAAACCGATACCGGGGCGTAAAGACTTTCGATGTGGTCATATAGGAGCCGTCGCTCGGCCCCGGAATGCGGGCGGCGAAACGGTTGCGGGCAGCCAGCAACGCCTCCTCCGAAAGGGACTGCTTCCCTTCGTAAGGATAGGAATAGAGCATGAAGCCCTGGCTCGCAGCCGGGAATTCGTACCGGAACCAGAGGAAATCATCGCTTTGTTGGGCCAGGATGTAGCCTTTGGGAATCTTCATCTCCACGCCGAACTTTTCTCGAACGAGCTTGCCGGATTCCGTCTGATTGAACTTGTTGGCGAAAGCGATCGAGCGGTCGCGCTCGGCCCCTTCGAAGGTTTGCACCAACTCCGCACGATGCTCCGCGACATATTGCGTAAGTGCCTCCCGGGTCGGTCCCTGAAGCGTCACCACGACCTGCGGAGAAGCCGTGACATCGTATTGCACACCGGCCGAAGCCGCCGCAAGGGAGGGATCGACGAGCACTTTGAGGATATTGCGGTAATCGACGACCGTACCTTTGAATCCCGATTCCGGGAACTGCATCACGTTGAACAGAGGTTCCCGTTCGTTCAGATAGGGAATCGGAGCCAACAGCACCGAACGCAGCGTATCCCCCAACTCGCTCTCCCACAACTGTTGGTTGCACACGACAATCAATTCGTACGGTGCCCCCTGAGCGGTTTTGAGTTTCGAATCCATCAGAGTATGGAACGCTTTACAGCCCGTCATGAGGGTAACGAGCAGCAGCAATGTCAGCAGATACGATAATTTTTTCATAGTCCGGTCCGGTTAATCTGTTTACTACAAATGTAGGGATATTTTTCGAGAATGCAAACGGCTTCGGCAGAGTTTCCTGCAAAAACCCGGCCGGGAAATATTCCCCGGCCGGGTTTCGTGCCTGCAAACAAGTCGCTCCCGTATGGTTATACTGTTCCTTCATCGGCCCGCGAGCTACGGCCGCATCGTAGTCGGCGTTGGTGAAGGTGTAGGTCCAACGAACATAGGGGATATAACCGTCAATATTCGACCGTTCCACCGTATAATTACATTCAAAACAAGGATTGAACGCCTCAACCTTATCTGTCCTGAAAAATACACCCCCGTACGAGCCATCGTCGAACACGACCGTCACTCCGTTTCCTGTGTATTCCTCAAGGCTGAGAGGAATAATAAAACCGACCTCCTCCTGCAACAGGCTTTCTCCGGGAAGGATCTCTTTCTTCTCGAATCGATCGGTTACCGTCATCGTTATCCGGTGATCACTCTCATTCGACCAAATAAAAAGGCTATATCCGGGAGGATCGCCATGCAGCCCCATATCCTGACCCTCTTCGTTGTCACCACAGCCTGCAAGCATAATCGCCGCCAATATCCATATCAAATTTTTCATAGGCATAAAATTTTACAGACAGCCTGCGGTGGCTTATCTATTTCAAATATAAAAAACACAATCGAAGATTACAAATATTTTCACACAAAAGTTCCCGCCGAAACAGCCGTTTCGACGGGAAGCGAATCGCAACCGTTCGACTGTTCTTCCGAAAACCGTTTTAATTCCGCGATCTCCTCCGCCCAACGCAATTCGTCGGCTGTTTCGAGAATCAGCGGCATATTCCGCAAAGGAGGAATTCATATTTTTCATTTTGCCTATAAAACGAACGCACCGGAAGATCGTCTGTTGAAAATCGGCGATTTTGTACTATCTTTGTCGATGCCGTACTCCGCCGGAGTATTTTTTCTCGCTATGAAACTCAAGCCGCCCAAAATAATCCGTCATCTGTTCCCGTCGCTGATCTGGGAGATCGACGACCCGGAGGGGGTTTTCCTGACCTTCGACGACGGCCCCACGCCGGGCATCACGGAGTGGATTCTGGCGATGCTGGAGAAGTACGACGCCAAGGCGACGTTTTTCGTTCTGGGCAAAAACGTGGAGGCTTATCCCGATCTTTTCCGCCGCATCGTGGACGCGGGCCACAAGGTCGGTAACCATACCTACTCCCACCAGAAAGGCTGGGGGATGAGCCTGGAACGCTACATCGAGGATGTCGATTTCGCCAACGATTTGATTCACAGCGAACTGTTCCGACCACCCTACGCCCGGATCACGCCGGCGCAGGCCCGGGCGTTGTCGCAGCGCTACAAGCTGGTGATGTGGGACGTGCTTTCGCGCGATTACAGCCGGTCGCTCTCGCCCCGCAAATGCCTGAAGAACGTAACCAAACACCTCGAACCGGGAGCTATCGTGGTTTTCCACGACAGCGAAAAATCGTTCCGGAACATGCGTTATGCCTTGCCCCGCACGTTGGACAAGATCCGGAAGTTGGGGCTCAAATGCAAAACCATCGAATTGTAACTCTATGAAAATCGTCGTCGCCGTCACAGCCGCCAGCGGCGCTCTGTATGCCCGCCTTTGCCTCGAGCAACTGCTCCGGGCCGAAGAGGTTTCCGAAATCGCGCTCGTTTACAGCGCTCATGCCCGTGAAGTGGCTGATTTCGAAGGAGTGACCCTGCCCGAAGATCCTCGCATCCGCATTTTCGACAACGACGATTTGTTCGCTCCTCCGGCCAGCGGTTCGGCCGATTACGACGCGATGGCGGTCGTTCCCTGTTCGGTCGGAACCCTGGGACGCATCGCCTGCGGCATTTCGCAAAGCTTGATCGAACGGGCTGCGGACGTGATGCTCAAGGAGCGCCGCCGCCTGGTGCTGGTCGTGCGGGAAACGCCCCTCTCGCTGATTCACCTGCGCAATATGACCGCTCTTACCGAAGCCGGCGCCGTCGTGTTGCCCGCTTCCCCCGGATTTTACGCCCGCCCCTCGTCCATAGAGGAGTTGTGCCGGTCGGTGACCGAGCGGGTCACGGCTCTTTTAGGTATTTCCGGACCGCGCTACCGATGGACCGGCGAGGGACGATCGGCGGGACGAAACGATTCGGATTCGGAAAAATAAGCCGACGTTGCCCGATTTACGCAGATTTTTCGTAACTTTGCCTCCGCGAAAAATCGTAAATAAAAATATTCCTATGGCAACTACAGCAGACATCAAGATCGGCATGTGCATCGAATTGGACGGCAAGACCTTCCAGATCGTAGATTTTCAGCACGTGAAACCGGGCAAAGGTCCCGCTTTCGTGCGTACCAAACTCAAAAACCTGGAAAACGGCCGCGTGCTGGAGAATACCTTCTCCGCCGGTGCGAAGATCGAGCCGGTGCGTGTGGAGCGCCGTCCCTATCAGTTCACCTACGAAGACGATCTGGGTGCGCACTTCATGCATACGGAAACTTTCGAGGAGATCAACATCGACAAGAACCTGATCGACAATTACGACCTGATGGCCGACGGTCAGATCGTCGAGGTGATGTTCCACACCGAGAAGGAGAGCGTTCTTTCCGCCGAGCTGCCCCCGATCGTCGATATGGAAGTGACCTATACCGAACCGGGCATCAAAGGCGATACCGCCTCGACCAACTCGCTCAAACCCGCAACGGTGAATACGGGTGCGACGATCAAGGTTCCCCTGTTCATCAATACCGGCGACAAGATCCGCGTCGATACGCGTACCCGCGAATATTACGAGCGCATCAAATAAAGACATCCGTTCGAACCGGGCTTCTTCTGCCCGGGTGGAAAGAGCGAATATTACGCCGTCGCACATAGATTGCGGCGGCGTTTTTTGTCGTCTTCCTTTCGGAGCTGTCTTTGCTTCCTGCGGAGGATTGTCCGGCCCGACAGCTGCGGCGTAGTACCCGGCTTCGATGCCTACGGAGCGATTTTATCCGGCATGTACAGAATTATCGTAAATTTTCGGGGAAAAACACGAGGAATCTCGGAAGAGGTATTATATTTGTAAAAATACTGTTTCACTTAATCTAAATATTTTCGGACTATGAAAAAGTATCGTTGCACAGTTTGTGACTACATCTATGACCCTGCAGTCGGTGATCCGGACAGCGGCATCGCCCCCGGCACCGCTTTCGAAGATCTGCCCGACGATTGGAGCTGCCCGCTTTGCGGCGTAGGCAAAGATATGTTCGAGCCTGCGTGATGCGGAGCAGAGCTTGTGAAAAAGGCCGGAGTGAAAACTCCGGCCTTCGTTTTTTATTTCGGCAGCCTGTTCCTTTCGAGGGCGAGCAGGAACTCTTTGCGCGGCAGACCGCCGGCGTAACCGGTTAGCTTGCCGCCCGCACCGATGACCCGATGACAGGGAATGACGATCGGAATCGGATTGTGATGGTTGGCACCGCCTACGGCCCGCGAAGCCTGCGGATTACCTGTCCGACGAGCGATTTCGCCGTAAGTCATGGTTTGTCCGTAAGGAATTTCCGTGAGGACCTGCCAAATTTTCTTCCGATAAGGGGTTCCCTCCGGTTCAAGCGGCAGATCGAAAGAGGTGCGTTTTCCGGCGAAATATTCATCCAACTGTTTCGCCGCCCGCTCGAGCAAGAGGGTCGTATGCCGGACGGCATGCCCGGGGAGTTGTTCTTCGAAGAGAATGTCGGTGATGGCCCGACCGTTCTCGACGATTCCGACCGTTCCGATCGGCGTGGGATGCAGCAGCAGATTTTTCACGGTTTTTTGCCGGTTACAAATTTTCCAACGTATAGCGGAGCATCTTCTCGCGGACGTGTATCATATCGTCGGGCATCATCGAATGGTTCTGGTCGGGATAGACCATCATGTCGTACTGCTTCCCGAGCTTGTTCAATGCACGGGCCATCTCCATCGTGTTCTGGAAATGGACGTTATCGTCCGCCGTACCGTGAACGATCAGCAGACGCGTGCTGTCGTCGCGGAACAGGTGCGCGAGATTGACGGGCGAATTGTCGTCGTATCCCTTCGGATAGTCGTCGGGAAGACCATTGAAATTTTCCGTATAGATCGAATCGTAGTAGCGCCACGAAGTGACGGGAGCTACGGCGATCGCCATTTTGAAAAGACCTTCGCCCCTGAAAGCGCATCCCAAGGCCATGAAACCTCCGTACGACCAGCCGTAAATGCCGATTCGCGCGGGATCGACGTAGCTCTGACGGGCCATGTAGCGGGCAGTCGAAATCTGGTCTTCGACCTCCAGTCGGCCGAGGTTGCCGTAAGTGAGCTTCTTAAACTCTTCGCCCCGATATCCGGTGCCCCGGGGATCGACGCACACGACGATATAACCATGCGTGACGAGCGCGTCCTCCCAGTCGGGCCCCCACCCTTCGGCAACCTGCTGCGATCCCGGACCGGAATACTGGGTCAGCAGCACGGGGTAGCGTTTTGCCGGGTCGAAGTCGAGCGGCTTGAGCATGTAACCGTTCAGCTCGTCGCCCCGCTCGGTGGTGAAGGTGAAGAACTCCCGGACGGGAAGCCCCGCCTCCGCGAGCGCTTCCTTCAACGGTGCGTTGTCATAGAGCGTGCGCACCCGTTTGCCGGCGGCGTTGAAAACGTCGGTACGGCCGGGGGCGGAGCTGTCGCCGCCTTCGCAGATGTAGTAGGACAGGTCGGCGCTGGGATAGATCGAATAGTAACCGTCGCCGGGAGTGAGGCGCTCCTTGTGCTTGCCGTCGAGTCCAACTCGGTAGAGGTCGCGTTTCAGGGGCGAACTTTCGGTCGAGATGTAATAAACCTTATCGCCGCGCAATCCGACGAAATCGGTAACTTCCCACTCACCCTGCGTAATGGGGTGAAGCACACCTTGTCCGATACCGTACAGGTAGAGGTGCATATAACCCGTCGAGGTCTCCTCCCGAACGATGAAACGGCGTCCGTCCTCCAGGAAATAAAAAGTCTTGTTGAGGTGATCGACGTATTTGGGCGAGCGTTCGTCATAGATCACCTGCTGCGTGCCATCCGGATTGCACAGTACCGCTTCGAAATGGTTCTGACGACGGTTCATCCGCTGGAAACAGAGCCGTCCGTCGGGCGTCCATTCCGGTTGAAGGATGTACTGTCCCCGGTCGGGACCGACATCGACACGCTCCGTTTCGCCCGTTTTAAGATCGTAAACGTAGAGATCGACCACCGAATTGGCATCGCCCGCCTTGGGGTATTTGAACGAATAGGCTTCGTTATAGAGCTTGCCGTCGTAACGCATCATCTCGAAAACGGGTACGAGGGATTCGTCGAAACGCAGGTAGGCGATCTTCTGTCCGTCGGGCGAAAAAGCGTAAGCCTTCGTGAAGGCGCACTCCTCTTCATATACCCAGTCGGTCGTACCGTTGATAATCCGGTTCCATGCACCGTCTGTCGTGATCGGACGCACGGAATCCCCGACGATGTCGTAGAGGTAGAGGTTGTTGCCGCTCGAGAAGGCGATCGTCCGTCCGTCGGGCGAGAACGAAGCGTCGCGCGTGTCGGACAGATCGGTCAGAATGGGGCGCAGGCCGTCGGCGTCTTTCAGGTAGTAATCGGTGGTATAGGAGTGCCGGTAGATCGGTTCGGAGCCGATCGAGAGCAGCAGCAGTTTTCCGTCGGGTGAAAACTGATAGTCGGCGATATCGCGGTTTTCTTTGTCGTTCTTCCATTCGAACAGCAGCTCGCCGGGAGCGTCCTTCGTGTAGCTGTGACGCTCGATGGCGTTGCCGCGAAGAGTCGTATAGGATTTTCCGTCGGCTGCGGGACGGATGCCCTGCGCCCGCTGGTTCATCGCACGAAGCCGGGCGATGTCGCGGTAAGTGGAGGGAGCGGCGGCTTCCGCTTGTGCGGCGAAAGCAGTGCCGAGAAGGGTCAGCAAGAGTAATTTTTTCAGCATGGTTCTCTATATCTGTTTCTGATTCTAAATGTCGTCCACATCGAAATCGTATCCCAGGCGCTTGCCGGTTACGAATTTCGAATTATCGAGTTTGGTATTGAACTGATCGACCGTCACGCGCTTGTTGTCGTCGTAGGAGGGCAGCAGCAGGTCGAAATTGAGGGCATAATAGATCGCCGATTCGAGAATGCGGACCAGCGCCTCGGAATCGATCTCCGCTTTGCCAAACTGCATGGGGCGCATCGAGGTCTGCTGTTTCCCTTCGACGAAGTAGCACTTTTCACGGTTGATGAAAATGCGGCCGATGAGATAGCCTTCGTCGGCATTGCGGTTGAACTTGAACGAGTCCGAAAGGAAGTTGTAGATGTTGATCACGCCGCAGTAGGAGTTGTCCCGGTCCGTCTGCACGTAGGGATTCTGCCAGATGACGTGGTTCGGCTCGAACTCGAAGACGTCGGTGTGCATCTGGAAGATCAGCAGGTCGTTGGCCACCTGTATCTGGGCTTCGAACTTGCCCCGGTCACGGTATTCGAGCCGCACGCGCCGGTCGAGGAGTCCGTCCAACTGGTCGTCCATTTCGGAAGCCATCTCCAGCAGGGTTTCTTTCAGGTCGTTGAATGTGGCGAACGTGTTGTCGAAAACCTTCTGTTTGAGCGTCGATTTGCTTACGATGGTTTCGAGGATTTTCTTTCGCAGGGGTATGCTTTCCATGCTATATCGAAGGATTGATTATCGTATCTTGATCGTTGTACCGGGAGTCAGCGCATCGCCTTCCTTGAGTTTGTTCAGACGTGCCAGCGATTTGGTGCGGATGCCGTAGGACTGTCCGAGCGACCAGAGGGTTTCGCCCTCGCGCACGGTGTGCAGCAGAACGTTGCCGTCCCAGCGCTTCTTCTTGCGGCCGATGTAGATCACTTCGTTGGCAACGGGCTGGGCATTTTTGCTTACATCGTTGAATTTACGCAGGTTGCGGGCCGAAATGCGGAAGTCGCGGGAAATTTTCTCGAAGGTATCTCCGTCGTGAGCCAGGATGTAGTTCACGCCGTTGGTACGATAGACGTTGTAACCCTTATGGGCATTGACCGTCACGCGGTAGTCGTCGGGATCGACTGCCCCCGAAGCGATCGCTGCGGCTTGATCGACGTTGCTTTGGCCCGAGAACCAGTCGTCGGTGAGGTGTCCGGTTTGCGCTCCGTAAATGGTAAGTCCGTCCTCGCGGTCGAGCAGGTAGAGTTTACTCTCTTCGATGATGCGGATGAGTCGCTGCGCATAGTCCGGAGCCGTAGCGTAACCGGCGGCCTTCAGCCCCCGGGCCCAGCTTTTATAATCGTTGGGAGCATAGGAAAAGAGCGAGTCGTAGCGCGGCTGGCTGTCGAGAAATTCGGCATGATCCTGATAGGACGCCTCGACCGAAGGATAGCTGCGGAAACATTCGCCCTTTTCATCGTCGTCGTAATAGACCACGTCGCCCGTCCAGTTACGCTTGCACTTGATTCCGAAATGGTTGTTCGAAGCCTGTGACAGCCAACTGTTGCCGCAATCGGATTCCAGGATGCCCTGGGCCATGGTAATGCTGGCGGGAATCCCGTAGCGTTCCATGTGGGCGACGGCTATTTTTTTGTACTTGTTTATGTATTCTTCCCGCGTTTGCCGCACTTGAGCCTGCGCAGGGAGGACGGTCAGTAATACAAAACCCGCCAGGGATATTGCTTTGTGATAAAAATTCATTACCTTTGTTTGATCTTTGTATGCAAAGACAGTGAAAGCCGATCGGCAAGCCGAACTTGTTCGAACCGGCTTTGGATATATCCTATCTTCTGCAAAGATAATCGTTTCCTCGGATAATTACAAAATAAAAAGGATAGACTATGTTTACTCAAAATGCGAATAAAATATTCGCCCAGGCGATCGACGATTACCATCGTTACGACGACGTGGATCATCAGCTTTCGAATCCCTATGCGGAGGGAACGATCGACCACCTGCTCTATATGAAGAACTGGGTGGATACGGTGCAGTGGCACCTGGAAGACATTATCCGTGATCCCCGGATCGATCCGGTCGAGGCGCTGAAGATCAAACGCCGCATCGACAAGTCGAACCAGGTTCGCACCGACATGGTGGAGTACATCGACTCCTACCTGCTCGATAAGTATAAGAATATAGACGTGCAGCCGGGGGCGCGTATCAATACCGAAACCCCGGCCTGGGCCATCGACCGCCTCTCGATCCTGGCCCTGAAGATTTACCACATGCGTCAGGAGGTGCTCCGCAAGGATGTGGACGAGGCGCATCGCGCTGCCTGCCAGCAAAAACTCGATGTGCTGCTGTCGCAGCAGGTTGATCTTTCGACTGCGATCGAGGAGTTGATCGAGGATATTGAAGCCGGACGTAAATACATGAAGACCTACAAACAGATGAAGATGTATAACGATCCGGCGCTCAATCCCGTGCTTTATGCCGCGAAAAAATAAAAAGCTGCCCCGGCACCTGCTCGTGATCCGTACTTCGGCGATGGGCGATGTGGCGATGTTGCCCCATGCGCTCCGCGCCCTGAAGGAGGCGTATCCCGAGGTGAAGGTGACCGTTGCGACCAAATCGCTGTTCCATCCCTTTTTCGAAGGGGTGGATGTCGATTTTTTGGATATCGAAACCCGCCGCACGCACCGGGGTATCCGGGGCGCCATTCGGTTCGCCCGCGAAGCGGCCGAGTTGAAGATCGACGCGGTGGCCGACATGCACAATGTACTGCGTTCGAAGATGGTGCGTGCGGCACTCCACCTGCGGGGGATTCCCGTTTCGGTAATTCACAAGGGGCGGATCGAAAAATACATGCGGCTGGGACGCGGTTCGGAAGGTGTGAAACCTTTGAAACACACCGTCATCCGTTATTGCGACGTCTTCCGTCGCTTGGGATTCGACTTTCCCGATCCCCGGCCGGCCGAGAAACGCCCCCGACCCAATCCCATGGGAGAAAAACAGGGTATATGGATCGGTTTCGCGCCGTTCTCCGCCCAGCCGGGCAAGACTTATCCCGAAAAGTTGAGCGCCGAAGCCGTCCGTCTGTTGAGCGGGCGTTTCGACCGGGTTTTCGTCCACAGCGGCGGCGGAGAGGAAGCCGAATTCGCCCGCCGCATGGAGGCGCTCTATCCGAACGTCACGGCATTGTATGGCAAGATAAAGCTGGGGGATGAGATGAACCTCATTTCCAACCTGGATTGCGTGGTGTCGATGGATTCGCTGGTGATGCATCTGGCTTCGCTCATGGCTACGCCCACCGTGTCGGTGTGGGGAGCGACCCATCCCGGGCTCGGCTTTCTGGGTTACGGGTTCGGACAGGAAGGTGTCTTGCAGACCGATTTCGCTTGCCGACCTTGCTCCGTATATGGAAAGAAACCCTGTAAATATGGCGATTACCGCTGTATCTGGAGCATAGAACCGCAGATGATCCTCGACCGGGTCGAGCGGTTGGTCGGTAAAACGGAGTAATTTCGGCTTATCGTTTCGTCGATTCCCTTTGCTCCCATTTTTTACCTGTTTCCGCACTCCTTCCCGACGAAGTTCCGTTGTTTGGTTCCGAATCCCGATTTCCGGCACCCGATAAAAAAACTCACGCTTGAAAAGCGTGAGTTTTTTTATCGAACCAAGCCGTATATGAAACGGCATCCAATTTAGATCAGATCTTTTTTGGTCAGAACGACCGCATCGATCTTGAGGGCCGGCTTGCCGTCCATCTCGATAATTTCAGCCGTTTGCTCGAAAGGATACGGCCCGCCGCTTCCTTCCGATACGCCGCTCAAGATAATTCGATCTCCTTCGGGCGCCAATTCCCAAGCTTCGTAGCGCAGAGTCAGCATATTGATCGAAGCGGCGACGCCGTTTACTCGAATTTCAATGCCTTGTTCCTGCTCGGGGTCGATCGGATTGGGCTCCACCCAGCGGCCGATGGCCGTAACATAGGCGGGATCGGTCACCACCTTCAAAGCCGGAGTCGTCTCGCCGAGCTTCCCCCGGTAGGTAACGGTCGCCGTATTGCCCAGCAGCAGGCCGTAAGCCTCCTGCATATCGGCATCCTCCGTGGTGAAAGTCACCCTTCTTCCGTCGGCCGGGGACTCTACCGTGACGGTATTCATCGTTCCATCGACGATCTTACCCGTGAATTGCTCCGGAGCTTTGGGTGTACAAGCCGTCGTCCCGATGAGCACAGCAGCGAATGCGGCGAAACAAAATTTCCTCATATCTTGCAAGCGTTTAATGCTTTTTTTGACGGATGTATTCGTCGATGGACTTGGCGGCTTTACGGCCGGCGCCCATGGCCAGGATGACCGTCGCGGCTCCGGTTACGGCATCGCCGCCGGCGAAGATCCCTTCACGGGTAGTCGCACCCTTTTCATCGGCCACCAGACACCCCTTGCGGTTGGTTTCCAACCCTTCGGTGGTCATCTTGAGCAGCGGGTTCGGCGAAGTGCCGAGCGCCATAATCACCACGTCGCACGGAATTTCGAAATCCGAACCGGCCTTTTCGATCGGAGAGCGGCGTCCGCTTTCGTCGGGCTCGCCCAACTCCATCTCGACGCAACTGATACCTACGACCCAGCCCTTCTCGTCGCCGATGATCGAAGTCGGATTGGTCAGCATGCGGAATTCGATCCCCTCCTCCTTGGCGTGGTGGACCTCCTCCACGCGGGCGGGCAGCTCCTTCTCGCTGCGGCGATATACGATGGTCGCTTCGGCCCCCAGGCGCTTAGCCGTACGTACGGCATCCATCGCCACGTTACCGCCGCCGACCACCACTACGCGCTGACCGACATAGATCGGTGTATCGTAATGCGTATCGTAAGCCTTCATCAGGTTGGTACGCGTGAGGAACTCGTTGGCCGAAACCACGCCGTTCAGGTTTTCGCCCGGGATGCCCATGAAACGGGGCAGGCCGGCACCCGAACCGATGAAGACGGCCTCGTAACCCTCTTCGTTCATCAGTTCGTCGATGGTCACGGTGCGGCCGACGATCACGTCGGTTTCGATCTCTACACCCAGCTTCTTCACGGCCTCGACCTCCCTGGCTACGATCTTCTCCTTGGGAAGACGGAATTCGGGAATACCGTACACCAATACGCCGCCGACCTTGTGCAGCGCTTCGAAAATCTTCACTTCATACCCCATGCGGGCCAGGTCGCTCGCGCAGGCCAGTCCCGAAGGACCGCTGCCGATGACCGCTACCTTGTGTCCGTTGCGCTTGATGTCGGGAGCGGGCATCTTGTCGGCATTCTCGATTTTCCAGTCGCCGACGAAGCGCTCCAGCTTGCCGATAGCCACCGGCTCGCCCTTGACTCCCAAAACGCAGGAGCCTTCGCACTGGCTCTCCTGCGGGCAGACGCGGCCGCAAACGCTCGGCAGCGAGCTGTCCTCGGAGATAACGGCGGCAGCCGCAGCGAAATTACCCTCCACGACCTGATGGATGAAATCCGGAATACGGATATTCACCGGACACGCCGCCACGCAGCGGGGATTCTTGCAATTCAGGCAGCGGGACGCTTCGAGCGTGGCTTCCTCGACATTATAACCGTAGCACACCTCCTCGAAGTTGGTGGCCCGGACTTTCGGATCTTGTTCGCGCACGGGAACGCGCGGAATTTTATTTGCCATAGTTGTTTGCTTTCATTGTTCTGTGGACGCCTTCGGCATTCGGACGCAGAGCATCGCTCCATACTCGTCTGCCGGAAACGTCCGGTTGTGTGTGGATCGGTAGTTATTTGTCGAGCCCGACACGGCATTTGTGACCGTTCTCGCGCTCCTGCTCGATGGCGCGGGCACGCTCTTCCTGCGTGCGGTACATACCCTGACGGCGCATCGCTTCGTCGAAATCGACCTGGAACCCGTCGAATTCGGGGCCATCGACACAGGTGAAGACGGTCTTGCCGCCCACCGTGACGCGGCAGGCGCCGCACATGCCCGTACCATCGACCATCAGCGTATTGAGCGATACGACCGTCGGCAGGGAGTACTCCTTGGTCGTGAGCGTCACGAACTTCATCATAATCATCGGACCGATGGCCACGCAGACGTCGTACTGCTTGCCCCGGTTGTCGATCAGGTCTTTGATCAGGGCCGTTACCATACCTTTGAAGCCTTCGCTGCCGTCGTCAGTAGCGATGTAGAGATTGTCCGCTACGCGGGCCATCTCCTCGGTATAGATCAGCATCGACTTGGTCTTGGCACCGATGATGACATCGGCTTTCACCCCGTGTTCGTGCAGCCATTTTACCTGCGGATAGACCGGAGCCGTACCCACGCCGCCCGCTACGAACAGGAAGCGTTTCTTGCGCAGGGTGTCGAGATCTTCGTGAATGAACTCCGAGGGGTGCCCCAGCGGACCGACGAAATCGGCCAGCGCATCGCCCTGCTCCAAGGCGCAGAGCTTGCGGGTCGAGGCTCCGATAGCCTGCGTGACGATCGTTACCGAGCCTTGCTCGGCGTCGTAATCGGAGATGGTCAGGGGTACTCGTTCGCCGAATTCGTCGATGCGGACGATGATAAACTGTCCGGGTTTTGCCGCTCGTGCTACGCGGGGCGCATGAATGCGCATCAAATAGATGTTCTCCGCGAGCACTCTTTTTTCAAGGATTGTGTACATTACTTTTTTATAAAAGGTTCTATTTGTTTCCGTTCTCTCCGCTCGGCTCCGTCCGTACAGGTCGGTACCGCGCCTGTCTGCCGGAAAATGTCGGAGTTCCCGCCTTTTTCCGTCCGGCATCCTGTTTCGGCCGGGTCTCTTCGTACCTTACTCTTCGACAGCGGCCGTCAGGCGGATGCTCTGCATCGGACGCGCGGGGTCGTTGGCGATAAGTATCAGTCGCTCCGACCAAAGACCGTAATCCTGCCGGGAGGCATCGAACGTCACCACGATTTCGCACGCCTGGCCGGGTTCGATCCGCTCTCCGCCGCGAAGCGAACATCCGACACCTTTCGGAGTTTCTACGGCCCGGATTATCAGGGTCGATTTGCCGTAATTACCAAGTGTCAGAGATCGCTCTGCCGGAACTCCTGTCCGTTTCACGGGGCCAAAATTAATAATATTTTTGTTCACTTGCCACTTTGGGGCGTTTTCTTGTTCCTCCCGGCGGGGATCGTCCACGGCAAAGCCGTGCAGAAAGATGTCGGTCCGTGTAGGACGACCGTCGATACAGACCGTGAGCAACTCTTTCAGTGTGCCGTAACGGGGTTTGTCCGCCGACAGGTCGTAGCTGAAGGTAAGGACTCCTCGTTCGTTCGGAGCGATCCGGCGGGGATAGTCCGCCTGAAGAAGTCCGCTCGCCTCTTCGGGTCGCAGCTCCAGGGTCAGGGGTTTGTCCGAAAGGTTGGCATATCCGATGGTAGCGACCGAAGTTCGCCCGTTATAAATATAGGTGAAAGCGTGGAAATTGTCTTCGAGTCGCAGTCCGTCGCCGCAGTCGATGGGGTAGAGCTCTTCGAGGGTCTTCGGGCGACCGATGACGGAACCCGTAATGCGCAGTTTGGCGGCGATGCGGCGGTCGGCCGTAAAGACGGCCAATTCCCGCGAAAAGTTGCCGGGGCGGTTGGCAGGATCGTAAGTTACCGTGATTTCGGTCTCCTCGCCCGGGAGAATCGGTTTGCGCGTATATCGGGGAGTGGTGCAACCGCAGGTCGTAGTGACTTGGAGGATTACTTCGGGGTGTTCCCCTTCGTTGCGGCAGACGAAACGATGCGTAACCGGGCCGTCGGTTTCGCGGATGGTGCCGAAATCCCATGTGGGCCGGTCGAATACCAGTCCGGATTGAGCCAGACTCGGCAATGTGTTCATAATCAGGGCGAAAGTCAGTAGGCGGATTTTTCGGAACATTTCGTAATACGATTATTTTTCCGTAAAGATACGAGGTTTTGTGAAAAAAAGTGGGACAAATTTTGCAGGAATAAAAAAATGCTATATATTTGCACTCCGAAAACAGGGGTAAACCCGAGTTTTCGAAAAAGCCTGAATAGCTCAGTTGGTTAGAGCACATGACTGTTAATCATGGGGTCCTAGGTTCAAGTCCTTGTTCAGGCGCTTAAGAAGGCTTCTTGCCTTTCGGGAGCTTAGCTCAGCTGGTTCAGAGCGTCTGCCTTACAAGCAGAGGGTCGGGGGTTCGAATCCCTCAGCTCCCACAACTGAAAATCAACGACTTACAGCAATGTAGGTCGTTTTTCTTTTGTGTGCCTCCGTGGTCGGTTTACACGTTTTTTGCCCGTTTGTGTAAACCAGTGTGTAAACCGAGATTTACACGATGAAAGCTACCGTAGAGGTTGTTTGTTACAAGTCCAAGCCGCTCAAAGACGGCACATTTCCTTTAATGCTCCGAGTTACGAAAGACCGCAAACGCAAATACGTTTCGCTCGGCCTTTCCCTGCACGAAAAGTTTTGGGATTTCGAGAAAGGCAAGCCCAAACGGAATTGTCCCAACAAGGAGCAAATCGAACGGCTGATAGCCGCAAAAACGGCGGAATACAACGATTTGATTGTCGAAATGACCTCCCAGCAACGTGAATACACGGTGGAAACGCTCGTGTCCCATTTTCATAACCAAGTCCGTTGCGCTACGGTGGTCGAATTGTACGATAAACTGATTGACGACATGAAACGCGGCGGGAAACTCGGCAATGCAGGTGTTTACAAATACTCCCGTACATCGTTGCTGAAATTCACGGGGCAGCGGTTGCAAATTCCGTTCAGCGACCTTGACGCCGTGTGGTTGCGTCGTTACGAGAATTGGTTGCGGACGAGCGGTTGCGGTGATACGACCATTAGCCAACTCTTTCGCACGTTGCGTAGCGTGTTCAACAAGGCGGTAGAATTGCAGTTGGTGAAACGGGATTATTACCCGTTCGATGTCTATAAAGTCAGCAAATTCGATACGCGGACGAAGAAACGGGCCATTACGAAAGAGGACGTGCGCAAGGTTATTGCACTCGACTTGTCGCAAGGCTATCCCTCCGAACGATTGGCACGGGATATTTTCGTGTTCAGCTATTTCGGTGCGGGGATTAACTTTGCAGACATCGCCCTGCTGAAATACGGGAATGTACGGGACGGACGGGTGCAATATGTTCGGAAGAAAACGGGTAAGCCTATCAATTTTCTGCTGACGGAAGAAATGCGGAATATCATTGTCAAATACCAGCGACAAGGACAGACGGATGAAGATTATATTTTTCCGATACTCGACCGTCGTGTGCATAGGACAGAACAGCAGAGATATGACCGAACGCATAAGGTGCTGACGAACACGAATCGTTGGTTACGCAAAATCGGGCAGCGGGTTGGTATCGAACATCTGACTACCTATGTCGCCCGTCATACGTTTGCAACCGTGTTGAAAAGATCGGGAGTGAATATTGCCATCATTTCCGAATCGCTCGGCCATTCTGATTTATCCACTACCCAAATCTACCTCGATTCGTTCGAAAACAGCCAAATCGACGCGGCGATGCAGAATTTGCTATGATCCCAAATAATAAGAGATATAACCGTTTCTGACTTTGGACGGTTATATCTCAAAATTCTTTACCTTTGTTACTACCCTTAAAAGAATATAGTTATGGAATGGCAAGATTACGAGGAAATCACTAAACATATATACGCAACATTAGGTGAAGCTCATGGAGTAAAGATCGAGGGACACGGAAAGGATTGTAAAGTAATAGGTAAATCTGGTGTAGAACATCAGATTGATGTCCTTACAAGCCATTCGGACGGAATACATTCTTATAGGACCATGATAGAATGTAAATATTGGGATCAAAATGTGAATAAGGATGTCATAATGAAAGTCGCTGAAATTGTCGAAGATGCTGGGCTGAATAAAGGAATTATCGTTTCAAAAAATGGTTTTACGCCCGACGCTATTAATTATGCAAGATATAGAAATATAGGATTGGTAGAATTAAGAAAACCTACTGACGAAGATTGGAGAGGACGATTAAGAAATATCGTTGTCGAAATGAATATGGTACTTCCAACATTAACAGAATGCTTATTTTTAATTACACCTGAAACACCCCCTTTTCCATGGATGAATTCAAAATTGGGAATGAATGCCGAGTTATTATCTATTAGAAATCCTGATACTCCCGTAAAAAGCATCGAAGAATGTTATTCAGAATTCTATAATGAATTAAGTAAAAAGAAAGAGGGCGAAGCATACGAACAATTTTTTTCATTTCCCAAAGGGACTGTGGTTGTTTATACTCCGACAGAAGAAACTATGCCTATACAAGGAATAAAATTTGGTGGGATATTAAAAATTGCTAAACAATCTTTTGAAATTAAAGGAGATGACTATATTCATATGATTATGAACTCGATTTTTGAGGGTAAATCTTATTCTATAACGAAGGATTTGAAGATTAAAGAACGCAAAAATATAAAATCAGAAACTTAACTCGGACCGACTTTTCCGAGGGGTCTTAAAATAACCCCTCGGTCAAAGTTGGTCCTACTCTTTAAGGGATTATCCGCTTGCATCGGGTAGTCCCTTTTCTTTTTTCTGCGGTCGTCGGTTGCGTCAGAAAGCGGAATTTTGTAAATTCGTCTTTATAAAGATACTCCTATGCAAGAAGAACAAACCTTTTACCCCGTAACAACCGAATATTTCACCGCTTGCCTGCCCTTACTGGAAAAATATTTCGGCATCACGGCAGGCTATTTCAACAAAGAACTTTCGGATGCCAAATGTCTGATACCTCACCGAGAGGGTAATATCGTAAAGTACAGCATTAAAGAGGATTGCAATCTGGTTTTGCCGTTTCGACACCTCGAATGCCATGATTTGTTGTCGCTTATCAACTCTTACGGGACAATTACCCCGATAATAGAGGAAGCCCTATTGCTGGTGGCCTACTGCATCCGTGAACGGCAGATCGACGAAAACGAATACAATGACCTTATTCAGTTTCATACTTGGGACATATACCAAAGCGAATGGGCGCACCTATTGCTTTTTATGGAGCAAATGGAGGCACGGACATTTCAAGGCAACGAACAGACCGCCATCACAATTCGCACCAACAACGGGGAAGCGGAAAAGATTTCTATTCCGAACAGCGATAACTGGTTATTCCGTCTGATTAAAAAGGAACTTGCAGGCTATTTTCCCGAAGTACAGACAGCCGAGAAAGCACGGCAAGATATTCAACGGCGCAAACCGTCTGCGGGACGAAAAAAGGATAATGCCATCTATTCGGCAGTTACATACGGCATTTACCGAATGCTCCATGAAGAAAATGCCATACCCAGCCAGCCCGATACGCCGAACGAATTATGCCAACTCATTCACGACTATACACGCTTCACGGGTTGCTATCCCGATAGTAAAGGATGGAGCGGCGAATACGACCCGAAAGTAATCCGCGCCGACCTTGCCGCCTATCTGAAACGAGCGGCTATGAATCAAGCACCACGATTCAGACCGATACCATTACAGAGGCAGGTTATCATGCAGGATTTTGATTTTCCGCTATTGGACTGATCGGACTATATAACCATACCATTTAAGGGAACCGTTTATCGCGGTTCCCTTTCTTTTTTTCTGCCAAAAATCTGCCAGTGTCATGACATCTGCCATTTTGTCATAACAAACAGATTTGCAATATTTTCCATGATATATTTTGCAATATTTTCGACAGCAAAGGTAATGAATAGGTCGATTTTTAAGGGCTATTATTTATGTTTTTGCAAAGGCTCCAAAGGTCGGATTTATGCAGGTTCAAAAGCCAGAATCCGCGAATAAAGCGTACGGTTATTCGAGTGATTCGGGGAGTAGCCGACAGCCTGCAAAAGAGGCGGTAAAATGAAAAAATACGACCGATGAAACACAAAACCTAAACAACTGAAAAACAGGGGTAAATAATAGGCTCAAATAATGCCTATAATATCTACCTCAAAACGGAAAACAAAAGGGGAAAATATCCCGTATTAACCCTGAAAAGCAACAGGTCGGAGCGTACGGCCGACCAAAGTTGCAGGGTGTGCTTCCCTTCCTTAAAAAGGAAAACAAACTAATTATTCAAATACAAAATGGAAAATATGATTATTTCTGCGACTGAGCCGAAGAAAGTAAGCTCGCTCGCCACCACCGTTCAGACGGTGAACAAAATTGAAGAGAAACCCGTAATGCGTTTCGTACAGATGAAGTACGAGAACAATGCCCAAATGGTAGGCGTTATGCAGAAAGCCATTGGGCTGGGTTTGGACGCCATCATCATTACGCCTCGCGTGGATGTCGCAGGTTGCGGTTACGTTTGGGTCGGCCTGCGTAAAGGTCAGACCGAGTTGCAAGGCAAACTTTTGCTGAATGCTCAGATTTGGGCCTATTTGCTGGCGGCTCTGCTGGGCGAGGAACTCCCCGAAATTAACAACTGCGACGCTGATAGCGAAATTTGCTGTCAGGGTGAATGGCTGGAAAAGTTGGAGGCGGAAATCCGCCGATACACTACCAAGCGTCGGGAAGAATACACCCAAGACGCGGAAAGCGGGACGGGTTATCTGACCCATTCGTGGATTTTCCCGAATGGTAAAATCAAGATGCCCGCCGAAGCAATGGAAGATGTAACGGCACTTTTCGCCTAACATAAGTCAAACAGGGGAGCGGGTTTCGCCGCTCGCTCCCCATAATTTTTTATCTATGGTCGAAAAAACGATCGAAATCAAACAGGGGCAGGTTCTTTCCGATATACTCCCCAATAAAGAAATCCCGACGAATACGATTCTTAACAAAACGCTGACGGGTTGCGGTGCTACCTACGGAGAGATCGTACATGCGAAACGGCACTCGATCATCATTGAACCGAATGTGCCCGTTATCCTCGGCAAAAAAGCGGAACACCCATCTTTGTTTGCTGTCTACGAGGGGATAACCAAAGAGGATGTCAAGGCGTTCCTTGCAGGTGAGGAGGATGGATTCAGAAAGATCATCACCACGCCCGAAGGCTTCGATAAAAAGGTCCTGCCCGCCATGTACGAAACCCATACTCCGATGTACGACGATTATTTCCTCTTGCTCGACGAGTGTGAAAAGACCATACAGGATGTGGGCTACCGCGGGGATATTTACCTGCCCGTCGAGGACTTTTTCAGATTCAAGAATAAGGCGATGGTTTCGGCAACTCCGATCCTGCCCTCCGACCCGCGTTTCGAGGAACAGAATTTTGAAATGGTGCGGATTGCTCCCACTTACGACTACCGCCGACCGCTGACACTTTGCGTCACGAACAATACGGTGCGGATACTCCGAAAATTACTCGTACGGTTGAAAGATGAAACGGTCTGCATCTTTATAAATTCGACCGATACGATTTTGGGACTGATTCAGACGCTCAAATTGGAGGGCCGTTGTAAAGTGTTTTGCGCCGATAAGAGCGTCCGCAAACTCAAACAGCAGAATTTCACCGATGTAAGCGACCGCTTGTCCGAACTTGCAGGAGTAAATTTTTTCACCAGTCGCTTCTACTCGGCGGTAGACATTAAACTGGACTACAAGCCGCATGTAATCGTGCTTACGGATGTGTTCCATGCTCCCTATTCGATGATAGACCCGCAGACCGAGGTCGTGCAGGCCATCGGGCGATTTCGTAACGGCATAGAGCAGGCGTACCATATAACGAATACCTGCGACAGATTGCAGAGCGTTTCGCGCGACAAGTTGTTCCATAACCTCGAATGTCAAGAACGGATTTACAACCGAATACGGGAGTTGCCTATTGAGGGTGAAATCGAACACCAAACCCTTACGCAAGCCTTACAAGGGATGGACTATAAACGCTTCGTAACGCGCACGGGCAATCGAAACTGGTTCATGTGGGACAACGCATGGACGGATGCCCGACTGGAAGCCCTCTACCGATCCTCCGCAACGATTGAGGAGGAGTACAAAGACGCCCCGTTTCAGTTGGCCGTTCATAAGGTAGATTACGACCTGACCGATGAAGACCGTCTGCGGCGGACACAGGCCCAAATAAAAGGAACGACGGAATTATGGCGCGAGGTGGTAGAACAAATCGACCGAATCCAGCGGCAGAATCCCGACGCAGAACAAACGTTTCTCTGCGAACAATTAGGCGATACGTTCTCAGAAATCATTGAAGCGGCAACGATTCTCGGTAAAGAGCGCATCGGGCAACTGGGCTATGACAGGCGCAGAATCAAGGCAGCGTTGGAGAACGTGGAGGAGAACCGATTGATGACCTCCGAAAAGATGCAACGAGCCGTCTATGCGAAATACAATACGGGCGATTTGGTGCTCTGTTCTGAAATACTCGGTTTTCTGCGGGGACTGATAACCGATAACGGAATACCATTCAAGGGGCGTGTAGACAGGCAGATTGTCAAGCTGTTTTTCGAGATTGCCGATGACAAGCCACGAATTAAGGGCAACAAAGCCTATCTACTCGGTAAAAAGATGTTCGAGTTTTAGAGAGGAAAAACGGACCGACTTTCGCAAAGGGGGTAAATTAAGACCCCCTTGCAAAGTTGGTCCGATTTTTTGCTTGTGAAGATACTATCACTTTTTCACCCCTCCCCCTTTTCAGATGGAAAACCGAATTTTTATCCCTCCCATTTAATAGGAATCCACATAAAATAGACCACCCCTTGTTTATGCCCGAAACCATATAACAGCATAAAATTATCGGAATTATATAGAATCGGAAAGCTATTCTTACATGGAGATATGCCGCCCTGTTTAGTTGGTTATGAATGGAGTTATCTTTTTACAAGTAATGGGGAATAACTCTAAACTTTACAGACCATGAAAACATTAAATGAAAGGGCGACAGAAATTCTGCAAGCCTTGTTAGCCGTGCGGTCTTACAGAATCGACCACGGAAACGGAGTTTACACACGCTTACGTGCCGCAATGATTGGGCGCAATGGAAAGTACAACCTTATTTCGCTGGTAGAATACAACGAAGCTAAAGGTAAACTTGCGCAGAATACAGAAATGAATTTTGCATTCGACACAAGTACAAAGCAGTTTATCCCGTACTATTACTGCAACAAAACTCTCCGCATTGAATCGCATAGTGCGTACCCGACAGAAAACGGAATGGAAAATTGCGCCGAGGAACGACAGGCTGACCACACAAATTTTGCAAACCGATGGCTAATACGCATGAACTCGCAACAACCGATTATATGAATGCGCAACGAGTAGTACAGAATTGTGTTTTGAAGAATCAAAGCACGGTTATCGAGGAAATGATACGGGCAAACCTTATTTCCGAAGAATATCTTTATCCGTTCGCGGATGATGTCATGGAATGGTGGCTGATTGATTCTTGGCTGGCCGAACGACTGAAAGAGCAGGGCGAGGTTATCATCGAGGAATACGGTTGCTACTGGTGGGGCAGACAATCCAGCGGGCAGGCGATTTACATGGACGGCGTAATACAAGAAATTTGCGGGGGAATCGACTGATTCCCCTTGCAAATCTGAATCCGATTATTTACTTTTGCAGAAACAACAAAATAAAGGCAAGAAAACCATGTAGCACGAATTAGATTATTACGCTTCAAAACGGGTTCCCCATCCTGTCCCGACTATATCATAAATCAAAACATTCAAAAAATGGGGACAGTCAAGAATGTAGAGTTGTCGATGCAATCCGTTCGGCGGCTATTGGAGCGTAATCATCTTGCCTACACGATTGAAAAGGATTCGCTTCTTTTCAACCGACGATTCAACCGCAGGACAGGACAAAAATCCTATTATTACATCGGCTTTACAGAGGGCGAGAAGAAAATCGGTCGTCAAAGCATCGTGTTCGGATGTGTAGACTACAATGTTTACGACGAAGATTTTGCAATGGGCACATGCTTTCGTCAGACGATGTGTACCGACATGGCGTTTTTCGCATTCCATTTTCACGACCTCTTTCCCGATTTCTATCCGACCGACGAATACAACGATTGGAGCGAATGACACGAACGACAGACTTTGCAGACGGACTGACAACCGACTGCAAGGTCTGTTTTTATGTAATGACTAAATAAATAAGGCTATGCCAGCACCATAGAATCAAAAATAAGGGCAACAACCCCGAAAAGGAGTTAGGGCTATGCGTTTTTCCGAAAATGTTTCCTAAATTTGTGGAACATACGAACTACGGAAGCGTAAGTTTATTCTCGATGTTGAATCTGGTAAATTTAATTGCGATGAGAATAAGCAGACCTACTCTCCCGCCATATCCTATTGGATACGAGCGTGGGGTTGTTGCTTATTTTATCGCAGGGCTTACCAGAGCCTAACATCATAAATAAGCGTACAACCCTGCGCTTTCTTTTTACTATTAACCGCTGTTTGTGGGTTGGGAGCGGCAATAATACATTAGTTATATGTTTTGTCGAAATTGTGGTGCAAAAATGGCCGACAATGCAAGAATTTGCATGAAATGCGGTGTCATGGCTGGAGACGGAGATAAATTTTGCTCGAATTGCGGTGCAGAACCAGACCCCAAAGCAGTCATTTGTGTCAAGTGCGGATATGAACTAAAACCATTTTCATTACCGATTCAAGAACGGCCAGAACGGCCAGCAATACCCCCTAAAGGTTATGATTTTGGCAGTGCTATTCGGGCTGGATTTAATAATTATGCAATATTTCAAGGCAGATCAACCCGTACAGAATTTTGGTACTGGACTTTATTTATTTTGATTGTAAATGGCTTGTTGCTTTGTGGACTTATTTCAGGAATCAGCATTGCGGATGAAACGCAAATTGGAATTTTTGGAGTAGCCTATTCCCTATTTAATTTAGTAACATTATTACCATCTTTAGCTGTAACCATTCGTCGGTTACATGACACTGGGAAAAGCGGATGGAATTTTCTGATTGCCTTAATCCCAATTATAGGGGCATTGGCTTTAATTATATGGTTAAGCATGCCAGGCAATTACTATGCAATATACAGGGACGGAAATATAAAGTCGCACAACCAATAGAGCAAGAATTATAATGAGAACAAACATAACATTAGGGACCTCATTTATCTATCGTGGGTGGATTGGACATATATCTAAACATTGGAGCGGTAATAAATTCAAAGTTTCGATAACCTCAATTTCTCGTTCACCAATAGAGTACGAATTTACGGTTAGCCCCCATTGGTTTGTAAATGAAGATTGGGAGAAAGCAGGCCAATTAGCCCAGCAATATATTGATGAAAATTATGGTGATGCACCAACCATCTAACCTTCAAATATGACTGATAAACAAATTGCATTTTTAATAATTCTAATAATAATCGGAATCTGTTTTTATGTTCATACTGACTTGGTGTAATTTCAATCTTTGCAGGGGGCTTATACGAAGCAGGTTTTGAAGGGAAATAATTTAGGACCGACTTATTCAAGGGGCCTTTATATAGATATATAGAGCCTTTGAAAAAGTTGGTCCGCCATTCCATTATATGAAAAAATACATACTACCCATACTCGCCTTGCTGATTGCAGGGTGTGGCATATATCTTTGGGCTAATTCCATATCGAAAAAAGAGCGGTTGGAATTGCTCAATGGAGAATACGAATTGGTCGATTGGCAGATTCGCCCGAAATCTGCTATTCATGCGGATTCTCTTACGATGCATGATGTTCCCCAGCGTGGCGAACGCTTAACCCTACAAACGAACGATAACGGAGATTTCCGCTTAATGACTGAATCATCATTGCCAGTCCTGCAACAGTTAGCAGATTTGGAATGGCAACTACTCTATGTTCGACGCACGTGGTTTGCATGGCGGCATCGTGTCATGGGGCTATATCATGCGGGCGAACATTCGGCAGATGTTTACTGGCATCGGGCACTTATCAATCAAAAGGATGTAGGCATTACTTTACAACTACCTGACCCGACAAATGAAAAGATCGGCTGGTTTCTAATTTTACAGAAGAAATAATTTAGGACCGACTTTGTCAGAGGGTCTTAATATAGACCTTTTGAAAAAGTTGGTCCGATTTCCCACGCGATAATAATTGCGTCACCATATCCTTTAAATGAATTAACCCACGTTGTAAAAGAAGATTGGAGTAATTTATAACAGAAGCTATGGAGCGAAATAAGACAATAAACATAAACAAAGAGAAAATAACGGCACTTCGATCATGGCTTGAAAAATACCCCGAAGATGCAGATGCTTATATGGCACTTGCGAAAATATACCAGAAACAAGGAAAGTACGCCAGCGCTTCTATTGAAATTTGCAACGCTTTTAAATATCATACAGAGGATAATATTTTTCCCCAATATGCCCTTTACCGATTTCGTGCAGCAGAATTGGGCGGAGGCTATGGAGGGAACGAAGAGGATTATAATATTGCCTACCAGTTAGCAGTTAAAGAAGTAACTGATATTCTTCACAAACGTGCTCGGATGAAACGCTCTTTGAGGTGGCTCTACGGCAGAAAATCCGATGATGAAACTTTAGATCGCTTTGATGCTTATTGTCAGGATTACCGTTTGATATTAAAGCATGATGAAACGGATGAACAAGCAATGATTAGTTTGTTAAGTGAACTCATAAGAAAAAGAAAAACCAGAATCTACAAAGGCGGCCTTCTTGGGGCAATAATAGGCGATATTATCGGTTCTCGGTTTGAGTGGAATAATCATAAATCGACAATCTTCAACCTGTTTACGCCTTCCAATAAATTTACAGACGATACGGTAATGACTATTGCTATTGCTGATTGGTTATTACATGGAGAATCATTAGTCGATGCAATGAAAGATTGGGCCGCAAAATATCCGAATCGTGGTTATGGGAGCAAGTTTTGGCAATGGCTGTTTATATGGAAAAATAAAGAGCCTTACAATAGCTATGGCAACGGTAGCGCAATGAGGGTCAGTCCTTGTGGATACTTTGCACAAACACTCGATGAAGCGTTAAATTTAGCAAAGCAATCGGCAGAATTGACACACAATCATCCCGAAGGAATCAAAGGAGCACAAGCTATCGCCGCATCTGTTTTCTTGGCACGTCAACAAATATCCAAAACGGAAATACGAGATTATATCGAATCTACTTTCGATTATAACTTACATCAAACCTGCAATGAAATACGACCGATTTATGAGTTTAATATGACGTGTCAAGGTTCATGTCCCGAAGCGATAATCGCCTTTTTGGAAAGTTCGGATTACGAATCGGCAATTCGTCTGGCAGTTTCTTTAGGAGGGGATAGTGATACCATTGCTTGCATGACAGGTGGCATCGCGGCGGCATACTATGGCATCCCTGATGAGATTGTTTATAATGCCAAAGAATATCTACCCGATGATATGTTAACGATTATACTTGAGTTTGATAATCACATTCGATGATACGATGAAAACCTATCTACTCTCCATATTCGCCTTACTGATTGTAGGGTGTGGAATTCAACGCCCGCAACAGGCTATTTTTGCGGATAAATTGGATTCAGTCAAACGAGCCTATATAACAGCATTGGATTCTATGCGATTGGAATATGCCAATACGACCGATTCATTGATTCACATTCGTTACACGAATCTGATAGACGGATATATAGTTAACGTCATGTGGCAACCTGAATATTGTCTTTATGGCAAAATAGTAGGTAAAGCTATAATTAATTTCAGAGGGCAAAAGCGGCATTTTTCAATGGTACATAGTCATTATTTCTTAAATAATGAAAACAGGGATGTTCCCGATAGCATAGCAATACAATCTTTTGATAAATCCCATATTTACGAAATCGAATATCCAGCACAGAGTAGGCGTGAAGATGTTCCATTTTTCTTTGAAGATAACGGTGCCACATTGGTACTCACTATGTGGGGTGCTGGGCGAAAGAATTGTAATACATATCGTTATCATAATGTAATTCATTCCCAAGGCGATTTATACCAAGGCGTTTTTCAAGACCCACCCTATACGAAAATAGATGATTTTACCCGTTTTGATGAAGGTAAAATAATATTATTAACTGTTTTTCGTCAAAAAGAGGAAATATACGAAAAGAACGATTCCACAGAAAGCTATGAATTAACTTATATTAAAGAACGCCCAATCTTTTTTAGTGATTCTGTTTTTACATATAAAGTCGAAAAACGATTAGTTAAAAAAGAATATTGTGAAAATAAATACTATTCTTTACAGTAGGTAAGGAAACATTCTACAGTTGCGTCATAGAAGATGAAAACCTACATACTCCTCATATTCACCCTGCTGATTATAGGGTGCGGAAATCAATCGCAATCACGGTGCGATTCTGCAATACTCGTACCCGTTAAATCATTTAGTAGGGAGATTGCTGATCGTGCCTTATGGCGGGAACTGTCACATGATGATAATGAATATTTCCCATACATAGATTCGGCCCGTTTGAATTGGTCGCAAGTGGTCAATCATTATCTCTCGACAAAACATTCTAATTCAAAACAGTTGATTTTGACATGGGGTAAGAATCAACGGTTCGATATAACTCAAACACCTCGATTAAACGATATTCACTACATTGATACGCTCTTGTCATTGTGTTACTATTGTACGACTGGGCAATTATCATCGGCATTTGAGCGAGAGTTGGAAAAATATTTATCATTACCTATAACATTCGACCAAACACTACCTTTATTTGAACACAATCCAAAGAATAGCGAGGTAGATAGTTTGCTCAAAGAAGCAACAGACGGAATTAGAATCTTCCATACACCAGATAAGAAACACAAAATTTACTGTTTTGAAGATCGTCTTGGCTCCTCTGGCCGATTTTATAGCGTTTACTTGCAATACGTTAAAAATGGGAAAGTCACATGGAATCAAATAGCTGATTGGAGAGCAGGAAAATATTCCAATCAACGAATTGACAAAATATACACGTTCTTACACAATGGACAAACATATTATGTGCTTATTAGTTACTGTTATAATGTGGCATATTTTGAGATTGTTACAATCGAAAATGGAAACTTTATAATCCATTCAGAGTTTTACCCTAAACAATTCCAAAATAATATAAAGGACGGGGTCATAGAATTTTATGGCGGGTCAGATTCTTATTTTGACCTCGAATTTGATTCACAAACCTTAACTATCAATTATACTTTTTATTCTTACATGGGAGAGGTTGAAGAACATGGACAAAAATCCCCTCAATATAAAAAAACAGAGCAAAAAACTGTAAAGTTGGATATTGAATGATTATGAAACTCTACTTACTCCCCATATTTGCCTTACTGATTGTTGGGTGTGGAAATAGCCATGCAAGGAAGATTGATTCTATTATCCATGACAATAATGTTGTCGATTCTCTGCGTGCATTCAGATTCGACACGACACAATATAATTCGAGTGCAAGGATTGATAAAGAACTGACTTTCCTTTTTAAAGCATGGTACAATCATCCTAAATATTGGGATGATTATTGGCTGGAAGAATTGGTTGATAACCGACTACGTCATCACCTTAATAATCCGTTGACATTTATGGAGGATATGCCAATATTGGATTCGGTGATAAGGATCAATTCTACCGCAGATGGGAAATATAAATTTTACAGTTATGAGATTGCAGGCGATGGTACAGCTGGCGCATACAGGACTTACTACCAATATCGGGATGCAATAGGCAAGATTCATATCAAGGAGTGGCAGGAGAATATACGAGAGGGCGCATTGATTGAAAATATTTGGCAATTTAACCATGCAGGGCAGGATTATTACGTGATAAAGAGTTTTTACAAAGGACAAACCTGCTCTTGGTGCTATTATATGGAGATTGTGACCATAGATTACGGCGAAATAATTTACCATACAGAGTTTTATCCCAATGGAACATTTGAACCTCATAATGCAACATATCTTATATATAATGAAAACGGGGAAATAGTAGATGAATGCAGGAAACAAGCGCATGATATAATGATTTGTTGTACAAATGCTTGTAATATGAATATAGACTATTCATTCGACCCTGAAACATTGACAGTCCATGTTAAAAGCGACGCTGATACAGCCGACAGTAGAACAGGGGCAATCAAAGAATATTCATGGAAACTTGTTTTACCTCCTAATAATATTCACACAAAAAGGAATAATAGATGAAGAACTGCATACTAATACTTGCACTACTGATTGTTGGGTGCGGAATTCAATCGCAACCGAGTAATGATGCAATATTGGACGATGTTACACAGAATTCCAATGGCGAAACAGAAAATTTAGATTCGATTCGTGTTTTAGTCAGATGTACAGAAGAGGCGCAAAATTATTTTAGAGAACATAGTCCAAGAATCATTAGTTATAAAGATGTCGAATTCTGTGCGCTTGTAGATTCAATAGAACAAATTTATAGTCCTTATAAGGATTTGATTTTAAAAGCAGAAGGATCTATTTCAGCATTTACCCAAGATACATTATTATTGAATCATGGTTATTATAAATCTGCTTTTGAAGGTTTAGGGCCAAAGGGAAGATATTTGGCTTCTTGTGAACTCTGGCATTATATTACCAGACTATATAAATTGATTGATAAATACTATATTCTGTGTTGGGAGAATACGAAAGATGAATCTGGTTTTTCTCCATTACCATCCTTTCATGCGCAATGGATTGATGCTTTTGATAATAATTTTATAATGATGGGTGGGTTAAACGAATGGACGATAACCCAAGATGTTCTGGATATGCTCTTTCAGAGATTGCTATTTTACTATCATGGAAGCCTCACTCGACCTTACTATGGCAGCAAATTTAATTGGTCGTGGTTAGAGTGACATAATTTTACAGGCTATATAATAGAGATTTTTGCAAAATGCGTCACACGGTCAACCGCAATATTTAGGACTATGGGAGCCAAAAGAACCGACTTCCGACGGGGGGGCTTATCATAAACCCTTTGAAAAAGTTGATTCAATTTTACCAAACAATGACAGAAACAGAAATAAAACAAATGCAGGAGAAAATCAATGCTGGGATTCTACTGCCCGAAAGCGTCTGATTGAGAAAACCAAGAAAGAGGACGGTAGTATGGAACAGACGCACGTATTAGAGGTAAAGAATATTACTCCACAAAAAATGGAGTTATATATACTATATATCTTAAAAGTTAAGGGCAGGCCGAAAAAATGCGGTTTTCCTTTGACCTCAAAATTAGGACCGACTTTGCAGGATGGTCTATTTTAAGACCCCCTGCACAAGTTGGTCCGATTTTGTTCAAATATAAGATTGTCAATTAATTCACTATTGTTTAACCAGCATTGGCTTTATGCAAATGTGTAAACCAGCGTGTAAACCGAACGAACCGCCAGCGAAAAAAGATTTCCCAAAATGAAGCGAGGACTTGCAGGAATGATTTATTTATCATACATTTGCACTCGCAATTCAGCAAAAGGGGAGCTTAGCTCAGTTGGTTCAGAGCGTCTGCCTTACAAGCAGAGGGTCGGGGGTTCGAATCCCTCAGCTCCCACCAAGTTCTGCAAACGGAGCTACCTGGAAAATTGAAAATCGTGTATCAGCAAGATACACGGTTTTTTCATTTTATCCGTGCACCGGCGGCAATAAGCGCAAACTCCTTAACAGTCGCCGAAATATGATTGAAAGAGTTTTTTCTGCGCCCACCCAATCACCCCGACATTCCGGACGATCGATACGGCGACACCTAAAACAAACGGCGCCCGTCCTGACTCAAATAAATTTGGCGCAGCCCCCGGCTTACACTATATTTGCAAAAATATTTCGTTGCAAAAGTGCCAGCTTTTCCGGCAAAAAGAACAACGACCGCATATTTCACACATGACGAACGATTGGAAAGCGAGATTGGGAATGGTCTATTCGACCGACCCGAATTTCAAATACGACACCGAGGAGGCTCCGCAGACCGAAACCCTCGCTCCCGAACGACAAGACCTGCGCGTCTGGCTCGACCGCAAACAGCGGGGCGGCAAGACCGTCACGCTCGTCAAAGGTTTCGTCGGCTCGGATACCGACCTGGGGGAACTGGCTCGCCTGCTCAAGACCCGCTGCGGCGTGGGCGGGGCAGCCAAGGACGGCGAAATCATCATCCAGGGCGACCACCGCGACCGGGTGGTCGAAATCCTCACCAAAGCGGGTTACAAATGCAAAAAGGCCGGCGGATGACCCGGCCTGCTCCCATGCGCCGTTTCGCAGCGATTCTGTTCCTGCTAGGATTCCTCTTCATCGGAGGAAAATCCGTTCGCGCCCAATACTATTCGTGGGGTGCGGATGCGGCTGCGCTGCGTTGGAAACACCTGCGCACCGAGGACGTACGGGTCGTCTTTCCCGACACAGCATCGGCGCTGGCGCACCGAACCCTGTATTATATTCAGGCGGTACGCCCCACGATTACACACGGTTTCAGCCACCCGCCGCTGAAAATCCCTTTCGTGCTGCATACCGAAAATTTCCAGTCCAACGGTCTGGTGATGTGGATGCCCAAACGCATCGAATTTCTCACCACGCCCTCCGTCGATAGCTACTCGATGCCCTGGGTCAAGCAGCTCGTGGCTCACGAATACCGCCACGCCGTGCAGTACAACAACCTCAACCGGGGGTTGATCCGCATCCTGAGCTACCTGATCGGGCAGCAGGGATCGACCGTCGGCCTGCTTTTCATGCCCCTCTGGGCGCTCGAAGGCGATGCGGTGATGAACGAAACCGAGATGTCCTCCTACGGCCGGGGCCGCCAGCCGCGCTTCACCATCGAATATCGCGCCCTGGGTTACGAGGTGCTCCGCAGGCGCAACTGCGACAAGTGGTTTTGCGGCTCCTTCCGCGATTTCGTTCCCGACCACTACCAAATGGGCTATCAGATGGTCGCCTACGGCTACGACCGCTATGGGGACGAAATCTGGGACAAGACCCTGCGCTACGGCGTTCGCAACGCCTACATGCTGACCTTCAGCACCAGCGTCGCCCTGCGCAAATTCTACGGCACGGGCGAGGGCATCCTCTTCCGGGACGCCTTCGCCGACCTGAACCGTTTCTGGGATTCGCTGCCGAAGGTCGCGGATTCGGGGCGCACCCTCACGCCGCTGCCGGAGAAAAACTACACCACCTATACTCATCCCGTGTCCCTGAACGACACGACGCTCGTAGCGCTGAAAACGGACTTCGACCGTCCTTCGCGGCTCGTTGCGGTCGATTCCCGAACGGGACGCGAGAGGCGGCGCACGTGGACAGGACTCGTCTCGAGCCGCCCCGCAACCGACGGACAACAGATCTGGTGGACCGAATACCGCCGTTCGTTGCTCTTCCCCGAGCGGGTCAATTCCAGGCTCGTCGTCTTCGACCCCGAAAAAAAACGCCCCCGCACCGCACCGAAACTGCGCAATGTCCTCTACCCGACCCCGATCGGGCGAAGCGGCGCCCTGGCCTGGGTGGAATATACGCCCGACGGACACTACACGATCGTCGCCGAAGATTCGCTGCGGCAGCGAACCGCCTGGCCCATGCCGGGCTTCTCCGAAGTGCACGGACTGGCCTGGGACAATGCGACCGAACGGCTCTACACGCTCGTCACCGACGATTCGGGCATGTGGATCGGCCGGATCGAACCCGGCGAGGGCTTGCAGGCTGTCACCCGAGGCGCCTACATCACGCTGAGCGACCTGCGGGCCGCCGACGGCAAGCTCTACTACGGCTCGATCGCCTCGGGCCGCGATGAAGCCCACTGCTTCGACCTCGGCGAAGGGCGCGAATACCGTCTTTCGACTTCGACCTACGGCAGCTTCGCCCCGGCTCCCGCCGACAGCGGAGCCGTCTGGACGACCACCTACGACCGAAAGGGCTACCGCATCACCCGTCAGGAAAACATCGAACCGATTCCGGTCGCCCCGTCGCAACTGCCCGTCGATCTGGTCAATCCGCCCCGCCGCCGCTGGAACGTGGTCAATCTCGACACGGTACGCTATACCCCCGCCGACTCGGCCTCCCTGCACCGCAAATATCCGGCACGCCGCTACCGCAAGGGATTGCACCTGCTCCGGGCCCACAGTTGGGCCCCCGTATCGTTCGACCCGTTCAAGACCATCGAAGAGTTCAACCCCCGGCTCATGTGGGGCGCCACCGTTCTCTCCCAAAATCTGCTGTCGAGCACCGAAGCCTTCGCATCGTGGGGCTGGAGCCGGGCCGACGGCCATGTGCTGAAAGGTACGATCCGGTATAGCGGCCTCGGCGTACGACTGGAGGCCCGGGCCACCTACGGCGGCGACCGCATGACCTACGGCATCGCCCAGCGGGGCGCCGACGGCAAGGCCGAGCGCCAGCCGGCCCCGGCTCATGCCAAATATTGGTCGGCGGCGGCCGGGGCCACACTGCCCCTCTATTTCGACCGGGGCCGTCATATCCGACAGCTCTCGCTCTCGGCGGGCTGGGAGTATTCGAACGGAATGGTGGCCGACGTGGATGCGATCCGTTACGACGCAGAGGGACGCATCGCCAACCTGCAAACGCTCGGCTACCGCGAAGGACTCCACAAACTCTCGCTGGGAATCGGCTTCTCGGACGTGGTGCGCGCCGCCTACCGCGACGTCGGGACCCCTTGGGGTTATACGCTCTGGGCCGGGTACGACCTCAACCCCGAAAACCGCAACTTCAGCGACCTCGTATCGGCCTACGCCCGGATCTACACGCCCGGGTTCTTCCGCCACAACTCCCTCTCCGTAGCGGCAGCCTACCAAACTTCCGTCGGCGGCTACCGCTTCCCGTCGGGGCTGCGATTCCTCGGCTACAAATCGACCCGGCTGTTGCCCAGGGGCTTCTCCTCGTCCGACATTTCGAGCAATAATTACCTGGCCGGCTCCGTTGATTATCAGTTCCCGCTCTGTTATCCCGAAGGTGGAATTTCGGGCGTGATCTACTTCAAACGCATCCGGCTGAACGTCGGGGCCGACTACGCTCGGTTCCAGGAGTTCGGCAGCCGGGGCAAAACATGGCGCGACATTTACTCGTACGGCGGCGACCTGCTTCTGGACCTCAACATCCTGCGTATGTCGGCAGCCGCCACAGCGACCGTAAAGCTCTCGCTCTACAAGCCCAGCGAGGGGAGCTGCTGGTTCGGCTTCGGCCTGGAGCTGCCGTTCTGATCCGTCCGGGCGGCAGAACCGATAAAATCAGCAAGCGACCCGCAGAAAACCGGAACGTATAATCCGAGATTTTTCATACCTTTGCGAAAGCGAATGCTTTCATTCAGACAGGCTTCGCCGAGGCATAACCGAATAAATTTGTCCTTGCCCTCGGCTTGCGCTATCTTTCCGGAAGATGGAAAGCGCCTCGGAAAACTGGGAACAAGCTCCCGTTTTCTCTTGGCTTTCACTATCTTTGCAGAAGATAGGAGACGGTTCGGCAATTTTCGAGAACAAGTTCTCACAATTGCCCTCACCTTTTCCTATCTTTGCGGCATATTGAATTAAACCGATGAAAAAACAGACCCCGCATAAACCGCTGCCCAAATCCGTCAAATGGCTCTGGGGCATCGTCTTCGCCCCTTTCGCACTCCTGCTGCTCCTGCTGCTGCTAACGGCCGCCGGCCTGTTCGGGCGGCTGCCGTCGTTCGAGGAGCTGGAGAACCCCAAGAGCAACCTGGCCACCGAGATTCTCTCTTCGGACGGCAAGGTGCTGGGCACGTTCTTCGTGCAGAACCGCTCCTACGTCCAGTACGACGAACTCTTCCCGCTCGACTCCGCCCAGTTGCTCCGGCTCGACGGATACGACGTGCCGCCGATCATCGCGGCCCTGATTTCGACGGAGGATGTCCGTTACCGGGGGCACTCGGGCATCGACCTGATGTCGCTGGTACGCGTAGGCGTCAAGACCGTCCTGATGCAGAACACCTCGCAGGGCGGCGGCAGTACGATCACCCAGCAATTAGCCAAAAACCTCTTTCCCCGCGACATCAACGAGAACCGGGGCAAGATCGCCCGCACGACCAAACTGGTCGTATCCAAACTCAAGGAGTGGATCACGGCCCTGAAACTCGAATACAACTACACCAAGGAGGAGATCGCCGCCATGTACCTGAATACCGTAGAGTTCGGCTCGAACGCCTACGGCATTAAATCCGCGGCCCATACCTTCTTCAACAAGGAACCTCACGAACTGAACATCCAGGAAGCCGCCCTGCTGGCGGGACTGGTCAAGGGCCCCACGATGTATTCCCCCCGCCGTAACCCGGAAAATGCCCTCGCACGCCGTAACCTGGTGCTCGACCGCATGGCATCGGCAGGCGCCATCACACGCCACCAGCGGGATTCGATCGCGGCCCTGCCGATCCTGCTCAACTACAAGCCAGTCTCGCACAACGAAGGCCCAGCGACCTATTTCCGCGAAATGCTCCGCCTGACGATGAACGCCGAACGGCCCAAGCGCCGCCAATTCCAGAACGACTGGGACTACGAGCAGGCGATCAAGGAGTACGACGAAAATCCGATCTACGGCTGGTGCCTGAAGAACACCAAAGCCGACGGCACGCCCTACGACATCTACCGCGATGGTCTGAAGATCTACACCACAATCGACTCCCGGATGCAGGAGTACGCCGAGCAGTCCATCCAAAAGCAGATGGAGTCGGTGATCCAACCCCAGATGGACGCACAGTTCAAGCGCACCAAAACGCTCTTCATCGACGCAAACAGACAGGAGCGGGAGCGCATCATGCGCAACGCGATCCGTTACTCGGACCGCTACTACCAGATGCAAAAGGCAGGCGTGGACGAAAAGACCATCCTGGCGAGCTTCGACAAGCCCTGTCCGATGAAGGTCTTCACCTACAAGGGAGAACGCGACACGGTACTCACACCCCGGGACTCGATCCTCCACCACAAGCGGATCATGCGTGCCTCGTTCGTGGCGATGGATCCCCGCTCGGGACACGTGAAGGCTTACGTGGGCGGCCCCAATTTCCGCTACTTCAAATACGACATGGCCAAGCAGGGCAAGCGGCAGATCGGATCGACGATCAAACCCTTCGTCTATACCTTCGCCATCGACCACCTGGGATTGAGCCCCTGCACGCCCGTACCGAACCTGCCGGTAACGATCGAAACCGCCAACGGGGTACCCTGGTCGCCCAAGGAGGCCGGCAAGGTCGAACAGAACGGCGAGATGCACCCCCTGAGCTGGGGCCTGGCCCGCAGCCGCAACAACTATTCGGCGTGGATCATGAAACAGGCCAAGCAGCCGCAGGCCGTGGCCAACTTCATCCACAACATGGGCATCCACAGCTACATCGATCCTGTGCCGGCGCTCTGCCTGGGAACCTCGGAATCCAACGTCTATGAAATGGTGAGCGCCTTCTCGACCTTCGCCAACGAAGGCGTCTATACCACCCCGATCTTCGTCACCCGCATCGAAGACCGTCAGGGCAACCTGATCGCCAGCTTCGCCCCCCGGACGCAGGATGCGATCAGCGAACGCACGGCCTACACGATGCTCACGATGCTCGAAGGAGTGATCCGTTCGGGGACGGGCGGACGCCTGGGATGGGCCTACAACATGCAGAATGTCGAAGTCGGCGGCAAGACGGGAACCTCGCAGAAGAACCGCGACGCATGGTTCATGTGCGTCCTTCCCAAACTGGTAGCCGGCTGTTGGGTCGGCGGCGAGGATCAGGCAGTGCGCCTGGTATCGCGCGGCGAAGGCAGCGTAATCGCCCTGCCGATCGTGGGCGAATTCCTCAACCGGATTTACGCCGATCCTTCGACGGGTATCAGCAAGCAGGATCTCTTCACGCGTCCGGCCGTCATGCCGGTTTACGATTGCGACGAAACCGAGAAAACGGACGACAGTGCAGCCCGGTACGAAGAAGACGAATTTTTTGAGTAATACAACCTATAACACCTTTGAGAAAGCCATGAAATTAGCCATTGTCGGGGCCAGCGGAGCCGTTGGCCAGGAATTTATGAACATTCTGGAAGAGAGCCGTCTGCCCATCGACGAATTGCTGCTTTTCGGTTCGGAGCGGAGCGCCGGACGCAAATACCCCTTCCGGGGCAAGGAACTCACCGTACGGCTGCTCGCCCACAACGATGACTTCTGCGGCGTGGACATCGCGCTGGTATCGGCGGGCGGCTCCACCTCGAAGGAGTTCGCCGAAACGATCACCAAGCACGGCACGCTGATGATCGACAATTCGAGCGCTTTCCGCATGGACGAAGACGTTCCCCTGGTGGTTCCCGAGGTAAACCCCGAAGACGCCCTGAACGCCCCCCGGCGTATTATCGCCAATCCCAACTGCACGACGATTCAGATGGTCGTGGCACTCAACGCGCTCGAAAAACTCTCGCACATCCGCCGCGTGCATGTAGCCACCTACCAGTCGGCCAGCGGCGCCGGCGCACAGGGGATGGCCGAACTGGAAGAGCAGCACGCGGCTCTGGCAAAAGGCGGCGACCCCCGTGTGGAAAAATTTGCGTATCAACTGGCTTACAACCTGATACCTCATATCGACGTCTTCACCGACAACGACTACACCAAGGAGGAGATGAAAATGTACCACGAAACCCGCAAGATCATGCACTCGGACATCGCGGTTTCCGCGACCTGCGTGCGCGTACCCGTGATGCGGGCCCACTCGGAGAGCGTCTGGGTGGAAACGGAGCGCCCGATTTCGCCCGAAGAGGCACGCGACGCCTTCGCGTCGGCCCCGGGCGTCGTGCTGCAGGACGTTCCGGGCGACAAGGTCTATCCGATGCCGCTGTTCGCGGCCGGCCGGAACCCGGTGTACGTGGGCCGCATCCGACGCGACCTAACCTCGCCCAACGGCCTCACGTTCTGGTGCGTCGGCGATCAGATCCGCAAGGGTGCCGCTCTGAACGCGGTGCAGATCGCCGAATGGCTCATCGCGCACCGCGCCTGACGGAACAACCGGAAAATCACGGCGGGACCCCGATTCGTCCCGCCGTTGTTTTTTCGCAAAAAACCGTCGGCATAGCATCGATTCCGCAGCGCCCGCACTAAAAAATTTGGGATTTCGTTAAATAAAGAGTAACTTTGTGCGATTATCGCCGGATAATTGCGGAAAAACCTGATCCCGATGAGAAAAGAAAGGCTATATGTCTTGTGCACAGTGTGCTTTGCAATCCTCGCTGCGGGCTGCAATAGCGTACAGCAGGTTCTGAAAAGCGGTCGGCCCGACCACATGTACCAAACCGCTCTGAAACATTACCAGAACCAGAAGTGGTCGAAAGCCGCAATGCTGTTCGAAGCGGCCGCACCGTACTACTCCGGAACGATGCAAGAGGACAGTATCGCCTTCATGACCGCTTTCTGCAAGTTCAAGACCCGCGACTACGAGGTGGCCACGTCGATGCTCGACGATTTCCGCCGCAAATTCGGACGCAGCGTCTTCCTCGAAGATGCCGAAGGAATTCTCGCCTTGAGTTACTTCTACCTGGCACCGGGCCCCACCCGCGACCAAACGATGACCACACAGGCTATCGTGGCGGTCAATGAATACCTGGCCCACTACCCCAACAGCTCCCGCAGCGACGAATTCCGCGAGATGGACAAGATCCTGACCCAGCGGCTGCACGACAAAACTTACCTGAACGCTTACACATACTATAAAATCGGACGTTACAAATCGGCGATCGTAGCTCTCAAGAACGCGCTGAAGCTCTATCCCACCAGCTCCCACCGCGAAGAGATCATGTACCTGATCGTCAAATCCGGCAGCAAGCTGGCCGACAACTCCGTGCAGGACAAGCAGGCAGACCGCTACCTCTCGACGCTCGACTCCTATTACTCGTTCGTGGCCGAATTTCCCGAATCGCACTACCTCAAGGAGCTCGACCGGCTGGCCCAGAACGCCAAAGACTTTTTAGACCGAAACAACAAAGAAAAACAATAATTCCATGGAGATCAAGAAAAGCACTCCCACCAACACCGTAACCCGTAAACTGGTCGATCTGGATAAGGGAACCGGCAATATTTACGAAACGGTCAATATCATCGCACGCCGCGCCAACCAGATTTCGACCGAACTGAAAGCCGAACTCACGCGCAAGCTGGCGGATTTTTCGTCGCCGACGGACACGATGGAGGAAACTTTCGAAAACCGCGAGCAGATCGAGATCTCGCGTTACTACGAACGTCTGCCCAAACCGGTGCTGATCGCCACCGAGGAGTTCCTCGACGGCGAACTCTTCTACAAGGAGAACAAACCGCAAGCCTAAACATCGCGGTATGAGCCTCGAAGGACGACATATCCTGCTCGGCATCACAGGCAGCATCGCCGCCTACAAAGCGGCCATACTCTGCCGCCTGCTCAAAGGCGCAGGCGCCGAGGTGAAAGTCGTAATGACTCCGCTGGCCAAGCAGTTCATCACTCCGCTGACCATGGCGACGCTCTCGAAGCATCCCATCCTGGTCGAATTCTTCAATCCGGAAAACGGGGAGTGGAATTCCCACGTCTCGCTCGGCGAGTGGGCGGACTGCCTGCTCATCGCCCCCGCGACGGCCAATACGCTGGGCAAGATGGCACACGGCATCGCCGACAACCTGCTGCTGACGACCTACCTTTCGGCCCGCTGCCCGGTAGCGGTCGCCCCGGCGATGGACCTGGACATGTTCGCGCATTCGGCCACACAGGAGAATCTGCGGATTCTGCGCAGCCGAGGCGTACGGATCGTCGAACCGGCCGAAGGGGAGCTGGCGAGCGGACTTTCGGGCAAGGGACGCATGGCCGAACCGACCGACATCGTCGCATTCGTCGAAGCCCTTCTTTCCGAAAAAAAAAAGAGCCTGCGAGGTAAACGGCTGATCGTTACCGCAGGCGCAACCATCGAAGCCATCGATCCGGTGCGGTTCATCTCGAACCACTCGACGGGCAAGATGGGGTATGCCATCGCCGAAGCGCTCGCCCGGCGGGGCGCCGAAGTCGTACTCATCAGCGGCCGCACGTCGCTGCCCACCCCGACCGGAGTTCGACGTATCGATGTCCTCTCGGCACAGGAGATGTACGAGGCTTCGGTGAGGGAGTTCGCCACAGCCGACGGAGCCATCATGTGCGCCGCCGTCGCGGACTATACTCCCGAAGAGGTCGCCCCGACCAAACTCAAGAAAGGGGACGGCGAGCTGACGATCCGCCTCAAACGCACGCACGACATCGCAGCCGAGCTGGGAGCGCACAAAGCGGGTCGGATCCTGGTCGGCTTCGCCCTCGAAACCGATCACGAAGAGGCCAATGCCGAAGGAAAACTCCAACGCAAAAATTTCGATTTCATCGTTCTGAACTCACTGCGCGACGCCGGGGCCGGATTCGGCGTCGATACCAACAAGGTGACGCTCATCGACCGCGCAGGACGCGAGGAGCTTCCTCTGCTCTCGAAAGCCGACACGGCCGAGAAGATCGCCGACAAAATCGAATCCATTCTGAAATAGCCATGCTACGTCGTCTGAAAGTCGAAAACTACGCCCTGATCGACCGGCTCGAACTGGAGCTGGACGACCGGCTGAACATCATCACGGGCGAAACCGGCGCCGGAAAGTCGATCCTGCTCGGCGCGCTGGGCCTCCTGCTGGGGAACAAGAACGACAACGCCACCCTGAAAGACGACAAACGTAATTGCCTGATCGAAGGCGTTTTCGATCTCGGAACAAGGGACCTGCAGGCATTCTTCGACCGAAACGACCTGGATTACAACCGCGAAACGACACTCACGCGCCAGATCACCCCGGCCGGCAAGAGCCGCTCGTTCATCAACGACACTCCCGTTCCCCTTGCGTTGCTGCGCGAACTGGGATCGCAACTGATCGACATCCACTCCCAACACCAGAATCTGATCCTGGGATCGGAGGCTTTCCGCACGCAGGCCGTCGATACGGTCGCCGAAAACCACGACCTGCGGATGCAATATACGACCCTCTACGAACGGCTCTGCCACCTGCGCCGTGAACTCGCACGGCTGCGCGAAGAGGCCGAAGCCGGACGCAAGGACGAAGAGTGGCTCCGCTACCAGGTCGAAGAACTCGCAGCGGCCCACCTGAAGGAGGGTGAACAAACCGAACTGGAACAGGAGCTGGAGGTTCTTTCGAACGCCGACCGTATCAGCGAAACCCTCACGGCGCTGCGCAACGCCCTGGACGACGAACAAATCGGGGTGTTGGTACAACTCAAGGCCAGCGAAACGGCCTGCCGCCACCTCGAAGCCGGCTATCCCTTCGCAGCGGAAGCCGCCGGACGGCTCCGCTCCGTGCTTGAAGAGCTGAAGGACCTCGGCGCCTCGGCCGCCGCACAGAGCGAACGGCTCGACGCCGATCCTGAACGGTTGCAAAAAATCAGCGACCGACTCAACACCATCTACTCGCTCTGCCAGAAACACCGTGCCGCAGATCTCGGCGAACTCCTCGCCAAACAGACCGATTACGAAGCACGCCTGCAAGCGATCACGCACGGCGACGAAGCCATCGCCGCCGTTGCGACCGAACTGACCGCCACCGAAGAGAAGGCCGAAGAGCTGGCCCGGAACATCCACGCCACCCGAGAAAAGGCCGCTCCGACGTTCAACGATGCGATTCAGACGACCCTCGCACGGCTCGGCATGCCCGAAGCCCGTTTCGTCGTACAGCTCACCCCCGCACCGGCCTTGACCCCCACGGGGGGCGACGAAATAGATTTTCTGTTCACAGCCAACGGAAATTTCGCTCCTCAAAAAGTGGAACGCATCGCCTCGGGCGGTGAAATTTCACGCGTAATGCTGGCTCTCAAAGCGTTGCTCGCTCACCGCATGGAGCTGCCGACGATCATCTTCGACGAGATAGACACGGGCGTTTCAGGCCGCATCGCCGACGCCATGGGCGAAATCATCGCAGACCTCTCGCAGACCATGCAGGTCGTGGACATCACCCACCTGCCGCAGGTCGCTTCGAAGAGCGACACTCACTTCGTGGTTTACAAAGACGCCGAAGGATCCCATATCCGCCGCCTCGACCCGGAGGAGCAGATTACCGAAATCGCCAAAATGCTATCGGGCAGCCAAATCACGGAAGCCGCACTCGCACAAGCCCGTATCCTACTGGACAAATAACAGATACGTCGGCACACGATCATTTTCACGAATCGAACGATCCGACCGCCGCTATTCCCGATCTGTCAATACCTTTACAAAGCTGATTGCTCTCTCACGCAAGAGAGTACGAACTTTACCGACCTGCAGAGCCGGGCAATGGATTTCCCGTCGAAACCTACAGTGCAGGCATTTCGCCATCGGAAATCCTTCCGTAACGGGTTGCCATATCCTTTATGGAAATTCCCGTTCCGCAAAATCCGCAGCAAACCTTTCCATCCGACACCGACAAACAAAAATATATCGGCATACGCCGTTTTTTTACGCTTCGGTTAAATCTTTTTCGCAGCGGGTACGTCTTATGAATAGACGCGTCGTTAAAACAGACAGAATATGCAAGAAACGAAACTGAAACTCCTCGAGCGGATCGTCGATCGGCGACAGGATTCCCTTTACCGCTTCGCCTATTTCCGCACGGGATCGCAGGCCGATGCGGAAGACATCGTGCAGGACGTCCTGCTGCGACTCTTCCACTCGGATTGCAACCTCAATCGCATCGACGACGTGGAGCGCTACCTCTGGCGGGCGATCGCCAACCGCTGCTGCGACTACCACCGCCACCGGCGCAATGCGACGCTGCCGACCGAACGGGCCGCCGCACTTGCGGACGAACCCGGCGAGCAGGAACTCCGCGAAGAATACGAGCGAATCGCCGGGCTGCTCGCACTCCTCCCGGAGGAACAGGCCGAAGTGATCCGCCTGAAAACCTCCGACTCCCTGACTTTCGCCCGGATCGCCGAGATCACCGGCAGCACCGAGGCGACCGTCAAATCCCGTTTCCGTTACGGGATCGGCAAGCTCCGCAAACTCATCAACCACTAAAAATCATCCGCCATGAAATGCACCGATTTTGAAAACCGAATCGAACTGCTGTTCGATGACAATATCCCTTCAGAGGTTCGCCGCGAAATGTTGGAACATCTCGAAACGTGTCCCGCCTGCGCCGAATTCTACCGCCAAACGAAAGCAGCCTTCAACACCGTCGCTCCCCGCGTCGAAGTGCAGGCTCCGGCCGGTCTGAAAGCCCGCATTCTGAAAACCGCCGCACAAGCCGAAAATACGCCGGCAACCGCACGAACGACCGCTCCGGCACGGCCTCGGCGATTGTGGCTCCGGCCGCTGTCCGCGACGTTGAGCGCCGCAGCCCTCATCGCCCTCGTACTACTCGTCTTCGATCCCGTCGGCCGCTACCGGGCCCACGCCGCAGGACGTATCTTCCGCGATGCAGCCGCTCAACTCGACAAAAGCCGTTCGTTCCGCCTCGAAATGAATGTCCGCACTCTTCCCCAGGAAAATTTCAGTTACATCGATGCCGAAGTCCCCTTTGTCTCCCACCGTATGTGGGTGGAACCGGGTTCAGGCCGCTGGCGGCTGGAAAAAGCAGGACGGATCGCCCTGAGCGACGGGGAACGGATCCTGATGTGGAGTCCTGAGATAAACTCGGGCTTCATCATGCGTCCCGGTAGCGGCGCAATCGAAGATTTCGCCACCCTGCTCGACCCCTACACCCTGCTGCTGCGGGAAGAGCTCAACTTCGCCGAGCGCCGGAACGCAAGTTACAGCAAGCAAGTCGGACCGGAAACGATCACGCTGACCGTCGAAGCACCAGCCGAAGGGGATTTCAGCAACGACTACCTGTCGGGAACCTCGATCGACGAATCCGACACCCGGCGCGAATACCGCTTCGATCGGACGACCGGACGGCTTATCGGGCTGAAAATCGAGCAGACCGACGGCAAAACACCCGTAACCATCGCCGAATTGCAACGCATCGTTTACGACATACCGCTGTCCGACACCCTCTTTCGGGCTTACGACGGCATCGAATGGATCGACCTCACCAAACCGGTCGGCGGCGTACACTTCGCAGCCATTGCACCGGAAGAGGCGGCCCGCAAGCTCTTCGCCGCCATGCAGACGTGGGATACGGAAATACTCGCCGAAGGACTCGTTTATTATCCGCTCGACCTTATGAAGGAACGATATGCAGGCTGCCGCCTCCTCGAAACACAGCCGGCCTTCCGTTCGGGACAGTACGCGGGAGTATTCGTTCCCTGCCGAGTGAAAATGTCCGATGGCCGCATCGAAAAAATAATGCTCGCTCTGCGCAATGACAACCCCACCGGTTCGTGGGTGGCCGACGGCGGCCTCTGACGCTCCCGGAAATAAAAAGTTCCACATTCCCTCCGTTTTCCGGCAGACAAGTTACGGATCACGACCGCATCAGTCGTGTATAAAAGCCACCGGAATTTCCCCGAGCCCTTTCCGTATGTCTTTCCAACAGCAGGCAGCGTCGTATTCGTATGAACCGCAGAACGCCCGCCGCCCTGAAAACGGCTCTCCGGACTTCATGCACGACAGCCCGGAATAAAAAAGTTCCCGGAATCGCAAATGCGATTCCGGGAGCTTTTCATAAGAGAAGCGATGGACTACATCATACCGCCCATGCCGCCGCCCGGCATTGCAGGCATTGCGGGAGCGTCCGACTTCTTCTCGGCCAATACACACTCCGTGGTAAGGAACATCGAAGCGATCGAAGCCGCATTCTCCAACGCCACACGCGAAACCTTGGTCGGGTCGATGATACCCGCTTTGAGCAGGTCCTCATAACGGTCGTCGCGGGCGTTGTAACCGAAGGCGCCTTTGCCCTCCTTCACCTTATTGACAACCACCGAACCCTCGCCGCCGGCATTCGTCACGATCTGACGCAGCGGCTCTTCGATAGCGCGTTTTACGATCTGGATACCGGTCGTCTGGTCTTCGTTGTCGCCCTTGAGCGTCTCCAAAGCCTCCACCGCACGGATGTAAGCGACACCGCCGCCCGGCACGATACCTTCCTCGACGGCAGCACGGGTCGCAGCCAACGCATCGTCCACACGGTCTTTCTTCTCTTTCATCTCGACCTCGGTCGCAGCGCCGACGTACAGCACAGCCACACCGCCGGCCAGTTTAGCCAAACGTTCCTGAAGTTTCTCCTTGTCGTAATCCGACGTAGCGGCTTCGATACCGGCGCGGATCTGCGCCACACGGGCAGCGATAGCGTCCTTCGAACCGGCGCCATCGACAATCGTCGTATTCTCCTTGTTGAGCGTAACCTTCTCCGCCGTACCCAGCACCGAGAGGTTCGCGTCCTCGATCTTCATACCCTTGTCGGTCGAAATGACCGTGGCACCCGTCAGCACGGCGATATCTTCGAGCATCTCCTTGCGGCGGTCGCCGAAGCCCGGAGCCTTGCAAGCGGCGATCTTCAACGTACCGCGCAGCTTATTGACAACCAGTGCGGAAAGTGCCTCGCCATCCACATCTTCGGCGATAATCAGCAGCGAGCGTCCGCTCTGAGCCACCGGCTCGAGCACACCCATCAGCTCCTTCATCGTCGAGATCTTCTTATCGGTAATCAAGATATAGGGTTTGTCCAACTGCGCCTCCATCTTCTCGGTATCGGTGATGAAGTAGGCCGAGATATAGCCACGGTCGAACTGCATACCCTCGACCACATCCACATGGGTTTCGGTACCCTTGGCCTCCTCGACGGTGATGACACCCTCCTTATTGACCTTGCCCATCGCCTCGGCGATCAGCTTGCCGATGGTACCGTCGTTATTGGCGGAAATCGTAGCGACCTGCTCGATCTTCGCGAAATCGGTGCCTACGGTCTGGCTCTGCTTCTTGAGTGAATCCACGACCACACCGACAGCCTTGTCGATACCGCGTTTGAGGTCCATCGGATTGGCTCCGGCGGTCACGTTCTTCAGTCCCACGCCGATCATCGCCTGCGCCAGCACGGTTGCGGTCGTCGTGCCGTCGCCGGCATCGTCGTTGGTCTTCGAAGCGACCTCCTTGACCATCTGGGCGCCCATGTTGGGAATCGCGTCCTCCAGCTCCACCTCCTTGGCGACGGTCACACCGTCCTTGGTCACCTGGGGAGCACCGAACTTCTTGTCGATGATTACGTTGCGTCCTTTGGGACCGAGCGTTACCTTCACAGCGTTCGACAAAGCGTCCACGCCCTCCTTGAGAAGCTCACGGGCTTCCACGTTGTATTTTATCTCTTTTGCCATAATCGTAATTTTTTTAATCCAACCGAACTAATTAAATGATAGCCAGAATATCCTGCTGCTTCATAATCAGGTAATCCGTGCCATCGACGTTGATCTCCTGACCGGCATACTTGCCGTAAAGCACCTGATCGCCGACTTTGACTTCCATCTTGATTTCCGAAGTACCGGGACCAACGGCGATTACTTTGCCTGCCAGCGGTTTCTCCTTCGCCGTATCGGGAATGATCAAACCTCCGGCCGTTTTCTCTTCCGCCGGGTTGGGCAGGATCAACACGCGGTCTGATAATGGTTTTACGTTCATAGTGGTATGATTTTAATTGTTATAAGTTATATTTAACAGTTTTTCAACTTCGCATTTGCGACGATAACTCCAACAAGAGATATGCCAAACGATTTTTGACAGAAAAGTCTGACAAATCGGGCAACAAGACTGTCATTTTGACAAAACGGCAGATACATCATCCTGACACCGTACGTTTCCGCCTCGTCGATACCGCCAGAGAGGGCCGTACGCACAGAATCCGAAAAGAATTTCGCCGTTTTTTTGCACGGACGAAAAAAACCTATTATCTTTGCACTCCGGTTGATCTTCGGTATCGACCGATATGGTGGATGTAGCTCAGTCGGTTAGAGCGTCGGATTGTGGTTCCGAAAGTCGTGGGTTCGAGCCCCATCTTCCACCCGAAAAGGCCTTCTTCGGAAGGCTTTTTTTATAATACACAAATTACCACGCACTTATCATTCAGAGTACATCCCGAAAAGGGAAATATACCGGAGTTCTGCCAAGACATCAAGCCCCGAAACAGGGATCTACAATCCCCGAATAAACCCCATACCTTCGCGATAACCGTCTTTGAAAATAAAGAATACGACAAATATCGCCCGCTTTGAAAACTGGCCCCGATAAAAAGCCGGAATCGTCATTTTATTGAATTTTGGCAGACTTCTCGATTGGCTTTTCGCGTCCCCAGCGCCCCCTACTTCCGCTCGGAGCACATAAACGAAAAAGGCTCGGCAATCATCAGATTACCAAGCCTTTTCATCAGTCGGGGTGACAAGATTCGAACTTGCGACCACACGCCCCCCAGACGCGTAC
>ERZ824598.524-NODE-524-length-61830-cov-5.219522_pt1 | contig 61830 bp, 50 predicted proteins | sample MGYA00519934_ERZ824598 | MGnify/ENA primary metagenome ERZ824598 (study PRJEB31778, sample SAMEA3449177) | human gut metagenome | biome: human gut; feature: human-associated habitat; material: faeces | place: United Kingdom | collected 2010/2012 ...
TTTAAACTTTTGTTGTAATTTTACTTCTTGTTGCACTTGCTCGTTGACTCTACCGCCTGCAATTTTGACGGAAAAATTTGCAAGTCAGAATTTTTTTATGTATTTTTGTGATATCATTTTAGTATCAAAAATATATTGTTATGGTTGCAAATAAGGAAACCCCCTACAAAGGCTTTGCCGGTAACGGATTCGTTGCCCTGGTCCTGCTGCTTGTCTCGTTTGTCGCGAGTGTACTGCTGATTCTCAACTATGCCGAGGGTACTGCCTTTCCAATATGCGGTTCGCTGCTGCTGCTTCTGACCTGCATCTGCTGCGGCGGGCTGACGCGTCTCGAGCCCAACGAGGCGAAGGTCATGGTTTTCTTCGGCAAGTACAGGGGAACCTTCAAGAAGGAAGGCTTTTCGTGGGTCAACCCTCTGATGAGCAAGAAGGGGGTCAACTACCGCGCCCGCAACCTCAATCCCGAGCCTATCAAGGTCAACGACAAGGTGGGCAATCCCGTGATGATAGGAATGGTGCTCGTGTGGCAGCTCGAAGACAGCTACAGGGCGATGTTCGAGATAGACAGCCAGGCCCTTGCGCGCAGCTCCGCCTCCAAGAAGGAGGAACTTGCCCTTCCCGACATATCCGGTGCTTTCGAGAAGTTCGTGCGCATACAGAGCGACGCGGCCCTGCGTCAGGTGGCGGGCTGCTATGCCTACGACAACCCCTCGTCCGGGAACGAACTTACGCTGCGCAGCAATGCCGACGAGATAAACGACTCTCTGGTCAAGCTGCTCAACGACCGCCTCTCCATGGCCGGGATGAAAGTGCTCGAGGCTCGCATAAACTATCTCGCATACGCTCCCGAGATTGCGGCCATAATGCTGCGCCGCCAGCAGGCCGACGCCATAATCGCGGCGAGGGAGAAGATAGTGGAGGGTGCGGTGTCAATGGTGAAAATGGCCCTCGACCGCCTCAAGACCGAGGAGGTCGTGGAACTCGACGAGGAGAGGAAGGCCGCGATGGTCGGCAATCTGCTCGTGGTGCTGTGCGGTGACGAGCCGGCTAGCCCCGTGATAAATTCAGGCTCGCTGTATTAGTTGTACCGTCTGCGCGTGCGCCTATGCCTAAGGAAAAGGATACTTCTACGAAAAGTTTCGTGCTCCGGGTCGATGCCGCGACGATGGATGCGCTGGAGCGTTGGGCTGCGGACGAGTTCCGCAGCATCAACGGCCAGTTGCAGTGGATCATAAACGAAGCCCTGCGCAAGAGTGGGCGGCTGAAGAAGAAATGATATTCCGGTTTTTCTGCCGCGAGGGATTCTCTCTGAACCGTATCGGGTTCAGGGAGATTTTTTTTGCAGTCTGAACGGGCGCAGCCGCTGTGTCCCGAGCCCCGCCTGCGTAACCGCCGCCCATGCAGGCCTTGGAATGCGGCAGACTGGCCGTCGGTGGAAGGACAATATGGGCATCCCGGGCTGATGTACTCCCGGGATGCGGTGGATTTGGTATTCTGCCTGAAGAATGCCAAATTTGCGCTTAAATTCATACAGACATGAGGATAGACATACTTACAGTAGTGCCCGAACTGCTCGACAGCCCGCTCTCGCACTCGATTGTCGGACGGGCGAGGAAAAAGGGCCTCGTCGAGATAAACGTGCACAATCTCCGGAAATACGGCATCGGCCCGAGGAAGAACGTGGACGACTACAGCTACGGCGGCGATGCCGGCATGGTGATGATGATCGAGCCGGTGTACCGTATGGTCGAGGAGCTCAAGGCCGAAAGGAACTACGACGAAGTCATATATATGTCTCCGGACGGAGAGAGGCTGACGCAGGCAATTGCAAACGAGTTGTCGCTGCACGGGAACATCATCATACTGTGCGGGCACTACAAGGGGGTCGACCAGAGGATAAGGGAGCACCTCGTGACGAGGGAGATCTCCGTCGGCGACTATGTGGTAAGCGGCGGAGAGATTCCGGCCGCACTGCTCGCCGACGCGATAGTGCGCCTGATTCCCGGTGCGCTGAGCGACGAGACCTCTGCCCTGTCGGACAGTTTCCAGGACGACCTGCTCTCTCCTCCGGTATATACCCGTCCCGCAGATTTCAACGGCTGGAAGGTCCCCGATGTGCTGCTCAGCGGCAATCCCAGGCTGATACAGGCCTGGCAGGACGAGCAGGCACTCGAGCGCACAAAACAACTGAGGCCGGAGCTAATTAATAAAAAATTTTAATAACAGATTTAATTTTTTTGAAATTTTTTCTGAAAAAATATTGCATATAGAAATTTTTGTGTATCTTTGCTCTCGGAAATGAAAACAACTCTACTCTGAACATCTGTTTGGAGACTTCTAACCAACAATAATTAACCTTCTATAAGGTAATACACTACTAACTAACCGTAAAGAGCTGCCGTGACGGCAGCTCTTTGTCGTTCAAGGAGTTACAGGTAAAATACGGTATAATGGTATAATTGCCAAAAACGGTTGGTAAAACCCCTATAACTTGTTAAAATCCTGCGATATATGGAAATCAGATGAAACGCTTCCTTTTCCAATGGGTAGCAAGCGGGAAACAGGGAGGTGCCGCGCTGGGAATGGGTGGGTACCATGCCGCCCGAACAGGGAGTACGGGTGCCGCACTGCCCAGTGCGGGAGGTACCACGCTGCCCGGAATGAGAAGTGCTACGCTGCCGGGAACGGGGCTCCTGTCGGTTACATCCCGGAAAGGAGTTCCGCAATCGCTATTGCCAGCTCTACCGGATTGCCAGGTTGCTGTATTGCCAAGTCTGCCGTATTGACAAGCCTGCTTTTTGCCAAGCCTGCCTGCCGTATTGATAGGCCTACCGGATTGTCAAGTCTGTCGTACTGCCGTCTGCTGTATTGATAGGCCTGTCGGATTGCCAGATCTGCCGGTTGCTAAGTCTGCTGTATTGCCAGGTCTGTCGGAAACATGGAGTCTCCCGGGTTTTCTGCTGATATAGTTACGATGTAAAAACCTGAGAACCGGGTGCTTTTGGAGATATCTAACTGTCAATTACTTGCAATTAGTGCAGGTTCGTAAGTCCTGAGGAACTCCGCGGGCGAGAGCCCTCCGAGCTTGAGCAGTATGCGCTCCTCATTGAAGTACCGCACCGCCTCGTCTATCATCTCGGCGGCCGTGGAAGGTGCTTTGCCCGGAGCCTGGAGCCTGAAGCTCGCAAGCTTGACGCCCGAAGCCTAAACCTCGAACCTCAACACTCAAACCTCAAAATGTACATTAAACTTTAAGGCAATTCGGACGCTCTTGCGGGATAAATCCGAAAAATCTTTATATTTGTCGGGAGGCCGTTCAATTTTAAAGCCGGTGTGTTGCCGCTAACTAAAAACCCGATACAATGAAAAAAGTTACAAGTTTTCTCTGTGCCGTGCTCGTGTGCGCGGCCGCGTCGTTCTTGTCCGGATGCAACAAGGCTCCTGCCCGGGAAGAACCGACCGAGCCCGATGTCGAACTTACGATCGGAGATGTCACCGTAGGATACCTCAGGGCGACTGCCGTCCCGAATTCCAAGGTTTCGAGCTATGCTCTCATCCTTGCCGCGCAGAATGTGTGGGATATGCAGCTCGGCATGTACGGTACCGAAGAGGATCTCGTGGCGACGCTTATGGAGAACGACCCCTCATGCGTCTATACAGCCGGTGTCGAGGACCAGCTCATAGTGCTTAACGGTTCTCTGGATTTCGACTACTGGCTCGTCCTTGTGATAATGGACGAGGACGGGGAACTCTATGCGATCGAGAAGAACGCGGTACGCTCGCCTTCTTACACGGAGGGCGCCCCTGAGGCCACGATGACTATCGAGGTCCTCGAGGTGACTCCTACCACCGTGCGTCTCGTGCATACTCCGGACGAGAATACTATCGGGTATTATACCCTGAACTATACGAAGGCCGAATATGACGCCATGATAGAGATCGCACAGACCGACCCTTCTATCTCCGAGACCTATCCCGACCCCGAAGACTATGTGATATATTATCTGCGCTGGTCGGGCTGGCGCTGGTTCGAGCGTGAGGACAATGTCTGGGAAGGCCTCACTCCCGGAACCGAGTATGTCGCCGTAGGCGCGCCCTTCAACGTGAACGGCTTCGAACAGGGGGCCGGAAAGCTTGCCGTCACTCGTTTCGAGACGCCTCTGGAATAGTTCCCGCGGCGTAAGTGCCCGAAAAGAAATAAATAATCGGCGGCCATTAGATGGCTTGCCGATTTTAATTAAAAAACGGTATAAAAGGAATGAATTAGAAATAAGCTACCTGTGTAGGTTTCCCTCAAAGAGCGAGGTAATGGCTTGGCGTCAGTTGAAAATTCTGTGATATGCAATAGATTTCGTCATATAGCTCATGCCTGTGAAAAGGATACGGAAAAAGCAACCGATTCCTATTCCCGTTTCCCATATTTCTTTTCAAACAGCCCCGTATTTTTATTTCCCCATTCAATCATTGCGTCTATAATAGGGATTAATGTCATTCCCAAAGCAGTAATGGCATACTCTGAACGCGGAGGCAGTTCTGGATAAATGGCCTTTGACACCAGCCCGTCCTCCACCAGTTCCTTCAGTTGTAGGTCGAGCACGCGGGGCGTGGCTTCGGGGAATATTTTGTGCAGTTCGCTGGGGCGCAGGGCACGGTGGCGCAGTTCGTCCAGTATGCATGACTTCCACTTGGAATCAATCAGGCTCATGGTCAGCCTCAGGGGACAGTCCAAATCGACAGGTACCTTTCTTTCGTACATGATTCTATCGTTATTGAATATTACTGCTGCAATGATAATATAATATGCCGGAATAAGTATATACCGAATAATTTTTCAGTATATGAATAATTTTTCTGTACTTGTACAGACAGGAGGAATCGCCTACCTTTGCAGCATCAAAACAGGATAATCAATTAAACACTAGCATCATGAGAGCAACTATCGAAGAGTACAAGGCAGTGGAAGAGGCTGCCATGAAGTTTGTGAAGAGCGTGGCAGAAGGCAACAGCAAGTATGCCCGCGAGTTGTTCATCGACGAAGCCGTCTTGTTCGGCTATCTGGACGGAGAACTTGAGCACGGCAGCATCGAGCAGTTCTACCGTAATGTGGACACCGTGGGCGCGGGCAATGACTTCAAGGCACGCATCGACGTGGTGGACATAGAAGAAACCCTTGCCGTGGTGCGCGTGCTGGAAGAGAAATGGGGAGGCCGTATCGACTTCACCGACTATTTGCTGCTGATGAAGTTGGACGGCGAATGGCGGTGTGTGGCAAAAGCTTGCAATCAGAACTCGAATACCATTCAAAAGTAAGGAGAAGGCATCATGAAGATAACAGTCATTACGGGAAGTCCCCGCAGGCATGGCAACAGCTTTGCCATGACGGACGCATTTATAAGGGAAGCCGAGCAACTGGGTCACACAGTGCAACGCTTTGACGCCGCACTGATGAAGATAGGCGGCTGCCGTGCCTGCCAGACCTGCTTCAAGACAGGCAGGGCATGTTCGTTCGACGACGATTTCAATCTTATCGCCCCTGCCATCATGGAAGCCGATGCTGTCGTATTCACCATGCCGACCTACTGGTACTCTATCCCGGCACAGATAAAGGGCGTGATTGACCGTCTGTTCTCATTCGCGGTAGGCGGAAAGGACATCGCCGGAAAGAAGTGCGGACTGATAGCCTGCTGCGAGGAAGACGATGTGACAGTAATGGACGGCATCCGTATGCCGCTGGAGCGTTCCGCCGCTCTGCTGAAATGGGAAATGGCAGGCGAAGTGCTTATTACCGGAGTATTGGACGAGAGGGACATAGAAAAGACGGACGGCTGCAAGCTGGCAGCTGAACTGGCGCATAGATTCTGAGTGTATGAAGGTATTATTGATTAACGGCAGCCCGAACCAAACAGGATGCACTTATACTGCCCTGCACGAAGTGGAAACCACCTTGCAGGCGTGCGGCATAGAAACAGAGCTGTTGTATCTGGGTAAGAAAGCAATAGCTGGCTGTATCGCCTGTGGCAGCTGTTTCCAGACGGGGCATTGCTTTCGCGACGACCTCGTGCAAGAGATGCAGAAGCGCTTGGACGAGTTCGATGGAATCATCATCGGCTCGCCCGTCTATTACAGCGCACCTGCGGGGCAACTCATTTCGTTCCTGAACCGTCTGTTCTTCGCCACGGAAAACCGCATGGCAGGCAAACTCGGTGCATCGGTCGTATCATGCCGCCGTGGTGGAGCTTCCGCTACCTTCGAACAGCTGAACCAGTATTTCACCATTGCCAATATGCCTATCGTTGCATCGCAATACTGGAACTCGGTGCACGGCTTCACACCCGACGACGTGCGCAAGGACAAGGAAGGCTTGCAAACCATGCGCGTTTTGGGGCAGAACATGGCGTGGCTGCTGAAGTGCATAGAAAGCGGACGGAAGAACGGCATCAACAACCCGATATATGAACCGAGGATACGTACGGACTTTATTCAGGACAAATATGAATAATCAAACCTAATAGAAAAAAATTATGGTCTTTTGAGTAGTAGGGAAGTGTTTCCGGTTTCCCTGTCATATCCGTGAATTTGTCCAACGGGAGGATCGCAAGAAGTTCTGGCCTGCCCAAAACACAAACTTGCTACCTTCCCGTCGGCATTGTTTCTAACCTGATTATGCGGTTCAGCTATCCTCCTCATGGATGAGAACAGCCTGCCGAACTGCTCCTTGAACCATTCGCCAATCAGTTGCCCGTTGATGGCAAGCGCAAGCCTTGACTTGTCTTTCGTGTCTTTCACCACTTGGGAGCCTGCTTCCTCGGTTTTGAACTTCCGCCTGTGTCCCTCCGAATAGAGACCGCCATGTAGTCCTTGCCGTAGTCCTGCCCCAATACGTTTTGGAACGCTTTCCAGCCTTCTGCCCGGCTTCCGCGATTTTTCCTCTGACTGCTTAAATCTCAATTCCTATTGCGTTAATCTGCTGATTTTGTCCGATTATTCCATCAATATTTACTATATTTGTCGCTTGCAAGATAATTTGCATTGGAAGTTAACAATCATATACCTGATATTATGAGCGAAAACATCATTCCTGATAAGGTCCAGGAGGTTTCGGAGAAGATCCGGGAGACCGTCTCCGATGCGGTGGAAAATGCTGCCGAAGCTGTTGCCGGTGCTGCCGGCGACGCCGTCGATGCCGTCGAGGATCTTTCAGACAAGACCCTCGCCGAACTGTCCGACCTTTTCGTCAGCATCAAGTCTGCCTCGGACAGCATGCTGCGCTCGAAGGAGGCCGAGGCGGTGAAGTCCGCCTTCTACAAGCTTCTTTCCAAGCTCAAGGGTGAGGCCGGGCTGGCTGCGCAGGCCGAGGGCTCGAAGGACAATCCCTTCGAGGCGGTCGAGCAGAATTTCAAGGCGATGTATGCCGACTACAAGAAGGAGCGTGCCGAATTCAACCGCCAGCAGGAGGCCCAGAGGGAGGAGAACCTGGCGAAGAAGCAGCAGATAATCGCCGAGCTGAAGGCCCTTGTCGAGGGTCAGGAGGATGTCAGTTCCCAGTTCCCCGCTTTCCGCGAACTGCAGAACCGCTGGAGGGAGGCCGGTCCCGTACCCGCCAAGTCTTTCAGGGACATCAACGATACCTATCAGTTCTATGTCGAGAAGTTCTACGACATGGTACAGATCAACCGCGACCTGCGCGACCTCGACTTCCGCCGCAACCTGGAGGCGAAGGAGGCTTTCTGCGAGACAGCGGAGAAGCTTGCGGAGGACGAAAATATCGTGAGCGCCTTCCACGAGCTGCAGAAACTGCACGAGCAGTGGAAGGAATACGGCCCCGTGGCCAAGGAGAAGCGCGAGGAGATATGGAACCGCTTCAAGGCCGCCACTTCCATAATCAACAAGAGATATCAGGCCCATTTCGAGACGCTGAAGAAGCAGCATGAGGAGAACCTCGAGAAGAAGCGCGTCCTGTGCGAGAAGCTCGAGGAGATCGCCGGCCGCGAGATATCCTCTTCCGCCGAGTGGAACGCACTCTCGAAGGAAATCGAGGAGCTCCAGGCCGAGTGGCGTAAGATAGGTTTCGCCACCAAGAAGGAGAACCAGAGGATATACGACCGCTTCCGTGCCGCATGCGACAAATTCTTCGGGCGCAAGCGCGAGTTCTATGCCTCCATAAAGGAGAACATGAGCGAGAACCTCGCCAGGAAGCAGGCCATAATCGAGCAGGCCGAGGCGCTGAAGACGAGCACCGAGTGGAAGAAGGCCACCGACCAGTTCATCGCTCTGCAGAAGCAGTGGAAGGAGATAGGTGCGGTGCCCCGCAAGAAGTCCGAGCAGCTCTGGAAGAGGTTCCGTGCCGCGTGCGACGAGTTCTTCGCGAACAGGGATGCCAACGCTGCTCCCGAGAACGACTTCTACGGCAACCTCAAGGCCAAGCGCAAGCTCGTCGAGGAGGTGAAGGCATATGAGCCTTCGCAGGACGAGACCGCCAACGCGGAGCAGATGCGTGCCTTCAACGAGCGCTGGAATTCGATAGGGCATGTTCCCTTCAAGGAGAAGGATGCCGTGCTCGCCGAGTTCAGGGACGCGATGCAGGAGAAGTTCCCCCTGTTCGCAAGGCAGAGGCCCCAGCGCGGAGGCCGTCCCGCAGTGCGTACCCGCAAGGACATGCTGATCGCCAAGTACAACGCGCTCCAGCAGGACATAGCAACTTACGAGAACAACATAGGATTCTTCGCCGCATCGAAGAACAGCTCTCCTCTCATAGAGCAGATGCGCGCGCGCATCGAGCAGGCAAAGGGCGAGCTCAAGGAACTCGAGATGCAGATCCGTAAAGAAGAAGAGGCAGGAGAAGAGCAATAGGGAAGATGGACAAGAATTCGGTTATAGGATTTACTCTCATAGCGGCGATTTTCATAGGTTTCAGCGTCTACGAGTCGGGCAGGGCCCGCAAGCAGGCTGAATATCTGGCACAGCAGGATTCGATAGCGAGGGCAAACATGCCCGTGGACGAGATGACGCTCGACCTTACGCAGGAGGGTGCCGCCGGGGCGGCGGCAGCTGCTGCATCCGGAAAGTCCGCGCAGGTATATAAGGACACGCTTCTCAATGTTGCGGCGGCACAGGAGGGGAGCATAGTCGCCATAGAGAACTCGAAGATAAGGGTAGAGTTCAACACCAAGGGCGCCCAGCCGTATTCGGTGAAGGTCAAGGACTATTACAACTACGACAGTACCGACCTCTACCTCTTCAGGCCCGGGCAGGCAGACTATTCGCTCAGCATCTATGCCGGCGAGTATATACATACGAGGAACTTCAACTTCCAGGTCGCGCAGCTCAGCGACAGCTGTGTCGTGATGCGGCTGCCCTTCAGCGGGGGAGGCTACATCGAGCAGCGCTACAGCCTCTCCGAGGACAGCTATATGATGCACAACATGCTGTCCTTCGTGGGGATGGAAGGGGTGATTCCGAGGAACGTCAACATGTACGACCTCGACTTCAACGTCACTATCCCCCGTATGGAGAAGGGCTACAAGAACGAACTGCAGTACTCCAAGCTCGACTACTATTACGAGGGCGACAAGAAGCCCGAGGAGATGGGCCGCGGGCGCAACGCTTCCAAGAGGATCGAATCGAGCCTCGACTGGTTCGCGTTCCAGCAGCAGTTCTTCTCCGTCATCGTGCATACGCCGCAGCAGTTCGCTTCGGGCGACCTCAGCGTGAACTTCTTCGGCGAGGACGATCCCGACAGGAACCTCATGGCGTGCAGCGCCAGGATGAGGCTCGACCTGCCGGACGGAGCCGCCTCCAGTGTCGAGACCGAGTTCTATCTCGGCCCCAACCACTTCCAGACGCTCAACAGCTACGACAACAAGTACGAGAAGATCATCCCGCTGGGAGGCTGGCTCGTCGGATGGTTCACGCGCTACGCGATCATCCCGATGTTCAACTTCTTCAGCCGCTTCATAGACAGTTTCGGCCTCATCATCCTGCTGATGACCCTCGTCATCAAGATAGTGGTGTTCCCTCTGACCTACAAGTCCTATGCTTCGTCGGCCAAGATGAGCGCGCTGCGTCCCGAGATAGAGAAGATCAACGCCCGCTACCCCCATATGGACAACCAGCAGGAGCAGCTCAAGAAGCAGCAGGCCATAATGAACCTCTACAAGCGGGCCGGTGCGAGCCCTATGGGAGGATGTCTGCCCATGCTGCTGACCTTCCCCATACTCTGGGCGATGTTCCGTTTCTTCCCTGCGTCCATAGAGCTGCGCCAGCAGCCTTTCCTGTGGTGCGACGACCTGTCGAGCTACGACTCCATAGTGGATTTCGGCTTCAGGGTGCCGCTGCTGGGCGATCATCTCTCGCTCTTCGCGCTGCTCATGGCCGTGACGATGTGGATCTACGCCAAGTTCACTATGGCCTCCCAGCCGACGGGCAACGACCCCAGCGCCGCTTCGATGCGTTTCATGAGCCTCTGGATGATGCCTATAATGATGTTCTTCATCTGTAACAGCATCTCCGCCGCGCTCAGCTACTACTATCTGCTCTCGCAGCTGATATCAATATTCCAGACCCTTGCTATCCGCAAGTCTATCAAGCAGGAGGATGTGCTGCGCAAGGTCCGCGAGTCCGAGGGCAAGCCCATGCCCAAGAGCAAGTGGCAGCAGAAGATAGAGGAGATGCAGAAGCTCCAGGAGCAGCAGCTGCGCGAACAGCAGCGCAAGCAGCGCAAATAGCTTCCCGGGATGGAGACGGAGCAAGAGATTCCCCAAAATGATTTCGTCCAATATCGAGAATATCCTGAAAGAACTGCCACCGCAAGTCAAGTTGGTGGCAGTTTCGAAATTCCATGCTGCTGACGCTGTATTGGAGGCTTTGTCCGCCGGTCAGCACAGATTTGCCGAAAGCCGTCCGCAGGAGTTTGCCGCCAAGTTCGAAGCCGTACACGTCGGACATAACGTGCCCAGGGCAGATGTTGAATGGCATTTCATAGGCCATCTTCAGACCAACAAACTGAAGCTGGTGCTTCCTCATGCCGACCTTGTTCAGTCTGTGGACAGCCTGCACCTGCTGCAGGCGATAGAAGCATGGGGCAAGGCTGCCTCAAGGACCGTGAACGTGCTGCTTGAACTCCATATCGGTGCAGAGCAGACAAAGCAGGGTTTCGTTGAAGAGGAGATTCTGGATATCCTTTTCCATGCCGGCAATTATCCTAATGTGCGTTTCTGCGGATTGATGGGTATGGCTACCAACACTGACAATGAAGACGATATCCGTGCCGATTTTGCCAGGATTTCACATTTTATGAACTATCTCAGGGATTTGTTCCCTGAACTGGATTCATTCAGGGAGCTTTCAATAGGGATGTCTGACGACTGGCGTATTGCTGTCGGTTATGGAGCCACGATGGTACGTATAGGTACCGCCATTTTCGGGCCCCGGCAGTATTAACTTGCAGATGCCGTGGCGTGCGGATGGGTGTCAGGAAAAAAATGATCTTAACCTTATGAGAAAACAAGCGTATATGAACTGGAAATTGTTTGCTTTGGCGATGGTGCTCATGACCTCGTCAATTACTGCGTCTGCCCAGGACAGCAGGTCCGTAATCAGGGATCAGATCAGCGAGTGGGGAAGCTGCCGTAATGTTACACTTACCATGACAGGCGGAGATCTGGCGTTGAACGGACGGAACAGTTGTGTCTGTCCTGATGTCCCTGTCGGACTGGCTCTTGAACTTGCCACCCTGCAGGAAGATGATGAGTATATTGATGACGTGCAGCTGACCGAAGACGGATGCTGGCTTATCTTGTATGGCGACAACGGTTTCGTATGGGAGGAACTTGATCCTGATCTGGAACAGCAACTGCGTGAATACAATGATGAAGCTGAAGTTGTAACTTCCGTAGCATTCAACGATCAAGGTGAATGGATAGTCATTTCCTCAGACCATGTCTCTGCATCTTCAGACGAACTTACTGAATGGATACAGGAAGGAATCGAGAAGTTCGGCCAGCTATGGACAGCCCACATGACCGATGACGCCGTGATGCTCTGTTTCGAGAACGGATATAGGTATAGAGGCGATGTTCCGGAAAATCTGCTGGACACGCTCCGCGAAACCGACATCGATGTCTATCGCGTGAAATTTACCAGCGACGGCAGCTACTTCATCGCAGATGTCGACGGAACCTACGATTATTACATGTAGCTTCCGAGACTTCCGGAACCTATGCGGTGCCACCGGAAAGCCCGTTCGTGCGGAACTCTATACGTCTTCTGCCCATCTGGTTCGCCCTTCAGTGTGGCGTTTTGAACCATATCCTGCTGTTCTTCAAGACTATCCGCATGGCATCAGGCAATCTTCAGCAAGCTCCTTTACCCTCTCCTTTGCCGGTATTGCCGTTTCCATCGAGGGGCAGGCTTGTGCGGGGCATGCTTGCGAGGAGCATGCGTGTCATCGCTCCTGCCACTTTTTCTGACGCTCCTCTGCCTCCGAGTGAATGACGTATCTGTTCATAGTCGGAAAGCATCCTTGTCCTGTAGTCCTTGTTTTCCACGAGTGCCCGCACTTCGCTGTACAGGGTGTCTGGATTGAAATCATCCTGGATCAGTTCCCTGAATGCTGGCCTGTCTATGCAGAGGTTGCCGAGGGAGATGTATTTGATGCGCTCCTTGACCTTGAGGATCTTTGCCGCAATCCAGAATGTGAGTGCCGATGTGCTCCATCCGACGACTTGAGGCGTTCCGATCAGTACTGCCTCGAGGGATGCGGTTCCGGAATTGATTACGGCGGCACGGGCGAACCTGAGGATGTCATAGGTTTCTCCGAACAGCAGCTTGACATTGCTTCTGCCGCCAATGTAGGGTTCATAGTCCGAACGGTCACGTGCGGGGGCGCCTGCAATCACGAATTTGTATCCGGAGTATTGGGGAAGGGCGGAAAGCCTGTCCACGAGAGCCATGCATACCGGCATCATACGTGATATTTCTGCTTTTCTGGACCCGGCCAGCAGGGCTATATAGTCACCATCGACGGGACGGGAGTAGTTGTGGGAGTCGACGGCATCGACGAGAGGATTGCCGTTGTAGACGAACGGTATGCCGGTCTTCCTGAAATAGTCCAGTTCGAAAGGGAATACGGGGAAAAGCATGTCAACCCATGCCTTGAGTTTCCTGTTGCGCCCTGGACGGGATGCCCAGGTTTTGGGGGCGATGTAGTAGAACACCTTGATTGCTCTGTCGTGGCAGAATCTGGCTATCCTCATGTTGAATCCCGGATAGTCGATAAGAATCACGACATCAGGCTTCCATCCGATTATGTCCTTCTGGCAGAATCGCAGGTTGGAGAGCAGCTTGAATCCCTTGGCGAGTACTTCCGCAGCACCCATTACGGCGCCGTCGCGGTAATGCCTGACCAGGCTGTGTTCTCCGCGGCATGCTGCGGCCGCTGCATCCATCATGTCGCCTCCCCAGTACCTGAGCGATGCTTCGGGGTCGCATTTTACGAGCCCCTTGATCAGGTTGCTTCCATGCAGGTCTCCGGAGGCCTCTCCGGCAATCAGATAATAGCGCATAGCCTTTCGTATTCTCCGGAGTCGGTGTTGTCGATGTTGTGTGGAGTGATGGTGATGTAGCCCTGTTCGAGCAGAAGGTGGTCGGCATCGTCCGGATTCCCGTCGTTGCTCGTGAAGTCGCCGGCCATCACATAGACCTGTTCGTCGGCAAGGCAGGATGCAAGGTATTTCTCGGCATCGGGATCCGGAGTCTTTCCGATTTCGGAAAGGAACTCCAGATACGGACGGTATTCCCTTTCCCAGTGGGCCTTTCCCATGCGGCACATTCTGACACCCTTGATCCGCTCATGAGGGATATAGGGGAAATTGATGTTGTAGAACATTCCGCTGCGGGGTTTGGCCACATCCAGCAGCTTGTCGAGAATCCCGGGAAGCAGGCGGCGTACTGCCGAGAAGTCAGCATCGGACTTGAACGTGTCGAGACTGACTCCTATTGAGGGAATCCCGTTTACGGCTCCCTCCATTGCCGCTCCGAGCGTGCCCGAATACAGTGCGGCTGTTGCGGCGTTGCTTCCGTGGTTTATTCCGCTGACGACAAGGTCGGGGACCTGTGGGTGGAAGATGTTGTCTATGCCGAATTTGATGCAGCTTGCCGGGGTGCCGTCGAGGTACCACCATCTGGCGCCTTCCCTTTCCCCGAGTTCACGCACGGCTATAGGCCTGAGACCCATGCTCACGGCCATGGACATCCCGCTCTGGGGTTTCTTGGGGGCTACGACAGTGATCCTGCCGTAAGCGGCAAGTATTTCGACCAGCGAGAGCAGGCCTTTTGACATATATCCGTCGTCGTTTGTGACAAGTATTTTCATCCTGAGATTTTTTCATGCAAAGATAATTGATTTTGAACAGATTTTTTGATAAATTTGCACCGCGATTTCCGGGAGGGAATCATTGATATGTTTTTAACGCATTTTAATTTTAATAGTTTCAGACAATGGTAAAACTTGGTATTAACGGATTTGGCCGTATCGGCCGTATGGTTTTCCGTGCTGCAGTCGAGAATTTCTCGAACGACATCGAGGTCGTAGGTATCAACGACCTTCTCGATCCTTCTTACCTCGCCTACATGCTCAAGTACGATTCAGTACACGGCACTTTCAAGGGTGAGGTTTCCGTAGAGGGCAACGCTCTCGTCGTAAACGGCAAGAAGATCCGCATCACCGCCGAGATGGATCCCGCAAACCTCAAGTGGAACGAGGTCGGTGCCGATGTAGTTGTCGAGTCTACCGGTTTCTTCCTTACCGACGAGACTGCACGCAAGCACATCCAGGCCGGTGCCAAGAAAGTGATAATGTCAGCTCCTTCAAAGGACGCCACCCCTATGTTCGTGTACGGTGTGAACCATGAGACATATGCCGGTCAGGACATCATCTCCAACGCTTCCTGCACCACCAACTGTCTCGCTCCCATCTCCAAGGTGCTCAACGACACCTTCGGAATCAAGAGGGGTCTGATGACCACCGTTCACGCTGCCACCGCTACCCAGAAGACCGTAGACGGACCTTCCAAGAAGGACTGGAGGGGCGGCCGCGGAATCCTCGAGAACATCATCCCTTCATCTACCGGCGCCGCCAAGGCAGTAGGAAAGGTTCTCCCCGTCCTCAACGGCAAGCTCACCGGTATGTCACTCCGCGTGCCTACCTCTGACGTAAGCTTCGTAGACCTCACCGCCGAGCTCGAGAAGCCCTGCACCTACGAGGAGATCTGCGCTGCAATGAAGAAGGCTTCCGAGGGCGAGCTCAAGGGAGTTCTCGGATACACCGAGGATGCAGTCGTTTCCACCGACTTCCGCAACGATCCCCACACCTCTATCTTCGACGTCAAGGCAGGTATCCAGCTCGATCCTACCTTCGTGAAGGTTTGCGCATGGTACGACAACGAGTGGGGTTACTCCAACAAGGTCCTCGAGATGGCGAAGGTCATCATGAAGTAATTACCCTGTTCGGGTATTCCTATAGCGGTTCCGGTTTCGGCCGGAACCGTTTTTTTTGTGCTGCGCCGAATATACTGTGGCACTTCGGGAATGGAAATTAAACAAGTTTATTTCCATTCCTCTCGTTTTCTTCGTATATTCGTGATTCGGAAATAAAAAATCGGAAGTTATGAAGAAGTTTGTCATCACGGCTCTCGTACTCTGCGCTGGCGTTGCGGCGTCTGCCCAGAGCCGTAACCCTCTTTCTGAGGCGGAGTTCACGTTCACCACGGTCAAGGCCAATCCTGTCACCTCCGTGAAGGACCAGGCCAACAGCGGCACCTGCTGGGCCTATTCGACCATCAGTTTCCTCGAGTCGGAGGCTATCAGGCTCTGCGGCATAAAGGATACGGCCGACTATCCCGACTTCTCGGAGTTCTTTGTCGTGTCCCATTCCTACATGGACAGGGCCGAGAAGTATGTGAGGCTCGACGGTAACCTCACCTTCAGCGCAGGTTCCGAAGCCGACGACGTGCTCCATATCGTGAGGGACTACGGCATAGTGCCTCAGGCCGAGATGACAGGAATGAACTACGGCACGGCGCTTCCTGCCCAGTCCGAGCTCGACGCCGTTCTCAAGGGATATATCTCTGCGGTGGCCAAGAACCCCAACAGGACCCTCACGACTGCGTGGAAGCCCGGTTTCCAGGCTATACTCGACACCTATCTCGGCGAATATCCCGGGACTTTCACCGTGGACGGCAAGGAGTATGACGCCTTCAGCTACCGCGACGCGATGAAGATAAATGCCGACGACTACATAACCCTCGGCTCCTTCGCATACCAGCCCTACTACGAGTGGGTGCCTCTCGAGGTGTCCGACAACTGGAGGTGGGACAATCTCTTCAACATCCCTCTCGACGAGTTCATGGAGGTGCTTGACGACGCTATCATGAACGGTTACACCGTAGCCTGGGGTACCGATGTCAGCCAGGCCGGCTTCACCCGCGACGGTCTCGGAATCTATCTCGACGTGGAGGCGTCCTCGACGCCCGGTTCGGACCAGGAGCGCTGGGTCGGGAAGGAGCAGGAAGACACCTCCGCTCCAATAGTCATAGTGGAGAAGGAGGTGTCCGAGCAGAGCCGCCAGGCCGAGTTCGACAACAAGACCATAACCGACGACCACGGCATGCATATCTTCGGCATAGCGAAGGACCAGGACGGAAAGAAATACTATATGGTCAAGAACTCCTGGGGAGAGACCGGAAAGTACGACGGCATCTGGTATGTGACCGAGGCCTTCGTCAAGGCCCAGAGCATGGATATCATGCTGCATAAGTCAGCCCTTCCCAAGGATCTGCAGAAGAAGGCCGGCGTAAGGTAGATGTCCCTGCGCAGCTGCATACCTAATTTCATAACCTCGATGAACCTGCTGTGCGGGTCCATCGGGGTGATATTTGCGTTGGACGGCAGCTTCGAGGCCGCCTTCCTGTTCATGATAGCCGGTGCCGTCTGCGATTTCCTCGACGGATTCGCCGCCAGGTTGCTGGGCGCTTATTCCGATATAGGCAGGGAGCTCGACTCGCTTGCCGACGTGGTGACATTCGGCCTGCTGCCTTCGCTGATGTTCTGCCGGCTTTCGTCGATGCTCGGTGAAGACGCCTGGTATGCCTGCATACCTCTGGTCATGGTGGCATTCAGTGCGCTCAGGCTTGCCAAGTTCAATGTGGACGATTCGCAGGGTACCTTCTTTGCCGGGCTGCCGACTCCGGCAAACGCCCTGCTGTGCGCATCCCTGTGCTGCTTCACGGTGTCGGGAGGGGCGGAGTTCCTGTTGCGCTGGGCTTCGGGCCCGGTGTTCCTGCCGCTGCTCTCGCTCGTGCTCAGCCTGCTGCTCGTGAGCCGTATCAGGATGTTCTCGTTCAAGTTCCATAAGGGCGACGCCCGTTCCCTTGCGGCCATGAGGGTCTCGGTGATCGTTCTGGCGCTGCTGTCCGCTGCCGCATGTGCTCTTTTCGCGCAGCACTGGTCGCTTGCCGTGCTTTCCACGATGCTCTTCTATGTAGTCTCCAACATAATCCTTTCAATCGCGCGGGTATGAAAGCTGTTTCAAAGGTGCTTCTGATATTGTCGGCGGCCTCGGCCATGTGGGCCTGCGACAGATATGTGGGGCCTTCCAGGCAGACAGTCCCTTATGTGGAATCGGTGCTTGCGGGTTCGGATCAGCATACTCTCGGGCTTCTCGCCGCAAGCCGGGCTCCTCTTCCTTCGGGCTCGATAGTATTCATAGGCAGCAGTGCCGACTGCAATGCCTTTGCCGAGGGCTTTGCCGCCTGCGACGAGCGCGACAATGTCGATGCGAGGCCGTTTCCCGACGGACTTGCCGATTTCGCGGGCGAGACCCTTGTGTGCATATCGGACGACTATACGGTTGATTTCGCAGATACGGCTGCATGCAGGGCTTTCAGGGAAAGGACGGTACGCAAGGTGGTTGCCGCGCTGGACACGCTCGCCCATGTGAGCCCTTTCGATCTGGAAGGTCTCATCAGGAAGCCTGCCGCCAAGCTCGTCATACTGGGCGACATGGATATGTGTGAATATGGCGGGTTCGATGTGGACACTCTGCTCAGGAGCACTTCGTGCGATATTCCCGTCGTGCATCCCGTCGACCATATGTTCGGCACCCTGTTCGACTCGGGCCGCGGCAGGGCGATGAACATCGGGGTGATAGCCGATGTGGACGGCGTCGCCGACAGCCTGCGCTATGTGTCTGCATTCATGCGCCATGCAGCCCGCAGGGGGCTTTCCGAGGACTCCCGCTGCTTCGTCTTCCCGAGCGCCGCCGAGGGCGACAGCCTGCTCCACAGGCTCGTCCTCTCCTATGCCCGTGAGAACCGCAGGCCTCTGGACGCCGTAGTCGTGGACGATTACGGGCTTGATGTTGATTCGCTCAAGAGCGAGCTTGCCGATATGATTTCCGTCATGAACGAGAGTTCCATGACCTACGGCCGTTTCCTTGCCAGGGACTTCGTGCTTATGGACGTGTTCGGCGAGGTATGTTCCGCCTGCCATTCGATACTGAGGGAGCGGAACCTGTTCACGCACGACATAAGCCAGGTGCAGACCGTGTCCTACACGCCGGTCGACCTTCCCGATTCGGACGACGGCTCGATTTTACTGATACCGGTTTCTTATGTACAGAATTAGTATACTGCCAGAAGAAATAGACAGGCTGCCTTACGGGAATTTCCCCGGCCAGATACATGTGATAGAAAAGCCCGGCCTGGATTATGCCAGGGCGATCGCCTACCTCATGACCCAGAAGATCATAGGCTTCGACACAGAGACGCGCCCCGTGTTCTCTTCGGGGCAGCCGCACAACCATGTGGCCCTGCTGCAGCTGTCGGGAGCCGACAGGGCCTTCCTTTTCAGGGTCAACAAGCTCGGTATGCGGACGCTTATGTGCGCCGTGCTTTCCAACAGGAACATAATCAAGGTGGGCGCTGCCGTCCATGACGACGTCCGCGGCCTGCAATACTATTCCAAGTTCGAGGGCCGCTCCTTCGTGGACCTGCAGAAGATAGTCTGCGAGTGGGGCATAAGGGACAAGAGCGTGAAGAAGATGGCCGCCATAATCCTCGGCTGCCGTATCTCGAAGACCCAGCAGCTTTCCAACTGGGAGGCGAAGGAACTCTCCCAGGCGCAGAAGATGTATGCCGCTACCGACGCATGGATATGCCGGGAGATGTATCTGAAACTCCTCAAGTCCGAAAAGAACCCCCTGGCTCCCGACCAGCTCAATCCAAAGCAGAATACAGGCAATGATCAAGGTAATACTGAAAAGAAACCGTGACGAATCCCTGCGCCGTTTCCACCCCTGGGTGTTCAGCGGCGCGATAGCCCAGATCCAGGGGACTCCTGCTGAGGGAGACCTGGTGGCCGTACATGACGCCGACGGGAAATACCTTGCCTGCGGGCACTATCAGGTCGGCTCTATCGCCGTGAGGATACTTTCGTTCGACGAGGATCCTCAGTCGCCGTCTTTCTGGAAGAACTCCCTCGCGAGGGCGATAGCAGCGCGCGAGGCCGTGGGGCTCTGCTGCCGCGCTGCCGGTCCGGGGCGTCAGGACGGGGGCGCGCAGGCGCGGACGAACTGTTTCCGCCTGGTACACGGGGAGGGAGATTCCCTGCCCGGCCTGATAATCGACTGGTATGACGGAGTATGTGTGCTCCAGGCCCATTCCGTGGGCATGTTCCGCTCCAAGGGCCGTATCTGCGAGGCCCTGTGCGAACTTCTCGGCGGCTCTCTCAAGGCAGTGTACGACAAGAGTTCCGGCACTGCGCCCTTCAAGGCCGGGCTCGAGCTCGTGGACGGCTACCTCTACCGCGCCGAAGGCTTCGGTGCGAGCGAGGCTGAGGTCCTCGAGAACGGCCTGCGCTTCCTCGTGAACTGGGAGGAGGGACAGAAGACCGGCTTCTTCCTCGACCAGAGGGACAACCGCGCCCTTGTAGGAAGGTATGCGCGCGGACGCAGGGTGCTTAACCTTTTCTGCTATACCGGGGGATTCTCGGTGTATGCCGCCGCCGGCGGGGCTGTCTGCGTGGATTCTGTGGACTCCTCCGCAAAGGCGGTGAAACTGCTGGAACGCAACCTGGAACTCAACCGCTGCGGCGTTTCGTCGCAGTTGGGCTGCCACTGCACCGACGCCATGGACTTCCTTGCCGCCTCAGAGGAAGGGAAGTATGACATGATGATAGTCGACCCTCCGGCATTCGCAAAGCATCGCGGTGCCCTCAGGAACGCCCTCAGGGCTTATCAGAGGCTGAATGCCTCCGCCATATCGAAAGTGGCGCCGGGCGGGTTGATATTTACCTTCAGTTGTTCGCAGGTGGTGGACAAGGTCACCTTCGCCAACACCGTGTTCTCGGCCGCGGCGCAGACAGGCCGCAGCGTAAGGATACTCGACCGCTTCTGCCAGGGAGCGGATCATCCGGTCAGCATCTATCATCCCGAGGGGGAGTATCTCAAGGGCCTTCTGCTCTATGTAGAGTAGGACGCAGGCGCCTCTCCTGCGCTCAGGCTTCGGCTTCTATGAGTTCCAGCAGCCTGTCTATGGCTTCGCTGTCCGGCACATGGCGCAGCACGGGCTGTCCTTTCCTGTATATGGAGACCCTGCCGCCGCCCTCGCCCACATAGCCCCAGTCGGCGTCGGCCATTTCTCCGGGGCCGTTGACTATGCATCCCATTACGGCTATCACCATGCCTTTGAGGTGCGAGGTCCGTGCCTTTACCTCTTCGAATGTCTTCTGAAGGTCGTACATCGTCCTTCCGCATCCGGGGCAGGCTATGTACTCAGGCTTGTAGAAGCGGCGTCTCGAGGCCTGCATCACTTCGTCGACGAGGTATTCCGACAGTCCGGCGGACTCGGGTATCGCATCTATCTCCCTTTTCAGCAGCTTCGGCCCCCACTTTATCGCCGCGTCAAGCATCTCGTCCCCTCCCTGCGATGCGTCGGCTCCGTGGAGCGCGAGGTAGCGCGCCACAGGCAGCTCGTTCCCGGGATCTTCGGTGAGCGAGACCCTGATCGTGTCGCCTATGCCTTCCTGGAGCAGCGAGGCTATTCCTACGCAGGACTTGATCCTGCCGCTGTCGCCGTTTCCGGCCTCGGTGACCCCGACATGCAGGGGGAAGACCGTGCCGCTCTCCTGCATCATCGCCGCCAGTTCCCTGTACGCCTCCGTCATTACGACGGTGTTGCTGGCCTTGAGAGAGACCACGACGTTCATGAAGCCTGCACCGGTGCACATGTCCACCCACTCCATGGCGGCAAGGGCCATTGCATGCGGGGTATTGCCGTAGCGGTCGGTGATGTACCTGCCGAGGGAGCCGTGGTTGAGTCCTATGCGTATCGCGGTGCCGTGCTCCCTGCATACCTCTATCAGGCGTGCGAACTGTTCGCGTGCCTTGTCGTGGTCGGGGTGGAAGTTGCCGGGATTGATGCGTACCTTCTCGACTATCCCGGCTGCCGCTATCGCGGTCTCGGACGAGAAGTGTATGTCTGCCACCAGCGGTACGGTGCATCCCAGCGCGCGCAGGCGCTCGTGTATGTTGCGCAGGTGCGCGATGTCCTGCATGCCCGGGACGGTTATCCTCACGAGCTGCGAGCCTGCCGCGGCGAGCCTCAGGCACTGGTCTACGGTGGCCTGCTCGTCGGAAGTGTGAGTGTTGCACATGGTCTGTATGACGACGGGGGAGCCCGAGCCTATGCTCAGGGAATCACCTATCCTGACCTGTACTGTCTTGAGTCTTTCCATATACTCTGTCGTATGCTTCTCTGCGCAGTACGGAACGGGTCTTCCCCCTGCGCCTGGTTATCTGGAAGTGCAGTCCTACCGTGGCATATATGTCCAGCGGATAGGCATATTCGTAGTAGTAGGAACTTGCGTAGTCGGGCTGCTGCAGGCTCGACCACGACCACCTGATGTGGCAGTTGAAGTGTATCTCAACCGGGTCGAGCATTATCGCGAATCCCGCCCCGCCCTGGAATCCGTAGTCGAAGCGGTTCTCGTATTCGCGGAACGAACCGGCCCACTGCGGGTCGAGGTTCTCTCCGCTCCGCTCTATCCCCAGCCTCCAGCCTCCGTATATTCCGGCGTTTATCATCAGCTTCAGGGGCTCGAAGTCTGCGTGCATCTGAGCCATTGCCGGAATCTCTATGACGCGTATCGAACCCCTCTCGGCCCCGTCGAGATTGTCCACATAGCCGGTCTGGGGATTCGGCTTGAATCCGAAGCCCTCGTTGCCCAGGGCTACGCCCATGGTGAGTCCGAAGTAGGGGATGAAGCCGAACATCTTGCTGTACTTGGTGTACATGATGCTTATGTAGTTGGGCGCGAAGATGTAGGCCCTGTTGTGGCGGCTGGGGCTGTAGTACATGTTTGAGAAGGTCACGCCGTAGTTTATGCCCAGCATCGAGTAGTCGTTGATCAGCCCGTCGGCGGCCGCGGCGGTGCTGTCTGCCGCGGGAGTCTCCACGACGAAGCTGCTGTCGGGTACCAGAGCCTGTCCTTCCGCCGCAGGAGCGCCCGGGGCGGCGGGACGGCCGGAGTGCTGCGCGGACAGCATCTGGACTGCCGACAGGGCCAGGATTATCGTTGCCGTCAGATGTTTCATGCCGTTGATCCGTTTCATTCCGTTCCGAACAGTTCGGCGATATTTATGGTCTGCACCACTTCGCTGGCAGCCGGTACGCTTATGTATGACTGCTCCTCGAGCTCGTAGAACATCACCTTTTCGGGCTGCCTGTGCTCGAGCACCGAGCCGGTGTCGACATAGGAGTTGCCGTTGCGGTCTTCCGTGATGCGTATGCTGTACCTGCCCTCCTTGAGGTAGGGGAAGGTGAGCGTCGTGTCGGAGTCCACCACATAGGTCCTGAGGGTGTTGTCCCTCTTCTCGTTCAGCAGGTCGACTATGTAGCGCGTGCCCACGCCGCCGAGTTCGGTCACGAGCGTGCTCAGGTTCTGGTCGCTGGGCAGGCTGAAGCTTACTTCGGTGCTGTCGGAGTAGTAGCCGTTGATGTCGCGGAATGCCTTGTAGGGCACCTTGAGCCGGTATTCATAGCCGGTGAGCAGCTGGCCGTCGGGCCTGAGTATGTAGCGCCTGAGGTTTAGGGAGTCCCTCTCGAGGGTGAACTTCTGCTCGATTTCCGTCTGCCTCGGGGTTATGGCGGTGAAGCGCACCGAGTCGAACTTCTCGCTGATTATGGGGTAGGAGAACAGGAACTCTATTCCGTTCTGCTCCACGGTCTCTGGCGTGGCGGTAACCTTCAGCACGCAGGTGGTGTCGCTCTCGGTGAGCTCGCGCCTCGAGCGCTTCGAATAGGTGCGCATCTCGTTGGTCAGGGCCAGCCTGATGTTCTCGGTCTGCAGGCTCAGGTCCCCGAGGGAGTCGGTCTTGTAGTAGTCCAGCTCGAGCTTCATAGTGTCCGGAGCCGCCGAGCGGCTGTTGAGCCATATCTCGAGACTGTCGCGCAGCAGGTTGAACTGCGTGATTATCTGCGAGGCGCGGTATCCCTCTATCTTCAGCGAGTCTATCATCGCGTAGGGAGCCATGAAACTTATGTAGGCGGAGCGTTCCGAGTTGCGCCCGCGTCCCTTGATCAGCTGGCGCGAGGGGATTTCGCGGAACAGCTTGAGCTCGTATTCGCTGAACCTCGCCTGGCAGGCAAGCGTGTCGAGCATGTCGTAGCGCAGCATCTCGCGCGTGGTGTCGGATGCCGTCTGGAACGGCCTGACCGCCGAGTCTGCGAATGCAACGAGTTCCGTCTCCGGGTCGAAGATGTTGTCGTTGTTGTTGTCGAGCACGGCGTAGAGGCGGTAGAGCGTGTCCTGGATGAACGGCAGGGCGAAGTAGCCCCAGTCGTCGGTCTTGATCGCCGCGTCGGGACGGCTGCGGAATACGGCCGAGTCGGAGAAGTCCTTGTAGAGCATCACCGTCGCGCCCTTCACCTGTTCCAGAGTGTTGCAGTCGCGCACCGTGCCCGTGATCATCATCGAGTCTATCTTCTGCCCGGTCGAGAACGCATAGGTGTAGCCTGCGAAGATGTTGCCCTCGTTGACGTCGGCGATTGCGTCGGTGAAGCTCAGCGTGTATGTGGTGTTCGGCTTGAGCGGCTCCTCGAAGCTGACGAGCAGGTTCTTTCCCTTGATCCTGGATTTGGGCATGGAGCCGAGCGGGGGCGAGAGGAAGATGTTGTTCGGGTTCTCTATGGTCACGTATTCGTTGAAAGTGAATACGAAGGTCATGCCTTCGAGCGGCACTCCCACGGCGCCGGGAAGGGGACTGATATCGGTGATGTATGGAGGAATCGTGTCCTTGTCCCCTCCCGATGGAGCCTCGGTGGTGTTGGCGCACGAATGCGTGACGAGCATCGTCGGCAGTATCAGGAGCAGTATGGCGGCTATCATGGGAAGGAATCTTCGCATTGTCGGAATTCTTTAGATGTCTGTCCTTATTACGTCCTGGATGCCGTCTATCATCTTGAGCCCGGCCACTATGTCGTCCATGACGCTCTTGTCTTTCACCAGCAGGTCTATGAAGCCTTCGAACACGCCCCCGTCGGTGGAGAGCTGCAGGTTGCGCATGTTGATTCCTAAGGCTTTCGAGATGTAGCTGGAGATTTCGCTGAGCAGGCCTATGCGGTCTATGCCCTTGAGCGATATGCGTATAGGGTAGTCCTTCTCGGTGGCGCTCCACTGGGGTACGACCACCCTGTTGCCGTACTTGCTGGCGAGCTTCTGGGCCTTTTCGCAGGATTTCTTGTGGACTATCACTGTGTCCTCGCCGGCGAGGAAGCCCACGACGGGGTCTCCGGGTATGGGCTTGCAGCAGTCTGCCATCACATACTTTATGTTGTCCGTGTCTCCCGACTTTATAATGAACTTGCGGCCCTTGGTTGAGTTGTACCTGTCCTCGTCTATGATAGCCTTGAACTGCTCCGGCCCGAGTATGCCGAGACCTACCCTGAAGTAGAGTTCGTCGACGTCTCGTATCTGACAGAAGTCAAGGAACTTGCGTATGAGCTCATTGCTGGTGCGCAGCCCCATGAGGCGTATCCTTTCGTCGAAGATCTGCTCTCCGCGCGTGGAGATGTTGTCCTTCTGGGGGCGGAAGTATTCTATTATGCTGTTGCGCGCGCCGCGGGTGCGTACGAACTGGAGCCATTCCATCTTGGGGGTGGCGTTGGCCGCAGTGATTATCTCCACCTGGTCTCCGCCGTGCAGCACCTGGGAGAGCGGCACGAGCCGCATGTTTATCTTGGCGGCGATCGCGGAGTTGCCAATGTCGGTGTGTATCAGGTATGCGAAGTCCAGGGCGGTGGCTCCGTTGACTATCGACTTCTGCTCTCCCTTGGGGGTGAACACCACTATCTCGGAGCTGATGAGGTCGTTGTGGATTATGTCGAGCAGCTCCAGGGTGCTGAGGTCCTTGCTCAGCAGTATCTCCTGCACCTGCGCGAGCCACTTGTCCATTTCGGAGTCGTTCTCGGAGATATAGCCGTCGTTCTTGTATGCCCAGTGCGCGGCGATTCCCTTCTCGGCTATGTCGTCCATACGGCGGGAGCGTATCTGCACTTCCATCCATACTCCGGCATGGCTCATCAGGGTGCAGTGCAGGGCTTCGTAGCCGTTGTTCTTGGGCTGGGCTATCCAGTCCCTGCGCCGGGAGGTGTTCTCGCTGTAGAGGCTCGTGACGGTCGCGTATATCAGGTAGGCCTGGTTGCGCTCGCTCAGCGGGCTGTCCTTCTGGGGTTCGAAGATTATGCGCACGGCGTACAGGTCGAAGATCTGCTCGAAGGGCACGTGCTTGGTGTGCATCTTGTACCAGATAGAGTAGGGGGTCTTTATCCTCTTCTTGATAGTGAACCTGAATCCGGCGTCCCTGAGCGCCTTCTCAATGGGGGCGATGAAGTCGTCGATGTCTTTCGCGCGTGCGGCTATGTTCTTGCTGATGCGTTCGTTTATCTCCCTGTAGGCGTCCGGCTCCTTGTACTTGAGCCAGATGTTCTCCATTTCCGACTTGACTCCGTAGAGGCCGAGCCTGTGGGCCAGGGGAATGAAGATGAACATGGTCTCGGAGAGTATCTTGTCCCTCTTGTGCTCGGGCATGAACTCGATTGTACGGCAGTTGTGCAGGCGGTCGGCGAGCTTTATGAGCACTACCCTCACGTCGTCGTTGAGGGTCAGCAGTATGCGCTTGAAGTTCTCGGCCTGGAGGCTCTCGGTGCTGACCGTGGCGCCCTTCCTGTCCTCGTTGTCGAGCACCGTCTTTATCTTGGTGAGCCCGTCGACAAGCAGCGCTATCCTGTCGCCGAAGAGGTTGCGTATGTCCTCTACCGTATAGTCCGTGTCTTCCACCACGTCGTGCAGCAGTGCGGCGCAGATAGACTTGAAGCCCAGCCCTATCTCGGATACCACTATCTTCGCCACCTCGATAGGATGCAGCATGTAGGGCTCTCCCGAGCGCCTGCGGACGTTCTTGTGGGCCTGATTGGCGAATTCGAACGACTTCACGACCGTCTGTATCTCCTCCTCGTTGCGGCATCTGGGCCTTGCAACTTCCATCAGCGATCCGTAGGCCTTGTCGATAAGGCGGTAGTCTTCCTGTGTGAATTCTGAAAAGCTCATCTCTTCTGTACTAACTGTCCCACTTCTGGGGCCTGTAATTGTCCAAATTCTGGAACCCGTATGTGAGTTCCGCTCCGAATATGATTATCTGCCAGCTTATGTTCATCCAAATGAGGAACAGGGGAATCGCGGCAATGACTCCGTATGCTATGCTGAGCCTGCCGACGAAAACCTGGGTTTCGAGGTAAAGATACTGAAAAATAACGAAAACTATAGCGGCGAGCGCTGCCGACTTGACTGCATGGCGGTATCTTACCTTCGTCGCAGGGATGAAGGTGTACATCGCGCTCAGCGTCAGGACCGATACGGCATAGAGTCCGACGAACGCCAGCAGCCGCGAAAGGAAGTTCAGATCCGCGAGGTCGAGTCCTAACAGGTTGGGGAGCGTGACATGGTAGGCGATGCCGGCACCGAATATCAGCACTATGAACGGCAGCAGGAACATCACCAGTATGTAGAACCCGAAGCGGGTGTATATCTTGCGCGGAATCTTGCGTATGTTCCATATGTTGTTGAAGACACGCTCCACCTGGACCATCATCCATATTATCGCCCACAGGAAGAGCAGGGCAGACACAAGCCCGGTGCCTCCGCGCTCTGCCTCGGCGAGTATTCCCGAAGCCTTCTCGATCATGATCTCGACGAACTCGGGGTTGGCGGGGAATATCTTGTAGAGCACTTCGGTAATCAGGTTGGAGAGTCCGAGGCCGCCGGTCACCGCGAACATCAGCCCTATCAGGGGCACCAGGGCCAGCATCGCGAAATAGCTCAGTGCCACGCACTGGAAGCCCATGTGGTTGCGCGTGAAACTGTCCGTGGTAATCCTTATGAGCCGCGTGAGACGGACGAGCCTGGCGTACCATTTCGAGCAGGCCGAGGTGTCTATGCTCCACAGCCGTTCCGAGAACAGGGCGCCTATGCCCTTGGATATCTTGATCCTGCGCCTTTTCATGCCTTAGAACAGAGTGGGTTCGGAAACCTTTCCGCCGGGGACGTCAGTGTCGGGCAGCATGGCGAAGAATTCCTGCTCCGAGATTACTGGTATTCCGAGAGCGGCGCACTTGCGCAGCTTTTCCGGGCCGCTCTTCTCTCCGGCCACGAGGAACGCGGTCCTGGAACTTATCGACGAGGCAGCCTTTCCTCCGTGGGCTGCGATAGTCTCCTTCAGCTTGTCGCGGCTTATCGAGAAGTTGCCTGAAATCACAATGCTCTTGCCTTCGAGCGCGTCGGACAGGCGTCCCGGGCCCGAATCCGGCCCTGTCTCGAAGCGCAGCCCGGCTTCGCGCAGGCGGCGCACCTCCTGCATGTTCGCCTCCGAGGCGAAGAAGTCGAGCAGGCTGCCTGCTATGACTTCGCCCACGTCGCCCACTTCGAGCAGCTGTTCCCTGTCTGCGCCGGCGAGGGCGTCGATGCTGCCGAAGTGCCGCGCGAGAGTGCGCGCTGTCGTCTCGCCTACATACCTGATGCCGAGCGCGAACAGCACCCTCTCGAAAGGCACCCCGCGCGACTGCTCCAGGCTGGCGAGGAATTTCTGCACCGAGCGCTCCTGCCAGCCCGGCAGGCTAAGGAGCTGGTAGGCGTTTATACTGTATAGGTCTGAAGGCCGTACGGCGAGCGACGCCCCGAAGAACTGGTCAATGGTGGCTTCGCCGGCAAGTATGTCCATGGCCTTGCGCGAGACGAAGTGCATCAGCCGGCCCTTTATCTGCATGGGGCAGCCGTCGGAGTTGGGGCAGAACCACTTGGCTTCGTCTTCGCTGCGTCGCAGCGGCGTGCCGCAGTCGGGGCACAGCTTCGGAAACTGGGGAACGGTTGCTCCTTCGGGGCGGAGCGACATCTCCACACCCGTTATCTTCGGAATGATCTCTCCGCCCTTCTCTACATAGACGCTGTCTCCTATGCGTATGTCCAGCTGGCGCATCTGGTCCTCGTTGTTGAGGGTGGCCCTCCTGACGACGGTCCCGCTGAGCTGCACCGGCTCGAGGTTCGCCACGGGGGTCACCGCACCGGTCCTTCCGACCTGGTAGTCTATGCCCAGCAGGCGCGTGCAGGCCTGCTCCGCCTTGAACTTGTATGCGACCGCCCAGCGCGGGAACTTGGATGTGTATCCGAGCTCCCTCTGGCATTCGAGCTCGTCTATCTTTATGACTATGCCGTCGGTGGCGTAGGGAAGGTATTTGCGCTGCGTGTCCCAGTAGTCGATATAGGCCTTGATCTCGTCTATGCTGCGGCAGAGGCGGGAGTTGTCGGAGACCGGAAGCCCCCAGCCGCTGGCGGCCTGCATGGCCTGGGAGTGCCTGTCGAAGCTCACGGAATCGGCAGGAATATGGTAGAGCACGCAGAAGAGCCCCCTCTTAGCGACTTCCTGCGGGTCGGTGAGCTTGAGCGAGCCGGAGGCCGCGTTGCGCGGATTCGCAAAGGGCGCCTCCTCCTGCGCCTCCCTTTCTGCGTTCAGCCTGTCGAAGGCTTCGTATGGCATCAGCACTTCGCCCCTTATCTCGAACTCGTCGGGATAGCTTCCGTGCAGGCGGCGGGGGATGTTGGATATGTGCAGCGCGTTGGCCGTGATGTCGTCCCCCATGGTGCCGTCGCCCCTTGTGAGTGCCTGCACGAGCACGCCTGCGCGGTAGGTGAGACATATGGCCGTCCCGTCGAACTTCTGCTCGCAGCAGTAACTGAAATCCCGTCCTCCGAGCGTCCTGTCGGCTCTCGACACGAAGTCTTCTATCTCGGATATGGAGTAGGTGTTGCCGAGCGACAGCATGGGATAGCGGTGCATTTTCTGCTCGAATCCTCCCTTGCGCCCTCCGGCTGACGGCTCGAGGTCCGAACCTACCTTGCGGGTGGGGGAGTCTTCCGAGGCGAACTGCGGGAAGGCCTTCTCGAGACCTTCGAGCTCATGCATCAGGGTGTCGAACTCGAAGTCCGACATGGTGGGCGCGTTGTCGATGTAGTAGCGCCTGCTGTTCTCCTCCAGGATAGTGCGGAGTTCGTCTATCCTCTGCTTTGCCGCTGTACTGTCCATCACAAGTGGCGAAGTTAATCATTTTTTTGTGTTTTACGGCGAGAATGAGTAAATTCGCAAGATTCAAAAAATCCATTATTTTACTGCAATGAAAGATTCAATCATCATTCTGTGCGGCGGCGGCCCTGCTCCCGGCATGAACGCCGTGGTATGTTCCGTCGCAAAGACCTTCCTCAACAACGGCTATAGGGTAATCGGTCTCCACGGAGGCTACAGCGGACTCTTCTCCAAGACTCCCCGCACCGAGGACCTCGACTTCTTCAAGGCCGACGCATATTTCAACAGGGGCGGCTGCTACCTCCAGATGAGCCGCTTCAAGCCTACCGACGCAGACTTCGAGGACAACTTCAACCTCGACCTGTTCAGGGACAACAACATCAAGCTGCTCGTGACCGTCGGCGGCGACGACACCGCATCTACGGCCAACCGCATCGCCAAGTTCCTCGAGGCCAAGAAGTATCCCATCCGCAACATACATGTTCCCAAGACTATCGACGACGACCTTCCCCTGCCCGACAACGCTCCCACCTTCGGCTTCAACTCCGCCAAGGACGAGGGCGCGCACATCGCGAGGACCATATACGAGGATGCCCGTACTTCCGGCAACTGGCTGCTCATCTCCGCCATGGGCCGCTCGGCAGGACACCTCGCCCTCGGAATAGGCGAGGCTACCCACTGCCCGATGACTATCATCCCCGAGATGTTCAACAAGACTGAAATCTCTATCGACAAGATAATAAGGCTCACTCTGTCTGCCATTATCAAGCGTCAGATCCTCGGCATAGGCTACGGCACCGTGGTGGTTGCCGAGGGCGTGTTCCACGACCTTGCCGCAGACGACATCAAGGCTGCCGGAGTGCATATGACCTATGACGAGCACGGACATCCCGAGCTCGGCAAGATCTCCAAGGCCGTCCTCTTCAACGAGCTGCTCGAGAAGGAGATAAAGAAGCTCGGCCTGAAGGTCAAGACCCGTCCCGTGGAGATAGGCTACGATGTCCGCTGCCAGGATCCCGTCGCATACGACCTCTCGTACTGCTCCGAGCTCGCCATGGGCGTATATGAGCTCTACAGCAGGGGAGAGACAGGATGCATGGTGTACGTGAACGCGTTCGGTGAGGCGAAGCCCCTCTACCTTAAGGACCTGCAGAACGAAGAGGGCAAGATTCCTCCCCGCAGGGTCGATATCGAAGGCGGTATCGCGAGGAACTACTACTCCCACCTCTGCCACTACATCACTCCTGCGGACTACGAGGCTGCGAAGGCCTATGTATCCGATCCGGAGGCATACGACTTCAAGAAGATCCTGGGCTGGTAGTGATTGCAGGAGCATCCGGGAAGACGGCACGTCTTCCGGCATATATGCGGGGGCCGCACACGCGGCTCCCGTTTCTTTGATATCCGGATAATAAAAAAATCATATTTTCCGATGTAGTTAGGAAAATATTTGCTATACATGCATGTTGAAATGAAAACGCAAGACAGACCATCCATACCATAAAGGCGTTTTTGTTTCATAAGGCGATATTGTAAGACAAATAATTTAACAACACTAAGACTTTGTTCCAGCATTTGGTATCCGCGTAGTGTCTGCGGCCCGTTTTCCGGCGCCGCCCGGCCTTGCGTGCAACAAGTGCATAATTTTTTCCTGATGAAAATAAGATTCCTTCTGTCGCTTGCAGCGACCGTGGCCGCCGTATCGGCGTATGCCCAGACTACCAATGTTATGAAGCTCCGTGTGAACAGACCCCTGGCACCGGTCCAGCCGACCATGTACGGTATCTTCATAGAAGACATCAACTTCGCCGCGGACGGCGGACTTTACGCAGAGCTTGTGAAGAACCGCTCTTTCGAGTTCCCCGACCATCTCCAAGGATGGCGCGCGGCCGGAAGGTTCGAGCTCAGGGACGATGGCCCGTTCGAACGCAATCCGCATTACCTGAGGCTTTTATATCCAGGGTATCCGCACAAGTACACCGCTCTCGAGAACGAAGGCTTCTTCGGAATAGGTCTCAAGGAGGGTGCAGACAACCGCCTTGCTGTCGCGGATGCTGCTGCTTCTGGGCGCGCTTTCGCTATACTCCTGCCAGGATCCATCCAGGGGGACGGGTATCGTCACCATAGATCCTGACGGGGGAGACGGCGGGGACGATGTGCGCATCCCCGACTATCCGGACGACTATTCGGAGATAGCCTCCTGGGGAGACAGGGGCAAATGGAACCTCGCGAACGTACACGACCCCAGCGTCGCGTATTACGACGGGTACTATTATATGTACTGTACCGATGCCTCGTACGGGAACGAGCATCTCAAGGCCACGAGCGGCGTGCACTTCCAGGGCAGGCGCTCCAAGGATCTCGTGAACTGGACCTATGTGCCCGGCCCCATGAACGACGCTCCCGAATGGGTGTCTGACAAACTTGACGAGATACGCTCGGGAATGGGGCTCGACCCCATTCCTGAGGAGTCGCTGAACTACGGATACTGGGCTCCGGTGGTGCGTACCGTCACCGTGGAGGGGCGCACCGTGCTCAGGATGTACTACTGCATAGTCATTAACAACAGCATCAAGACCGGTGCATCCGGAGGATTCGACGGCAGCTGGACGGAGAGGGCCTTCATAGGAATGTGCGAGAGTACCGACCCTGCGGACGGAGTCTGGGAGGACAAGGGCTATGTCGTCTGCTCCTCTTCCGACAAGGGTCCGGACGGCTGGGCACGCAGGAGCGAGTCCTACTGGGAGGATGCCTATTTTTACTACAACGCCATAGAACCCAGCTACTATGTCGACGAGAATTCCGGCCGCCACTATCTTGTCTACGGCTCATGGCACAGCGGCTTCGCCCTGCTGGAGCTCGACCCTGTGAGCGGAAAGCCTCTCGTGGAGCCGGGAGACCCCTGGGCCGACAGCCCCGGGGAGCTTTCGCAGCGCTTCGGGAAACGTATAGCTACCCGTAACGCCGCCTCGCGCTGGCAGGGGAGCGAGGCTCCGGAACTGATATACAAGGACGGTTACTACTATCTGTTCATGGCCTATGACGCACTCGAAGTGCCATACAACACCCGCGTGGTGAGGAGTGAAAACATCGAAGGCCCCTATTACGACATCACCGGCCGCGACTGCAGCGCAGGGCAGGGCGACTGGTTCTATGCCTCGCAGGCGCGGCTTCCTGCCGGCGTGAACGGGAACCAGCACAGCAACGCCTTGATGATGGGGCATGTGCGCCGTCTGGTATGGTGCCCCAGTTCTCCCTCGGAACTTGACGACCTGTGGCCTGTCGCCCTGCCTGAAAGATATGCGGGCCTTCCCGGCACCAAGGTCACCCGTGATGAGCTCGTAGGCGTCTGGGAGCATATCGACCTCGGCTACGATTACGGTGTCCAGCGGAGCTCCGAGGAGCTTTCCCTGAAAGAGGACGGTACTATGGCCGGGGCGCTCGAAGGCAGCTGGAGCTATGACGAGCAGAGCGGCTACCTTACCCTCGGCGACAGTATAGTGTGTGTGGAGAGGGAGGCGGACTGGGAGGCTTCCCCGCGCCGCAAGACCATAGTCTATGCCGGAATAGGCAGCGACCCCAGGGTGACCCCCTCTGGGGCAAGAAGGTAAGATGAACATGAAAACCGTACTCGGACTGATGCTTTTCGCCGCGGCGCTGCTGCCCGGCGTGATCCTCGGGGCTCAGGAGCCCCGTGCGGACGGGTTCGTCTACCCTGACGCCCATGATCCAGTGGCCGCGTACTGCGACGGACGCTATTATGTGATAACCACCGGAATGGGCATAATGTCCTCGGACGACCTCGAGCACTGGCGCTTCGAAGGCCGCGTGCTGGAACAGACTCCGCAGTGGGCCCTCGACAAGGGCTTTTCGGGCATGCCCTGGGCTCCTGACGTGCAGTACTACAACGGACAGTACTATGTCTATTATTCCTATTCGCTCTTCGGCAGGAATGTCTCGGCTATAGGCGTGGCCACCAACAGGACGCTCGACCCCCGGTCGCCGGAATACCGCTGGACCGACCACGGGATGATAGTCGAGTCCATACCCGGAAGGGACGAATGGAATGCCATAGACGCCAATGTCATAGTCGACGAGGACGGTACGGGCTGGCTCTGCTTCGGCTCGCTCTGGAGGGGGATAAAGATGTTCCGCCTCGACGGCTCCCTGCTCAGGATGGCCGAACCGCAGGAGTGGTATCCGCTCTGCCGCAGGCCGGAGGGTACGGCCAAGGCCGTATCCGGGACGGACGACGGTATAGCGCATGACCCCCGGGGAAAGGACTTCGACCCCGGCGACGGTGCTGTGGAGGCCCCGTTCATATTCAGGCATGACGGCTGGTATTATCTCTTCGTGTCGTACGACCTCTGCTGCAGGGGAGAGACCAGCACCTACAAGGTCATGGTGGGAAGGTCCCGGAAGGTTACGGGACCCTACCTCGACAGGGACGGGAAGTCGCTGCTTGAAGGTGCTGGCACGCTCGTCGTGCAGGGAGACGGGCGCTATTCCGGAGTCGGCCACTATGCGGTGGTGAATTTCGGCGGCAGGGACTATATGTTCATGCACGGCTATGACGGAGAGTACGACTACCGTTCGAAGCTGCTCATAAGGGAAATCGTCTGGTCTCCGGACGGCTGGCCCCGGGTAGAGCTGTAGGGCTGCCGGATGAGCGATGATTGATTTTTGCATGTGCGGAACAAACTTTTGCTCCGCACATTTTTTTTGCAGAGGAAAATCACTATCTTTGAAACTGGCCACAGTGGCTTGAATACAAACTAATACCCAAATTCTATGCGATTACTGACATTGCTGTACTTGCTGGTCAGCCCGCTCGCGGCTGACGACAGCACACCGATCTACCAGAATCCGAGCTATTCCTTCGAGGAGAGGGCCGTGGACCTTGTGTCCCGTCTGACCCTGGAAGAGAAGGAAAGCCTTCTGGGAAACAATATGGCGGCGGTGCCCAGGCTTTCCGTACGCCAGTACAACCTGTGGAGCGAGGCTCTGCACGGAGTGCTTTCCGGCCCCAATCCCTCTGTAGGGCTCGAGGGTCCCACCTCCTATCCGGGCAGCGTCGCCCTCGGCTCCAGCTGGGATCCCGACCTGCTCAAGCGGGAGGCATCCGCGATAGCCGACGAGGCCAGGGCGATCTATCAGACAGGCACCAAGGGACTTACCTTCTGGTCGCCCGTCGTGGAGCCGGTCCGCGACCCCAGGTGGGGAAGGACGGGCGAGTCGTACGGCGAGGATCCTTTCCTGTCCGCCGTGATGTCCAGCGCGTTCGTCAGGGGACTGATGGGCGACGACCCCAGGTATCTCAAGGCGGTGCCTACGGCGAAGCACTACTTTGCCAACAACAGTGAGTTCGACCGCCATGTGAGCAGCTCCGACATGGACAGCCGCGACATGAGGGAGTTCTACCTCTATCCCTACAAGGAACTCATCGAGAACGACGCCCTGCCTTCTATCATGTCGTCGTACAACGCCGTAAACGGCATCCCGACCTCTGCGGGCACCTTCTATCTCGATACCCTCGCGCGCCGCACATACGGCATGAAGGGCTATGTGACCGGTGACTGCTCCGCGATCGAGGACATCTACACCGGACACTACTATGTCGAGACTGCCGAGGAGGCAGCGGCTGCCGGTCTCAGGGCCGGAGTCGACAGCGACTGCGGAAATGTCTACCAGAGGGCTACGATCGCCGCCTACGAGCAGGGCCTGCTCAGCATGGCCGAGATCGACAGGGCTCTCGTGAACGTGTTCACGATCCGTATGCGTACGGGCGAGTTCGATCCCGCCCCCATGGTTCCCTATGCCATGTTCCCTCCCGAGACCGTGAACGCCGAGAGGTATCAGGCTCTCGCAATGGAGGTCGCTACCCGCACTCCGGTGCTCCTCAAGGATGAGACCGTTCCCGGCACTTCTGTCAAGGCCCTTCCCGTGGACCTCTCTACCGTGAAGTCCATAGCCGTGATAGGTCCCCAGGCAGACGAGGTCGAGCTCGGACCCTACTCCGGCCGTCCCGAGGAGAGCAGCCGCATCTCGCCCTACAAGGGTATAAGCGACTATATTGCCGACAAGGGGCTCGACATCGACGTGAAGCTCGCGACCGGCGGCAGCACGAAGAGCAAGAGCAACCTGCTCTATGTGGCATACTTCGAACTTACCAAGTCTGACGGCAGCACCACCAGGTACGACGCCACCAAGTTCTCGGCCTCGTCCGAGGGTATCACGGTAGGTTCCGGCATGGGCTCCGAGGAGCAGGTGCGTTCGATTGACGACGGCTCGTGGACCGCATACGAGGGTGTCGATCTCACCGATGTCGACAAGATCACCTTCGGCGTGAACATCCCTACCGAAGGAGGAATCATCGAGGCCCGCGTGAATTCCGCAAGCGGCAACCTGCTTTCGACGCTCGAGGCCACCAGGGCTTCCGGCAAGAGGGTAGGCGGCGTATACGGAGCCAGCACCCCCATGGAGGCCGATGTGCTCCGTCTCGGACTCAACGGTCCCCAGACCCTCTATCTGGTATATAACGCTCCCCAGGACGAGGAGATCGCTCCCGAGACCCTCCGCGCTGCCGAGGAGGCCGATGTGGCGTTCGTATTCGTAGGTACCGATGAGAACACCGCCACCGAGGAGGCCGACCGCCTCACCCTCGACCTTCCGGGCAACCAGGTCGAGCTCATCAAGGCCGTCGCTTCCGTGAATCCCCGCACTATCGTAGTCATGCAGACTCTCGGCTGTGTCGAGGTGGAGGAGTTCAAGGACATAGACAATGTCAGCGGTATACTCTGGACCGGATACAACGGACAGGCCCAGGGCGCCGCGATAGCGAAGATACTCTTCGGCGACGTGACTCCGGGCGGAAAGCTCAATGCCACATGGTACAAGAGCGTGAAGGACCTTCCCCACATCACCGATTATACCCTGCGCGGCGGCGAGGGCAAGAACGGAAGGACGCTGTGGTATTTCGACAAGCCCGTATCCTATGAGTTCGGCTACGGCATCTCCTACACCGAGTTCGAATATTCCGACGCCCGCATCAGCAGCAGCGCCATAACTCCCGACGACAAGGTTACCGTCAGCGTCGACGTGACCAATGTCGGAGACTATGACGGAGACGAGGTGGTACAGGTCTATGTGTCCACTCCGGAGAGCCCCGCATCGGCCCAGCGCCCCATAAAGAGGCTCAAGGGCTTCAAGAGGGTTACAATCCCCGTTGGGCAGACCAAGACCGTTGAAATTACGATAGACTGCTCCGACCTCTGGTTCTGGGATATGGAGGAAGACCGCATCTGCTATGACGGAGGCCGCTACGACTTCGAGATAGGTTCATCGTCCAAGGATATCCGTGCCGTGGTGAGCGCCGAGATGGACCCCGCGTTCACGCCCGAGCTCAAGGTAGTCGTGGCCGACTGCGGAGCCTCCGTGCTCAGACAGGGCGAGACTGCGAAGACCTCTTTCACAGCATGCCTCACCGACGATTCGTTCATCGATCCTTCCGAGGCTTCGGTACGCTATGTGAGCAACAATCCCGCCGTGCTGAGCGTGGGCTCTGACGGTGTAGTCAAGGCCGAGGGCCAGGGTGTCGCCACCGTTACCGTATATGTCGAGTACGAAGGCGTGACGCGCAGCGGCTCCTATGCCGTCAAGGTAATGCCCGACCTCTCGCTCGCAAGCCTCACCGTAGGCGGCAAGTCCGTCCTCAAGGCCGGCGTCAGCCAGTACTCCGTGCTCGGCAAGGCATCCGCGGCTGCTCCCGAGGTGAGAGCAAAGGCTGCCGATCCTTCTCTCGAGCTTGTCGTGGAGCAGGCTGAGGCCGTTCCCGGAACCGCAGTGGTAAGGGTTGTGGACAAGGTGACCTCGGATTTCTCGGAGTATGTGGTGAACTTCGGCATCAAGGGAGTCTCCGACGAGTTCAAGGCTTCCGCCCCCGCTTCCGCATGGACTGTCCTCAGGGAGGACAAGTCCGCGTGGAGCGTAGCTGACGGCGCCCTCAGGCTGACCACTTCCGAGGGAGACATAACCCTTGCGAACAACAACGCGTCGAACCTGTTCCTGCAGAGCGCGAACACGGACTGGACGGCCGATACCAGGCTCAGCTTCTCTGCCGAGCCCGGCTATCCCGCACAGAACGCCGGTCTGCTGGCATATCAGGACGACGACAACTTCGTGAAGCTCTCCTACGGCGTATCCATGTCGCGCAGGGGCCCCGCAGGTGCATCCCTGCAGCTTCTCTGCGAGTCTGACGGATATACCACGGCGAGCGTGAACGTCAATGTCGAGGGCGTCGAGGACAATACTCTCTGGCTGCGTCTTGTCAAGAGCGGAAGCGAATACACCGCCTACTATTCGGTTGACGGCAGGAAGTTCGTCGAGGCCGGAAGCGTCAGCACCGTCCTCGAGGATGTCCAGGCCGGACTCATAGCCTGCGACGGTGCCATGCCCGCAATGAACTTCAGGGGCTTCGGCAGCGGCGCCCAGGCGCCCGAGACCGAGCCTGTGGATGTCGCGTTCGACTACTTCAGGATACGCAGCAGCGCTTCCAGATAGCCGTATATGCGCGTAAGACTTGTTTTCTTCATCATGGCTCTGGCCTGGCTCCTCTGCCGGCCGGAGCCTTGCTTTTCGCAGCAGGGGTTCCGCTATGTGGATGTCGCTCCCTTTGCAGGCGGATTCGCCGTGCTGGATTCAGTCGGTGTGGTGCGTCTGTGTTCTGAAGACGGCGTCCCGGGGGACACGCTGGCCTTCAGCCCCGGCGGCGGAAAGGTGCTGTCGCTTGCGTCAGTGCAGGATGCGCTCGTTGCGGCCGGAGATTCCGCTCTCGTATGCCTGCTCGACGGACGCTATACGGACATGCGCTATCCGGGAGGACGGATTGCCGGCATCTGCGGCTTCCGCGGCGCAGTGGCCGCAGTCTCCACCGACGGAACCGTGTATTTCTGGGACAGCCCGTTCTCTGTGCCTAAGAGGGTTCCTTTCGTCACGAAGGGTCTCCCTGTCGGCATAGCAGGAGGGAGCGAGCTGTGCTGCGCCCTTACCGACAGTTCCGAACTGGTGATAGTCGATGCATCCCTGCATGCCGAGGTGTTCGGGTTCAACGAGAACTATTCTGCCTATTACGGAAGCGTGGAGCTGATCTGCGCTGCCGCAGGCGCCGGGTCGCTGTGTGTAGCCGGCAAGGACGCATCGGGGGAGCCTGTGGCGTATGTGTCCTCTAAGGGGAAGGTCTGGAGCGAGCGGCCTCTGGAATATACTCTCGGCGGCAGGCCCCATGTCCTGCGCGCGCTGCCTGTCGCCGCGGCCTATAACGCATATTCCGACGAGTTCGTGCTCGTCTGCGACGACGGCACGCTCTTTCATCTTCCGGCCTGCTCGCACTGCAACTATCCGGAATTCCCCTCGTCTGGCCGTCTTGCCCGTATTGCCTTCAACGGGGAGCGCTATCTCGCTGTCGGCGACAGCCTTTACTGATGCCGGGGCCCGCCGTTTCCTGTCTGGAGCCGGTGTCAGAACCCGGGAGCGTCCTGCATCGAGCCGGAGAGATACTGGTCGTATGCGCTCATGTCCACGAGTCCGTGGCCCGAGAGGTTGAACAGTATCACCTTGCCCTCTCCGCTTTCGCGGCATCTGAGGGCCTCGTCCACCGTAGCGGCTATCGCGTGGCATGACTCGGGAGCCGGGATTATCCCTTCCGTCCTTGCGAAAAGGCATCCTGCCCTGAACGAATCGGTCTGCCTTATGTCCACCGCCTCTATCAGTCCGTCCTTCTTGAGCTGGGATACTATGGCTCCTGCTCCGTGGTAGCGCAGGCCTCCGGCGTGTATGTTGGCAGGCTGGAACTTGTGCCCGAGGGTGTACATCGGTATCATTGGCGTATAGCCCGCCTCGTCGCCGTAGTCGTACCCGAACTTTCCCTGTGTAAGCTTGGGGCAGGATGCGGGCTCGGCCGCGATGAACCTCGTGGCGCGCTCTCCGCTCAGATTGTGCCGCAGGAACGGGAAGGCTATGCCTCCGAAGTTCGAGCCGCCGCCGAGGCATGCTATGACTATGTCGGGATATTCCCCGGCCAATTCCATCTGTTTTTCGGCCTCGAGCCCTATCACGGTCTGGTGCAGGGAGACATGGCTGAGTACCGAGCCGAGGGCGTACTTGCAGTTAGGAGTCATGGTGGCGAGTTCTACCGCCTCGGAGATTGCCGTGCCGAGTGAACCCTGGCAGTTCGGCATGGCGGTGATTATGTCCTTGCCCGCGCGGGTCGACATCGAGGGGGACGGGGTTACCTGTGCCCCGAAGACCTGCATCATGCTCCTGCGGTAAGGCTTCTGCTCGTAGCTTATCTTGACCTGGTAGACGGCGCATTCGAGTCCGAACACCTTGCAGGCGTATGAAAGGGCAGCTCCCCACTGGCCGGCTCCCGTCTCCGTGGTGACGTTGGTGACTCCGTCCTGCCTGCAGTAGTAGGCCTGCGCGAGCGCGGAGTTGAGCTTGTGCGAGCCTATCGGACTCACGCTCTCGTTCTTGAAGTATATGTGGGCAGGCGTGTCCAGCGCCTTTTCAAGGCCGTATGCGCGCACCAGAGGAGTGCAGCGGTAGTTCGCATATTTCTCCCGCACCTCGCCCGGGATGTCTATCCACCTGTCGCTGCTGTCGAGCTCCTGGTCTACGCAGGCCGTCGCGAACAGGGGATACATGTCTTCCGGAGTGACGGGCTTGTGTGTCTTGGGATTGAGCATGGGCTGCGGCCTGTTCTTCATATCGGCCGTTATGTTGTACCACTGCCTGGGGATCTGGTCTTCGGGGAGGAGGTATTTCTTCTGCTTCATAATATGTGCTGTTTCTGGATAACAGTGTGCGGTCTGTTGTTTTGCGCGGAAGACAAAGTTAAGTTTTTTATGTTCTTGTGCAATGCCTCGGCATTAATTTGTAAATTTGCCGGAAACAAACTTGGGCCTCGATTCACATCGAAGCCCAAGCGATTCTAACCAATTTAACCTATGAAAAATCTATTCCGGTTTATTTTATTTCAATAAGCGTGCCAAAATGCAGAAAACTAATGTGGCAAGGCTGCTCGATGCGGCCGGTATCGGATATGAGCTCGTTCCGTATGAATTTACGGAAGACGACCTTTCGGCGCAGCATGTCGCCGCGCAGCTCGGAGAGGATATAGAGCAGGTCTTCAAGACCCTGGTGCTGCGCGGCGACCGCAACGGGATCTTCGTCTGCGTGATTCCGGGCGACTTCGAAGTCGACCTGAAGCTTGCGGCGAGGATCTCGGGCAACAAGAGCTGCGCCATGGTGCATGTGAAGGAGCTTCTCGCACTTACTGGGTATATCCGCGGCGGTTGCTCTCCGATCGGGATGAAGAAGGCGTATCAGACCTTCATACACGAGTCTGCACTGCTCTACGACCATATCTATGTGAGTGCGGGTATCCGCGGCCTCCAGCTGAAGATAGCCCCCGGGGACCTGTTCGCGTATACCGGCGCAGGAATCTATCCCCTCTGAAAAAAAACGGAAGGAGGAGACCCTGCGGCCTCCTCCTTCCGGTGTGGAGCATAGGGGGATCGAACCCCTGACCTTCAGATTGCGAACCTGACGCTCTACCAACTGAGCTAATACCCCGTAGTATGCAGTCCTGCGCCGATGTCTATATCGACAGTATGCTCAGGACATTTATTAGTTCCCTGTCTATGGGCTTGTCGATCTTGATAGCGCGCGATATGGGCACATACGCTATCTGGTCGTTCTTTATGCCTACCATTATGTTCCTCTGGCCTTCCTTGAGGGCTTCTATCGAAGCGACTCCGAGACGGCTTGCGAGTATCCTGTCGAATGCGGTGGGTGTGCCTCCGCGCTGCAGGTGTCCGAGTATCGACACGCGCACCTCGTACTGGGGATATTCCTTGCGCACGCGCTCGGCATAGTGCATCGCGCCTCCGTCGGCCTCCGATACGAGGACTATGCTGCTGTTCTTGCTCTTGCGTATTCCGCGTCCGATGAAGGTCGCGAGCTGGTCGATGTCGGTGTTGTCCTCGGGGATGATCGCAGCCTCCGCGCCTGCGGCGATAGCGCTGTTCTGCGCGAGGAACCCCGCGTCCCTTCCCATGACCTCGACAAAGAATATGCGGTCGTGGCTCGTCGCCGTGTCGCGTATCTTGTCGACGCACTCGACTATCGTGTTGAGAGCCGTGTCGTAGCCTATCGTGGAGTCGGTTCCGTAGAGGTCGTTGTCTATCGTTCCGGGCAGGCCGATTACGGTCACGTCATGCTCGCTTGCGAGCAACTGTGCTCCGGCAAGCGAACCGTTGCCGCCGATTACTATCAGCGCGTCTATGCCGAACTTGCGGATGTTGGCATATGCCTTGTCGCGTCCTTCGGGCGTGCGGAACTCGTCGCTGCGCGCCGTCTTGAGTATGGTGCCTCCCCTTTGTATGGTGTTGCTTACATTCTCGTTGGTGAGCTCCTTTATGTTGCCCATTATCAGGCCTTCCCAGCCGCGGTATATGCCGTAGACCTTCCAGCCTTCGAAAATCGCGGCCCTGGTGACGGCCCTTATGCAGGCGTTCATGCCGGGCGCGTCGCCTCCGGATGTGAGTACTCCTATGCTTTTAATGTCCATTTCAGATGAGTAAAACTAGGCAAATATAGCAATATGCCGGGAGCAATGCAAGTTTCAGACAAGGAATCCTGCCATGAACTGTATGCACAGTATCAGCAGCACCATTGCGATAGGGTAGACCGTGGCGTATGCGACTCCGGGGATGTTGCTGTCGACCATAGAGTCAGCCGCCGCAAGGCCCGGGGTGCTCGTCATACCTCCGGTGAGCGTACCGAGCAGGTCGAGCATGGACACCTTGAAGCAGAAGATTCCTATCAGCGAGGCGGCGATGAGCGGCACGAGCGTTATCAAGGCGCCGACTATGAACATCGACCAGCCGCTTTCCTGGAACGTGGCGACGAGGTTCTGTCCTGCCGAGGTGCCGACCTCTGCGAGGAACAGCAACAGTCCTATCTGTCTGAGGAGCTGGTTCGCAGAGCCGGAGAGGGTCCAGAGTATGGGGCCTGTCTTGCCTACCGCACTGAGTACGAGCGCGGTGAGAAGTACGCCTCCGGTAAGTCCGGGCGAGAAGCTGATTCCTCCGGGGAAGGTGATGTTGAGCTTGCCTACCAGCACACCCAGCACGATTCCGAGCGCAATGGGCAGGAAGTCGGTGTCGGAGAGCACTTTCTGGTTGTTGCCGAACAGGTTGGACACGCCCTTTATGCCTTCGGTCTCGCCGACCACGGTGAGCTTGTCGCCGAACTTGAGGGCGAGGTCGGGGGAGGGGGTGATGTCGATTCCGCTTCGGCGTACCCTGGTGACCGTACAGCCGAAGTTCTGCTGGAGGTTGAGGCTGCCGAGGTTCTTTCCGACCATGTCCTTGCGGCTGACGAGTATGGATTCCACGCTCTGCTGCTTGGTGAGCGGGAGCTCTCCCGAACTGCGCTCGCCGATGAGCATCGACAGCTGGCTCAGGGATTCTTCCGTACCCACGGCCTGCAGCACGTCACCTTCCTTGACCACATATCCGGCGTAGGGCATCAGTATGCGCTCTCCGCTCTTGATGCGCGAGATGACGGCTCCGGTGACGGCGCGTATGCTGAGCTGCGCCAGCGTGCGTCCGAACACCATTCTGTTTGTCACCTTGAAGGTGCAGGTGCCGAGCTCGGGATACTTGCCCGTGCGCTCCTTCTCTATCCTTTCGGCCTCCTTGTTGAGGTCGACCCTGAACAGCTTGGGCAGCAGCTTCACGAACAGTATCACTCCTATGACTCCGAAGGGATAGGCGATACCGTAGGCTATCGAGGCCAGCGACGAGCCGGTGCTGTCGATTGCCACGGCAAGTCCGGGCGTACTGGTGAGCGCGCCGGCGAGCAGTCCGACTATGCTGGGCGTGTCGAGGTGGAACAGGTATTTCATCGCGACGGCGGTCAGGGCCGCGGAACCTATTATTATCGCGGTCAGGATTATGAGCACCTTGCCCTTGCTCCTGAACGAGCTGAAGAATCCGGGACCGGCCTGTATGCCTATCGTGAATATGAACAGCACGAGTCCGAGATCTCCGAACTCCTTGGGTATCACCACTCCGAAGTGGCCGAAGGCCAGGGCCACGAATATCACCGCCGAGATGTCGAGCGACAGCCCCTTTATCTTGACCCTTCCGAGCAGGAAGCCCAGCGCTATTATCACGAACAGCGCGAAGTATGACGACTGTAGCAGTTCTGCAAACATGTTTCCGCAGGTTTAGAGTGTTGCGTATTTACGGCCGTATTCGAGCATCTGCGCGAGATAGTCGTCGGGATATTCCACCCTGTAGTCGACGACCTTGCCGCCCTTCACTACCGGCACTATCTCGGGATTCATGAAGCCGCCGTAAGGCTTGAGTCCGAGGGCGTCGTAGCGTGTCCTCACCTCCTTGTGGAGCTCCGGGTCTATGTTCACGGCGTAGGTCTCCACGAGCCTGCGGCCGGCCTCGTAGTCGCCCTCTGACTTTATCCTCTGCACTTCCGCGAGGAGCTTCCCGAACAGGCCGCGCAGCGCCTCGTAGTCGTTGACGACGAAATAGGTCTTGCCGTCGCGCACCCTCTTTTCGATTACATTGTCCTCCAGGCCCTGTTCGTAGCACCACTCCGCGATGAGCTTGCGGTTCTGCATGTGGGCCTCCGTGTTCTTGCGTCCGAGCTCGACCCGGCTGAACTGGACCATTATTCCGTTGCGGATGTAGTTGGCGTACTGGGCCTTGTATGCCTCCGCGTCAGGCAGGATACCGAGCTCCACGAGCTTGGGATCGGCCATGTAGTAGAGTCCGAACAGGTCGGCCCTGGTCTCCTCGAGCGTCGAGCTGTACTCCTTCAGGGCGTCGGGCGACACTCCGGGCAGCAGCTGTCCGGAGCCGTGTCCGAGGCATTCGTGCAGGTCGGTGTGTATCTCGTCGGTAATGGAGAGGTATTTCTTGGCTGCCGCTATCTCGGCCTCGTCCCAGGCGAACTCGCTGAGAGTGCTCTTGGGCGACTCCTGAGCGGCGAGGTCGTAGGCCTTGGTGATGTTGGCTATGGTGACAGACTTGGAACCGTGTTCCTTGCGTATCCAGTCCGCATTGGGAAGGTTGATTCCGATAGGGGTGGAAGGGTAGCAGTCTCCGCCCAGGGTGGTCGCGTTGATGACCTTGGCGGATATGCCCTTGACATTCTCCTTCCTGAACCTCGGGTCTACGGGCGAGTTGTCCTCGAACCACTGGGCGTTGGCGCTGAGTATCTCGGTGCGGAGCGAGGCGTCATGGTCCTTGATGTTGACCATGCCCTCCCAGCTTCCCTTGCGTCCGAGCGGGTCGGTGTAGCTCTCGATGAATCCGTTGATGAAGTCCACGGTGCCGAGCGTGTCCTGCACCCATTCGATGTTGTATCTGTCCCAGGTGCGGAGGTCGCCCGTCCTGTAATATTCAATGAGGCTGGCGATGTACTGCCTCTGTAGCTCGCTCTCGGCGACGGCCGAGGCCTTCTCGAGCTCCCCTACGATCTTCTCTATCGCTGCGGAATAGAGCCCTCCTATCCTGTAGGTCTCCTCCCTTATGGTGCCGTCGGAGTCTTTCACGAGCCTGCTGTTGAGGCCGTACGAGACGGGTTCGGAGTCGTCGGGGTCTGCAATAGCGGCATAGAACCTGTCGGCCTCCTCCCGCGTCACGCCGTCATAGAAGGTCACTGCTGAGCCGAGCACTATGTCAGAACTTGCGTCCGAGGACTTGCGCTGGGGGAAGATGTCGGGATTGTATATTACTTCAAGCAGTTCGTCGGCGTCCGGGGTGCCTGTGGCCTCCATAAGCGACCTGAAATACTCCCTGCTGCAGGTGGGGAGGATCTTGTCTTCGGCGTAGTGGTGGTGTATTCCGTTGCTGAAGAACACCCTCTTTGCATATACGGTGAACCGGGAGAACTCGTCGCAGCTGCGGTCGCCGCCGTAGTTTTCGAGTATGTTCTCGAGTGCCTTCCTTATGGGGAGGTTGTAGCTGCAATGCTGGTCCCAGAGTATGTCGCGGCCGTATTTCGCCGCTTCGCCGAGGTGGTAGGCGTATTCTTTCTGCTGCAGGCTGAGTTCTTCCCAGCCGGGAATCCTGTAGCGCATTATCTTGAGATCCGCGAACTCGTCCACCAGATATCTGAAATCCTTGTCCTGCTGTGCCTGCGAGCCTGATCCGCAGGAAACCGTCATCGCGGCCAGTGCTGAAATAGCCGTCATTCTGAGAATATTGTTCATATCATAAGGTCTTTGCCGCTGCAAAGATAGAAAATGTTTGCGATTATCCGCAATGACGCCCGGCAAGCTATGCTATGCTGCCCTGTGGTGCCTTGCCCGGCGATATACCCCCTCCGGGGGACATAAACCCTTGAGAACAGTCCCCCGGAGGGGGTATATTGCCGGACAGTCTCCGCCTTGCAGCCGCGGTGGAGCAGGTGAAGGTGCAGGCGTCATTGCGGATAATCGGAAGAATATTTGCAGAAGCTTTGGTTTTCGTCCTTAACTTTTCTAAATTTCGGCCAGTCGGACAGTATGTCCCGTTAAATTATGCTGTTATGAAGAACAAGTATCTTGCTGAAGCGCTCGGCACAATGGTGCTGGTGCTTATGGGCTGCGGCGCGGCCGTGATGAACGGCGGTGCTGTCAGTGTCCCTGCCGTATTGACCATAGCTTTCGCATTCGGTCTGTCCGTCGTGGCAATGGCCTATGCGATAGGCCCTGTCTCGGGATGCCACATCAATCCGGCGATTACTCTCGGAGTATGGCTCAGCGGCCGTATGAAGGCAGGCGAGGCATTGGGCTACATGCTCGCGCAGGTGATCGGAGCGATAGCCGGTTCGGCAGTCCTCTATGCCCTCGTGCACACGGGCGCGGTGGCTGTCGGGGCTACCGAGACAGGAGCGAACTCCTTTGCGGAGGGCAATCTCGTGCCCGCGCTGATTGCCGAGACGGTGTTTACCTTCATTTTCGTGTTCGTCGTGCTGCGTACCACTGATCCCGAGAACGGGGCCGGCAACTTCGCCGGACTTGCGATAGGCCTGACGCTTGTGCTCGTGCATATCGTCTGCATACCTGTTACGGGGACTTCGGTGAATCCCGCCCGTTCGATAGGCCCGGCACTTTTCGAGCAGGGAGAAGCCCTGCGGCAGCTATGGGTGTTCATCGTCGCCCCGCTTGCCGGCGGTGCGCTGGCTGCACTCGCATGCCGGAAATAGGCGTGCCTGCCTGATACGCCGCGCCGCAGCCTGCTAGAACGGGAACAGCAGCGGCAGTACCAGCACCATTACGATTCCCATTATTATCTGCAGCGGCAGTCCGACCTTTATGTAGTCCATGAAGGTGTACTGCCCTGCGGACATGACCAGTGCGTTGGGCGGAGTCGAGAACGGCGAGGCGAAGCACATGCTCGCACCTACGCTCACGGCGAAGAGGAACGGAACCGGGCTCACGCCTATCTGCAGGGCGCTGTGCAGGGCTATCGGAGCCATCAGCAGCGCCGTTACAGTATTGCTGATGAACATGGTCATCAGTGAAGTGGTGAAGTATATTCCCGCGAGCAGGGCGAGCGGGCCGAACCCTCCAATGCTGCTTACCAGGGTGTTCGAGATGAGGTCGGATATTCCTGTCTTCTCGAGCGCCTGCGACATCGGCATCATCGCCGCGAACAGCACTATGGTCTCCCAGTTGATAGTCTTGTATGCGGCCTCCATGTTGCGTACACAGCCGGTCAGGACCATGAGTACCGATGCAATGAGCACTGCCGTCACGGGGGCAATAGGGATGAAGTCGAAGACCATCAGCGCAATCATCAGCAGCATTATCGCGGCGGCGACAGGCGCCTTGTAGTCCAGCGTGACCTTGGCCGCCTCCTGGAGCGGCTGCCCGAGTACGACCCATTCCTCGTCCTCGTCCGACAGGCGCGCAATGTCTTTCCAGCTGCCCTGTACGAGCAGCACGTCGCCATCGTGCATGCGCACCTCTCCGATATTCTGAAGCAAGTAGTCGTTCTTGCGGCGTATGCCGAGCACGTTGAGGCTGAACTTCTCCCTGAAGCCTGCATCCTTCACCGTCAGGTTGTTGAGCCTGGTGGAGGACATAAGCAGCACTTCGGCGATTCCTATCTCGTAGAAGTCGAGCGGGGCTCCGGACGAATCCTCCGAACTGTGGTTGTCGAGCATCTCGAGCGCATAGTCCCTCACGAATTCATCTATCTGCTGCGGAACTCCCGTCAGGTACAGCACATCGTTCGCCTCTATGGGCGTGTCGGGCGTGGAGAACTGCCTCACCGTGTTCATGAAGCGGTTCTGGGCATTGCCTCCGCGGCGTATCTCGAGTATGTTGACACCATATTTCTGCCTTACGCCGAGTCCGGCGAGAGTCTTGCCGCATACTTCCGAGCCGTGGGGGACCCTTGCACGGAAGAGGTTGCTCGAGAGGCTGTATTCGCTTACGAGTTCGTCAAGGCTCTTGCCCGAGCCTCCGGCGGTGCGGGATTTCTGTTTTTTGCTCAGGAACCACTTGCTCAGCGGCAGCAGTACCAGGATGCCTACCAGCACGCAGATTATGCCCACCGGCAGGAAGGAGAAGAACGAAAGGGGAGCGAAGCCCGCGTCGGAGAGCGTGTCGCTGATTATAAGGTTGGGCGGGGTACCGATGAGCGTCATCATGCCTCCCATGCTGCTGGCGAAAGCGAGAGGCATCAGCAGGCGGCTTGAATTGGCGTTTGCGCTCGCGGCCATGCTGACTACGATAGGGAGCATCAGGGCCACGGTGCCGGTGTTGCTGACGAAAGCACCTATGCAGGCTGTGGTCAGTACCACGAGCAGGAAGAGCCTGAGCTCGCTCTTGCCGGCAAGCTTGAGGATCTTGCTGCTTATCATCTTCGCAAGACCGGTGCGGAATATGCCGCCGCCCACGATGAACAGCCCCACCATCATTATCACGGTGGAGTTGGAGAAGCCCGAAAGGGCCTCCTCGGGAGTAAGTATCTGGAAGATCACGAGCGCGAGCATCGCGCACAGCGCCACGAGATCCGAACGCACCTTCCCGCTGACGAAGAAGATGACGGAGACGAGCAGAATTATGAGTGTTACCAGCATATCCCGTAAATATCGGAAAATGTCTGGAAAAATGCAACTTTCCCGCCAGGCGAAAGCTCAGGGTGAAATTTTACTGAAATCTCAGGCGCCCTCCTTGCCCTGCGGATCCTTGTGCTTCAGGACCTTTGCGTCTATGTAGAACACTATCTCCTCGGCGATGTTTGTCAGGTGGTCGCCTGTCCTTTCGAGCTTGCGTATCACCGCGCCGAGTCCGAGGCAGAGCGGGATTGATTCCGGATGCTCGCGCGCATAGGCGGCGAGTATGCCGGCCGACGCCCGGTTGATGCGGTCGAGCAGTTCGTCCTTGGGTACTACGGCCGTAGCCTTCACGGGATCCTCCTTCCTGAGGGCGTCCTGCAGTTCCTCGAGCATTTCGAGCACGGTCCCGAACATGCTGTCGAGTTCCAGGGCCGAGAGCAGCTGCGGGTCGATTGCGTCAGCCTCGCAGTCGCGCACGAAGCGTGCGATGCCGTCGGCGTAGTCGCCTATGCGTTCAAGGTCGGAGTTTATCTTGAGCATCGCGAGCGCGAACCTCAGGTCGACGGCTACGGGGTTGTAGAGCGCGATGAAATCTTCGGCGTCGCTGTCTATCTTCAGTTCGAAGGCGTCCACCCTGCGCTCGCGGACTATGATCTGCTGGGCGATGCTGCGGTCCATGCCGAGCACGGCCGCGCGGGACTGTTCCAGCTGGCTGTATACTAGGCTCCACATCTGGTCGACCTCCAGTCCGAGCTCCTCGAGCTCCGAATCTACGAATTTAACCATGGTCTTGTAGTTTTACGGTTTGTCTGAATCTCTTGCGCCGGAAGGACAATCAGCCGAACCTTCCCGTGATGTAGTTCTGGGTGGCTTCCTTGCCGGGATTGGTGAATATCTTCTTGGTGTCGTCGTACTCTATCATCTCTCCCATGTAGAAGAAGGCCGTCTTGTCGCTGACGCGCGAGGCCTGCTGCATGTTGTGGGTGACTATGACTATGGTCACCTGCTTCTTCAGTTCGCATATCAGCTCCTCTATCTTGGCGGTCGAGATAGGGTCGAGAGCCGATGCCGGTTCGTCCATGAGCAGCACGCTCGGAGAGACGGCCATGGCCCTGGCGATGCAGAGGCGCTGCTGCTGTCCTCCGGAGAGTGCGAACGCGGATTCGGTGAGCTTGTTCTTCACCTCTTCCCACAGTGCCGAGCCGCGCAGGGCCTCCTCGACCCTGTGCCTGATGAAGGCCTTGTCCCTGATGCCGTTGACCCTGAGTCCGTAGGCCACGTTGTCGAATATGCTCTTGGGGAAGGGGTTCGGTCTCTGGAACACCATGCCCACGTCCTTGCGGAGGCTGTCGACCTCCACCTTGGGGGAATAGATGTCTTCTCCGTCTATCGTTATGGAACCTTCCAGCCTCGCGCCGGGAATCAGGTCGTTCATCCTGTTGAACAGGCGCAGGAATGTCGACTTGCCGCAGCCCGACGGGCCTATGAACGCGACTACCGACTTCGCGGGAATGCTCATCGAGATTCCCTTCAGGGCATGGAAGCTGCCGTAATAGAAGTTGACGTCGTTTGCTTCGATTTTTTCCATTTTTCCGTTGTACGACTTTGAGATTATTTCATTTTCAGCTTGTTCTCGAAATATCTGCGCAGCATGCCTGCCAGCAGGTTTATCACGAGCACTATCACTATGAGTACCAGCGCCGTGCCGTAGGCTATGGGCTGCTGGGCGTCGATATCCGTGCCGCTGGTCGAGATCACATACAGGTGGTAGGGAAGAGCCATGCACTGGTCGAATATCGACGAGGGCAGCTGGGGGAAGAAGTAGGCTGCGCAGGTGAAGAGTATGGGCGCCGTCTCTCCCGAGACCCTTCCGAGCGAGAGTATGAGCCCCGTGATTATCCTGGGCATGCCCATGGGGAGCACCACTTTCCAGATAGTCTGCAGCTTGGTAGCACCGAGCGCGAGGCTGCCCTCGCGTATGCCGGACGGTATGTCCCTCAGCGCCTCTTCGGTCGTGCGTATCACGAGCGGAAGCGACAGCAGTCCCAGGGTCAGCGAGCCGGCGAGTATGCTGTCCCCGAATCCGAGGTATTTGACGAACAGCGCCATTCCGAACAGACCGAATACTATCGAAGGCACTCCGCTGAGGTTGTTGGTCATCATCCTTATGAACTTGACCACCCAGCCGCGCGAGGCGTATTCGTTCATGTAGATTCCGCTCATTATGCCTATAGGGAACGATACTACCGCGCTTCCGAGCATCAGCAGCAGCGTGCCTACTATCGCGGGGAATATGCCTCCCTCGGTCATCCCGTTCTCGGGAGCCTTCGTGAGGAAGTCCCAGCTAATGACGCCCGCACCCTTGACTATGATGAAGCCGAGTATAGCGAAGAGCACCAGCACTACTGCGAGGCTCAGTATCCTGAACAGCGCGAATGCGGCCTTCTGCGTCCTGCGCTTGCGCCTGCCGTATGATTTGGGGTAAGTCTGACTGTCCATTTCCGTCAATTGTTCCTGGCCTTGTTCCTGGATGAGATATATTCCACGCACATGTTGATGAAGAAGGTGATGAAGAAGAGTATCACGCCGAGCAGGAAGAGCGCTTGATAGTGGGCTCCTCCGGACGGCGCCTCTCCGAGTTCCGCGGCTATAGTGGCGGGGATTGTACGCAGCGGTTCGAGTATCGAGCGAGGCATTACGGCGGCGTTGCCGGTGACCATGAGCACCGCCATGGTCTCGCCGACCGCGCGTCCTATTCCGAGCACCACTCCCGACGCTATGCCCGACATCGACGCCGGGATCACGACCTTGTATATGGTCTGCCATTTCGTGGCGCCGAGCGCAAGGCTGGCTTCACGTAGGGAGCGCGGACAGCTGCGCATGGCGTCCTCGGCAACGGTGACTATCGTAGGCAGCGCCATTATCGCGAGCACCAGGCTGCCTGCGAGCCCGCTCTCTCCTACCGGAAGCCCGAAGGTCTTCTGGAGCATGGGCACTATGACTATCAGTCCGAAGAATCCGTACACGACGGACGGGATGCCGTTGAGCAGCTCGATTATGGGCTTCAGCACGCCCCTTACTTTCGGCGATGCCACTTCGGACATGTATATGGCTATGCTGATGCCGAAGGGGAGGGCGAAAAGTATCGCGAACAGGCTTACCCACAGCGTTCCGAGCAGCAGCGGAAGCATTCCGAACAGGGGTGAGGGCGTTGCCGTGGGGAACCATTCCCTGCCGCCGAGCACTTCGGCGGCGCTTATCCTGTGCTCGTCCAGGATTTTCACCCCGTCACCGCTGCTTATCATGGACTCCGGGAGGAAAGCTATCATCCCGGGACTGGATGCTACCAGAGAGCACATCAGCGACTGCGCATGCTCGTACCTTTCGCCCAGCTGCGCTGCGGTGAAGTATTCGTCAGCGTCCTCGAGCCTGAACGGGATTATGGCCATGTCCTTGCCGCCCACCTCCTTCCAGTTCGTGACGTCCTCGTCGAATACGGCCTTTATCTGCTCCGCGTCGAGCTCGGTCACGGGATTGGAGGCGTTTACTGCGAGCACATAGCCCTTCTCTACCACAGGCTCCCTGAACAGCCCTGCCCCTTCCGTGAACAGGAACCCGATTATGAGCAGTATGGTCAGGCTGGTGACGAAGCCGCTCGCGGTCAGCAGCCATCTGACGGATTTTTCTAGGAATTTCTTCATTTTCCGGATGTTTCCTTGTCGTCTTCCTGTGTTATGGGGATGAAGCCTTCCTTCAGTACGAGCTGCTGGCCGGTTTCTGACAGGGCATAGTCCAGGAATCCCCGTAGCGTGGCTTCCTTGCTGCTGTCATAGTAGTAGAGCGGCCTTACGACAGGGTATGACCCGTCGGCTGCGGTCCCTACTGAAGGGTAGGCGTAGTGCAGTCCGCCGTCGTATGACACGGCGAGCGCCTTGACATATCTGTTCAGGTATGCCAGGCCTATGTATCCTATGGCACCGCGCGTCTGCCTTACCGACTGGATTATGGCTCCTGTGGCCGGCATGGAGAGCACGCTGCTCATGTAGTTCTTGTTGTCCAGTACGCTCTCCTTGAAGAATTCGTACGTTCCGGAAGAAGTCTCCCTCGAGTAGACGACTATCCTGCAGTCCTCGCCTCCTACCTCTTTCCAGTTCGTTATCTTGCCCCTGAAGATCGCCTCGAGCTGCTCTCGCGTGAGGCTGTCGACAGGGTTGGAGGGGTTCACGACTATCGCCAGCGCGTCGTATGCCACCACGAGCTCGGTGGCGTCGAGACCCAGTTGTGCGAACTTCATGCTCTCGCTGAACTTTATCCGGCGCGAGGACATCGCTATGTCGGTGGTGTTCTCCGGAAGGGCCGCAATGCCCACGCCCGAACCTCCGCCGGTCACTATGATTTCGGCCTCCGGGTTTACCAGCAGGTATTGCTCGGCGAGTTCCTGTGTGAGTGGAAGGAGAGTGTCGCTTCCCTTGATGCGCTGGGCGTTGCAGAGGCTCCCCAGGCAGAGCGAAAAGAGTATGCAGGTTAATGTCTTCCTTGTCAGCATCGGCTTGCATGGAAAGCCGTCTGGCGGCGTTTCCGGCGGCAAAGGTAGGACTGCCCGGAGTCATATACAAGGGCGGGCACGATTTATAATAAATTCTTAATCAGGCTGTAACTGTTTTGTAACCGCATGCGTTGGCGTTGCGCTTGCAGACCGCCGCCTTACGCCTGCATTATGGATGTTTTCTTCGGATATTTATGCTAACTTTACATCCAGACAAAACGGTAACCGACAGTAACGGATAAGAAGAATATGGCAGTACAAAGTGAAGCGGCATTGGAAGCCGGACTTATCGCCACGCTTCGGCAAATGGATTATGAATATGTCCGGATAGCCGAAGAGGACAATCTCCAAGCCAATTTCAAACGGCAGTTGGAGATTCACAACCGTAAGCGGCTGGCAGAGCACGGCCGTACCGAGTTTACGGAAGAGGAATTTGACAAGATACTCATCTACCTTGAAGGGGGCACACGTTTTGAGAAGGCAAAGAAACTCCGGGACCTTTATCCGCTTGACACAGCGGACAGCAAACGAATATGGGTAGAGTTTCTTGACTGTCAGCAATGGTGCCAGAATGAATTTCAGGTGTCCAACCAAATCACAGTGGAAGGGCGAAAGAAATGCCGCTACGATGTGACGATTCTTATAAACGGTCTGCCATTGGTGCAGATTGAGTTGAAACGCCGTGGCGTGGAACTCAAACAGGCATACGATCAGATACAGCGTTACCACAAGACATCTTTTCACGGTCTGTTTGACTACATCCAACTGTTCGTTATCTCCAACGGTGTAAACACCCGCTATTTCGCCAATAATCCGAACAGCGGTTACAAGTTTACATTCAACTGGACGGATGCCGCCAATCGTCCGTTCAATGAACTGAATATGTTTGCCGCTTTCTTTCTGGAGAAATGCACTCTCGGAAAAATCATCGGCAAATATATAGTGCTTCACGAGGGCGACAAGTGTCTCATGGTGCTTCGTCCGTATCAGTTCTATGCCGTGGAGAAGATATTGGACAAGGTAAAGAACTCCAACGACAACGGTTATATATGGCATACCACCGGAGCAGGAAAGACATTGACTTCTTTCAAGGCAGCCCAACTTGTTTCCGAACTGGACGATGTGGACAAGGTGATGTTTGTAGTAGACCGACACGACCTCGACACGCAGACCCAATCGGAATATGAAGCGTTTGAGCCGGGTGCCGTGGACGGTACGGACAATACGGACGAACTGGTAAAAAGGTTGCAGAGCAATTCCAAGATAATCATCACGACTATCCAGAAACTCAATGCTGCAGTCAGCGAGACGTGGTATAGTAACCGGATAGAGGAAATACGGCACTCCCGTATCGTGATGATTTTTGACGAGTGCCACAGAAGCCATTTCGGGGAAAGTCACAAGAAGATAATGAAATTCTTCGACAATGCCCAGATATTTGGCTTCACGGGTACACCTATCTTTACAGAGAATGCCGTTGACGGGCATACTACCAAAGAGATATTCGGCAACTGTCTGCACCAGTATCTTATCAAGGATGCGATTGCCGATGAAAATGTGCTGGGTTTCCTCGTGGAGTATTATCACGGCAACGGAGACGTGAAAAATGACGATACTCTCCGCATGGAGGAAATAGCCCGATTCATCCTCAATAATTTCAAAAAGTCAACATTTGACGGTGAGTTTGATGCACTGTTTGCCGTGCAGTCCGTACCGATGCTTATCAGTTACTATAAGATTTTCAAGTCTCTCAAGCCGGATATCCGTATCGGAGCTGTATTCACTTATGCTGCCAACAGCAGTCAGGACGATGAACAGACCGGGATGAATACGGGACAATTTGCAAATCAAAGCACAGGCGGAGCTGACGAACTGCAAGCCATAATGGATGATTACAATGAAATGTTCGGCACAGCGTTCACCACTGAGAACTTCCGTGCCTATTACGATGATATCAACCTGCGCATGAAAAAGAAACGGGCAGACATGAAACCGCTTGACCTATGCCTTGTCGTGGGTATGTTCCTTACAGGCTTTGACAGCAAGAAACTCAATACACTCTATGTAGACAAGAACCTGGAGTATCATGGATTACTGCAAGCGTTCAGCCGAACCAACCGTGTGCTGAATGAGAAAAAGCGTTTCGGCAAGATTATATGTTTCCGCGATTTGAAAAGCAATGTCGATACGGCCATAAAACTGTTCAGCAACTCCGATAACCCCGAGGATATTGTCCGTCCTCCGTTTGAGGAAGTGAAACGTCAATACCGGCAGTTAGCAACGGACTTCTTGCAGAAATATCCGGAGCCGGGCAGCATTGACCTGTTGCAGAGCGAAAAGGACAAGAAAGACTTTGTGCTGGCTTTCCGTGAGATCATCCGCAAGCACGCAGAGATTCAGGTATACGAGGATTACAGCGATGAAGCTGATGATCTTGGTATGACTGAGCAGCAGTTTAACGATTATAAGAGCAAGTACCTTGATATTACAGTCGGGTTTATCGAACCTCCGGTAGCACCTTCGGTCGTTGCTGAAGATCCTGTTTCATACGGGAATAGCCAGGGATTGGAAGATATTGATTTCTGCCTTGAACTTCTGCATAGCGACATCATCAATGTTGCCTATATCCTTGAATTGATTGCCAACCTTGATCCGTACAGCAACGATTATCCTGAGCGTCGTAAGAACATTATTGATACGATGATTAAGGATGCCGAAATGCGTAGCAAGGCAAAGCTCATCGACGGCTTCATCCAAAAGAATGTGGATGAGGACAAGGAGAACTTCATGGTGCATCGGCAAAAGGCGGACGGCACAAACGAACTGGAAGAACGCCTTAACCGCTATATATCGACCGAACGTGAAAAGGCTGTGAACTCTTTGGCACAAGACGAAGGACTTTCCTCGGAAGTGCTCGACCATTATCTGAAAGAGTATGATTATCTCCAAAAAGAACAGCCTGAAATCATACAGCAGGCACTCAAGGAGAAACACCTCGGACTGATTAAGACCCGAAAGGCTCTTACGAGAATTATGGATAGGTTGGGGAATATAATAAGAACATTTAGTTGGGACTAAAGGATATGGATAAGACAAAAGAACCCGGATATGTGTATATCTTGACTAATCCAAGTTTTCGTGAGGACTGGGTAAAGATTGGTAAAAGTTCACGTCCAGTTGATGTGCGATCAAAGGAACTCGACAATACCGCCGTGCCTTTGCCATTTGAGATATATGCAAACCATTAAGACAGTAAAGTACAATGAGGTTGAGAAACACGTCCATAAAACCATTGACCGTTTGACGGACTTACGCATCCGGCAGAATAGGGAATTTTTCAATGTCGCTCCGCAAATAGCATTGGATATTTTTTATGACATTGCAAAAATGATAGAGGATGCCGTTGTCACTGTTTATAAAGACAACAAGCCTGTTGCAAATAATGAAAAGCCGGACGAGCATGTCGATGATCATAAGCGCACAGTCAGGCGAGGCCGCTTTAAGTTCAGCATGGTAGGTATAAAAATAGGAGAATGCATAACTTTTATGCCCACAAATACAGAGGTAAAAGTTGCCAGTGACGATTCCATTGAATACGAAGGTCGTATTTACAAGCTTTCTCCTTTTGTCGGCACTTTCATGCCAGAAGACAAGAGAAATACATCCGGAGCTTATCAAGGTGCAAAATACTTTTCGTATAAAGGCAAAGTGTTGGATGATTTGCGTAGCGCAATGGAGAATGAAGAGACGGCATCAACAGAAATCATTTATAACATAGAATAGAAAATTATATGAGCGAAGAATTACAGCAGAAACTCCGGGATCAGCTTTGGGAAGTAGCCAATAAGTTGCGCGGCAATATGTCGGCCAGTGATTTCATGTATTTCACTTTGGGCTTCATCTTCTATAAATACCTTTCGGAGAAAATAGAGTCATATGCCAACAATGCCTTGGTGGATGACGAAGTGTCATTCAAGGAGCTGTGGACTATGGAGGATGAAGATGCCGTCGAACTGCAGGAGGAACTGAAAAAGCAATGTCTGGAGGGTGTCGGCTACTTCATCGAACCGACTTACCTTTTCTCATCTGTAATAGACCGTATAAAGAAGAAAGAAAACATATTGCCCATTCTTGAACGCTCGTTGAAGCGTATCGAAGACAGTACTTTGGGACATGACAGTGAAGAAGATTTCGGCGGCCTGTTCTCCGATATTGACCTTGCTTCGCCTAAACTGGGCAAGACGGCAGATGACAAGAATACGCTCGTTAGTAATGTCTTGTTGGCATTGGACGATATAAAGTTTGGCGTGGAAGCATCGGAAGAAATAGACATTCTTGGCGATGCCTATGAGTATATGATTGGCCAGTTCGCTGCTGGAGCCGGAAAGAAAGCCGGGGAGTTTTATACTCCGCAAGAGGTCAGTCAGATATTGGCAGAAATCGTGTCTATCGGTCATGCGCGGCTTCGCAATGTGTATGACCCGACTTGCGGTAGCGGCTCGTTGCTTCTTCGTGCGGCAAAGGTCGGTCACGCGGTGGATATTTACGGACAAGAGAAGAATCCGACCACTTACAACCTTGCCCGGATGAATATGCTGCTGCACGGCATCAAGTTCAGCAACTTCAAGATTGAGAACGGCGACACATTGGAATGGGATGCCTTTGGCGATATGCAGTTTGATGCGGTAGTGGCAAATCCTCCTTTCTCCGCGGAATGGAGTGCCGCCGACAAGTTCAATAACGATGACCGTTTCAGCAAGGCCGGACGGCTTGCCCCGAAGAAAACTGCCGACTACGCCTTTATCCTCCACATGATTTACCACTTGAACGAAGGCGGTACAATGGCCTGTGTCGCTCCGCATGGTGTATTGTTCCGTGGTAATGCGGAGGGGGTAATCCGCCGCTTTCTCATTGAGAAGAAGAACTACATAGATGCTATTATCGGATTGCCTGCCAATATCTTCTATGGTACGAGCATACCGACTTGCATCCTTGTGTTGAAGAAGTGCCGCAAGGAGGATGACAACATCCTGTTTATCGACGCCAGCAAGGAGTTTGAGAAAGTCAAGACGCAAAACAAGCTCCGTCCGCAACATATCCGGAAGATTGTGGAAACATATCGTGACCGCAAGGAAGTAGAAAAGTACAGTCATCTTGCCACGCTGCAAGAGGTGGCCGACAACGACTATAACCTGAATATCCCTCGCTATGTTGACACCTTTGAGGAAGAAGAGCCGATTGATATCAAGGCAGTAATGGCTGAAATCAAGGAACTGGAGGCCAAACGTGCCGAACTTGACAAGGAAATAGATGTGTATTTGAAAGAGTTGGGACTGGTTGAATAAAATTGGGAGCAATGGCAAAGCGGTTTGAAATAAGAAACAGTACTGCAGAGTTCCTGATATTTGTGCTTGAAGGCAAAGAGGATGGGATTCAAGTGATGTATAAGGACGAAACGATTTGGGCTACGCAAAAAGCGATGGCTCAACTATTCGATTGTTCCAGTGATAATATTGGCCTTCATTTGAAAAATATATTCGCATCGGGAGAACTTGTCAAGGATTCAGTTACCGAGAAAAACTCGGCAACTGCTTCTGACGGGAAAAACTATCAGACCATGTTCTATAACCTTGATGCCATTATATCTGTCGGTTATAGGGTCAACTCCGTCCGGGCGACACAATTCCGCCAATGGGCAACATATGTGCTTCGTCAGTTTGCTATCCGGGGCTATGTAATAGACAAAAAGCGAATGGAAAACGGATCGTTCATCGGCGAGGACTATTTTGAACATTTGCTTGCCGAAATCAGGGAGATAAGGCTGAGTGAACGCCGTTTTTATCAGAAACTTACTGATATTTATGCCACAGCCATTGACTATAACCGTGATGCTCCGACCACAAAACTGTTCTTTAAGAAAGTCCAGAATAAAATGCACTATGCCGTACACGGTCAGACTGCCGCAGAGTTGATAGTGAACAGAGCCAATGCAGAAAAAGAACATATGGGGCTGACTACATGGGAGAATGCTCCTGACGGGAAAATTGTAAAGACTGATGTAGGCATTGCGAAAAACTATCTGAAAGGCGTAGAACTGGAAGATATGGGACGTTTAGTCAATGCCGTGTTGGATATGGCTGAACGAATGGCACAGCGTCATATACCTATGACTATGGAAGACTGGGCAAAACGTATCGACATCATTCTTGAAGCCGGAGGGGATTCGGTTCTTCCAGATGCAGGCAAGGTTACGGCTGAGTTTGCAAAGAAATTTGCTGAAACCGAATTTGAGAAATACCGCGTCATTCAAGACCGCTTGTTTAGCTCGGATTTTGACCGCTTTAATGACGGTGACAACTTGTTGCCGATTGAAATTGAACCTGATAATGAATAGTGATTATGGCAGATAATAAAGATAAGAAAGCCCTTAATGTTCCGGATAAGAGAGTGCAGAACGATGCTTGCATCAGTTCTGCCGAACGGGAGGAACAAGTCACGAAGGCGCGGCCGAAGGGAAATGTTCCGGCTTTGAGATTCCCGGAGTTTACGGATGAATGGAAAGAAGAACAGTTAGACGAAATTGCGGAATTATCTAAAGGAGTTGGTATATCCAAAGAACAAATATCGGAAGATGGTGAGCCTTGTATTTTGTATGGTGAACTTTATACCAAATATAAATCTGAAATCATCCGTAGAGTGGTAAGCAAAACGAACATTGAATCATCAAATCTCAAACATAGTAAACGAAATGATGTAATTATTCCCTGTTCGGGCGAAACAGCTATAGATATAGCTGTCGCTAGGTGCATTCCTTTTGATAACATATTATTGGGAGGTGATTTGAATGTCATCCGCTTACAGAAAGATAATGGCGCGTTTATGGCCTATCAGCTAAATGGCAAGCGGAAAATTGATATAGCCAAATTAGCACAAGGTGTATCTGTCGTACACTTATATGGAGAAAATCTGAAAACTATTAAGATTTATAATCCATGTTTGCAGGAACAACAGCGGATTGTAAGATTGCTATCTATGCTTGATGAGCGTATCGAGGTGCAGAACAAAATCATTGAGAGGTTAGAAACCTTAATTAAGGGGATTGTTGAAACTGTTATTTCGTCGCAAAAACCTAATACATTTATAAAAAATTGCCTTGATTGTGATTCATCTACATTGCTGGAAAGTCAAGTTGCAGAAACTGGAACTTTCCCTGTTTATGGAGCAACTGGTATAAGTGGCTATACAGGAACAGCAAATGTAAACGGTGAATCAATTTTGATAATCAAAGATGGCTCAGGTGTTGGTACGGTTAAGTTTGTGACTGGAGAATACGACTACATAGGAACCCTCAATAGCTTAACAGCAAAAGATAGCTATTGCTTAAAGTACATATACTTTGCCTTACAAGGATTTAGTTTTGAGCCATATAAAACAGGAATGGCGATACCACACATTTATTTTAAGGATTATGGTAGAGCGAAAATCTATTGCCCTCCCTATAAGTTGCAAGCTACAATATCGCAGCAACTCACTTGCATTGAAAGCAAAATTGATGTTGAAAAACGGATATTATCTGATCCTGCGCAACAGAAATCTTATCTGCTATCACAAATGTTTATATGAACATCTGTGATAATAAAAACTCTTTTTGTTTCTGTAACTTCTTTTGGAATGTTATTTCATTTTCCAATTTCGCAGACAAAGTAGATAGAAATTTTGCGATTTCATCTTGTTGAGCAAAACATGGGACAGGGCATAGAATGTGATTTATGTCTTTTAGATATGCTGTTCGCATTGTTCCTTCCGTTACAATTCGTTCAACAGCTTTGGTAAATACTATTGATGTCATAAAATAATATAGAAATTCTACATTTATATTAGCTTTGGGAACGACACATAATATACCTTGTTTTGTACAAACAGGAAACAGATTTATTGATATTGCTCCAATCGTAGCACCATTGGAATAGATTATAGAATTTGAAGGAACAATCCAGGCTGATGACTTTTGTAGTCCAAGTTCTGTAATATAATCTTTGCTAGACTTAATATACTTGTTTTGCAAATCATCTATTTTTATAAATGGAATAGTCCCGTTATCATAATATTCGGGGATTGATGTTGCAGGAGTTCCACCCTCACCAGCTCGAACATAAATTTCTTTGAATGGGACTTTCGGAAATTTATTAGCCGTAAAAATGGAATCTACAATCCCCTTAATTAAGGACACTATTTTAATATTCTACTTAAGAGATATCACATTTGACAATTTAATTGAAATTTTTTTTCCCATAAGAAAGAAAATTGTATTTTTGTGAAAAAACATAAACTCGTAAGTGTGAATATTATTTCGCGAAAATATTACATCGACAAGATAGAGCATTGGCTCGGAAGACAGCAGATTATTGCTTAGATTCAACACCGAAGTGCAACAGCGAGGATCCGACGGACCTCGCTGTTG